>JAABUQ010000258.1_pt1 | contig 120612 bp, 104 predicted proteins | sample 5560001 | NCBI WGS metagenome assembly JAABUQ01 (sample SAMN10711888, study PRJNA513371) | rock metagenome | isolation source: Antarctica rocks | place: Antarctica: Victoria Land, Finger Mt nord | collected 2015-12-18 | reverse complement strand
GAGAGGTTATTGCACCTTCACGCGTCACACTCATTGCAGAGCCAAGCAGTTCAATGGGTTCAATCAAGGCTACGTGCGTCACCGATCTTTTGGAAGATGCAGCAGGAACCACTCTGAACTATAACGCGCATGCAGCAATGGAAGGAAAAATTGCCGCTATTCCTGATATGATTATCAAGGGCGGTGTGAAGTCTGCCCTCGACCAGTTCTTCAAGAATTTTGAGAAGCAGGTTAGCACAATTCCTGCTTAAATGGCATTTGTAGACAGGAAGACCTCTGTATCGTCATATCACAGTGATACAGAGGTCTTCCTGTCTCCGCTTCTCTTTATTGTTTTAGATGAGTGGGAAAAGGACCAAAGGCAACCATGCGTGCAGGAATAGCACGAATAATTGGTATACGAAACAGAAGCTGAAACCACACAGGTATAACAAATGGTTTATCAGCACGTAGAACAGTGCTTAACAAGCGCTCCTGAACAAACGTTTGCACGGTCTGAATGATGCGTGTTGGCAGTTCACGCTGATGCTGTACTTTGGCAAGGTCTTGTGTCTGTAATGTCCCGTGTTTTAACTTTTCGGTCAACAGGTTTGCGGTAGCAACAGCGTCTTGAATAGCATAATTGATGCCTACTCCGCCAACTGGCGACATGACATGTGCGGCATCACCAATGAGGAGTAACCCTGGACGATACCAGCGCGTCAAGCGACTCGACTCAACCGAGAGTACCGATATTTGCTTCCAGTCTTGCAGTTCCTCCACACGGTCCACGAACTCTGGTACCGTTTTAGCGATTGATTGGCGTAGGGAATCCATGCCAGCAGCACGTACCTGCTGGTAGTTGCCCTTAGGAATGATATAGCCTATTTGCCAGTAGTCAAAGCGGTTGATGAGGGCGAGAATCATCTTGTCGCCAAGACGCCCACCAATGCTTTCTACTGGATCGCTCTCTTTTCGCGAAAGGCGAAACCATAAGATGTCCATTGGAGGCGAAGTTTTTACTGGCTCGAAACCAGCCAAACGCCGCAGGCGAGAGAAGCGACCATCGGCTCCAACGGTCAACATTGCTTGCACTTCATACCAACCATCGTGCCCATGATAGTGGACACCACGTATCTGACCATCTTCCTCAATCAATTCATCCACTTGCGCTCCGAATATCAGTTGGAAATTAGGATAGTGTTTTGCCTCACCTACGATAAAATCCAGAAATTGCGATTGTGCCATCACGGTTATATAGGGAAATTTGGTCTTTAAATGTGTGAAGTCAATGAATGGGACAGTGCCAGCTACTGTTTGTAAACTTGCCTTACGCAATTCTGTATGGCGAATGTGTAAGAGGCGATCCGCTAGTCCCAGTTCGTCCATAATGTGCATGGCCGCTGGATGAAGGGTGTCACCACGAAACTCGCGATCAAAGTCCATATGTGCCTCCAGCAGCATTACAGGAATGCCTTTTCGTGCGAGTAGTAGGGCAAGTAGGGCTCCTGCAGGTCCACCACCGACAATACAACATGTTGTCTGCATTACTTGTTTTACTTCGTGAACGTTTGCAGCTTGCTGTTTTTGGATGCTTTCTGTCATATCAAATCTCCTTTTTGTTGCTCCGCCGTAGCCCCCATCTTTGGGTGTAATGAATCAGGCCTCTACGAGAATGCGTTTGATAATTGATCGGACAATTAATACAGAAGACAAAAAGATTAGGATGGTGCGAGACCATGAAGGAATGTTTCTGTGATGGCTACCGCTATTTGCTCTTGTGTATACACAAGGGCAGCAGGATCACGCAATAGTTGACGACGGATGACAATACCAACAATACTCCCGAAGAAAATTTGAGTATTCAGCAGAACGTCGGCACGTTGCAACGTCCCCGCTTGCATTTGTGCTTCCAGGTACTCGCTAAGAGAATTTAGTGCGCGTTGAATAGCACGCGGTGCGATCTGAGCAATATAAGCGTTTTCGTTATTGAGTAGTTCTGGCAGAATGACTCTTACCAATGCGATAAAGTTTTCGGTTTCCACAACGGTCAGTATCTGTTGAATAACAAAAGGAAAAAACTGCTCTGGTGGTACAAGAAGCACGTTTGCCGGCAGTGATGTAAGCACTTTTAGTGGTGTACGTCCCTCAATAATTGCTATAAGCAGTGCCTCTTTGTTTTCAAAGTAGTGATAAATCAGTCCTGGCGTAATGCCAGCCTCACGCGCTACATCTTTATTTGTTGCGCGTACAAAGCCTTTTTGTGCAAAGACGCGCATCGCAGCATCAATAATTTGCTCTCTTCGATCCTCTACGACTTTAGGTGTACGTGCCATATGAATGAGACTGCTTCCGTAATAGCTACAATATAATTTTATTGACTAATTGATTAATTAAATTATAGAGATAAAATGTGCTATTGTCAAGTCCTTAATAATTCCAATCCAGTGCTGTTGCAAAGTTCGGTGAAGCCGACAGGGTTGGCATGACAGGGATAAACCCTCTCACTCCTCTCCTCGCAGTCGCGGATCCACGCTGTTGCAAAGTCGTAGAGGAGTGAGAGGGACGAGCCCTCTCACTCCTCTACGACTTTGCAACAGCCCTGACACTTTGGGCAAAGATGGGTTGAGAGAGGATGGCTTCGTCAGTACGATGACGTTTTCTTTCTGACTACTACAGAAATACAAGAGCTTGCTGAAGATGGCCTCACGCACATATCAGCAGAGGAGTTACAGATACGCATTGCAAATCGGCGTGTTGCATATGAGTACTGGCTCACAATAGTTGCGCCAGATGCACTTGGACCTGACGGAACACCTCTTATAGAGGAGGAACAGACTCAACACATGCTAGTGGGTGTGCCCGCGAGTAGTGGAAGTGTGCGAGGTCGTGCTCGCATTATACAAAATGTGCGAGAAGTAGGTCGTCTTACTCATGAAGATATTCTTATTACACAGGCAACGGACCCAGGATGGACACCCATCTTCCCACTTGTAAAAGGGATTGTCCTGGAAGTCGGAGGACAACTTTCTCATGGAGCAATTGTTGCATGAGAGTATGGAATTCCAGCGGTAGTGAACGTACAAGGTGCGTTACAACACATACAAGATGGGCAATTCATAATTGTTGATGGTACTCAGGGACAGGTATACTTGGAAGAGGAAAATGAATACAGTCTGTAGAGAGATGCCATCAACGACGCCCCTCCACAGATTGCATCTATACACGTCTCAGGACACGAGTTCGAGCGCTGGTATTTCGAGTACACGTGCTAAGAGACGAAGATGATAGGGTTGTGGGTCTTCGCGTCCGTTTTCCAGATGCGTAATTGTGTCGCGGCGAATACCTGTCAGGGTGGCAAGTTGACCGAGGCTTAATCCTTTGCGCTGGCGTAGGATGCGAAGTTTAGGGATGCCGTGAGGTTTAATAACTGTCAAATGTTTCATTTCCTTTGTCCTCTCCTTTGAGGCGCGACTTTGCTCTTGTCCAGCAACGCTGCTGGATAAAGTGCCTGATGCACATGCAAGCATGGAAGCAGACAGACCTTATGTAGGAAGCATACCAGATAAAAGGCGCACTTGTCCAGTGAAGTCAAGGGAACATGACAGGGGCAAGCCCTGTCATGTTCCCACTTCACCATCTTGCATCAGGGCTAACAATTATGCCCTATTATCGTACAGGAGTTTGATTTGGGGTCACGTGGAAAGTGGACGATGGAAAGTTCGTACTCACAATTTTCAGAGAAGAACCATTGGGTTCATTCGTATAGACGATATCATCGATAAAGGGCCAAGTTGCATCGTCAGACGATACGATTACGTTATTGATGCGCCCAACCATATGAACGGCACGCATGTCAAACGGTTGAAGCGAGTTTGCAACATCAAGCAGTGTCTTTTGAGTAATACCGTCGCGTTGATCACCTACGATCCAGAATATCACGCCATTATGCTCATAAATAAGCTCACTACGCCCACCATAAATCCAATCGTGTGAGAATTTATTGACGCGCACCCATTGACCATCAACATAGATTGCATGTGTATGACCATCGCGTCCAACCTGTAGATAGTGAGCAGCTCCTAGTTGCACAACCTGGAGGACCTGACCCTCTGGTTTAAATTCACACACAGAAATTTGGCCTGTTCCATGTGAAATTGCTCCCTGGCGCATATAAGAGTACTCAAGCTCTAGCGCAGGACCGTCTGCCCAAGTCTGATCAATACCTTGGTACAAATACATTGAATTCAAGGTATAGGGAGCAGGAAGAGAAAGAGGACGCTGAATCGCAAAATTCAAGTATTGTTGTGCTTCCAACAGTGTGATCTTTTTGGGCGATGGGTTGTTTCCAATATCTGCAGAGTGTGAATTTTTTGTGTTTGTAGCAACTAGACTGGGATAACCCTTCACCTGCAGCACACCACTGTGCCGACCAGAGAACAACGCATCAAGGCCCGAGGCAAATGATGGACCGGTTGCGATCACTGTAAAAATCACAAAAAGGAAGCAAGCCACTAGTAAGGCAAGGATTGAACGTTGTGGCCTTGCATGGTGGTGCGTTATAGAGAGAAAGGGGCTAAGCTTTGAACGGAATAAGCGACGACGTAGCTTTAAGCGGCGAAAGACATGGACACGTGTTTTGTATTCTAGTCCGTGCTCAACGGGCCGAAAGCGAGGATTTTCCGCTTCCAAAAGCGTTTGTACAAAGTACGGAGGCATCTCCTCTTTCTCAGGAGAGAACAAGGTTTCCATTTCGTGTGCAAAGGCCACATCTTCAGCAGTAAAATCTTCGGGCAGTCCTAATTCCTGTCTGAGCAACAGGGAGGAATCGGTACTTTGATTTTCCCATTCATTCTCAAATTCGCTCATACTCATGTGCATGCTCCTTGAGAGCCTCGCGTAAGCTTTTCCTTGCTCGCCAAAGTCGCGTATCAACAGCATGACGGGTGAGGCCAGTCTTTGTTGCAAGTTCCTCTGTACTGGCGAACTTAAAGTAGCGTTGATAGATCAGGTAGCGGTCAAGCTCAGGCAACGTCGCCAAGGCGAGACGCAGTTCTTCGCGTCTCTCGCTCTGCTCTAACAAATATTCCATATTCGACTCTGGATGTGGAGGGAGCATTACTCGGTTTTCGCTCTCGTATCCACCCCAACCAAAGTTTTTTCGACTTCCTATGCCATCTGATGAAGCCCATTGGCGGCTTTCGTCAGCCAATTGCGTATTATGCACTTGACGACGGCATAATTGCCGACGACGATCAAGGGCAATATATTTAGCACGCATAGTCAGCCATGTACGTAACGTTCCTCGCTCCGAATCGAAGGAGGAAATTTCCTGCCACACTGCCACGAAGAGGTCATTGACACACTCTTCTGCATCTTGGGCGACACCAATACCGTCCAACACCAAACGAATAAAATAAAACAGTTCTCGTGAATAGCGAGAGATGAGCATTTCCAGGGCCTCTGGGTCGTGCTCATGCAATCGCTGGGCGAGATCATCATCTGACCAGTCTTGTCGCACCATCATAGCTCCTTGCAGACCTCAGATATATCTTTTCACAATGAATATGAGTCGTCGGCGGCACCTGAATGTAAAAAATCAGCGCAATGACTCGTGTGCGGCTCGAAGAAAGATATATAACTGATCGGTGGTACACTCGCCTTATGCTAAAAGATATACGTCTCGTAGGACATATATCTCACATGTTAAGGCTTCTTACTATCTTGCTTGAAACAACGTAAAATGTCAAGGTTTCAAGAGTATTTTTTTACTATTTCTTAACATATTGGCAAACTCTACGGTTCTAAAAGCGCGTAGCGTATACTTTGGCCTGAACAAGCATAGTAGAGCAAGGAAGCATTTTGAAAGCTCAGAGAAAGGAATGTAATAGCACATTCCTTTCTCTGAGCTAGAGCTAGACATTGAAGGGCACAAACACTGTCTCGCTGGCTACTTCAGAGCGATAGAATAGCTTTAGCGTCTTAGTAGCACCTGATGGTACCTGGAAAGTCACAGTACCACTTCGTGAACTGTTTACATCAATCGAACCAAAGAAGCTACTCGTTGTATTTGCGGGAAGTCCAAATGCGTCGCCTTCCGCTCCAAAGAGTGAAAAGTAACTTGGTTTGTTAGGAATTGCTTTTGAACCGGTGTTCTTAAGTGTCATCTTCATACTAATAGCTGTCGAGTTCGCATCTGTACCAGAGGTTTTACTTACATCATTAATAATTAAAGTACGATCTGTTAGCACAACTTGTTGACTATGTGCTCCACCACCAGACACAGGTGTTGGTGAAAGGATAACGGTAGGACCAACACCTGGAGTGCTTGGCACTGAGGTAACAGCAATAGCAGTACTGTTGCTAGTAGTACTGCTAGAGCCCATCGTTGCTTGTGGTGTGGGAGTTGCTGACCCACTCGTTGTGGAGTCACTTGAACTACATGCAACTAGTGTACAGAGACAAAGAGCTAGCACACAAAGAGCCATGTATCGTTGAATATAAGAGTGTGTATACATTTTAACCATCCCTTGTGTAGCGAAACGTATCAGCATCAATAAACAGGTAGAGATGAACATGTTTCATTATCGTTATCGGGTGCTTCTGATGCAACTTTATAGGAAAAATGTGTGATAGAAAGGCAATAAAACGGGGCCCGATTTCTCGCACCCCTTGCCTTGTTGTACCTTAGCAGCGAAGATACACCTAGTATTTACTTATGATGGCTGGTACTAGTTTGTTTGCAACAGGGCTACCAAGACCTGTTACATAGTCATATCCTTTGTAAGCATTGCAAATCCTGCCACAACTGCCATTGTTACCAGAGGTAATGTCATGAAAGTCGGTCGTGTAGGCTATCTTTGCAACCGCGTATATCTGAACGTTTGCATTCTTTAAAGTGCGTGTACGACCTTGATCTACAAGAGCGAGAATGCCAGCGAACAGAGGAGCGGCAACGCTTGTACCACCAAGAATGAAGAAACCCTTCTGACCGTTGTAACCAAAGCTATCGTATACGTCAACACCCGTATTCGGGTTCGCGACCATTGCCACATCAGGAATGCCACGCTTTGTATTCTTGTTAAAACCAGCCTGATATGTGGGTGCATTCTCATATGCGCTCAGGCCACCACCACTGCCATTCCAAGCAGTCTCACTTCTGTAGGTGCCATCAGGTTGCACATTGAGAGATGTACCACCGACAGAGGTGACATAAGGAGAAGCAGCGGGATACTGCGCACCAGTACCACTATCGCCAGAAGAGGCTGTGAAGCTTACACCTTTTGCATTGCCAGTAGCGAAAACACTATCTTCCCTTGTCTCACCAGCAGATTCACCGCCCCCGAAGCTCATGGACACAACTTTCGCACCATGTTTGGTGTAAGCATCTTTTACAGCTCCATACAAGTCTGCATCGGTAGGACTTTTAGCAGCCTCAAGAAGAATTTTTGCTTTGGGAGCAATTGCATGAACCATTTGCACATCGAGGTCAGTCTCTAATGCCCATCCCTCATCAACGCTTCCAACATTACCTTGTGGGTAAATGGTTGTGATGGTAGCAGCAGGCAGACCAAATTTATTATCGTATGCGTTAAGGTCGGCCTGAGCATTAGGATTGCCATACGCAACAATGATAGCGACAGTGACCCCTGCTCCGTTATTTGCCAAGCGATTTATACCATAAGCTTTACGCAACTGAGCGGGAGTCAGACCGCTACTGATAGCCCTGGTATTAGGAGAGAGGCCGCGTAAGCGAAGAGGATGCTTTACAACGTGACGTGAGAAATTATCTACGAGTGCAGCTTTGGTCGACCCTCCTCTACTTGCGGCGGAAAATGCCGTGGCGCACACAGTGAGCAGTGCAAGTAGGACAAGTACTGGTGTGATAAATTTACGTGTGGAAATAATACACCCCTGTTCTGGTTGTAATATGTAGATTGGCACCTACGCCAATGATCATACTTGAGTCCATCGATTGTAGTCAACAAAAACAGAGAATGGTACTACACAACAAAAAGCAGGAGAGTAGTGATGTGAAATTCACTGCTCTCCTGCTTTTTGTTGTAAGTTGATGCTTCTACTAGCGAACGTTCAACATTGGAATTTTCGAGACGGTCCAGCGGTCATTCGGGCTAGAAACCTCGAATTGTACCATTGAGATGGCATCTGTGGGACAGCGTACAATACACAGACCACAACGGATACACTTCTCTTCGTCGATAATCATGTCAGCACCACCTTCCCAGGTTTCGGTGCTTTCATGCATGGCATCACCCTTGACGATACGCGAGAGACCTTCCATGCTAATGCAGTCATAAGGGCATATATCGACACAAGCAGAGCAGAGAATACAAATCGATGGATCGATCATAATATTCAACTGGCATTGCAAGCAGCGGCGTGCCTGCATAACTGCCTGCTCTGGTGAATAGCCAATTTCAGCTTCCCGTGTATTGCTATAACGGGTCTTAAGCGGCAAGGATGGTATTAGTTCGTGTCCAATAGATTCATAGTTATCGACCATACCGCGGCGATAGTCAGGCAGTTCGACCTCTTCCGCGGCTTCTGCTGGCTTGTCAACGCCACCGAGATAGCGGTTAATCGCCGAGGCAGCATCGCGTCCATCAGCGATAGCAGAAATCAGGTTGCGTGATCCTTGTGTGTAGTCACCGCCTGCGAACAGGCCAGGGTAATTGGTCATCCAACTATCGAAGTCTACCAGGGGAATACCGTACTTGTTGACCTCAAGCCCTAGCTCTTCCGCCTGTAACCAGGAGGCATCACTATACTGACCAAAGGCAGGTACAACGGTATCTACCTCAAGATCAAACTCGCTGTCCTTGATCGGGACAGGACGGCGGCGACCACTGGCATCGGGATCACCCAACTTGTTGCGAACAAAGCGCACGCCATCAGCATGCACACCGTCCTTGCTGAGCACTTGGGTCTGGGTGGCGAGATACATGAATTCAACGTGCTCAAGTATAGCCTCGTCAACTTCATACTCATCGGAAGGTTGCTCTTCCTTCGAGCGACGATAGACGACATAGACTTTTTCGGCACCAAAGCGAATGGAGGTACGGCAGCAGTCAAGGGCAGTGAAGCCTGCACCCAGGATTGCCACGCGCTTGCCTATAAACATAGGCTCGCCGTAGTTTGTCTTTTCGAGCAGGCGTATACCTTCTACCACGCCCTTAAGGTCTGCGCCAGGAATGATCTTGTTATCTGGTCCAGCTAAGGGGTTAGAGATGTAACATCCTGCTCCAACGTATACGGCGTCATATTGCGAGAGAAGGTCCTTGAGTTGAACGTCGCGTCCAACACGCACGTTGTACTTTACTTCTACGCCGATATCTTCCATGTACTCGTCGCACTCTTCGCGCGTGACATCGCGGGGAAGACGCCAGACAGGAATACCATTGACCATCACACCACCACCCGTGGGATACTGTTCATATATGGTAACGGGATAGCCCATTTCGCGTAGATCACGAGCACATGCCAGGCCAGCAGAGCCAGCACCAATAACGGCAATAGTTTTGTCTTTAGTGATGGGTGGCTTTTCAGCATGATGGCGATACTCGCGGTGGTCGGCGGCGGCACGCTTCAACCAGCAGATAGAAATTGGTTTGCCGTCAACCTTGTTACGGCGACACACAGGTTCGCAGGGACGCGCACAGGTGCGCCCTAGCACACCTGGCACGATGTTTGCTTTACGATTGAGTAGATATGCTTCGTCGAAACGAGCTTGTGAAATTAATCCAATATATGTGGACACATCTGTGTGTGCAGGACAGCCCACCTGACAGGGAATATTTGTCTGATACCAGTCGGGGGTGACGCCAACCGATTGATATCGCGCTTCCAAGTCGCTATCGGGATCAAACATGTTCGGGTCCTTTCCTGTTTGTTTCACTCCTCACCCAACTCAATGGTTGGGTGTAACCTGGCGAGTTTGGATCAGGGGGATAGCATTTTTTATGACAGCTTACCCTATAAATATCCCTCAAGCACCAGGCCTATGCTTTCAGGGATGTATGAGTGCTTTTTGGTTGGGTACATTGCAAGATGCGCGTAGGCGCAGGATAAAGATAATTTTCCTTGTCAGATTATAGCATAGAGTGGAAACAGGGAACAACGCTTAATTTCAGGGGAGTTGGAGAGAGATACTCTTGACTCAATGCATTTATCATGACTACAAGGTGGCATTCTTGGTATCGTTCTGGGCTTCCTCTTCCTGCGCGAGACATCCGTGCTTGCAAGGCCTCTTTATCCTGCGTGGAGCCTCGGCAACCGCGGCCTATTCAGCCGCACTACAAGAGATAAGTGGACTCGTACGCCGACAGGCAACTGTGCTGGCAATGCAAGATGCCTTTCGTTTGAGCGTTGTGCTTACAGGCTTAGCCATTATGCATCCTTCTTTGTGCGCTATCGTACAGGCAGAACGACAGCAGCAGAAACGAAGCAGCACACACCCGAGGAGCATGAAGCAGCATCGGCACGTGAGGAAGCAACTCTCGCGATATAATAAGATAACACATGCTTGTAGGCATGAGAAAACGCTGTTTTCTCATGCCCACAAGCATTTCTAGCACTCTTTCTTTTTTCTGCTTGCGTTTGTTTCTTGCAAGTGCTATCATAACATTACATATTCCCATTAGAAGGAATAACCTCTGCACACAATTTTTTCGGAGATGTAGCTCTTCCACTGTAGAGTGGAAGAAGAACCCGTGACTGATAAAAAGGAGCAAGTATGAGCAGTATATTCAACCCCCGCGATCCAAAATGGATGAAGGAGTCGCGAGAGTTTCTCGAGCCACGAGGAATGATTCCTGCTGTTATCGAGTCAACACCACGCGGCGAGCGTTCGTGGGACCTGTATTCGCGTTTGCTGAAGGAGCGCATCATTTTCATTGGTACTCCAATTGACGATAATGTCGCGAACAGCGTTGTCGCACAGTTGCTGTACCTTCAGAGCGAGGACGCAACCAAAGACATCAACATGTATATTAACTCTCCAGGTGGCGTGATCTACGCTGGTCTTGCCATTTATGACACCATGCAGTGGCTACGCCCTGAAGTGTCAACGGTATGCATGGGCATGGCAATGAGCATGGGGGCAGTGCTTCTGGCTGCTGGTCAAAAGGGCAAACGCTATGCATTGCCAAATTCGACGGTACTGATTCACCAGCCACTCGGCGGTGCCGAAGGTCAGGCAACTGACATCGAGATCACTGCACGCGAAGTTCTGCGCCTGCGCCGTAGCTTAACCGAGATTCTTGCCAAGCACACAGGCCAGTCAATCGAGCGCATCACGCTTGACTCTGACCGCAACTACTACCTCACCGCACCTCAGGCAGTGGAGTATGGTCTCGTTGACGAGGTTCTCGGCGACGAAGAAGATGTCATGCGCTAAGAGTATTACATAAAGATGGCACCTGTGTTGTTGTCAATTGTCGGCGATAATTGACAACAACACAGGTGCCATCTTTATGTAAGCAAACAAGGGAGAGTACGCTTGACTAAAAAAATTGTGTCAGCACTGGCAGGGCGAACAGTTCATTGTATTCTTTTTGATCTTGGTAGCACTCTGTGGACGCATAACAAAAGCTTCGATCAATTATCACAGCAACGCGCTGTACGACAACACATGTTAGCTATTCTTCGCCAACACATTGACTCTCGCTGCTTTCCATATATAGATGACATTACTCTGGGAGAGCAAATCGCGAAGGCAATAAGACAACGCATCTATGAGTTGTATATGCTAAATACACGACTTGAACCTGACTTCGCTACAGGAGTCGTAGAAGCGTTACAACAGGTAGGGTTTCCACCGGTAGATCGCACAGTTGGGGCAGAAATTTTCGAGGCTCTACGTACGCGCTCTTTTAACTCAAGAACGCTTTTCGAGGATGCGTTGATGACACTAGCCACGCTAAAGCAACGGAATTTTTTGCTGGGAGTTGTGACAAACCGTCAATATGGCGGTCCTCTTTTTGTAGAAGATATACGTAATTTCGGTCTTCTCGATTACTTTGAAGAACTTCATATTGCTATATCATCCGACCTCAATGTACGCAAGCCCAATCCTATAATTTTTCGGCACGCACTCGATGCTCTTGGTGTGGCACCCGAAGAAGCGGTGATGGTTGGTGATTCGCTTGGAGCCGATGTCGTGGGCGCGAAAGAACTCAATATAGTCGCGGTATGGAAACCGAGTCCGCGTGTGTTTGCACAGGTGCGAGCCGCACAAGAGCAAGAGTATACAACACAAAGTTTTGAGAGCCGCCTCATTGAGTCGGCACGCCAGTACGAGAAGTCGCGAGGGCGTCCTATTCCAGAGGACATTATGCCCGATTTGATTATTGAACACCTGCGCGAACTGCTCGATGTTTTTGTAGAAGTGGGGAAACAGTAAGATGGCAACAAATCTACGCAAGTTGCTCTTTGAGACTCTGTATAAGAACCGCTACCTCTACCGCTTCGCTAGTACTGTTCCTTTCGCGGGTCAATGGCAAGTTTGGCAACGTCTGATACTAACACGCATGAAAGGGACAGATGTACTAGAATTGGGATGTGGTCTGGGTGATCTGTTTGTCGATATGCTGAATGCGGGCTATAATTGTCGTGCGATTGAGCATTCGCCGCAGATGGTCGCGACGGCACGTGATACACTGCGCAAACGTAAGATTGGTCAAACAGCGTGGATTATGCAGGGGTCAGCACAGCATCTTCCGTTTAGTGAACGTTCGTTTGATACAATTGTTAGCACGTTCCCATCTGATTATATCTATGACCCTGACACGATTGCTGAAGTTGAACGGGTATTACGTCCTGGTGGTCGGATCATCGTTATAGAGGGCGCGAATTTGCTGCCCGTTGGTTTGCTACAACCGTTTCTTGTGCTGTTACAAGCGCTTGTATATGGTCCCTCAGCACTATTTGGGCCACGCAAGCAACGCACATTAAAAGATGAGGTAGCACGGAGCCAAGTGACTAACGACTCGGATGTCATTACCGAAGTATTACCCGATGCATGGTTTGGTCGCCTCATACCACTAGAGCAGGTTGGCCTGCAACGTCGCTCCGAACGTATACGTAGCCGTCGTTGGGAAGTGTACATGACAATAGGTGAAAAACTCATTTCATAGAGATGTTATAATCGTTGTGTCAAATTTGTCAGGATTATGAAGCAATCTAAAGGCACCATTTATGCAGACATACATTGAACAGTTAGCCTCGGACTATCCTCATCTGGCGGGGGCCTTCGCACGTATTCCACAGGGTGAGGCACACCTGCGCCGTTTACAAGACCTCAATACTACCTGGCAACACATGCTGCTTTCAGGCGAGAATCGCGAGTATGCCGAAGTTGTCGTGACAGAAGAGCGTCCTACACTTACAGTAGCAGATACCTTTGATATTATTTACGCGGGTGGCGGCCTTAATTTGCTTAACGCGGCGGTGATGACGGTGCGCTATGGCTTGCGTGTCCTCGTGTTTGACCGCTTTACTGTAGGCGCGGTTCACCGTGAGTGGAATATCTCACGGGAAGAGTTGCATGAATTACTTGCTGTAGGTCTGCTTACTCCCGACGAACTGGAAAGTGTCATTCAACGCGAGTACAGTGGCGGACTAGTACGCTTTTATCCAGCGAACATTCAGGTGAAACCAGCCGAACTGCATCTGAAAAATGTGTTAGATGTGGCGGTTGACGCCGAAAAGCTTACCGCTCTATGTATTCAGAAAATACGTAGCCATCAGCCCAATGGCTTCTATCCCAATGTCATTCTCCATAGCACAAGTTTTGTGCGCTGCGCAGTACAGCCATCTCGCGGCGTCACCATTGATGTACTAGACAACGAGGGGCAGCAGCGTAGTTATGGAGCACGCCTTTTAATCGATGGCATGGGATCAACCTCACCTATTGCCTGTCAGCTCAATTGTGGTCGTCCTTTCTCGCTTGTATGTCCAACTGTTGGTACTGTTGCGCATGGCTATAAGCAAGGCACAGGACCGAAAGAAATTGATCCAGCTATTGGCGAAGTACTGGTCTCAACAGAGGATGCACGTAAGGGGCACCAACTGATTTGGGAAGCCTTTCCTGGCGAGGGCGATGCAGTGGCTATTTACCTGTTCTACTACGCTGAGACAGGGAGTTCCGTTGATCTGCTCGAATTGTTCGACGACTTTTTCGCGCTCCTCCCCAGTTACAAAGATACAGAGAATGTCGAGATTCTCAAGCCTGTGTATGGCTTCATCCCCGCGGGATACAACATTTCGCTACCGTGGCAGAAGGAGCCGAAGATACTCGCGTATGATCGCGTACTTTCACTTGGCGATGCTGCTGCGTTTCAATCGCCGCTCACCTTTTGCGGCTTTGGTTCATATGTACGCAATCTGCGTCGTATCACAACACTCTTACATGTTGCCCTTGAAACAAATTGTGTGAGTGCAGATGATCTTAACAATGTTCGTGCGTCAGAGGCAGTACCAGCAGTGGCACGCGCATTTAGTAAGTTTATGATTGCTAAGCCTGCAAGTGCCGAACCCGTGTGGCAGGTCAACGAGACGCTGAACGTCTTTTGTAACGTACTCGCCAAGCTAGGGCCAAAAGTTACAAATGCATTCTTCAAAGATCGTATCGGCTGGCTTGACTACACTCGTGTTGTTCTCAACACGCCTGGATATTATCCCAGAATTTATGCACTTGCCCTTAGCACACTTCCACCAACTGAGATTCTTGGTTGGATTAGCGCGTGGCTCAAACTTGGTCAACAGTCGGCTATGTTTAGCTTGTACCGCTTACTACAACCGCTCGTACAATCGCCGTTAGGTCAGTTAGTAAGTCGTACATCACCCCATGCAAGGCTGTATACGGCAATTTTTGACGAGCGTATGCAACAGGTGCAACGAGGGATGGAAGAACGTGCAGTAGCAACTGTAAAGAGAGAGAAGAGCTTCAGTGGATGGTTGGGGAGGCTGTGGCCCGAAGGGTGATCGTAGTACTTCGCGCTCCGTCTGTTGACTGAATATATACCTTTCGTTAGTATAATATACTTAGGGTTGTTATGTGGAAGAGGGAACGTTATTATGGCGAATATACAGAGCAAACAAAAGACACCGCAAGAGAGTTTGGTTGGGAAGACGCTATGCAATGAAGAGTATTATATTCATCGCGTCATTGGTCATGGTGGTATGGGAAAGGTCTATCTTGCTGCACACACAGAATTAACGGTGCCAGTAGCACTCAAGCAGGCGCGTGCCGATGAGCCTCTACCTGAGAGTATTGTTGCTGAGCTAGACGCTCTTCTACAGGACTCAACATATTCCTCTGACCTCTCACTACAAGATATTCCGAGTAGTGGAGGTGTGCATACAGATCATTTTATGCGTGAAGCTCTCTTTCTTGCACGCTTGCATCATCCAGCATTGCCTTCACTCTACGATTATTTTTTCGAGGATGACCATTGGTACCTGGTGATGGACTACATCCCGGGGTCAACACTGACCATGTACCTTCGCCAACAAGGACCGTTACCGCCGTTAGAGGCACTCAACTACGCAATACAGTTGTGCGACGTATTCAACTATCTACACAAGCAGTCACCGCCGATCATCTATCGTGATCTAAAGCCCTCCAATATTCTTGTAACGCCAGAGGGGACACTGATGTTGGTAGACTTCGGAATTGCACGCTATTTCAAGGAAGGACAAAGCAACGATACGACTGATTTCGGTTCGCCTGGCTATGCCTCTCCTGAGCAGTATAAAGCGGAAGGGCAGACCGATGGACGCTCAGACCTGTTTAGTCTCGGTGTCTTACTGTACGAAATGCTGAGCGGTCAACGTCCTATTGGATCCAATGGAACTGCATCATCGCATGTATTCCGCAAGGATGCGCCCCCACTCTCGGCGGTTTTGAGCGGCCTTATCACGCTTGCCACACGGACTGAACCAATGTATCGTTTTCAGTCTGCACATACCTTCTTTCTCGCACTAGAACGAGCACACACCATTGAGGAGCAGCGTACATACCAGCAACGTGTCATGCTAGAACAAGCAATGCAGGCTGTCAACGAGAACGAGGCAACGCTGTCTTTGTCCAATAGTGTAGTCAGCGAAGAGCATATAAGTCAGACAGAAGGACGCGATCAAGCGATGCCGACAGACAACGAAGTGCAACAGGGAGAAGAGATTGGCTCTGCGCCGGAAGGACTCACTGTTCACTCACTTGAAGCGGCACAGCGGCAAAAGATACGTGAGGTGCTTCAGCAAATGCGACATGAACGCAGAGAGGACGAGGAGTTAGAGACAGAGCTTGCAACCGTTGATGAGAGTCTTGGGCAGCGTACATTCCCGGAACTCACACAATTTCCGCTTCCTATTGTAGAGGACTCCGAGTTGCCGGAACCTCTACCGCCGTTCCACTTTCCTGCACGTCGCGTTATTCGCACAAGTTTCGTCGTCGTTCTGATACTCTGTCTTTTGTTAGCATCCCTTCTCGCTGTTGTTCGTACCACTCACCATATGCCAATTCTTTCAGCAGGTAAAAAGATTGCAGCTACCAAGCCACCCAACAAAGCTGCTACAAAGGTATCTATCACTCCTTTTACTATCAATGGTTCATGGCAACGTTTGCCCTCACTACCATCCGCGCAAGCTGACAACACCGCCGTGCATGTGCAAGTACAAGGACGTGCATATATTTATGTCAACGGTGGCTATCGTGGGTCGAAGGCATCGCCCCACTATGACCGTCATCTCTACCGCTACGATATTGCAGCGGCACATTGGGAAATGTCCTCAAACACACAATTTCCTGGCATGGTCAACAATGCTGTCGCGGTCGATGCATCTGGTCGCTTGTTTTATACAGTTGGCTACTCTACTGATACCTATGCGGTGACCTCGCTGCTCTATATGTATCAACCTGTGAGTGATACATTCCAAAGAATTGTACCCCCACCAGAGGTTACGCTGGGCTTTGGTGGAAGTATGCAGGCAGACACGCAAGGGCACCTGTATATCACGCAGGGCTTTACACAAAGTGGGAATACGCAAAAGGCTGGAAGAGGCTGGTATCGCTACGATATCGCAACAAGTCAGTGGCATATCCTGGCTCCACTACCCGTAGGACTCGGCTATGTAGTGCTTACAGCAGAGAATAACACACATATTGTTCTCATTGGTGGTGCAACCGATGCGGGGCAGTCTGAGCAAACAAATGCAATCTATAGCTACGATACCAGCTCGAACACGTGGAAACAGGCGTCTACAAACGCGCCAGTTACACTTAGTGGAGCCGCGAGTTGTCTTGTGCGCTCTGGGCAGGTTGTTATCATCGGTGGCTACGATACAACGCACAAGAAGGGGCTAGGTCAAGTGTGGCTTGTTGATATACATACTCTAAAATGGACACCATTGGCGAAACTGCCAACTGGCGGTTCTGTCCTGGGGGCGGCGGCTAGCGATGGACAAGGCCATGTATTTCTTGCGCAGGGTGCGAGTGATCCCAGCCAGCCCACGGCTGATTTTTGGGAATTAACGATTGAGTAAAATACTCCTCGCATTCTCATACATTCGCTTATGCAGACAGAGCATGATGAAATCAGACCCATACAGAGTGTTCATTTTCGTGTTCGAGTGTTAAAATATATGTGTTGTTACGAGCGGATAGTATCATATATCAATGGTTCTACCACTATGGAGTCTTCGCTCCATTGATAACAGGCGAGCAGCATATCCTGTATGGTATTGGCCTCTTGTTGTGTACGGGCATGTACTGCGATGAGCGGGTCGCCCTTGTGTATGGAATCGCCCACCTTTGCTTGTAGAACGAGACCTGTACGGGAGTCAATCTTATCACCTTTTTTGAAGCGGCCTGCTCCAAGATGCATGCTCGCGAGCCCGATTTGCTCGGAGTGAATACCTGCAATGTAACCGCTACGCGGACTTGTCAGCATATGTTGTATAGGAGCCTGTGGCAAAAGGTGTGGTTGCTCTATCTGGCGTGCATCACCGCCTTGAGCTGCGATCACTTCCGCGAGTTTAGCAATGGCTGCTCCTGAACGTATAGCGCGCTGCACTGTCGCGTCTGCCTCTGTAAAGTTATCTGTCCTGCCTGTCATGAGCAAGAGTTCTGCCGCTTCGTGATAACATAGATCAGCAACATCTTGTGGTCCTCTCCCATGCAGAATATCGATAGCCTCGCGTAGTTCCAAGGCATTACCAACTGCACGTCCTAATGGTTGCTCCATTCTGGTAATTGCGGCGACGGTATGCATATCGGCAGCGCGTCCGATGTTGACCATTGCTTCCGCTAGCTTCCGCGCCTGCTCTACCGTTTTCATGAAGGCACCGCCACCGACCTTTACATCAAGTAGAAGATGCGATGCGCCTATCGCAAGTTTTTTGCTCATAATACTCGCTGCGATCAAAGGGATACTTTCAATTGTTCCTGTGACATCACGTAAGGCGTACATTTTCCCATCTGCTGGCGCAAGTTCGCCTGACTGACCGGCAAGGACGATGTGATGCCGCCTGAGGATGTTCGCAAACTCATCGCGTGAGAGTTCGGAACGAAAGCCTGTTATCGACTCTAGCTTATCAACGGTTCCCCCAGTGTGGCCTAAACCACGCCCAGTCATCTTGCCGACAGCGACTCCACAAGCGGCAACAAGGGGCGCGACTGCCAGTGTCACCTTGTCGCCAACACCACCTGTACTATGTTTATCTACAACAGGAGAAACGATGTCTCGTGCATGCAGTTCCTCGCCTGAATGCATCATGGCAAGCGTCAAATCACTGGTCTCATGTGTAGACATACCCCGCCAATAGATTGCCATTAACCATGCGGACACCTGGTAGTCGGGTATCTCACCATAGGTATAAGCCTTGATGAACTCCGTGATTTCTTCTGTCGTCAGCGCATACCCATCGCGCTTCTTTCTGATAAGTTCTACCACTTGCATAACGTATCTCTCATTCAGATAACACGATGCGTACTGAGTCGTTTTCAAGACCATTGCCCGTTTCAATTTGAAAACGATTAAGGGTCTGGCTACCTAGGCGCACACTTCGATCAAATTGGAGTTGTCCATTAGTGAACAGGTAAGGAGTAGTATCTTGCTCTAAGACGCCTTGTACAATAACCGTATTCAATGTCTCTGTCGGTTTCTGCTCGTTGAACGCTTTCAGCAGGGTAGCGACCTGCTGCCAAGCGGCACACCGACGATAGACGATACGTATAATCTTCTTCTGTCCGGCGGCAAGACTATCATCGACTACTGTGTATGGCACCGCCTCCGCTTGCAATTCCTTGAGTTGGGCTACAGTACGTGGAGGAAATTGTGCAGGTGGCTCTACGACCTGTTGGAGTGGTGGAGGCGATTGTGGAACAGGTACTGGTACAGGCACACGAGGTGGCGGCACAGGTGCTTGACGTGGAACTGTGGCAGGTTGTGGAGGACGAGGCTGCTGATACGGTGGATTCGCTCTTGTAGCACCCTGCGTTGTGTGTGTAGGACCAGGACGGGGTGCAGGTAGATACGGTGATTGCTCACGTGCTTGTGGTGATGGAAGATCACGCCCACATTGAGCACAGAAACTCGCCCTTTCTGGGTTCAGAGCATGACAATAAGGACAACGCATGCGAGCGGCCTCCATTTTCTAGGAACTGTATCTATATCCCACTACATATAGAGTGTCAGGCTTGTTTGACAATGGCTTCGACGAGGTGCGCGTTGGTGTTGGTCTTTTCAAAGAGATGTACGACTTGCTCGGCTCCGTCACGCCGTGGAAGGTCTGCCATACGGCGGCGTACAATCGACATGGCGTGTAGTTCGTCAGGTGAGAGCAGACGCTCTTCTTGACGTGTACTTGACGCCATGAGATCAATTGCGGGAAAGATACGACGCTCCGCCAGTTCACGCGAGAGGCGAACTTCCAGGTTGCCAGTACTCTTAAATTCTTCGTAGACGACCTCATCAAGACGACTGCCAGTCTCAACAAGGCAACTTGCGATAATCGTGAGGCTACCACCCTCTTCAAGCGTTCGCGCACAGCCGAAGACGCGGCGGCCAATCTCTAACGCCTGTGCATCGACACCACCAGACATGGTGCGCCCCCCACTGCGCGGATTGCTCCACATATCGCTATTGAGGTTGTGAGCACGAGCGAGGCGGGTGAGCGAGTCTAGTAGAATAATTACGTCGCGCCCCTGCTCAACCTGTCGCTTCGCATCCTGTAGTGCTTGCTCGACAATACGTCCATGCTTGCCCGATGCCTGGTCGAAACTCGATGCGTAGAGTTTGACGTTTGGCCCTCGTACCTCCATACGCCACTCGGTCACCTCCTCAGGTCGCTCATCGACGAGACACAAGAAGAGACTAGCCTGCGGATAGTTTTGAATGATGGCAGCGGCTAGCTGGCGCAAGATAGTGGTTTTGCCAGCTTGTGGAGGGGCAACAATTAAGGCACGCTGCCCAAAGCCAATTGGAACAAACAAGTCCATCAAACGTGGAGCAATTGGTGTTGCTCCTGTTTCCAGCGTGATGCGTTTATGTGGATAAATAGGTGTTAGTTTGTCAAAAGGGGTTCGTGTTGATGCCACTCTTTGTTCCTCGCTCCCTTCGCGTGGAGGCTCTACATGTGTGCTTCACCAGCACAAGACTACTGTACCACATGGGGTCAAATGCCTAAAGAGAGCGGCACGTTTGTAACATACTACTTTTGCTTTAATATTTCGTTGAGTACAGGATCGATTTTGTTAACAAACTCATCCCATGAACCATGATTAGCTACCACCCAAATGTTTTTTACCTCTTTTTTTGTTGGGAAGTGTTGTTTTTGATAATGCTTTTGCAGTGCTCTTTTGGACACAAAGTGATTGTCTGGACCATTTGGGAGTGTAGCACGCTCGTAAACTCGTTGTATACACACATCAATCCTTGTGTCGATACAAAGAAAGTACGCATCCTCTACTAATTCTTGCGACAGTTGTTGCACTACCTGAACATAGTTCTCACGGGCAAATTCAATTGTGATCACCTCATTAGGTTGGGAAGTAGGAATGTAACTGATAATATCTACCTCTAATAGCTCCAATGCTTCAGTAAAGGCGGATGTATCCTTCACAAAAAATCCGTCGCCTTCTGGCAGAAATCGCTTTTGCTCCACATCTTTTTGAAATAATTGATACAAAATACCATGATCCTTAAAGCTTGCTGTCTTCCAACCCTGAGCTTTTGCGTATTCTTCGATATACTTGGCAGCCGTTGATTTGCCACTTCCAGGACGACCCAGGAGAAAAAGCTTTATAGACATGAATGAAGTCATCCTAAAATGTACAAAATAAAACACAATAAGTTATATTAATACAAGACAACTCATCTTGTGTATTGTAACATATCTTATTGCGTTAGCATTGAGATATAGAAAAAGCGGTATGCAATGTATTCTCAACATTATGCATATCGCTTTTTCTTTAGTGAAAGAAAGGGGCGCTAGTAATATTTTTAACGACAAGTTAGGCCTTAAGAGACTCCAAAACTTCTCGGTCAGTTACCAAACGTGCCCCTATTTCTTGGTTGTGAAAAATCACTTTATCGGTCTCTGTTTTTGCTTCAGGCTCCCGGTGAGAAGAGTACTCCTGAGTACTCTGCATTTTAGCCTTAACCCTTCGTTGACAACAAACATCCTGGAAAATACTCTTTGCGAACTGCTCGGACTCTAGCTCAAGTGTCTCTAAAGAACCCTCATTATAGATGGTCTTAAGACAATGCTCTTTTATGCCAAAGTCATCTTTAAATGCATTGTTCATATACAACCAATGATCTTGCTGATAATACGTTGTCATAATATCATTAGAAAGAAAATGATGATCCGGTCCATAAAGCGCAACAGCCCTTTGATACACTCGCTCAATACACACATCAAGTCTCGCTTCGGCAAAAAGAACGTAGGCATTCTCAAGCAAAACAGGGTTAAGCTTTCGGAAGGCTTCCTTATATGAGTCACGAGCAAATTCAACTAAAATAATATCATACTCCTCGGATGCAGCTAGAATCTTTATTTGCTTTTCTAACTTACTTAGAGCAATGTCTAACACTGAAAAGTCGCGTACATCAAAACCATTATGCTCGTTCTTGTAAAATTTTTCGCGGTGTTCATCTTGCTCACTCATATTAAGTAGAATTGTATAATCTCTCATATGCGTAGTGATATACTTATGGCTTTTAGCAAGAGTCATAATATGACGTATTGCTGTTGATTTTCCACTACCTGGACGCCCTACGGCAAATACAATAACTGGCATTGAACAACATCCCCTTTACGTACCCACACTATCCTTCTTTGCACGAATAATATTGCACATATATTGTCATGTAACTTGTTACTTACTGTGAGGGAGGGTCATAGCGGGTATTTATAGTATCAGATACGACACAGCATTCTTCTGATAACATTTATCATGCAATCAAACTTTCTTCCTAGAAGGAACCCGTACTTAATAAGAAAAAGGTACAGTGCTGGAATGTAAAGAAAAACTAATTTGGCTCACTTTTGATTACTCAGTTAGTTTAGGAGACCAAACCGTAAATCGCGCATGCTCAAACATTGGAGGTTCTTTTGGATAATAAGAGATAATACAATTTCCCCCTTCTTGCCTTCCTATATTGAGGGAGGAATCAAGGAAATCAAGGATAGTTGCTCTTATATCTGCGAGTTGAGTCTTAGATGGATATCGATTAAGCATATTGTAGAGTTTTTTATGCTCATACCAGAGTACACCCAATCTCACCGTCACTTCTTTCAATTCAACTTTATCCCTAGGTCTCATCATAGAAGATGACACAAGTGGAACAAGATAATTTCCTTGCAATGCGCGCCGTAGTTTCTCTGCAGTTTCTCTTGCTAGTTGAAGAGATGCATTCTCTAACCTAATATAGAAGCGGTCTGAGTAGGCATGATAAATTCGATAGTCATCCTTCTTATCAAAGAAGAGACCGATTTGCTCTCGGATGCGATCTCCCATTAACTTGCTTAGACGAATGGATATCTGATCATCGTACTTACTGACTGTCTCCGTCAAATTATCTATATCTACCGAGATAAAAGCAGTCTGGCCTTCTACATCAGGGTTATTTGTTGCTCTGATAGTACGTAGTAGTAACTCTATATCGTTGATGAGTTTATTTTCGGAGTCGTAGTCTGCTAACGTTCGGTTGATTAGGCGCGGCTGTATTATGATATCTCGCAGACGTTCTTCGCTTTGTCGGCGAGTCTGCACAATCATTAGTAATTCTTTTATCACTCGCCCCATCAACCGTAATACACGTTGGTATTCTCTACCAAACGCCTCTATATCTTCGGAAACTACATAAAGCACTCCTAGTGGCGTCCCATTCTCTCCTCCTATTGGCATCGCAATAGCCGAATTGATTGGAAACTCTTGCTCGCGATACACAATAGCAGTATCTTCTGTAGAGATTGGTGAACGAAAGAGTACATGTATGCTTTGGAACGCACGCAGACTAAGCCCCAAAGTAGATACGTCAGGAGAGACGAATGTTTTATCAATGGTATGTGGAGAACGTTGGCTTTGCGCCTGCACAATGAGTGTTTGCATTTGTAAAGGAAGGTTAGCATTTCTCGGTAGAAGAATACAGCAAAACTTCCAATGATCCTTGCCTTCTGTATTCTTACCGCCAAGATGAATAACCTGATTGGCTAAAAATGTTAGTAATGAGTCAGGGCTGTTAATACCTCTCAGCACAGTCATCGAATAGACAAAGTCACGAGGGCCGTCTTTGAAGCACGGCAACCATATGTCAACATCGTCATAGATTGGTTTGAGCAACCGACGCACAGCTTCAACAACCTCTAAGGTAAGCGAAAGATTTCTCGCCTTTCTTTGAATCACAATAAAGGTTGAGTCTCTTGGCCCTTCAGTCTCTTGGCTTGCCTGCAAGCCGCGCACACGGAAGTCACTAGGGTAATCGAAGGATGGCACCTCTTGATAGAAGGTGTAAAAGGTACGATCTTGATCGCGCCAACCTATGAGACAAGGACCGAGCTTTGATACTTCTGATGAGTCCCATTCGGATGTCGCATTCTCTTTTCTCTCAAGAGGAAGAATAATACCGGCAGTGGTTTCAGGAATATCCTCAAAGATAAGGCTGACGACTATATGTAGCGTTTGAGAGATGTAGTATTGCCAAAAGTCTGCTTTGTTCGCATCGTCTACACGTTTATCTATAGATGGATATGTATCACGACCTTTTTTATGTTGTAGTTCGTTCTTCTCTACGCCGTTGTTATGCTTCTCAACAGAAGGAGAGAGAGAATGCCAGATTTCGTTAACTGTGGGTGGAATATTGCTAAGTGAGTAGCCTCCTTTTACCATAAGTTCTTTAAGGAGAGCAAGTTTATCTAGTTCCTCTAGCGCGTATAACCTCTGACCACCCTTATCTTTAGAGCGTCTCGGCTTTAACAAGCCTTTGCCTTCCCAATCACGTAGTTGACTTTCGCTAAAGCCAAACAGTTCAGCAGCACGACCTATGGTCACAGTTGCATCTTCGCGTGCGCGTGCAATATCTTCTCGCACACGCTGTTGTGCTTCAATATCTTCAAGATGCCTTCTTATATTGTGTATGGTTTGCTCTTCCATTAAAAGCTCCTAAAAAATATCAAGTAAGCTAAAGTTTTCTATATTCCAGGATATCATACCATAAGTATTCTCACGTGCATAGGCCAGTTGTACAGCAATGTTTATACGTTTCACGACATATTCTCTCCACTATGATAAATTTTCTCTTCCTCTCGTTTTCATACAGAACTTAGGACGTTTTCTCTTCTTTAAACGTAACATATGCTATGATTTTCGCTAGGACTATCTTAAAGTACTCTTTTATTCCTTTTTGTCGCACTTAAGCAATATCTCATATAACTTATGTAGAAGGATTGACTTACCATAATTTATCTGTTATTCTTCTCTTGTAAAGAATTATCAAGAATATATTCTCACCCTACACTCAAAAAACTTAGTATTCAGAGGTAACATTTACAAAAAAGGAGATACTACCAAAACAAACGGCCACTATAGAGAAGATGACAGCAAGTATATTAGTTTTCAGCTTCAAGTTTCTTGCGCCACACAATCCATAGGAGGTCTTTACATGAAGATTGTTACCTGCTCACGCACATCACAAGAACGTATGCCAACAACAAACGAAGAATGGCGTACACTTAATAAAAAGTTGCTTTGCTACATTAAAAACTGCTTGTACACTTATCAAGTCATTCATTGGAGTGGTGCTGAGCAAGAAATTGCTGAAGACGTGCTACAAGAGACGATTCTACGCGCGCTTCGGTTTGCGTGTAAATACAAAGAACAGAATGACGCTCCTTTGATTAACAACTTCGAGGCTCTCTGCAAGACGATTGCGAAGAGGTATATTCTCGATTTGTACCGTAAAGATAAGCGATTTGTAGGCTCTCTTGACAATGATGATTTCTCTCTCACTCATACGAACATCTCTCTATCGGACAACCCGGCGGAGATCGCACTTGAAGATATGGCACTATACTCTAGTATGCAGACGCTTTCTCAGGTTGTCAAGAGCTTTCCTGAGAGGCAGAAGACAGCTCTTCTGATTGACCTAGCCAATAAGGCAGACTTCGACGATGAATGGCCCAGTCCCCTAGAACGCGCAATGTGGGCAGTAGGAATTTCGCTGCGCGACTATTATTGTGTGCTACCCCAAGATCCTATACTTCGCAGTCGTCACAGTGCTTTGGTATGTCTAGCGTATAAGCGCTTACGACTCGCCTTTCACGATACTCTTCCTCAACTTACCTCCGCTGCGTAATGCCACTTTTCGCTAATGCGTCCTCGTAATTTGTCCTGAAGGCACAGTGCTCACCCTTCACTGTTTGATTGAGTACAAACCGACACGGAGAATTGCTATGGATAATCTCAAGAAGCTAGCTCAACTTTTATGGGCCACTGGTGGAGTGCTTTGCTTGATGGTTTTCTTCTATCAGGCAACCCCTATTCTGCTTAACGCGTCAGGAGTTGCATGGCTTCAACCTCTAGGCATATGCCTCATGTACACCGTTCTCTTTATTCTGATTGCTAGTGTGTTCTTCACGTTCGAGTGGTTACGTAGTAAATTAAACGATCAACGACACCTTCACGAGACACGCAGACGCTATCGTAGGTTAAATTTACAGATGCGACGACAGGAGTTACAGAAGCAACAGAAGCAGAGCAGTTACCGAGTTCGATTAGAAGTTTATCGGCAGAGGCGTCGCCCACTACGGCGTCGCTCTCGTCCCGACGAGTAGTAACAGGGCTGATAGTGAGTTTATCTTGACTCGCTATCAGCCCTGCGTTAAGGATTTTCTGCATACCAATCCTTGCTGCCAGGCAAACACTGCTCCCTGTGTACGATCAAGTCTGTGAAGTTTGCTCAAAATATTACTCACATGTACCTTCACCGTTTTTTCGCTAATCACTAACTTTTCGGCAATCGTTGCGTTAGAAAGACCGTCAGCAATGAGACGCAACACTTCAAGTTCACGCGTACTCAGTTCTGTAAAAAGATTGGGTACGTCTCTTCTCTCTCTTTGTACCTCTTGCACGACACGTGCAGCTACGCGAGGATGAAGGACAGCTTCTCCTTTTGCCGCTTTCCGTATCGTCGTCGCCAGGTCATTGATGCCTACATCCTTGAGAATATACGAGAGTACACCGGCACGCAATGCTGGGAAGATGTATTCGTCGTCGTCGAAGGACGTGAGCACGATCACCTGCGTGTATGGGCTTATATGTTTTACCTGTCGTGTAGCTTCTACGCCGCCTATGCCAGACATTACCAGATCCATTAAAACGATGTCGGGAACAAGTTCGGTGACTAAACGCACAACTGCTTCACCTGATTCTGCTTCGCCCACAATGGAAAGATCAGGGTGCACCTCTAAAAAGGTACGTATACCCTGCCGAACAAGCGCATGGTCATCTGCAATGGCAATTGTAATACGTTCCATTTCTACACCTCACTCTGCTGTCTTGCGCAACTCGCAACAACACGGGTTCCCTGCCCCAATGTACTCTCGATGCACACATCGCCGCCTAACGCTTTCATACGCTCTTGCATAGAAAGAAGACCAAATCCCTTCCCACCGGTAGCATTGGTAGCAAATCCTTGTCCATTATCACTAACAGAGAGTGTATCTTTATCCTGCTCGGACACTAACCGAATCTGCACTAGCGTTGCGTGGCTATGACGTGCCACGTTTGCCAGAGCTTCTTGAGTTACACGAAAGAAAGCCTCTTCTATCAATAATGGGAGCGTTTGTTTCTTCTCTATCTGTAGGTTTGCAGTGATATTGGTTTGACTCGTCCACTGCGTCACCAGTTCTTGCAATGCAACACCTAATCCCTTTCCCTCTAAAGCTACAGGCCGCAGCTCACGGATTAACGTCTTGAGTTCTTGTTGCACCTGAAGCAAAACATGCTCTGCTTCAGCCAAGGGCTGCTACACTTCCTCTGTATCCGGTCCAAGGCGCAGCTTTGCCGTACCTACCTGTAGAGCAACGACAAAAATATGCTGCTTGACACTGTCATGAAGATCGCGGGCCAGGCGATTGCGTTCCTCTTAGGCTACTCTGCGTTCAGGTAGTTGTAGTGCGGGTGCCAGTCTGATCATATTTGCCTCCGAAAGCGTGATGACTGGCTCAAACGGGGTAGCATGCATATCTATGGCTTCGCACCACGCGACCAGTTCGCCGTTTCGCAACATCGGTCGCGTCGTCAGCCATCGCTTATGGTGCGGACCACAAGAAGCGATCACAAATGTCATACCTGCCGCTTGTAAGGTACGCGGCGATGCTTCTGCCACTGAATTCCAGGCACAGACAAAGTAGAGTTGATCGGACAAGACATCCGAAAAAGGCTTATTCCAGGCAACACGCATTTTCATACTATCCTGTGTATCTATATTATAGAGTTTGATGTACTGCCGTACCTGTGCTATGGGATCGTCTTTTAACATGGCAAATGGTAGCAGAGGATATAGTAATCCATACATCGTTGCGCGAATAAAAATAACTCGAGGTAACACATGTGCATCTTGCTTCTCTTTATCATCAGCAGACGTATCTTTCTGTATGTCCATACGTTCCTCCTCTCGATTCATACAAATACACCTTCTCGTCTGCTTTACCTATCGGCATACTTGAGCGCTCCACGTAGAGACTCTTGACACAGGCATACTTCCACCCTATGCTTGATATTAAGAAGAGAGAAGGAGCCTTTATGCAAACTCACACATCCGCTTCCACCCACGCTTCCGATAACCCGTTTTCCACAACTATTCCCTGGTGGAATACACTTGACTCTACAGTTATCACAGAACTTACGCTCTCACCCTTAGAAGACCTTCATGCACAAGTGTATGATGTTGTTATTATTGGCGGTGGCGTTGCTGGCTTGAGTGCGGCAGTAAGTGCAAGTATGGCAGGTGCACATGTGCTTCTCCTCGAACGCGAAGCAATGCTTGGCTATGGGGCAACGGGACGCAACGCAGGGATTTTGAGCGCGGGGGTCAATATGCATATTGCTGATCTTCCTCCTGATAGTCCCGGAGCGCTCTTCTGGCCCGAAACAACACGCGTTCTGCTTGCGCTGGTTGAGGAGGCAAAGCGCCCCGATAGTATTTTGCTGGCACATTTGACAGGCGCTATCAGCCTTGCAGAGAGTCAGCATGCCGCAAAGAAACTGGCACGTGAGGCACGGGTACGTATTGCAGCAGGACTTCGTGCAGAGATGTGGTCGCCAGAGCAAGTCACTGAGGCAACACAAGGACGGCTCGACACACGTTCTGTTGTCAATGCATTGTGGCTTCCCGATGAGGGACGTATTCATCCTCTTACGCTGCTGGCTTCTCTTGCGAAACAGGCGAGACAGGCGGGTGTAGAACTTGTAGGGCAGGCCAACGTTATGAGATATCAAGAGATTTCGACGAGCGGGAGCCATAAATGGCTGCTTATTCTTGCAGACGGACGCACCATTACAACGCGAGGGCTTATTCGAGCTACAGGTCCTACGACAGAGCCAAATGCTCGTATCTATGCATTGGCCTTTGGCGTAGAGCTACCCGCGACCTTTCCCCTCTTTTGGGATGCCGCGCCCTATACATATGCTGACTTTAGACCGGGGAATGGACGACTTACAGTAAGTGGCGGACGCTATGGACATGCCGGTGTGACACGCAACGATGTTACATACTACAGGCGGCTTGCAGATGCAGCACGACATTGGCTGCCTGAATTGACAGGTCAGGAGCCGCTTTACACATGGGGGGTAGACCTGGATGTTACCGCAAACATGATTCCAGCACTGCATATACTAGGCGAGAAGGCTAGTGGTTTATCAATTGATGGCCTGGGTGCGCTCGGTGTTCTCCCTGGCATTGTCTTGGGCAGACGTGCAGGACAATTGTTATTAGCGGATGTGTAGGAGTCTAATTCATGAAACGGCGTGGTGGGCGACATGACAGGGACAAGCCCATTGAGTCCAACGAACTGCTACGAGAGCCTGGAAAGCGGGGTGGGGGCATGACAGGGACAAGCCCTGTCACTCCTCTCCACGAGAGGCCACAGCGTGGCTTGCCACGCGTCCATCTCGAGGAGGGACAGGGCTTGTCCCTGTCATGTCGCCCCCAGAGTCATTTCATGGGTGATTTGGAGTCTATGGGGCAAGCCCAGTCACTAGGATACACGGAATGCGTGACGGAGCCACGCCAAAGGGTCATATCGTAGTGACTGGGCTTGCCCCTGTCATGCCCCGCTCCTGCCTGCAAGCCACATGAGAAACAAAGGGAATTAGTTGGAGTCAATACTCATGAATTAGACCCCTACATTTATTTGCGCACCGGAATTGCAAATGTTTTGTCAGTGCTGAGATCGCCTTTGAACGTAAATGGCTTCAAACCTTTCACCGCTAGAGCACTTGTATTAACTGTTAGCTCAACGGACGGAATGTAGCCGCCCTGCTTCTGAACCAACAAAGCATAGGGGCTTTGTCCTACGACGTCTATTACGGCGTGCGGTACGTGCCATGATAGCGTGATGTACGAGGTACAGTTTTTGGGCGTCTCGGTTAATCCGCCCCACATAGCATGGGCTGGTAGGTCGCTAGTGAGGTTGGTCGGTGCGCCAAGGCTATCAATAGTCCAAGCCTGCTGAAAGCCTCGATTGCCTAGCTTGTAGTCTCCGTCAGGACAATACCGCGCATTACTGGGAAAACTGGTATCGTACTGACTACACTTCGCTGCTGGTGTCGCATCTCCTGTTCCAGGTGTGTCTCCTTTATTAGGTGGGACTGTGGGCATAGGATTACATAGTACCTGACCTGTATCAAAGCCGTCACCTGAGAGAAATTGTGCGTTCTGTGGCGCATAGACACGAATATAGTTGGCATACGTATCAAAGCCGTAGACTTGGCCCTTCTGCTGATAGTTCAGTGTGATGGTGAGATTATGTGTTGCGCCACCCTGAGCGTCTAGCACAATATCGTCATGCTCCGTGGTATGCACATATTGACTGGCCTTACTCACGCTGATATTTGATTGCACAACCGCGAAACCATCTTGCTTGGAAAAGCTGTCCGTTGAACCGCTGTAGCCATGATCGCTCAACCACTGCTCCGCCTGTGGATTAGCAAAGTAAATTTCCAGATCATGTGATTGAATATCTTGAATCGCACCCTTCACAATAGCAAGCAGTTGTTTCGTTGGAAGGTGACGTACACGGTCAAGCAACATTTTTCCTACAAGCGAGGTAAACGCTTTACGGGCGGCATGGCTGTTATCGTTGCTTTTCTGATGCTCTACAGCAATGGCGCTGTAGTCCTGTTGATAGTAGTGCAAACGGTCTTCCAAGTTTTTCGACGTGATGGTTTCGTTGTATTCCGCAACGTGAATGGGTCCAGTCACATCCAGAATGTGGCCGATAAATGTTGGAGTAAACGAGATATCGCCATCGACGGGGCCCCCGCCCTCGTCTTGAAAGACCTGCATACTCATGCGTGCAGTCGTGGGATAGTCACCAGAGAGATTGGAGTCACGCAGTCCCCAATTGCCGAAGTTCATCCAACTACTGTACGCTGGTGGTGCTTGTCGCCCAAGTTCTACACCGTTGCCAGCGTAGTCGAGCAGAGCAACGTCACGAAGACCAAAGGGTGCCATACGCCCATCCTGAATTTGTAGCACGCCATACTGTCCCGTAAATCCACCACTTGGACGCAGTTCTGCCCGATCAAGTGTTTGTATTAGGAACCTACGCTCGTGACCCACGCCGAGCAACCATGAGACAAGTCCAATTAGTCCCTGCCCTTGTGTCAATACGTCGTGTACTTTAGGCAATTGCTCTAGCACACTCGTCAGTTGTGCTTTCTGCTTGTCACTGATCGGCACATCTTTCATACGTACCTGACTCATCTGCTCGCGCATATCGTCTATATAGTAGAGGGCATGAATAATTGCGCCATCAATAGAGGCGATATCGGCAACACTTACCAGAGGCTTTGTTGCTCCAGTGGCAAGCGGTGAACTATGAATGAGACTTGCACCTATAATAGCAACTCCGCTCACCTCTTGCCCCATCTGCGATACATCAAGCGCAACATGCACAAGATGGCGTGCCATTAGAAACTTACTGGCATAATCGGGTGAGAATTCTTGCAGGGCTGCGAGTACACCAGAGCGATTGGTAAGGTCTTGTAATTGCACAAAGTCGGTTTGTGCGAGTTTGAACTCGTTTTGCGCCTGCTGTAGTTTTTTCGCATCGAGCGCTGCTGTTGGATCGCTTTTTGAAATAGGAAGTAAGTTTTTGGCGTTTAACAGATGATTCACGCCATCTAAGGCTATACCGCGCACATTGTTATATACGCTATAGGCTGCAAGTCCTGCCCCTAGTGGAACCAGAACTCCTAGTAGCACTATCGCAATCAGTACCAGGCTCAAGACATGATACAAACTGCGTCTCTGTCGTGTTTGTATTAGCATGTCATGGATGCGGCGTTTGTGTATAATCTTTCGTTGTGGTCCAGTTTTTCCACTGCTCTGTCTACGTACATATGTCGGATGGCTAGCAGTGTCATTAGGCATGACAGGGACAAGCCCAGTGGGTTCAACCAATTCATCAAGCGCTGCTGGAGATAGCATGACAGACCCATCGAGTTCAGTGAATTCATCAGGCGGTGTTGGAGGTGGTGTAACAGGAACAAGCCCAGTGGGGTCAACAAATCCATCAAGTGATGCTGGAGGTGGTGTAACAGGGGCAAGCCCATCAATTCCTTCAAGTGATGCTGGGGGCGGCATGACAGGGACAAGCCCTGTCACTCCTATACTGTCCGCCACTACGTGGCTTGCTGGTGTAGGTTTGTCTATAGGAGTGACAGGGCTTGTCCCTGTCATGCTCTCCTTTACAGGATCAACACATTCCTCATCGTCAGATATCGAGTAGGATATTTCAGGGAAACTTAAAATTGTTGGTATTTTGATTGACTCTGCAATTATAGGTGCAGGACAATGAGCAGTGATTTTGGCATTCTCATCATCGGAATATGGCTGACTCTTTACGATTATCTCTTGGGCATCTACGGTTTCTTGAACAGCAGAGGGAGCGTGGTCAACAACGTTTGTCCCGGGGAGGAGCGCACGAAAACCCCATAGGTTGCCGTCTGCATGATGCATCACACATCTTTGAGCCATCGCATGCAGGCCAAGCGTGGATATATTGTGTTGTTGTGCTATCTCGTCGAGAGAGGCATCGGTAGTAAAGTATGCGGTTATAGCATGTTTATGCTTCTGGAAACGCCGCCTTTGGCGTGAGTTCAACGCGGTGAGATTAGCTTCTTCCCAGGCAGTGATATCATGGTTGCGCACAGATGTAGAGACGTTAGTTTGTGTATCGAGCAAGGCCCACTCCTCGCTAATAGCTCAGTAGGGTAAATAAACATAATAAAAAGAGGTTATATATCTTGTACTACAATACATGACGCAGGAAAGGAGTACTTTGTTGCGTTTACATCGAAATTGGCTACTATATTATATTGATGGCGACAATAGAGAAGGCAACGACACAGTGGTTGCCTTCTCTATTGTCGCCATCAATATAATTCTTATTTTATTCGCGCTTCGAGTGCGGAAAGTTGCTCTTTGAGTTTGCGGTTCTCTTCACGCATCTCGTCGAGGTCCTTACGTAATTCCTTGAATTGCTCGTCGTCTTTGTTGCTGGAACGGAGCGCATGTGCAGAGAGACGCATCTGCCGTTGAGCGTTGGAGTCGAGTTCCCGGCCAGCGGCACGCTCTAATGGCGCAATGGCACGTTTGTCGTTGAACGGGGCTAAGGCCATAGCCGCTATAAAACGCACGTATGCCCACGTATCATGTTCCACAGTATCGCAGAGCGCGGTTACGGCACGTTGACGTGCATCTTCGTTGTACTCAACGCGGTTACGTCCGACTTCCCAAAGGCCATGAGCGGCACTGAGACGTAATGTGGGATAGTTCCGCGGATTACGGAGATAGCTTGCAATACTATCTACTACTCGATTATCACCAGAAGCACCTAAGCCAACGAAGATGCCACGCTGTACAGTATCTATCCACGACGGACGTGTTATCAGTTCGGTCAATAACGGAACACTTTCCTCTGTACGGGTCTTGCCTAACGCAAATGCAGCGGCTGACTCTACGCGATAGCTCACATCGCCTTTTTCGAGCACAGTACGCAAGGTTTGAGCCGAACGCTGCGCTAGTTCAGCTCGTTGAGGTGCCTGAAATGTACCAAGCGCACTGGCGATAGCAGCACGACCGCGAGAAAATTGAGTTGGGTCAAGCTGCTCAAGAGCTTCAATAAGTACTGTCTGCGCTTTCTCACTACCCATTGTGCCAAGTGCTGCGGCTACTGCGGTACGCACACCCCAAAAAGGGTCATTGTATAAGGCGGTTTTGAACGCATTCAGGCTCTCATCATCATCCTTTTCCCCTAACGCTTGTGCTGCATCGCTTCGCCCAAGTGTATCGGGATCGTTGGCAAGCTGATAACGCAGCATTTTTGTCGAGTGCTCGAACTTGAGTGTTTTCAATAGCCAGCCTTCGGGGTCGAAACGAATCATGAGTGGTTCACGCTCTAATGGCAGATAAAAGCTCTGCTCGACCTGACCCTCTTCACCAACGATTACACGCATGGGAACGGTGATTGTCTTCTTCGTATGCTCATCTTTTGCCGCTTCGTCGGAGGTTGGCACGGTAAAATCGAGATCGATAGGAGTCACAAAGCAGGGTGTTAGCTCATCAACTTTCTGCGTCTGCTTGATTTTGATTTTTGCCAGCTTATATTCGCTGTCCCAAGAGTAGCTCACCTCAAACGCCGGATAGCCACCACTGTAAACCCATTGTTGGAAATACAGCGCGAGACTACGACCGGTTGACTCCTCAAAAGTGCGTTCGAGGTCTGGCGTGATAACCTCTTTTTCACGGAAGCGCTCAAGGTAGGTTTTGATTGCACGCCGAAACGCAGTTTCGCCTAATTGGTGACGTAGCATGTGTAGCACCCATGCGCCCTTGCCATACATATGCCCATCAAATAGCTCAAAGCCATCGTCGTGAAAGACATGATACACAATTGGGCGACGATAATGTTTATCCTCACCTATGTACCATTCTTTCATACGCAGCATCGACTCTTTGAACGCATCACGTCCAAGGTCATGCTCGTTCCACATGTTTTCAAAGTAGGTGGCAAAACCTTCGTTGAGCCAGCCGTTCGACCAGTCGCGACACGTCACAAGGTCGCCAAACCATTGATGTGCTAATTCGTGTGCTACCACAGGTACGAGCGTATCATTATCGAACGCGGCTTTTTTGTCCATTAAGAACATGAAGCTATGCGTTGTCGCGGTTGTGTGCTCCATCGCGCCCGTATATAGCTCGACGGCGGTTTGAGCGTATTTGTCATACGGATATTCGACACCAGTGAATTCTGAGAAGAATTGCATCATTTGTGGCGTCTTACCCATAAGTAAGGGCGCGTCGTCTTTGCGATCTTTGCGCACATAGTAGGTAACGGGCTTTCCGTTATACGTGTCTTCGATAACAGCGAAATCACAGACAACGAGTGAGATGAGGTAGGCCGCATGTGGAATGTCGTGTAACCAGTGATGCGTTTTGGTCGCGCCGTTGTCCGTCACCTGTAACAGGTTGCCATTCGAGACGGTCAGGAATTGCGAGGGGACGGTAACAATCATCTCTGTTGTGGCACGGTCGTTTGGTGCGTCATGGCAGGGGAACCAGTGGCTATGATAGCGTGGCTGTCCAAATGACCACGCCTGAACTGGACGCGTTGGGTCCTCTGGCGCTGGCTTGACAAAGTGCAGACCCGTGCGTGGCTTCGCGTGATAGGCTACCGCGACAGTGAAGACCTCATTATTAAAGTACACCCGGTCCAGCGTCACCGTGAGCTTTGTGTCTGTAGTCGTATATGCAACGTTTTTGCCATCTATCGTCACGCTTTCAATGGCAAGTTCAACGGCGTCAAACATCACGGTTTTGACCTCTTCATAAAGAGCGGCAAAGGTTGTGTATGCGGTTCCACTGACCGTTTCTTGCTCGAAATCGAGAGTTATAACAAGCTTGACATGGCGCACATCGGCGGATCGGTCGGGCGCGTAGTGAAGCGTATCATCAGGGAGTTCAAACGAGCGCGCCTGCGGAATGGCTACTGCTCTTGGGTCATTGATTAAAAAAATGCTATAGCCATCCCCAATGGCAAAAGCATTTGTGCGATTACAACTATGCATGTGGCACCTCCTACGATAGTACAATGTTTTTGTGGATATGTATATCTAACCACTATGATACAATATCCCACGACGTTGGAATGAGGCGAGTCCACTCATTAAACGTAATGAATAACATGCAATGGAGGCTCCAGAGGGAATATTTCAGGGTCTCCGTCCTTCCGGGGGCAAGTGAACATGCAGGGAGACCGCAAGGGTCTCCCCTACATGTTCATGAACCCCTCCATGTAGGGGAGACCCTTGCGGTCTCCCAGTTTCCCCTCAAAGGATGGAGACCCATATTTCACGGCTTGAAGCAGAAACACACACGAAGGGAGCAAGCATGAACATACAGAAAACAGATGTAGAAATTCTCCACGATGCATATCGTCATCTCTGGCAACAGATACAACACAAGCTTTTGCTTCAACGACTCCTTCACTTTGCCACCAAACTACCCTTTCTCTACGAAAGGAGAGACGCCTTAGCGGAAGCAGAGTATGATAATACGATCATTGTAACTTTTTCCTCGCTCCCCTCATCTCGTGACACCGAGGATTCAATGGAAATGATCCTCGATCATGCAGAGAAAAAGAAGTTGCGCTCTCCGCTTAGAATAAATGGAGAAGATTTTCTATAATGAAAATGCGTTTCCAGGGCTTTGTGATTGTCCTGTTCTGCTGCCTACAGTAGCAGAGAAAGGCAAAAGGTAGACCCTTGCATCGAACGCCCTCAAGTTTGTGCCTGCTGAAACTTCTCCTATCGTGACAATCTCCGCCAAAGAGATGCAGCACAATTGTCATCTACAGATACAAGATAACGGAGCAGGCATTCCACCTGAAAATCAGCGGCGTCTCTTTATGCCGCTTATGTGTCTGCATGGGGTAGAAGAATTTCCAGATGGTGGTCTCGGGCTTGCAACAGTGCGCAAAGTGATAGACATCATGGGTGGGTCTGTAGGCGTCACATCTCTTCCGTCACAAGGAAGTACATTCTGGTTTGAGTTAAGGAGGCCAGGCGTCGTATGAAAAAGCCCTTTGATTTGGATGAGATTATTAGGAAAGTAGGAGTTGTGTTAGAAACATAAATAGCTCTTCCAACCCTCTCCTTCACCCTTCACGCGTTATGCTATGGTATATATAGGCTTATGCGTCCAAGAAAGGGCTTTTATGCGTACAACACTTCCTCGTATCAATCGGTTCTCACAGACTGTACGCTTTTTTCGCGTCTCTCGTCTGCTTTTATGGACAATCTGGATAATCTACAGTGAGCGTCGGCGCGTCATTCGCGCACGCGAACGTGGGAATTACGAAGTACAACCAAATATTGAAGTGCTTATTAAGGTGCTTGTCGCCTTTCGTGCCGCTGCCATCAAGCTAGGCGTCTTGATGATTAAGCTAGGTCAATTCCTTAGTTCGCGTGCCGACTTGCTGCCAGATGAGGCTATCGCGGTATTGACCTCACTACAAGACGAGGTGCCGCCAGCACCATTCGAGCACGTGGTAAGTGTTATTGAGTCCGAAACGGGCAAGCGGGTAGAAGAGATTTTCAGTGTGTTAGAGCGCAAATGTACTGCCGCTGCCTCACTTGGTCAGGTCCACAAAGCGACATTGCTCACTACAGGTGAGACGGTTGCTGTCAAAATTCAACGCCCAAATATGGAACAGTTGGTGCAAATGGACTTGAGTACGCTCAAATTTGTGATGAGCATTATCAACTTTTTTGTTGATACGACGGGCTTCATCGACCTTATGGGTATTTATCGCGAATTTAAGCGCACAACGTATGAAGAGATTGACTATGCACTTGAAGCGACGAATGCGAAACGTTTCAAAGAGATGTTTAAGGACGAGGCCAGTATCTACATCCCACGTATCTATGACCAATATGTCACGCCGCATATGCTGGTTATTGAGTGGATCGATGGTATTAAAATCAATGACTATGTCGCACTTGATGCATTAGGCATCAATCGGCTTGAGGTTGCGAAGCGTACGGTAAGCGCTTACTTTTATCAGTTTTTTGTCGAGGGCTTTTTCCATGCCGACCCACATCCTGGCAATCTCTTTGTCAAAAAGGGCGTGACAACAGCCGATGGTGGGCCTGTGATTGCCTTTATTGACTTTGGCATGGTTGGGTCACTCACCAAAAGCATGAAGCAGTCGCTGAAAGAACTGTTTATTAGCTTTCTATCACGCAACTCACGCTCACTCGTCAATGCGCTAAACAAGCTTGGCTTTATTGGGCAGGGCGCTAACATGATGGTGATTGAGCGTGGTATGTCAATGATGATGGAGCGGTATTATGGTATGACGCTTGGTGCCGCACGAGAACTTGATATTCCCGAAGTGGCGCAGGACGTTGAGCGTTTGCTGTATGGACAGCCTTTCCAGATACCAGCGCAATTCGCCTTCACAGGTAGAGCCATTACTACATTAGGTGGTGTCTCAACAGGTCTTGCACAAGAGTTCAACTTTGTTGAGATGGCAACGCCCTATGCACGCAAGTTCCTGGGACTCGACAGCGAGGGTGTAAGTCAGACGGTGCAGGAGTTTTTAAATCAGGCGCTTGATACAGGTCGCACGCTCCTCACACTGCCTCGCGCTCTTGAACAAGTTATCACGAAGATTGAGACGGGGCAGATCGAGGTCAAGCTAGCCGGTGACCGACCCAAAGACCGTATTCGCTTCCGCTTTGGTCGTAACGGCGGAGGAAATACGGCTTCAGGGAATGCTGGCTTTTCCTTGTCACTTATGTTTATCGCAGCCCTTGCTGCCGGTGTATACCTGACAACAGCTCACCTGATGGTGCCAGCATGGTTCTGTCTGGGATTGGCGGGTGTCACCATATTAGGGTTGTTTATACGACGGTGATGCTACTTTCGTGTATTCTCTAGTTCTTCAATGTCCATGTATTGTTGTCGCCGTGTTGCACTCTGCCTTCGCGCTCTAGTTTGAGCAGGTGTGCTTCGACGGATTTGGCAGCAACGGGATGAAGGCGTGGATCCACATCGGCGTAAATGCTCTGCACCATTGCATCAATCGTTGCGCCAAAGGGGAATGAGTGTAGTACAGTACTCACTTGCTGCTCACGCTGTAAGCGATGGGCGATATATTCGGCTATCTTTGCTTGTGGGTCTGTAATCACAGGGCCATGTGATGGCACCATTTCGGCAAGGTCCATGCTCTGTAAGCGTTTCAAGGAATTGAAGTAGTCGAGCATGTCACCTTCGGGTGGCGCAATAACGACAGTTCCAACACTGGCAACGAGGTCGCCAGCGAAGAGCGTACGCCGCCCCTCTAAATAATAGCCAAGATGGTCGAAGCGATGCCCAGGCGTGTAGACTGCTCGCAGGGCGTCATCACCAGCTGGAAAGATCATACTATCGGGTACCTCTTCATCGATTTCAGAGAAGCCAGCACGACTGAACCCGTAAATAGAGATACGCAGTTCTTTGCACAATATCTTTGCGCCACCAACATGATCAGGATGTCCGTGTGTGATAAGCACACACCGAATGCCGCCTCGTTTCGCTCCTTCTTGAATGATTGCCTCCAGGTGGTCTCTGTTGTCATCGGCGGGATCAATCACGGTTGCCCCTTCGACGCCTCCTCCTAGCACAATCGTGTTTGTGCCTGGACCTGTCATCATGGAAGGGTTAGGGGCAAGGATAATGGTATATGCTGGATGTAACATAGCTATAAAAGCTCCTTTATGCTTGTTTCCAGAGAAAATCAGGCTCTTCAGGTAGTGAGACGTGTGCAACACCATTGGAGATTGTAATTGTTGGAGTGTGTGTTGGCACATAACGGGTTGCGGTTGCTTGTATCGCCTCTTGTACGGTCTGAAAAGCACTCAGACCGCGTAACTGATGAAACGTTGGAAAGGCAATAGGGAAATTTCTTTGTTCAAAGCGTTCTAGTGCATCGGTTGGACGCATCCACGCACCGGCGCTGGTCTCAAGGTTGTCGTATACTGCCTCTTGCTCAGCGGGAGCGGTTGCGAGAAAGAAATGAGTATCGAAGCGTTTAGGCATGCCTTCGGGCGTAATCCAGTGTGCGAAATATGCAAGGCTATTCATTGCCAGGACAAGATGTTCAGTACGTGCCATATCGACCAGTGAACCCTTACGCTCATTGAATGCTTGACGGTAGTTAGCAAAGCGAGTGACGCTCTCCTCATTAATCGCGAGGACTGTGCCTTCACGATGTGCTAACAACACATTTGCCTCTTCAAATAATTCACGAATAGCAGCCGCTCGTGCACCATTACCTAAAGCTGTACGGCCTTCTGGGTCTGCCGCTGAAGACGCGACAGGTTCGTAGATGCCCTCGGTTCGTTCAGCAAGGCGATCATCAGCCGAGACAGAGCCACCAGGAAACACGTAGATATCAGGCATGAATTCGCTCTGCACAACGCGCCGTACCATAAATACTTCTATCCCGCTGGTCTCTTGTGCTACTGGAATATCGCGTACCAGCATCACCGTTGAAGCCAAGCGTGGCTGAACCGTCATCGAATTTTCTCCGTATTTTTTATGTAACACATGGCCTTGAGTGGGCGTAATAATGCCCTTTAACTAATTAATCTGGATACGATGAACGAAAACATATCCGCATTAATTAGTAAAACAGCATAATTAGACCCCAGGTGTGAGCGTAATGAGGGAAACAGGGAGACCGCAAGGGTCTCCCCTACATGTAGGGTTCCACGAAGATGTAGGGGAGACCCTTGCGGTCTCCCTGCATTTTCATCAGTTTTCCCTGGAAGGATAGAGACTCATTAGTTCACGTTCACTGTTAGACCCTATGTTACATAGTACCATATATCCATGTTTGGTAGATAATGCTGAGATTTGTCGTATGCTATACACACATCGTCTATAATGAAGGTGTAAAGCTTTTATCTTTTAAGCAGGAAAGTGTTAATTTACACAAGATATCATAGAAACAAACGGTGACCTGGATTAGGTATGAATAAAGAGTCGGCAGTGCAAACACTCACAACAACATCTTCGCTTCATGTTGGGTTAATTGGGGACCCTGTGGCGCATTCGTATTCGCCACCTATGCAACAGGCAGCGTTTGATACACTCGGCATTCCGGCGCGCTATGAGTTGTGGCAGACGTCTACAGATGCTCTGATTGAACGGGTGCGTTCACTTTGTAGTGAAGAGTATTTGGGAGCTAACGTCACTATTCCTCATAAAGAGGCTGTGCTGGCACTCATGGATGAGGTTGATCCTTTAGCGGCGCGGATTGGCGCGGTCAACACGATTGTGCATCAAGACGGCTATCTGCACGGCTACAACACTGATGCACCTGGACTCCTCTATGCATTACACGAACATGGTGTAGGCACGGTGCAAAAGAACGGCACAATCTCGCTTAAAGAACATACAGCAATTCTACTAGGGGCAGGGGGAGCAGCACGTGGGGCTGCCTTCGCGCTTGCGGGCGCGCACGTTGCACGACTTATCATTGTCAACCGCAATCTGGAACGTGCCCAGTTGCTAGCGGCAGAGGTGCAACAAACCTATAATGGTCCGGTATTTAGTTTGAATGATCCTCAATTTCTTGTACCCAGTAGAGCAACGCTGATTATCAACGCAACCTCAGTTGGTATGCATGGCGAGCATACTCCGCTGCCAGCAGAGATTTTAGCACGTTTCGACTTGGATACCTTTGTATACGACATGATTTACAATCCGACACAGACACAACTGCTGTGTCAAGCACTCATAATGGGAATGCGCGGCGTGAATGGCCTCTCCATGCTTCTTCATCAAGGTGCGCTCGCTTTTACGCTGTGGACAGGCAAACCTGCTCCATTGGATGTGATGCGCTCGAAGTTATTCAACCTGTAATACACAGTTTACTATCCAGGAGAAAGAAAGCTACAAATTTCTTAGCAGCATAATTGTTGTAGAATAAATAGAGTCAGAGATGTATCCATGTAGCAAAGGAGCCCTTTAGTATGAAACTTGTTACCTTCTCTACTCCAGAATTTCCCAAGCCGCATCTTGGCCTTGTGCAGAACGATGAAGTGCTTGATGTCAATCTTGCGGGACGCGCATTGCAACTCACGATTCCAGATTCGATGCTTGCTCTTATTGAGCAGTATGAGCAAGGACAGAAAACACTGCAAGAACTGCTTGCAAAGGCTAATAATCGGCCTTTTAGTCAGGTCAAAACCTTTACTGATGTTGGGGCAGCTCATAGGTTGCAAGAAGTCAAGGTTTATGCACCTATTCCGCAACCGCGCAAAAATGTTATGTGTATGGCACTGAACTATGCCGAACACGCAAAGGAAACGGCGGATATTCGTGAGCGCGCGACAACGGCCCCACCAACAATTCCCATTCTATTTACGAAAGCAACAACTACCATCAATGGTCCCTATGATCCATTTGTGATCGATCCAACGGTATCAAACGAGATCGATTGGGAAGTTGAATTAGGGGTCATCATTGGCAAGGGTGGCAGGCACATTAGCGAAGCAGATGCGCTCTCACACATTTTTGGCTATACAGTTATCAATGATATCACGGCACGTGATCTGCAAACGCGCCACAAACAATTTTTCCTGGGAAAAAGTCTTGATGGCTCCTGTCCCATTGGTCCCTACATCGTCACTGCTGACGAGATCGCGGACCCACAAAAACTTGCGTTACGCTTATGTGTCAATGGCGAGACCAAGCAAGACTCGAACACCAGTGAGATGGTTTTCTCAATTCCTACGATCATCGCCACGCTTTCAGCAGTTTTGACGCTCGAACCGGGTGACATCATCGCTACAGGTACTCCGAGCGGTGTAGGCTTTTCGCGCAACCCACCTGAATTCCTTAAGCCCAACGACATTGTTGAGTGTGAGGTCGAGGGTATAGGGGTGCTAAGAACTCCTATTAGGAGTGTACACAAATAAGAGTTGGGGGGAAGTTGGATGTAGCTTCCCCCCAACTCTTATTTGTGTACACTATACTCTTACTTCTTCGCGCATCCAGGATGGTAGACTACCCCATAAGTTGTGAGCCATTGTACGTGTGTGCCACAGACGCGGAGGTGTTGTCACATCATGATCGTAGTATTGTTGCAGTTCGACTGACAACTCGATATGGATACCTTCGGAGTCGGCAAAACGTACAAAGAGATCGTTACCTGCACCGTGACGCCCTGGTCCCCAGAGGATAGAGGTCTGGTTACGACTAAGATAATCAGACCAGCGCAATAACTCCGGTCCACCAGCAGCGGTAAAGGCGATATGGTCAATGCCTTGTTTGCCCTGTGTAAACATAATGCTATGATGATCGTTTGTACAGCGCAACCATGCGGACTCGCGAAGAAGCCAGTCGGAGATGTCGAAGCCAAGTGCCTCTGTATAGAATTCGACCATCTCTTCTAAGCGCATAGTCTGCAAGCCAATGTGCTGCAACGCATAGGGGCGCAAGAGAGGACGGTGAGTGCGGGTGACAGATGCATAGGTTGTTGTGTCTTCAGGCGTCACTGAAATCTCAATACGGTTGCCATCAGGATCGCTAAACCAGAGCGTATCACCCATTTCAGGATCGCCATCACGCGTCTCTAAGCGTAGGTCAACACCAGAGATTTTCAAGCGCGCTGCAAGTGCTGCAAGCTCTGCATCTGTACTAACCTCGAAGGAGAGATGATGCAACAATGAACGTTGTGCAGGTCTACGCCCATTTGTCGCAACAGGCCGCACATCGTTGAAAAGCGCAAGACAATGATGCTCGTCACCGAGTGCGAAAAATGTTGCAGCATCATTCACATCTGTATCCTGCATGGTCTCTGTTGGAATGCGTTGATCGAAACCCAGGACTTGACGGTAAAAGCGCGTCTGCTGGGCAATATCACTGACCCATACTCCAACATGCGCCAATTTATTAACTTTCACCTTCCGAAGTTGCTGATCGCTCACACATTCTCTCCTTATGTCTTCACGCACATTACTCGAATTCAAAGATACACTCGTAAACAATGATACACATATCAGAGGCATGGGTCAACAAAAGTACCATAAGGTCATGGAGGTCGGGCCTCTACGAGAAATGCGCTCGATTAGCTATGCTCTTGAAGAGTGCCTGAAACCGAGTTTGGAATCAATGCTCTGAGGTCAGCTTTGGAATCGAGAAAGTGCTCAACATTGGTAGAAGATAGATCGAATGTCTCTAGTACCCGAAACATTGGTGCTTCTGGCATCGGCGTTTCAGGCGCTGGTTGCGCCAGCCACATGGGTTGCTTCTGCTGTACAAGTATGCTCTTTTTTCGTCTCGACTTCAATGTTTGTAGCATGGTATCTATGAGCAATAGCAATGAACGGCGTAGTTGTGCGCTTCTACTAACAGAGACACAGCATTCTACCCGCGTAGGATACCACGCGCGGCTCACGATACCGAATTGTCGCCTAAATACAGTCACCCCCATCTTCCTCCTCCATATACAGTATACGCTTATATACAGTATACACTTGCCACCTCATACCGAACAAAAACACACATATCTCTTTTCCCTAAAGCGACACTGAAGTGCCGGTACTTGACCGGCTATCCTTCAGTGCTCGGCGCAGAACACATTATGAACATTGCCCATCCTCACACCCTACACCACTGCGCTTCCACCCTGACGTTGTTCGTGTTGACTCCACAACTTCCCAGCGACACTACAACTCTCCACCTCACAGCACACCCACAAATACCACAACAATGTGTTACTTTCTTCCCCACTTTGGTATAGCACTCACCGCAACCCCACCTCACGTCATCCAGCTATACCAACCTCACTTCATCCTCTTCAAAGAAACCTTGTTGTGCCATTTTTGTTGTCTCGTCGCACAATCCCCACCGCAACACGCCCAAAGCCACATTTCCACAACTCCCACCTGCGCGCCTCCATGCTGTCCACAATTCACTTCCACTACCCATCCACAAGGCACACTCTATACAACAACTACATATTGTACAGGGTGCATCTCACCAATGTTCGCACGTCGGCACTTCACTATCGCTCTAGGGGATTACTGGTGCATTTGCTCTATGAAAGGGAACGGACATGGCTTCGTTCGTCCGTGGACGTAATAAATTAGACCCCGATATCTCATTTACGAGCAGGTACACCAATTACACTTCTGATTAAGAAGACACTTATTTCTACTGTAGAAACCTCCCGGAGTAATCCTCCTCCACGTTTCCTCAACCCCACTACATGACCAGTCGCGTTTGGTCATGTAGCTATTCTATATGTATACAGTCTGTTTTTGGTTATGAATCAATGGAGATCATGTTAAGAATAGTCAAAGCTATAAGTGAGTTCTTAACTTATCTATCTATTTATTTGTCTGTTTCTATATGTAGATGTTATATAAATATAAAGCTAGAATGCCACTACTGACATTCTAGCTTTATAATTTGTAGGAGTGTATGCGCGAGTAACACGAGTAACTCGTGTTACTCGCTGTCTTCTATATGAAGCTTGCCGCGCATAACATTTGCATTTGCATTAGGATGTGATGGTGGGTCCCACTCAAACGAAACTTTCTGACGCTTGATGGGAACATTGGCCTGGATAGTGTCCCATCCGCTCTCACGAGCAAGACTAACTTGCATATTTTGTTCATCTACATCGAGACGACGCGAAATAGCTGAGAGCAGTTCTGCCTTGATCATCTCTAACACCTCAGGATTGACCTTGAGGCGGTCATGTACCAGCACCACTTTTAAGCGTTCTTTTGCTAGCTCTCCAGGAGTCTGCTTCTTACGTCCAACCATAAACTCGAAAACGCCCATATCTTACCTCCCTTCCCACTATGATGATTGCGAACGAAAGCGCTTCTCATTGGTTACGGCGGGGCCAAAACCGAGCATACGGCGAAACCGTTCAAGAAGCGATGGAGACTCTATGACCTCATCAAGCGGAACTTCAGTACCCATAATGCGCTGGGCTGCGCTCATATAAGCACGTCCTGCACGCGAACGTTTGTCATAGACAGCAGGCTCACCTTTGTTGGTTGCGATGATAATCATCTCATCTTCCGGCACGATACCAAGAAGTTCAACGCCCAGGACCTCTAACACGTCCGCCACATCCATCATGTCGCCTCGTTTCACCATATCTGGACGTAGACGATTGAGGATTAAGCGCGGCTCCATTTTACCAGCCGCTTCGACAAGACCAATGATGCGGTCAGCATCGCGGATCGAGGCCATTTCGGGATTTGCCACAATGATGATTTCGTCGGCTCCAACAATAGCGTTGCGGAAACCTTGTTCAATGCCAGCAGGAGAGTCAATCAGCACAAAATCGAATTCCTGGCGCAATTGCTGGCAAAGCTGTTCCATCTGTACGCTGTTTACTGCATTCTTATCACGTGTCTGTGCAGCAGGAAGTAGAAAGAGATCAGGTACACGTCGATCTTTTATTAATGCCTGCCGCAAGCGGCACTGTCCCTCTACCACATCGACCAGATCATAGACGATTCGGTTCTCTAAACCCAGGATAGCATCCAGGTTACGTAAGCCTATATCTGAATCCACCACAGCAACCTTTTTTCCTTGCATCGCAAGAGCGGTACCCAGGTTTGCGGTCGTTGTCGTCTTGCCGACTCCACCTTTCCCTGATGTAACGGTGATTATTCGACTATCCATACGACACTCCAATAACGAACTGTTCGGACTGCGGTAGAAGAACGTACTGTTCTTATGAGATACGTTGCTAAGAAGTATACCACGAATTCTACAAAAAAAGCAGTGCTATTTCTATTATTTTCGTGGTGTTCGTGCATTCGTCCACATTTCAACGATGATTTGTCCATTTTTGATCGAGGCTATTTCTGGACGCGGCTGCGCCTCGAAGCCCTCTGGTGGGCGAGACAGCAGATGCGCAATGCGAAGCTGCACGGGCGATAAGAGCAGCGAACACACAAGCGCGCTCGCATTATCAGGATAACCTGCATGCACCATTCCGCGCAAGACTCCCCATACAAGGATATTGCCACCTGCGACAATTTCTGCACCGGGGTTTACATCGCCGAGCACAACTACGTTACTGGAATGGTGAATAGCCTGCCCTGAGCGTACCGTGCGATGCAGAAAGAGCGTATCATTTGACGCGCGCGGATCGTGTGCGTCTTGTGTCTCTTTTGTAGTAGAGAACTCCAGCGGAGAAAATTCCTCAAGTGGTGACGTAATTGACCTCGATGTTTCTTTGCGCGTCGTCTTACTCTGTTCGGCTGACGCAACTGACATATAGTAGTGTGAAAGCAGGTCTTCTAGTTGACGGCGTTCGCTCATAAGCAGTCTTCGCCGACTTGTATCGACAGAAAGCGATGCACCGCGAAAGAACGAGGGCGCTTCTGCGAGTCGATCAGCGAGTGCGTGGAGCAGATCACTGAACGGCGTCTCTGGCTCCAGGGTTAAGAGCAGACCATTGCGTGTTCCTTTGATAGCGATAGATTCTTGCACAGATTGTTGCTCCTCCCTTTCCAGTTTGCCCGACGGCGTTTGTGGAACAGACGACGGTGACGTTTCCATCATGTCGTGTGCCAGGTTGTCCTCCATAGCCATAAGATCCCCATATCTGCTGGAAACAGGGTAGTATTTCATCTTCCCATGCTTGTTAGCCCTACACAGGCAGTTACACGGTGACTCTTTACAGTATAAGCATCCAATTCTCAAAACGCAATAGGAATAGCAATTCGGGTATGATTTCTTTTTCGCAGTGCAAAGGATTTTTCTTACACACTCTTTACAAGTACATGTAAATTTTTTCATATACCTGGGATATGATACACATAGACGTGAGGGAGAGCATAATAAGAAAAAAGGCTCTGCTAGACGTGTGAATACAGCTTTTAGTGCGAACAAAGTAGTAATCAAATGATTAAACATACACCATAAAGATTTTTCTCTGAAAGAGGATGTTTAGATGTTTGAACATATGCATGAGATGGATGGCTTTTTGCCATTTATGTTTCTTTCCGGCTTGAGCCGACTTATATTGATTGCGCTCCTTGGCCTGCTCATTTGGTCATTGATTCGTTGGGCTAGGACGCGGGGTATGCTACGCTGGGGTCAACCAACGACTCCATTTACACCACAGATGCCATACACAGGACGACCGTTTGAGACACCTCCTCCTGCAACTGGCTTCAGACAGGATCCCCCCATTCACCAACCGACAGCGCTGGAGATATTGAACCGTCGCTATGCTAACGGCGAGATTGATGCGACAACGTTCGAGAACATGCGTGAACGCATCCTGGCCTCACAGCGACCAGAGCAACAGCAAAGCATGTAGCATTGGGGCGTAATGAATTAGCCGCCTACTTGGTGTACCTGCGGATACTAAGGTTATTGTAACATGTACACTAAGGTGTCATTAGATTGGCCTCCTAGCTTGTTTCAGGACAGGCGAGGAGGTCTTTTTATGTGCGGAAAGCACTTCTTTTTTACGCAAATTTCCTTATAGTGAATGTGCTTCTGTGCATCTATGGCATGAATTGCTCTTGCTACACGCATATAAAATAGGGTGAAAGGTGCGGGATTACTCCTGATGTGCTCAGTGAGGCCGAGTGGCATACTATCAGTGACACAAAAATATTCACAAAAACATGCTGCGGCATGTAACTAGAAGCCCTCTGCTTAAGGAGCACATTCAATGAGTGCAGAAACACTAGCTCGTCTACAGTTTGGCACTACCATCGTGTATCACTATCTCTTTGTCCCACTCACATTGGGGTTAGTGTTGTTGGTGGCGATTATGGAAACACTCTACGTTCGTAGCGGAAATACAGTTTATAAGCGTATGACTCAGTTCTGGGGTAAACTCTTTGTGATTAATTTTGCCTTAGGCGTAGTCACAGGCATTGTACAAGAATTTCAATTTGGCATGAACTGGTCAAGCTATTCGCGCTTCATCGGCGATGTTATTGGCGCGCCGCTGGCACTTGAAACCTTATTGGCATTCTTCCTGGAATCGACCTTTCTAGGTATCTGGCTGTTCGGGTGGGATCGCCTCTCAAAGAAGTTGCATCTGGGGGCCATGTGGCTTGTCGTACTTGGTTCGTACCTCTCGACCTTCTGGATTTTGGTAGCGAACTCGTTTATGCAGCATCCGGTTGGCTATGCCTTGAACAAGGGGCATGCTGAGATGACCAATTTCTGGGCGCTTCTCATGAATCCAACGCTAGCCTATCAGACACCACACGTTGTGGCAGGTGCAATTACAACAGGGGCCTTCTTTGTTATCGGTATTAGCGCTTACCATCTGCTAAAGAAGACGCAGGATACAGAATTCTACCAGCGCTCGATGCGTCTGTCGCTTGTCGCGGCTCTGCTCTCAAGTATTGTTTCGGTTATCGTAGGACACATCTACGGACAGTACGACATTCTTGCGCAGCCGATGAAGATGGCTGCGGCCGAGGCCATCTGGAATACACAGCAGCCTGCATCGCTTGCACTGATCGTAATTCCAGACCAGGTATTGCATACGAACGTTTTCTCGATTACTGTTCCATACTTGCTCAGCTTTCTCTCGGATTGGAGTTTCACAAGTAGAGTTGAGGGCATCAATCAGATACAGGCGGCGTATGTTCATCTCTATGGTCCGGGCAACTATATTCCTGATGTCCTGGTTGCGTTCTACAGTTTCCGCATCATGCTCGGTGTTGGAGCCTTAATGGTGCTCATCGCGGGGGCCGGGTTGTTTCTCTCTATCAAGAGAAAGAATCTGTTTAACAATCGCTGGGTGTTGCGTGGCTTGATTGCATCGATTGCGCTGCCCTATATCGCGAACACCGCGGGTTGGTTACTCGGTGAGATGGGTCGTCAGCCGTGGACCGTGTTTGGATTGTTGAGGACGGTAGACAGCGTTTCGCCAGCGGTCACATTCACCGAAGTAGTTGTGACATTGACTCTGTTCTTTGTAGTGTACGGTATCCTGGCTGTCATAGATGGCTACCTGCTCGTCAAGAATGCGAAAAAGGGTTCTTCTGTAGAAGAAGAAATCGCCGAGACGCAAGAAGAGCAGCTTGTCGCGGCATACTAAGAGGAAGAGGTAGATACAATGGACTTACAAATACTCTGGTTTCTCCTGATCGGCATTCTGCTGACAGGCTTCTTCTTCCTGGAGGGCTTCGACTACGGTGTCGGGATGCTTCTCCCCTTCCTGGGGAAGAACGACATTGAGCGGCGTATGATAATGAACTCGATTGGCCCCTTCTGGGATGCCAACGAGGTCTGGCTTATCGCCGCCGGTGGGTCGCTGTTTGGCGCATTTCCTACGTGGTATGCCACGATGTTAAGCGGTTTCTATCCTGAGATGTTCTTGATTCTTTTCGCGCTTATTCTCCGTGGTGCGGCATTTGAGTTTCGCAGCCAGCACGATAGTCCCCGCTGGCGCAGTTCCTGGGATTGGATAATTTTTGTTGGCAGCCTGCTTCCTGGTTTCTTCTGGGGTGTTGTGATCGGAAACTTGATGCACGGTGTGCCTATTGACGCTCAGGGAAACTACGCTGGTACTTTCCTGACGCCGTTCAACCCGTTCGCACTGCTCGTAGGCCTAGCTTTTGATACATTCTTTTTGCTGCATGGTGCCATATTCCTCAGTTTGCGGGAGACAGGTGAGCTTGTGAAACGATCACAGAGCGTGGTACCATTTCTATGGATGTTGAATATAGCCGCGATTGCACTTGTCGTCATTACTGGATTTACAGCAACTAACGTCTTTAGACAGGCCCTGCTTAACCCAAGAATTGTGCCTTTGGACTATGTAGTATTAGCATCATTGGTTATGTTGCTCTGGCTCAACGCGCGGGGACGAAGTGGATGGGCGTTTGCAATGTCATTCGTCGTGATTATCTGCTCGGCTGCTCTTGTTGTATTATGCCTCTTCCCGACCGTCATGGTATCGAGTCTAAATACAGCTTGGAGCCTAACGATCAGGAACGCCTCGACAAGCCCGTATTCTTTGACGGTCATAAGCTGGATTGGTTTGACGATCCTTCCCTTTGTTATGCTCTATCAAGCCTGGAATTACTGGGTCTTTAGAAAGAGGATTGAGCCACACGCCATAGGTCATTATTAGAACATTTTTTTGTGCTGAATATAGACATTCTGTAGGGACCGATGTATCACGTCCTTTGTTCCAATCGACATGTTTACAGGGTGTGGAATACGTTTCTACACTCTCCAACATTCCTGCTTGCCAACACGGACGTGATACATCGGTCCCTACAGGACGTATGGTTCGACACGAATGCAATGTAGAGGTCAAAGTATATGAGTATTAATAAGCGGCTTCTTCAATATGTAAAAACGATGTATCTTTATGTGGTGGTGGTGGGTATACTTGGTCTTTTGACAGCGTTTTGTATCATCATACAGGCAAGTTTTATTACACAGATTATCAACGGAGTATTCCTTCTCAAGCAGTCTCTACCACAATTGCAAACGGCATTATTCATACTACTCGGTATTCTGGTTCTTCGTGCGGCACTCATTTGGGTTGGGGACATAACCACAAATGCTGTTTCTTGTCTTGTGAAAAGCGATCTACGAAATCGGCTCTTTACCCATCTTTTTCAGCTTGGACCGCTCTATACAAAGGGTGAGCGTAGTGGCGAGATTGTGAATACAACCGCTGATGGAGTGGAGGCACTCGATGCCTACTTTATTCAGTTTTTTCCACAAGTCGCGGCAACCCTGGTTATTCCGACAGCAGTGCTTATCGCTGTGTTTAGAATTGATTTCCTTTCAGGCATTGTACTGCTCGTCACATGGCCCATTCTGCCCTTCTTCATGGCCTTGATTGGTATACAGGCAAATGCAATGACGAAAAAACGCTGGCAGGTGCTAAGTCTGTTGAGTGCTCATTTTCTGGATGTGCTGCAGGGCTTGACCACACTTAAACTCTTTGGCCGTACTACGTTACAGGAAGAGACGATTCGTCGAGTGAGCGAGCGGTATGGCGAGATCACGATGAAGGTGCTACGTGTCGCCTTCCTCTCGTCCTTTGTAATGGAATTGGGTGCCACACTCAGTACAGGTATTGTCGCGGTAGAGATTGGTCTACGCCTGCTCTATGGGGGTATCGCGTTTGAGCCAGCATTCTTCATTCTACTGCTTGCACCAGAATTTTATCTACCACTACGCTCGTTAGGCACACAGTTTCATGCCAGCATAGAAAGCTCAGCAAGTGCGGAGCGCATTTTCAACGTTCTTGAAACACCAGCACAAGCTATACCGCCAGGTGGGACTGCAACCTCCACAGATGAGGCTATTCGTACCTCACTTGCATTTCATGATGTGCATTATAGTTACCCATCATCTGACAATGAGCAGACACCTAAAGAGGCGTTGCAAGGCATCTCCTTTGAGGTATTGCCAGGGCAAAAGGTCGCGTTTGTTGGAGCCAGCGGCGCGGGCAAGACGACTATTGCGAGTCTGCTCTTACGTTTTATGGAGCCAACGCAGGGAGAAATTATCGTCGATGGTCATCCTATTCAGCAAATGACAGCGCAGGCATGGCGTCGGTTTGTGGCATGGCAGCCGCAAAATCCCTATGTGTTCAATACAACTGTCGCGGAAAACATACGAATGGGCCGTACCAACGCATCGTTGGAAGAAGTCAAGCAGGCAGCACAAGCAGCAGATGCTGTCGAGTTTATTGAAACGTTACCATATGGCTACGATACCGTGATTGGCGAGCGTGGTGCGCGTTTGAGCGGTGGACAGGTGCAGCGTCTGAGCCTTGCACGCGCCTTCTTGAAGAACGCGCCTATTCTGCTGCTGGATGAGGCAACCTCGACCCTGGATGGTGAGAGTGAAGAGCAAGTGTTTCGCGCAATTGATCGTGTCATGGCAGATCGTATTGTGCTAGTTATTGCCCATCGCCTTAATACAATTAAAAATGCTGATTTGATTATCGTTGTCCAGGATGGACGCATTTTGGCTCGCGGCACACATGCAAGCTTGCAGCAACATTCCCCTGTCTATCAAAGCCTGGTACGGGCATACGAGGGGAAAGAGGTAGTCGTATGAATAACACATTGAAGCGTCTTCTGAAGTTGGCGTGGCCTGTACGAACGGATATGGCTCTTTCGGCATTGATTGGAACCGCTACCGTGCTGAGCGGTATCGGGCTGGCGGCAACATCGGCGTACCTGATTTCGCAAGCGGCGCTGCATCCTTCGGTGTCAGCGTTAGCTATTGCGATTGTGGGTGTGCGCTTCTTTGGTATTGCACGCGGTTGCTTTCGTTACCTGGAACGGCTGGTCTCGCATCGTGCGGCCTTTCGTCTGCTTGCCGATACGCGTGTCTGGTTTTACAAGGCATTGGTTCCTCTCGTTCCTGCTCGCTTATTGACATTGAAGAATGGTTCACAGCAGGAATTACGGAGCGGTGATGTGCTCCGACGCGCGGTAGCTGATGTTGACATTTTGCAAAATTTCTACCTTCGTGTTCTGGCTCCTCCAATTATCGCAGCACTCGTTGCGTTGATAATGTGGTCGTTCCTGGGTGCATTCGGGGGTCTCTTCGGCATAGTGTATCTTGGCTTTTTCATGCTCTCAAGTGTTGTTGTACCTTTGCTAACTCACCTTTTCAGCAGAAGCTTAGGGCAGCAAATGGTTGTGGCACGGGCAGACCTGCAAGCACAGCTTGTTGATAGCGTGCAAGGCATCGCCGATCTGATTGCGTTTGGGCAGGAGCAGCGACAAGCAGCACATATTCAGGCATTGACGAAAAAACTCAACGGAATGCAGATGGCAATGGCCTACATTGGAGGAACGCAAAATGCGTTGACCAATTTCTTGATGAATATGACGACGTGGATAATGCTGTTTCTTGCCATACCATTTGTGTATAGTGGACAGCTAGATGGCCTTTTCCTGGCTCTGCTAGTGCTTTCAGCGCTTGCCAGTTTTGAAATCGTGTTACCACTTCCCAGCGCATTTCAGCAACTTGGTGGAAACCTGAAAGCTGCTAGTAGACTCTTCGAGATTGTTGATGCACAACCTGCAGTAGAGAATCCGCAGCAACCTGCACCTCTACCGCAGGATACGACAATGACGGTTGAACACCTCAATTTTCGTTACGCAGAGGATGAGCCGTATGTGTTACACGATATCAATCTTACACTCAAGCCAGATGAATGCATTCTGCTTGTTGGTCCTAGTGGATCAGGCAAGTCTACATTAACACGCTTACTCTTACGCTTCTTTGAGTATAAGGAAGGACGTATTTTGCTTGGGGCTCGTGACCTGCACGATTATCGCCAGGAAGATCTCTATACGTTAATGAGTGTGGTCGAACAGGATACCCATCTCTTCAATACATCTATTCGCGCAAACCTGATGCTGGCACGACCGGAGGCAAGCGAGGAGGAGATGATTGAGGCCGCACGGAAGGCCCAACTACACGAGTTTGTGCAAACACTTCCTCGAGGTTACGATACAGAAGTCGGTGAGCAAGGACTACGCTTGAGTGGGGGCGAACGTCAACGCGTAGCTATCGCACGTGCTTTTCTCAAAGATACTCCGATTGTTATCCTCGACGAACCAACGATCAACCTGGATGCCATCGCTGAACAGAGTGTGTTGCAAGCTATACAAGAGCTTCGTAAGGGACGAGCAACGTTGATGGTGACGCATCGGCTGACTGCGATGGATATGGCAAATGAAATTCTCGTCTTCCAGCATGGTCATATCACTGAGCGAGGAACACATCAACAATTGCTACAAAACGAGGCAGGCTATTGGCAGATGTGGCAACAACAGCGCTTTGAAATGGTTAGACAGCAAAGTGCCTAGAGAATGTCAATGAGGAACGGGCGACCACAAGGGTGCGCCCCTACTATACAAACAGGTGCAGTACACAATGGTGTATAGTAGGGGCGCACCCTTGTGGTCGCCCGTCTGTTCCCACCACTCCTGTCCGTGACTTTTGAAAAGCTCTAGGCTGTCCACTATTCCCTTGACATCTCTCTTCCCTACCTGCTAGTATTGTCAAAATCTCTACGCTCAAGTTGAGCGCATCAAAGGTAGAGAAGCACTCATCTATTTCCAGAAAGAATGTTAAAGGGCAGCCGCTCACTTGGGTTTTGTGAGCTAGTTCCTTCCGCAGGAATGGAGTACATCACAGACAATCTGAGCAAAGTATTTTATTCTTATGCAGCAGCGATGCAACAAAAGTATTTATGTACCCCTATTAGCTATGCTACGAGGAGAAAGATCGGTCGGATGGACGCAATACTTACTGGGCCATATGGTCCAACACAACTTGGGCCGGCTGTCACCGTGCTTGGACGCACGCAAGACAACCAAATTGTGGTGAACGATGTTAAGGCATCATCACATCATGCTGAGCTTCGTCCTATAGGGCAAAGCTACACCATCACTGATTTAGGCAGTACCAACGGCACATTTGTCAACGGTCTACAGCTTGATCGCACTATGCCACGTGTGTTGCATACTGGTGATACTATCCGCATTGGAGACACAATATATACCTTTGAGTTGCGCAATACTCAACAGCCAGGTATGGGCATGTATGGCAATCAGGGGTCGAGCAGTAATCCTGGTTTTGCGCCAACACAAGTGGCACAACCTCAATATCCAGGCACTGCCTATGGTGGAAGCTCAGGAGCTCAGAACTTTCTTCCTCCAACACAGCCAGCCGCCGATTTTCAGCAAGGCGGGTTCCCGCAGTATTCTGGACAGCAAAACGGTTTCCCCCTTCCTCCCATAGGTGGCTCTTCATTCAACCAATACAATCAACCAACAGAAGGTGCAGCATATTTACCACCACCACCGCAATATAATCCTGGGCTGCCCTATAACCCTACACCTGTTCCAGGAACATACTCAGCTCATGGTGCAGGTATGCCACCGCCGTATGCACTCCCACCAACACCTCCCAAGAGAGGTAGTGGACTACGCACAATACTCCTTGCAAGTCTTGCTCTCATTGTGATTTTAGGGGCTGTTGCCACCTTTTTCCTGGTGCGCAATAATCAGATTGCCGCGAGCAATGCACAAAGTACTGCAACAGCACTCACAGCGACTGCCCATTCAAATGCGACGGCAGTTGCAATCGCACACGCAACAGGAACCGCGCAAGTGAACGCTACTGCAACGGCAGGAGCGGGGGTTGCTGGAGATGGTCCGTATGCGACTGGCACCGTTGGGTTTGATGATGCCTTGAAAGATAATACGGGTGGTCATCAATGGCAAGAGGACTCTAATTGTAGTTTCACACAAAATGTATATGAGGTAAAAGAGTCTCACCAAAGTACGTTTGTTACGTGTTTTGCTCAAAGCACAACGTTTAGTAACTTTTCCTATCGCGTTCTCATGACCGTCATCAGTGGCGACTGTAGTGGTATTGCATTCCGCGGTGATGCAAATAGTAATAAACAATATTATTATGAGGTGTGCCAGACAGGAACATACGATCTTCTGCTCTTTGATGGAAACACAGACAAGTATCTTATTCGACCTACAAGTAGTTCAGCAATTAAGGGTGGGGTAGGAAAGATCAATATTGTCGCAGTAACAGCGAATAACGATACTATTCAGTTGTATGCAAATGGTACATCGCTCAATACAATACAAGATGCAACACTCAAAAGTGGAAGCATTGGTGTTGTTGCGATTAATCACAAGAGTAGCTCAACAGATACAGCCTTTGCAGGTGCAAAAGTTTGGACGATATAAATAGGGAAATGGCAAGGTCATCCGCTAGCGGATGACCTTGCCATTTCCCTATACAATAAGAAGGTGAGTTAACATATATGGCACAATTTATGCGTTTTCCGACGGAGCGTGAACTGGTTATTCGCAGTGGGAATACAGCGATTGGCATTATTCCCGAACTAAGTCTTGTCACGCAATTCCAGGTTGAGTCGTGGGAAGTACTGTACCGACCAGCGGAGACAGGTAATGTCAAACGCTGGGGCCTTCCACTGATGATTCCAAATTTCGCACGCCTGAAGGATGGCATTTTCAAAGAGAAGGGGACAACGCTGCCCATTCACGGCTTTGGGCGCAATCTTCCGTGGACAGTGACAGCACATACAAATACAAGCATCAGCATTCAGCTTGGCAGCAGTGACGCAACGCGCCATGATTATCCCTACGAATTTACCTTCACAGCCACGATTACGGTAGGTGAGCAAAGCTTACTCTACACACTCACAATGGAGAACCGTAGTGACGAGATTATGCCGATTGCTCCAGGCTTTCATCCCTACTTTACAGTTGCACAGGCAGAGAAGCCTGAGCTTGTCGTTGATACTATTCCAGGCTTCGAGGTCAATAGCTATCAATGGGATATAAAGCCGCCTGACAACCCTTTTCCGTTTCCGCACAGTGTCACCGTTCAGGTTCCTCAACATGGCACACTTACCATCGCAGAATTACCAGATGCAGACGTGTACAAACTGCGTAACATTCAGGTCTGGTCGGAACCTGCCGAAAAGCCTGATCATAATTTTGTGTGCTTCGAGCCAATCGTGACGAGTGAAGACGGCCTCAATCGTCCAGCCGACCGTCTGAACATCGAGCCACATGGCACACAGCGCATTCTTTTACAGTTGACCGCCAAGCCGTTTGTATAAAAGAATAATCCTACGGCAACTCGTCTTACTTTTCGGTTCACCCTCAAAAGCACCGCGTCCCTTAGCACGACTAAGCGAACGACGAACATACATAACCTTATGCTCCAAATCAACATCATCCCAATGTAACGCTAACAATTCACCTCGATGAACGCCAGTAGTAAGAGCAAGGATAAGTAAGCACTCTATACGATGACCCTTAGCAAAATCTAACACCTTACGAGCTTGCTCGACTGTCAACGTTTGAGACTCGTACTTGCTAGCAGCAGGACGTTTCACAAGTGAAACTACATTGCGCGAAATTAAACCATCATGCATCCATCATCTAACGCCTTATGCAAAGTCATATGCATCTGTATCACGGTTCTAGGCGCAAGCCCCTCTTCTAACTTACTAGAGTAAAAAGCCCGTATGTGTTGGACGGTCAGTTTGTGCAACGTGATTTTACCAAGACTAGGTACGATGTGATGATTTATTGTTGAAACGTACTGTTCATATGTACAAACTCTCACCAACGGCTTATGTACTTTTTAGAGCACAATAAACGCTCAAGCGAGGGTATATTTATTATCACTTTTGACAGCGAAACCGATCAACAACATTGCATCAGGGTGTCAGGCCACAGCTATTGATGCTGATCTAGACTAAGACATTTCGACGTGCTAAACTAGCGTAAAGAATGGTGAGGGAAAGAGACGGTACTACGAAGAGGTTGAAAGAAACAGTGACGTATGGAGCATGGCCATGAAAAATGAAGAGCAGCAAGCTCACACAAACAGACAGGGCCCCGTCCGCTCTGGTGTGATGACGTACCAGGACTATGATGAGCAGTATCCGCAGGTCTTTGCCGAGGTGGTGAAAGCTATTGAAACCGTGCTCCCTTCATCTCACATCGAGCATGTCGGTAGTACGTCGATTCCGGGGCTTGGTGGCAGAAACGTGCTTGACATCGTTGTTGTAGCTGAGCCAGCAAGACACGCTGAGATGGAGTCCAAACTGGTGCGGATCGGATTTGTCAAAAGCCCTTTCAGCCATTTTCTGCCCATGTTGACCAAGTCAATCCGTTCTCATGACCAGGACTACCCCATCCTGTTGTACCTGTTGCCAGAAGAGCATGAGATCTATCAGGGCTGGATCGCCTTTCGTAAGTACATGCAACAACATCTTGAAGAGATCCAGCGCTACGCTGAGGTGAAGAAAAGAGCGATAGCGGAAGGAAAGACGGATCCGGCAAGCTATCAACAGGCCAAGACTGCTTACCTGGAGAGCCTCGTCAAACACATCAAGAACCAAGAACAGGGTCTCTGAACACGCTTCACTGTGCTTGTGTAGATAGGGAGTGTGGGCATTTTTCTGTGCTGTCAACAGCTTTTATCGTCCCGTTTTTGATAGGCAAATGTGGGAGTGGCCTGAAACTCTGTGCATGAACATGAACAACCTTGCACAACAATACGACCTCAGCCCGCTTGAAACCTTATGAAAACAGCCTATAGCAAAGCCATAAAAAAGCTCTACATGAGATGATGAATTTGTGAAAAACGTGTTAGGCACATTGGCAAGCAAAACAGACAAGCCGCAGAGCACAAAATGAGGGCATAAAACAGCAACGTGATCGAGAGATTAAACGTATGTTAAGTATTGATGAAAAAGAGACACACTTACCTGAAAGACCAGCGCAACACCTCTTTTTCTTTGACAGCAGAATTGACAGCAGATACAGCAGACGATAGCGAACAACCACGAACAATGATGCACACAAACACTAATCTACAAGCGGAACGAGAGCAGCGAAGACAAGTCTACAGAGACACGTCTAGCACTATCGTATATGCGTAAGATATAATAGAAATATAGTATGCCCCATTTTTCCCTTTGCATGTGTTTTTTAGGGATCATGCATGTCGGAGGCGCAGAAAGCAGGTAACACAACGATGGACAGACAGCCGGCTAACATGCATTGGCTACAAAATAACAATGAGCGACCCAGGAGGCCAATGGACCCAACGGGTCGCCCAACACCGAATGGACAAACGACACCCCCGAAACGCGGTGCCAGCTTAAATCGCTGGTTACTTATGCTCGTGGCGGTTATGGTCGCGGTGTATCTTTACAGCTACTTCAATTTTAACGCGAACAACACAGCACCTTCGCGAACAGAACTCACGTACAGCGATTTTTACACGCAAATTAACCAGAAGAATATTAAGTCTGCAGCCTTAATTGGACAAACAGACATCCAGGGCGGACTAAATAGCGCGGTTGGAGGTCATACTACCTACCACACGACGCAACTGCCTAATGGTGATACTGAACTTGCCAACAAGCTTATTGCAAGTGGAGCCCGGGTAACGTATCAGCCACCGCCAGACAACTCGTTCTGGCTGAACATTCTGATCACATTTCTGCCATGGGTGGCTCTGGTCGGGTTGTTCATCTTCTTTAGTCGCAGGGCTTCGCAAGGCCAGCAAGGCATCTTTAGCTTTGGCAAGAGCCGTGCGAAGTTGATTCTTGAGGATCGACCAAGCACCACCTTTGCTGACGTTGCAGGTGTAGATGAGTCGAAGTATGAACTACAAGAGGTAGTTGAGTTTCTCAAAACGCCGCAGAAGTTCCAGCGTCTCGGCGGTAAAATTCCGCGCGGTGTTCTGCTTGTAGGACCTCCGGGAACAGGTAAGACGTTATTAGCACGTGCCGTGGCAGGTGAGGCAGGCGTTCCCTTCTTCTCCATGAGTGGCTCGGAATTCGTCGAAGTGCTGGTAGGTGTAGGTGCGAGTCGTGTGCGTGATCTATTCGATCAGGCGAAGAAGGCTTCACCGAGCATCATCTTTATTGACGAAATCGACGCCGTTGGTCGTCAGCGAGGCTCAAGCATCAATACAAATGACGAGCGCGAGCAGACACTGAACCAGTTGCTGGTTGAGATGGACGGTTTTGACAATCGTCAGGCCGTGGTCGTCATTGCCGCAACCAACCGACCCGATGGACTCGACCAGGCGCTGTTACGCCCAGGCCGTTTTGACCGCCGCGTTACCGTTGATCGTCCCGATTGGAATGGGCGTCTTGCGATTCTGAAAATTCACTCACGCACAGTACCACTGGCGTCAGATGTTGACCTCGTTGCAATTGCGCGTGGCACAACGGGTATGGTTGGTGCGGACCTGGCGAATCTTGTGAACGAGGCAGCATTGATAGCAGCACGACGTAACCTTGATCGTGTGACGCAAAATTGTTTCAACGATGCACTCGACAGAATTCTGCTTGGCGCGGAACGTCCACTTGTACTAAGTGACGAAGACTTGAATGTGACGGCATATCACGAAGGTGGACATGCACTTACAGGTCTGCTTTCTGAGGGTTCTGATCCTGTAACAAAGGTCACAATTGTACCACGTGGTCAGGCACTCGGTGTGACGATGTACACGCCGCTTGATGATCGCTACAACTACTCGAAAGACTATCTGCTTACACAGATTGTCACCGCCCTCGGTGGTCGAGCGGCAGAGCAGGTGGTATTCGGCAGAATCACAACAGGCGCGGAGAATGATCTGCAACGTGTCACGGCGATTGCACGTCAGATGGTCATACGCTGGGGTATGAGTGAGCGTATGGGGATGGTCTCATTTAGCGAACGACAGAGTCCCTTCGCAAATGGAGGCGACACAGGTGCTCCTACGGACTACAGTGAAGAGACTGCCGAGTTGATCGATGACGAGGTAGATCGTATTGTCCGTACTAGCTATGTGAAGTCAGTTGAGATATTGACAACGCATCGCTCGACACTCGACCGCATTGCGGAAGAGTTGCGCCGTCATGAAACGATTGATGCGAAACAGATGCGCAACATCCTGGAAGAGACAGGTGCTCAAATTGCGTCCACGCAATCGTCACCAGTTCCAGGTGCACCCCCACAGCGTGTTGTGCCTACTCCTCCAACAACACCCGTATCTCCATATCAGCCACCCGAAGTAGGATGATACTGTGGCAGTCTACCAATCGTCATTTGATGGGATGCGACATGCAGGCAGACCGCAAGGGTCTCCCTACATGTCGCGCCGTTGCCAGATGTAGAAATGCAGGGAGACCGCAAGGGTCTCCCTACATGTCGGTTCCCAGATGGAGGGGAGACCCTTGCGGTCTCCCTGCCCTCTCCAAATGGTGATTTCGATTGGTAGACTAGTAGGGACCGATTTATCACGTCCTCGTTGGCATTGTACATGCCAACGAGGACGTGATAAATCGGTCCCTACATTTTGGTATCGAAGAAATTCTGCATCTTTGGAAAGTCTTGCATGATTGTGTCCAACATCGCGGGAGTCAGCGCCATAAACGTACCATTCGATTCCGCTAGTACTACCTGTTCATCGCCGGCAAGCGTCAATACACCAGACGCTTGAATCATACGACCACGTTCTGTTCCAAGCGATGCACGCACACGTAGGAGTGGTCCATACGGAACATAGCGGCGATACCGTATCTCTAAGCGTCCAGTCATCATCCACGTAGGATGGGTACTCAGCATAGTTGTACGATTTAATGCCTCGTCAAGAACGGCTGCAACAATACCACCATGGATAATGCCAGGGAACCCTTGATGCTCCTCCAGTGGCTGGAAGTCTGATACAACAGTCTCATTTTCCAGATGAAAGACCATACGTAGCCCGTAGGGGTTTTTCTGTCCACAGGCAAAACAACGCTGATAATCAGTTGTATCGTTTAATTCCATTGCATACTATCCTTGCTTCGGTTTCTCACCAGGTATGGTCACATAAGACTCGCACCTCGCTTCGTTGGTGCGAGGACACAATAAATTGTTGTCCCTACCGTTGTTTCCACTCTCTCGAAATAAGATTGCCTATCTTGAAATATAACATCTCTTCGAGAGTTTTACCATCAGTGAAAATGCTGGGAGACCGCAAGGGTCTTCCCTACATGTTCATGAACCTCTACATGTAGGGGAGACCCTTGCGGTCTCCCAGTTTCCCCTCACAGGATGGAGAGCCGAGATACAGATTAACAGAGAGAATAGGCACGAGCATGAAAAACATGCTATGATATACGTCATCCACTAGCATGTTGAGACGAAAGCAGAGCTCTTTTCGTGTTCCTATTAGAGACTCATCCTTTTTCGTAAGTGAGGCGACGACGCTTCATGTAGCAACCATTGAACACACGCAATAGTCTGTGCGATGAGAGGGACGATATGGCAAAAACAACTACCGATACCAAAGACACACAACAGAAGAAAAAGGCTCAAGCCAACGAGAAGCAGAAACGCAAGGAGCAAGCAAAGCAAGAAGCAAAGCTGATGCTCAAAGTGGAGCAGGCTAAAAAGGATGTGCAAAAGGCAGAGCAAAAACTGACGAAGGCACAGACGCAGATTGAAGAGGCTCGCACTCATCAGCATACGCTTGAAGGAAAACTTGCAAAGTTACGTGCACCTCAGCACGAAGGGTTAGCAAATGGCGTTCCAACGGCCTCAGACGAGCCGTTAACAACGCTAGCTCAAACGGAAGACACATCTGATATACCCCTCTCCTTGACGACGCCGTTTATCGAGCAAAGTGTCGATACAACGAGTGCAACCGAGGCTTCTGATGCATCTACGAGTGAAGCACAGGATACTACAACTACTTCCGCGCCAGCTAATAGCACTACTCCAACCAACGTGGAAACAGACCAGCCACCAGCAGAGGGACGTACAGACATCTCCGACGTTTCTCAAGAGCAAAGTTCGTCAACTGCTCCTGAGATAAGCGGTGAAGAGGCACAACCTGCTCAATCTCAAACAACAGATACACGGGACACGACAGACACACCAATTGAATCGAATAATGCAAGTATGCCGATTATTACTCATAATGAAAACGCGTGGCCTCCGCCATTGATACGAGAAGAGGTTGCCGAGGCTGTGAAAGAAGAGGCCAGCACCGCCGCTTCTGATACTCAGGAAGCTTCTTCTAGCAAAGAGGAAACCAACGCATCGAGTTCTTCGGAAAACGGCGAGACTTCTACGACAGAACAGCCGCCTCGTAGGAGTTCTACAGCCAATAGGCGCACAAGGAAAACTACAACAGAGTAGCATCTTGTATTAGAAAGGCAGGAAACCTACAAGGGCTTCCTGCCTTTCTAATGCAAGATGCTACTCTGTTGATCTCTGGGATCGAGTGCCTGGATCAATCAAGGTCTTCCCCGACTCAACTTTTGGTGTCAGAGTTCCATTCGCCTTTAAGCGCAGATAAATCGACAGTGTTATGCCTAGCAAAAGACCACCAAAGAGATAGCCCCCCAGTACATCACTTGCCCAGTGATCGCCCAGATAGATGCGTGATGGCCCAACCAGTATCACGAAAAGTGCTGGAATGATCAGTAGTAGATAGTGCCACCAGCGCCTTCGATTGAATAAGATGAGTCCAAGAGAGAAGAGCAGACCCCAGAACGCGACATAGGACATGACATGCCCACTAGGAAAGCTTTGTCCATTGGCTTTTTGCAAGACATCTACAAGCTGTGTAGTGGGTCGAGGACGACTCACGATGAGTTTAACAAGAAAATTTACAATGGAGCTTATGACCGAAAGCGTGATGATGATAAGTGCTTCCAAACGTAAACGGACTAGCCAAAACGCAACTGCCGTAAGTAGGACGAGTACCGCAAAAAGTATTGCTTGATTGCCAAGAAAGCTCACTGCAAGCATAAGTGATTCGAGCCACGGTGACTTATTCTCTTGAAATTCCTTCGTGATTGCTACATCAACGGGAAGAATAGGATTGAAATGCACAAACCATGCAAGTGCAGTAAAGAGCAAGAATTGGATGAAATACACCAGGGCAAGAATTTGTGTTCGTCGTGATGAGCGATGCCACGGTTCACGTCCGCTATCAACCTCCTTCTGTACCTGTTCCATCGTAGTATTCTTTGTTTCCTGCATTTGATCTTTCATTATTATATGTACCCTTACTCATCTCTTTTATAGTTACAAATATCCTTGAGGATATTTATAGTACGTTTCCACATATTTAAAAGCTTACACTAACGCGTCTCTGATACTGATTATATTGACGCACCTTTAAATTCTCGTTATATTCATAAGGAAAGAGGAAAGTAAGTATGGCACAAACACAGGTACGTTCTGCACGCCCAGAGGATAAGGATACGGTTTTAGCCTTTTGCACATCTACATGGGCTTGGGGCGACTATATTGATCGCGTTTGGGAGGATTGGCTTGTAGATGCACAAGGCGAACTTTTTGTCGCTGTTACCGATGAAAAACCTACGGGTGTCGCACATCTACGCATGATTAATGCTACTGATGCATGGCTTGAAGGCTTGCGCGTTGATCCAAACTATCGTCAGCAAGGTATTGCAAAAGCGCTCAATATGGCGATGTTAGAGGAGGCGATACGTCGTGGAGCAACAAATGCGCGTCTTGCCACAGAGTCCACAAACGCAGGTGCTATTCACATGATGGAGACTCTACATATGCGACAAGTGGGGGCCTTCGCATCATATCGAGCAGCGCCTTTGGTAGCCCAAGCCAAAAGTCGTACAAGAGTAGATTATAGTCCAGAGGGGACACAAGTAGCAACGGCAGATGACATAGATGAGATCATTGATTATCTGAATGTTTCCAATGTCTTTCCAACGGTTGGTGGTCTCTACTATGCTGATTTTGTCGCGTATGAAATTACTGCTGCCTTACTTGAGAAGCACGTTGAGGCGCAGCACATCCATTTACTGCGGCGTTGGGGACGTTTGGATGGATTAGCGATTGCGGAACCGGGTGAAGACTGGCGGGGCAAACGGCTCTCAATTGGCTACATCGATGGTATGACGATTGAGGCAATCAGCCTTGTAGCCTATGACTTGCGGCGGCGTTTGACCGCAATGGATCTTGAGAGTGCCTACGTCTATGCGCCCGACCTTGTGCTGATCCGTGATGGTCTTACAGGCATCGAATACGAGTGGAATGGTACTGTCTTTTACACATACGAACGCGGATTAGAATAACAAGAAGTACACACGGCTAAAACATTGTTTTTAGCCGTGTGTACTTCTTGTATGCCTTGTTATACAGGGTTTAACGTAGCCTCGATATTTTTTAAGCTGTGGAAGCGCAGGAGCCAGCAGCCATAGTTCATACCCCCACCGACAGCGGGAAGGGCGATCCATTGACCGTCCTGCAGTTGATTTTTGCGTAGCATTTCAACCATTGCAGTCGCAATACTCGCATTGGAAAGATTGCCATAATAGCGGAAATTATCAACGAGTTTTTCCATTATCGAAGTAGGCCAGCCATAATCGTTCACCAGCAGTTCTCCCAGGCGACGAGTGATGCGGGAATTGGCTTGATGCGGTATGATGTGTGCAATATCAGCAGGTGCTAACTGCGCATGCCGTACCACTGCGTCAAAGCTCTCTGCCATTGCACGTGGCGCTTCACGGTAAACCTCTTTGCCATTCATTTTGGTATAGCCGATCATGAGTTGTGCAAGCATCTGATTCAGTTCTTTGCCATTACCCTCTTGAAACAGACGCCGCATCTTCATATCTTCCTCCGCCATATCGATCACATCTTTGCGTAGTGATAGCTGGAAGGTAAGCGATGGTGCTTGATGCGCATCAGAGCCATTAATAACGTACGTATCTTCATCGCCCCGTTCTAGCAAAAAGGCAGCAGCTCCCTCTCCAAAGAGCGAACTTGTCTTCCAATCCAGGATATTTGTGATGTTTGGTAATAGCCCTTCAGAAGTAACGAGGAGCACAAGTTTTGCCGAATTCGCGGCAAGGATTTCAGAGCACATTTGAAATGCTTCTGTCTGACAGGCACAAGCTCCTTTGAGCATGGTCGCGCGTATTGATCCTAAGCCGAGACGCATTTGCACCATTCCTGCGATAGTGGGAAACATATCGTTGTCAGAAGAGGACGCGCCAACAACGGTATCTATTTCCGAAATATCACGTCCCGAACTTGCAATTGCGCGTTGGGCTGCGATCACAGCCATATCCACTAGTGACTCCTCCTGCGGAGATGTAGGATCAAGTACAAGGCCAGGGGCATCAGCACCTACTACTTGTCGGCATAGCTCAATTGAGCTGGCACGTACATGGCGTGTCTCCAAGCCTGTAACACGCTCTAAATCACTTGCACTGCGTGGATCGCCTAGACGTGTAGAGATATAGGCAAAGAACTCGTTTGTGATACTGTTCTTAGGTGTGTAGTTGCCCAAACCAATGATACGTACTTTTGACTTTGTATAAATATGCGGCACAATGTATGTATAGTCAGGCCATTGGCCTTCGCGGATGCGTGACATGGCTGATGCCCTCCTGGTGAGGTTTTCTTTCAAACTCCTACAAGTATAACACATTCTCTAAAAGAGTCTTGAATTGAGGCTATTTTGCCTTGTGGCGCAATCACTTCCACCATATCGCCCCAGTGCTTGCGGTTATGTAAAACAATTATGTCTCACTCATGTTATAAAATAGAGGAGCGGTTTTTACAAGGAAGACACAAGCGATCTCAAAATAGCGCAATGATGCGTTCAACTAACGTCTCCCATGGACGTGGTGTCACTACAGGCAAGTTATAACGGTGTGCCTCCTCAATTAGCCACTGTCCATATAACCACTTTGCGCGTGCCTCTGTACGTAACTGTGACTCCGCACGCTCGGCAATCCCACGACCACGCGCTACCATATTTGCAAACAGCATCTCCTCATTCGGTTCAACTAAAAACACCGCTTTCACTTGCTCATTCAGCATATATTGCTGCATGAGCGGCCTCGCGAAGAGTGTGGGCAAAATGCCATCTCCCTCAACTATAGCTGCTCCTGCGTTATCACAGTGGTTTGCCACAACGACCTCAATAGCGGGTAACATAACTTCGCCAGTGGCAATCAGAGCATTACACAATCGCTCTGGTGTCAACTGCCAAATATCGGGCGTATCAGTGAAAAAGTACAGGTCTTCCGTTCTCTGTGGCAGTGTAACCTGACTATGTTGGAATGCTAAACGTAGATCATCGACCTCCAACCAGGGCAATCCAAAGCGCAGCCCTATCTGCCTCGCAACCATCGACTTGCCCACACCAGATGGACCACCGATAAGCAATATAGTCCAATTAATTTGTAACCTGTGTATTATAGCCATCCCTCTTCACTGCTTTCTTTATCTGTATAAACTGAGTAATGCAGTTAGACCAAAGACTAAGATAACGCTTCCCGACACTCTATTAATCCACAGTAGCCACACAGAGGTAAACCTGCTCCGTAAAAAGCTCACAACGCTGGTCAGGAGGCACCACCAGAGGACTGAACCAACTAACACTCCTAACACAACAATAGTTGCCGAAGCATAAGTTCTACTCGCGCCACCTATACCGATGCCCGCAAAAATCGCGACGAATGAAAGAATCGTGAGAGGATTTGTCAATGTGAGTAACAACGTAGAGAGATACGCACTCAGGAAGTTGCTTGCCTTCGTTGCAGCCGCACGTTCCGCAGGCTTGCTCAACAAAGTCCTGCCACCAAGGTACACTAAAAACAGTCCTCCAATCAGGCGAATCCAAAACTGTTGACTGACTAAGAAATTAGAGATCAACGTCAATCCAAAAGCAGCAATACAGCCATACATTGCATCAGCCGTTGCAATTCCTAGACCAGAAATCAATCCATAACGTTGACCCTTATGAAGGGTACGCTGAATGCACAGAATACTCATTGGGCCAACAGCAGCAGCGATAGAGAGACCAATGAAGAGACCTCGTACAAAGAAACTTCCATCCATTTTATGCTCCTTTTCAATAATCAGGATGAATACAATACACAAAAAAATCGCCAGACCTGTTCAATAGGTCTGGCGACTCGTTGCATCTGCTTTTATGTAATCAGAGACATGCAAAGGAAACCAAACCTACGATAAGGCTGGCTTTGCTGTTGGCTGTTATTTATTCTATGAAGATAAGAGTTCACACTATATACCCTTTTGCTTATTTACCTTGATGCTATCATAGCAGATTGAATACAGAAATGGAAGCACTATAGGTGACAGGGCTGTTGCACAGTTCGGTGAAGCCGACAGTGGTGGCATGACAGGGGCAAGCCCTCTCACTACTATACTGACCGCGCCACAGCGTGGCAAAGCCACGCAAGTCCGTCTATCGTAGTGAGAGGGCTTGCCCCTGTCATGCCGCCCGCGGAGCCATTGTATGAATGAGTTGGAGTCAATGGGCTTGTCCCTGTCACTCCTCTACGATGGACGCTACAGCCCTGCTATAGGTGAGAACAGACGGGCAACCCTTGTAGTTGCCCGTTCCTCGCTAAGATTTCTTCATCATAAATTGAAACTGAAATATGCTACATTACGTTATATAACTACATCTGTGGCGTTACACAGGACATCATCTCTACGCACAAGTTGCATTCCGTTATCACTCTCTAGGTAGATCGCATATATAGGATGTTGATGTATCCAATTATGCTTAGGACGCATATATCAGCTCCTATAATAGGGCAAGAGTTTGGGTGCATTGTAGCAGCCAGCGTGCCGAAAAAGGAGCATCGACGCAATGAGTACTACAGCAGAAAACGTAAAGGCGGTCAAAACAGACATCCCCGCCAGAATGGACCGCCTTCCCTGGAGTCGATGGCATTGGGTCGTCGTCGTCTCGCTCGGCATCACCTGGATTCTCGATGGACTAGAGGTTACAATCGTCGGTTCCATCGCAGATACCCTCAAGAGTCCTCAGACGTTGCACATCTCCGATTTTGAGGTTGGAGTCGCAGGCACAATCTACATCGTGGGTGCTGTCGTGGGTGCGCTGGTTTTTGGTCGCCTGACCGACCACTGGGGACGCAAAAGGCTCTTCATGATTACGCTTGCGCTCTATCTACTCGCAACGGTTGCAACAGCGTTTTCATTCAACTTGTACTGGTTCGCTGTATGCCGCTTCCTGACAGGTATGGGTATCGGTGGTGAGTATGCCGCCATCAACTCGGCTATTGACGAACTTATTCCTGCGCGTGCGCGTGGTTGGACAGACCTGGCTATCAATAGCACATGGTGGCTCGGCACAGCATTTGGTGCAGTCGCAACAGCATTTCTGCTCAATCCTAAGCTTCTGCCAATTGATGTGGGCTGGCGTCTCGCCTTTGGTATGGGTGCTATTCTTGGTTTAGCCGTACTGCTTGTACGTCGTTATGTGCCTGAAAGCCCACGCTGGCTGATGATGCATGGTCGGTTTGATGAAGCCAACGACGTTGTAAAGATGATTGAAACAGAGGTCAAGAAAGAAGACAGGCTCAAGGATTTGCCAGAACCAGAAGGCACGCTCTCTATTCGTCCACAAGGCTCTGTGAGCTTTGGGCAAATCGCGAAAACCATGTTCCAGGTCTATCCACAGCGTTCGCTCCTGGGTTTCTCGCTCATGGTTGGTCAGGCATTCCTCTATAATGCAGTCTTCTTTACGTACACATTAGTGCTTGCCATCTTCTACAAAATTCCAGCGGATCAAGTTCCGTGGTACATCATACCTTTTGCTATCGGTAATGTGCTTGGGCCTTTGACACTTGGACGCTTATTTGACACCATTGGTCGTAAGAAGATGATTAGCTTCACCTACATCTTTTCAGGTGTGCTGCTTGTTATCACTGGCTGGATGTTCCAACAGGGCATTTTGAATGCAGTTACACAGACGGCATGCTGGTCGGTCATCTTCTTCTTTGCCTCGGCTGGTGCAAGTTCGGCCTACCTGACGGTCAGCGAGATATTCCCATTAGAGACACGCGCACTCGCTATCGCGTTCTTCTACGCGATTGGTACTGCGGTTGGTGGTGCAACAGCTCCGCTCATCTTCGGTGCCCTGATTGCCACGCATAAAGTGGTCTATGTCTTCTTCGGAGACCTGCTTGGTGCTGGTCTGATGATTATAGCTGGTGTCATCGCCATCTTCTTCGCCGTCGATGCCGAAGGAAAATCACTGGAAAGCATTGCACAACCGCTCTCGTTCGCTCATGATGAAGAGGCTGGTGTGGCAAGCGCTGACTAACAAAGTGCTATAAGATAAAAAACAAGGGATGTGAAGGTGTATAGCACCTTCACATCCCTTGTTTTTTATCCTTACAAAATTGCCTCCAAAAAGACTTGAGCATGACGTAACGTCATCCTTTATACTGCTTAAGAGAAAGGAGGAACACTGTGGATCATCGGTTTTATCATACCAGCGAGTTTGCTCACAAAGCATCTGTATCGGTGCGCACCTTGCGCTATTATGACAAGGTGGGGTTGTTGTCGCCCTCCACCTATACAGAGAGCGGCTATCGACTCTACACCGATACAGACTTTCTACGTCTTCAGCAAATCCTGGCCCTGAAATTTCTTGGCTTTTCGTTACAAGAAATTCAGCACTGTTTACGTGCTGAACCAATGCACTTACAAGAGTCGTTGACACAACAAAAGGCCATGATGCAAGAGCGAAGAACACAACTTGATACCGTTATTCAGGCGATTACTGAAACGGAAGAGTTGCTACAGGCGAACAAACTTAATTGGGAGTCTATCGTACATGTGATCCAGGTGATTCAGATGACACAAACAAACGATTGGCGTGAAAAATACTTCACGCCAGAACAATTGCAACAGATGGAAGAGTTGAGCAAGAAACACTACACGGAAGAGCAAAGACAGCAGATAGCTGAATGGGGCAAAAATTGGAGTGAGGAGGACCAGCGAGGCGTTGACCAGCAGTGGAAAGCACTCTTTACAGAGTTAAAACGCCTTACAACTGAAGGGCGGGACCCTGCCGGTCCAGAAGCACAGGCCCTCGTGACACAATGGAAGGCCCTTGTGGGTGAGTTTACACATGGGAACTCAGGTATCCAACAAGGATTAAACAGCATGTACCAGGACGTTGGGAACATGTCAGCAAACCAAAGACCCTTTCCCATGCCGTATACACCAGAGGAAGGAGAATTCTTGTTACAAGCGATGAAGGTACAACAATAGGAGAAATGAGCAGTGTATATCCAGAAAACACATCGTGTTTTCTGGATATACACTGCTCATTTCTTTGTTACAAGCTCTGCGACGATCTTACCAGATAACATTACGAGAGGCACACCACCGCCGGGGTGCGTGCTTCCTCCCACGAAATAGAGATTGCGAATCTCCGATTTGTTGCTGGGACGCGCGAAGGGAGCCATGCGTGAGTTTGAGGATAGACCGTAGATTGAGCCTGCATTTGCACCATATTTCTCACGAAAATCTTCGGGAGTCAGCATCGTCTCACACACAATGTGCTCTCGCAAGTCACTTAAATCTACTTGCTTGTAGTTTGCTAAGAGATCAAGAATGCGCTCTCGATACGCTGGAGCGTCGTGTTTCCAATTGCTCTTTGCTGTGAGGTAGGGCGCATTGACAAGCACAAACAGATTTTCGTGTCCAGGCGGGGCTTGTGTTGAGTCACTTCGACTTGTCGCACAGACATAAATTGTTGGGTTACTCAGAGGTATATGGCGCTTGAACAGGTCGTCAAACTCCGCATGGTAGTCATCAGAGAAAAAGATGTTGTGATGCGCCAGTCGCGGGTACTGCTTATCGACACCGAGCAGCAGCACAAAGCCGGAGCACGAAGGCTCTAGCTGTTCCAGGTGTTGCACACGTCTCTTGTTGCGCACTGCTGGCGATAGAAGTTCTCGGTGCGTCGTCACTACGTCGCTGTTAGCAATCACAACATCGCTACGCAATACCCTTCCGTCCGCCAGCACAACTCCACGCGCCTCCTTGCGCTCTACGAGAATACGACGCACGTTGCAGCATGTCTCGATGGTAACTCCTAGTTCACGTGCTAACCGCTCTAACGCCTGTGCTACAGCGTAGATACCACCACGCGGATACCAGGCACCATCAGCAAGTTCAACATAGGGGATGATGCTATAGACCGATGCCACTTGATAGGGCGAGGAGCCATTATAGGTTGCATAACGGTCAAACAATTGTCGTAGATGTTCATCCTCAAAAAAGCTATGTACACTACTATCTAGTGTCTGTGGTGAGAGCGCAGTAAGCACTGCCTTCAAGCGAGAGAATAGGGTTGTGGTCGATACAACAGGAGGGGGAGGCATGACTGTCATGCCCACACGTTGCAACTGCTCTACCCCTGAATTAGGATGGCCCTGTAGCACATAACGTACAAACGTACGCAATACATCTAGTGGATTGCCCAAACTATGGTACAGAAATGGGTCTGCCGCTGCTTGATAGATATTGCGTGCGGAGTCAAGGAAACGATAGAGTGCTGCACCGTCATGAGGATTAAGGCGCGCGAATTCTTCTGCTAAGCGTTGATGATCGCGCCACGCATTTAGCACTACACCGTCATGGTAAAAGTAGCGGCATGTTACGTCGAGTGAAAGCAGGTCAAGATAATCTTTGAGATTGCGTTGTGCCGAGGAAAACAGGTCTTCGAGTATATAGGGCATTGTAATGAGTGATGGGCCTGTATCGAAGCTAAAACCATTTCTCTCGACATGATTGAGCTTTCCGCCAACCTGCGCCTGTCGTTCTAAGACAGTGACACGATGACCTTGCGCTGCTAAGCGAATAGCAGCGGCAAGACCACCAATACCCGCTCCAATCACGATGACGCTCTTATGTAAGGGAGTAGACACACTGTTAGTACCTCGTTTGTTTTCGTTACTCTATGGATGTTATCATAGGTGGTAAATGGGTAGGTAGGAGATATATGTATGATACCTGCACGTAAATTTCCGCTTGGCGAATATCTCGTTGAGGGGTTAATAGATAGTTCATTGCGCAAATATTTTGATCGCATCCATTATCGGCAACATGGTGCATATACAGACGAGCAACGTGCCTTGCCGATGATTATTTGTGCCAACCATTCGACGTGGTGGGATGGCTATGTGGCGCTGCTCGTGGCGCGTCAACTAGGTGTTGATCCATATTTGATGATGGAAGAGGCACAGTTGCGCCGCTATTTCTTTTTTAGCTGGATTGGCTGCTTTTCGGTTGATCGCCAGAACGCACGCTCCGCTATGCAATCAATCCAATATGCTGCACGTATTTTGAAAGAAAAACGTGGACGCATGGTCTGGCTTTTCCCACAAGGCGATATTTCACCAAATGATCATCGCCCACTTGAGTTTTTCACAGGTGCAGCACATCTCGCACGCCTGACAGCAACCAGTCTTGTCTATCCTCTTGCGATACGCATCGAATATCTGTTGGAACAACGACCCGACTTGTTTATCAGTCTCGGTGAACCTCTTTGTGTGAATGCGGACATGGCACGTACTCCTGGTTTCCTCAAACGTTGTACGCATCAACTCGAGGGAACGGTGACAGCCGAACTAGACCAGTTACATACCGACATTCTCGCTGCTGACTATTCTTCCTTCAAATTATTGATGCATGGTACGTCATCGACAAATAGAATCTTTGACTCGCTCTTGCTTAGGAAACAGATTGGCAGGCAATAGGGATGGCATCAGTAGCTATTGCAGATAGTGTGGTAAATAGCGTTAGTGGCGTGTGGGGCATGATGACAGGAGATGCAAGAGCCCTGGCTATAGGAGGTATGGGGGGTATGATCGGTAGAGGCATAGGGGACATGATCGGTAGAGGCGTAGGGGGCATGACAGGGGCAAGCCCTGTCACTACTATACTGTCTGCCACTGCGTGGCAGGGCCACTCTGCTCCGTCTATCGTAGTGACAGGGCTTGCCCCTGTCATGGTCCTAGCCTCTCTCTATTTTCTTCCGGTATGCATAACAATCGTTCTTGGTGTTTTGTTCGTTATTCTCATTATCAATCTGTTCACCTTTTATCGTTTACGACCTCATAGCACAACTCAATCAACCGCTCAAAATACAGTAGGACCACTTATCTCTGTACTTGTGCCAGCACGGGATGAGGAGCAATCTATCGAGCGGTGCGTACGGTCCCTCGTGGCACAGACATACGAGCGGTTAGAGATTCTTGTATTGGATGATCATAGTAGTGACACAACAGCAGCGATTGTACAGCGTATCATTTCCGAACTTCCTCTACAGCAACAGGGAAGGTTACGGCTTTTACAGAGTGATGAGCTACCATTAGGATGGGGCGGCAAAAACTTTGCGTGCCATCAATTAGCGCAACATGCACGTGGTGACTACCTGTTTTTTACTGATGCGGATACTATTCATGATCCTAAGATGGTTGTCTCTGTGCTTGACTATATGCAAGACCAGGGTGTTTCGCTGTTGACAGCACAACCAACCTATGAAATGAATAGCTTGGGCGAACGCCTTATAGTGCCACTACTGACGTTTACCATTCTGACACTACTTCCTGTTGCTCTCATTCCAGTACGACCAGAGCCAAGTCTTGCCACCGGTAATGGACAACTCCTGTGCTTTGAACGTTCCGCCTATACAAGCATCGGTGGACATGAGTCTGTGAAAAATCGCATTTTGGAAGATGTCCTGCTGGCACGCGCGGTCAAGGCGGCAGGATTTCGCATGGTCTTTGTGGACGCACAAGACCTGGTACGCTGTCGGATGTATCGTTCGTTCGCCAAGGTTTGGTCGGGCTTCTCAAAAAACCTCTTTGCCTTTTACAACTACGCTCTGCCCTTCGCGCTCATCGGCCTTCTGCTCAACGTGCTGCTCTTTATCGTGCCGCCGCTTCTCGTTCTTGCAACCCTGTTCGTACACCTCTCACCTGCCACACTACTCTGTGCAGTGAGCGCGTATGTACTTGCAGTATTGATGCGCGTGTTACTGACACTACGTTTTACCCACGTCCAGCAAGGAAGAATGCTTCTGCTATGTTTTTTGCATCCACTTTCAATTGCGCTTGAATGCCTGATTTTGCTCAATTCGATACGCTGGCACTATCGTAAGGAGGGGACGATGTGGAAAGGACGGTGGTATGCTACTACACAAAAATAGTTTTATTTTTGTATTTGAAAGAAAGAGAGATGAATTTGAAAGACATAGGTGTGGTACAACATTGACAACTCGATCCACCTCAGCTATTGCCTGCTTATTCGTAAAATCGTTATGCATTTGTACCTTAATTAGTCGAAGCTTCGTGATATATTCTCTTGTTTTCGCTCGTACACCACAAAGCCCATTGTGAGACGCGCGCGTGTTTTCCAGAGGTTACGCGAAGCTACTTTATGTGTTTGCATACGTTTTTTCCCTTTTCATGAAAGACAACATGCATATAATCAACCCAGCTAGCACACCAAGCAGTGCTGCACCATAATAACCGTGCGTGATATCGACAAGACCAAACATGAAGAGGCTGGTGCCAAAGAGCAGACGTGGCATCAACGCAACAAGTCTTGATGAGGATAGAGAGGGTATGTATGAGGATGCACAATATATGCGAAAAAGTATTCTATCGAGCAGCAAGAGCAACACAAAGGCGACTCCAAACCATGCGGTGAAGTTCGCCAATGGTACACCATAATAACTGAAGGGTCCAGGAGCAAGCCATTCCCAATAGTGTTCCAGGTGTGCGGCAACAGGCTCAATCTCTAAATCCAAGAGCATCGCAAGTGTTGCACCCAATAAAGCACTTGGTCCATTCATGCGTCGCTTCTCTGAACCCAGCCAGCCGTAGACACCAAACACGATCAGCACCCACGCGAACATGACTGCCATTGGTACACTTCCTGGTAACCTGGGAAAGAGGACATCAGTATAGCGATACACACCGAAGGGAAAACCTGTTCCTACTCCTACAGCCTCTACTAGATAGGAAAGCGAAATTACCAGCAATCCTGCGCAGAGACCACGCAGCCAACTATAGCGTAGAACGGCTGCTACGATAAGCAGGAGGCCCTCAAGAAAGAGCAGCGCACTTCCCGCCCATGCAAGTGAAAAAGGTGGATGTACCTCGAAGGCCACACCAGTTACGGCTATAGGATATGCTGCGCAAAATATGCTGAAGAGGGCGAGGAATATTCTTTGCCCCCATACGCTTGTGCGTTGCTCAAATTTCATACATTGTTACCCTGTATAACTGCAATCGCTCGCGCATAAGGCGTTGCTTGCGCAATAGTTGCAACTGCGCCGTTGGTAATATCTAATGCATACAGCGTTCCATCTGAATAAAATGTTAGGGTAGAATTGTTCACCCACGTGCCCAATTCAACAAAAAGGTCTGTTGAGGTTGCTAGCAACTGTGGTGTTCCTACTTTGAGATGAGTACCAGAACCAGTATAATGTACCGCATAAACCGCACTATGACGGTCAAAAGGCGTTTGTGCATCACTCGAGAACACTATGTAAACGAGTGTATGACTATCAGGAGAAAACAACGGTGTTGTTACCCAATGATAGGCTGCACTGTTCTTGAGATCATGTTGTTCCGCTAAAATTCCATGTGTCCCATTGAGCACAACATTGCTGCCGTTTGAAGCGGGACTAATACTCCCTATTGAAAGGCTGTTCGCGTAGTTCAATGCTGCTACATCTGCAGGAACACTAGAGTCATTTGGTGCAGGAACAATGCCTTGATTTGTTGAGTACAAGAGAGTGTTGTCTGTGGGAGAAAGCACAAGTGGTCCCTGCTGTGCATCGCCTTCAAGCAGCACCTGTGGGTCTTCAAGCGGCGTGTTAGCCACGTTCAGACTCCACAAGCCATAGTGTACGGCGCGATGGTCGCCGTTATCATCGGTAAGCAACAGCGTCGAGTTCGCCTTTGAGCCTGTACCATGCAAAAACGAGAAGACACGATAGCACGGGCAATCCGTCGCGTCATGCTGGTAGACAGGTACTGATTTTTCTAAAGGACCTGCATAGAGTGTGAGATTTCCCGTTCCATTAGCGGGTTCAGTGCTCCATGCAACCGTTGTCTCATCGCTACTCAAAGCCAGGGAGGTAATCACTTGACCTGTAGGAATTGTGGCAATCTGTGTAGACGTTCCATTGAAAATATCGGTTAGCCATAGACCGTTGCCACTGTAGAGCAGTTTGCCTGAAGGCGTCATGCGTGGTGGGACAGCCAGGTTATAGATATATCCAGGAGTTGTCAACACAGTAGAAAGCCCGCCAGCAAGAGGCACAATAGAGATACTTTTTTGTTGCTCATACACAACAAATTTCCCTGTAGGCAGTGTCAGTTGTGGAGCTGTTGCCGCCCCTGGCGGAAGCAAGGGTCCAATATCCTTATTTTGATTTACAGTAGGCGTTGGACGTGGTTGTGAACTCGTTTTACGCACCATCACTTGCGACAAGTTCCAGACCAACTGACTTGTGAAGAGCAGCAGCAGCATACCAACAAGTACAAGTAACGTGAGTATTCCCTTCTTAGAGGAGGGTCCCTGCTGTTTTGGTAATGGATGTGAGACTTGCTTTGATGGAGGTGGTGGACTACTAACTTGTTGTGTCACGCTACGTTCACTTTCTCTTCTTCTATTGACTCGTGTGCGCTAGTTTCTCTACGTGTTGTTGCACAAACGCAATGGTCTTGGCAAAGACCTCTTCGCGGTCATGATCTTTCATGATTACATGATAAGAACGATGGAACGTCACCAAATGTTTCTCCTGTGAACCAAGCAGCCGATAAATCTCTCGCCCATCGCGTGCTGGCACAACATGATCGCGTACCGAAATCATAACCAAAGCAGGTGCAGTGATTTGCCCCAATTCGCGGCGCAACCGTGGCAGAAAGCGTAACATGCTTTCAACGGGTGCCATTGGCGTCCAACGATACACATTCCGAGTATAGCGACGACGTGCCTGTGGGTCGCGCACATCCTCACGCAACGTTGGTAGCAAAGGCGTAACGTGTTTTGCAAGCTGAATCATCGGCATCATCCACGGGTGCATTGTGATAGGAGCACACATCACCACAATACCCGCGACCTCTTCATGAGCAGCAGCATGTAAGCATAGAGCACCACCGAGCGAATGACCGATCAGAAAAACAACGTCACAGCGTTGTTTTAGTACATGCAATTCTTCGCGCACCGCTTCTGCCCATTCAGGCCAACCCAGCGGCAGCATATCGCGTACATGACTACCATGTCCTGGCAGCAAAATATTTTCTGTTACCATCCCCTGTGCATAGAAGAGATCATCAAGTTCTTGCATGTCATGCTTGCTCCCGTTCAGACCATGCACAAGCATAACACCAACTTTCAATGGAATACGTTGATTCGCGTGTTGCAACGGGGATGTGTCGTCCATTCTTCTTGTTTCCTTGTTTCTAACATCTCTGCCACCATTTTGCCTTATAGCATACCATATCAAGAATGCATTCGCGATAGGAATAATTCTGTGTACATTTTTGGTTACATTACTATAAACATTTGTCCTTATTTGTTGTACTTCTTCAAACACAATGCTATATTCTTTCTATGCTGGCGCACGTTGATAAACGAGTACGGCAATAATTGGTGTATTTGAGCGTTAAAATTCGTTCGGGACCGATTCTATTAGGAGTTATCTGACTATGAAATTTTCGACGAAAGCTATTCATGCGGGGCAGGAGCCGGACCCATCTTCGGGCGCTATCATGACCCCCATTTACCAGACATCAACCTATGCTCAAACAGGAATGGGAGAACATAAAGGGTTTGAATACGCGCGTACGGCTAACCCAACGCGAAGCGCACTTGAAGCGTGTATTGCAGCGCTTGAAAACGGAGTCCATGGTCTTTCCTTTGCCAGTGGTATGGCCGCTGAGAGTGCGGTCTTGAGCCTACTGAGTGCAGGCGACCATATGGTTTCATGTGATGATCTTTATGGTGGGTCATACCGCATTTTTGAACGCATCATGCGCCGTTATAATGTCGAAACGAGTTACGTTACCGCAGGGAATGTTGCTGAGTACGAGAACGCTATTCGTCCCAATACAAAACTCATCTGGTTGGAGACTCCTACTAATCCATTGCTGCGGCTTGTTGACATTCGTGCGGTTGCAGATATTGCACATCGTCACAATCTCTTGCTCGTCGTGGACAACACGTTCTCAAGCCCCTACTTTCAGCAACCACTCGCTTTAGGCGCGGATATTGTGCTACATAGCACCACAAAGTATATCAATGGACATAGTGATGTCATTGGCGGAGCGGTGGTCACAAGCAATGAAGAAGTCTATGAGTCACTGAAATTCCATCAAAATGCGGCTGGTGCTGTTCCTGGACCTTTTGATGTGTGGTTGACAATGCGCGGCATTAAGACGCTTGCGGTACGTATGCGCCAGCATGAAGAAAACGCTCATTCTGTTGCCCGCTTCCTTACGGAGCATACGCGAGTAGAAAAAGTATACTATCCTGGTTTACCTTCTCATCCCGATCATGAATTAGCCAAGCGTCAGATGAGCGGATTTGGGGGTATGGTGTCCTTCCAATTTAAGGGTACACTAGCTGATGTAGAGCAAGTAGTGCGTCGCTTTAAGGTCTTTACCTTCGCAGAGAGCCTTGGTGGTGTAGAGTCTCTGGTATGCCATCCCGCGACAATGACACATGGCTCCATTCCGAAAGAGATTCGTGAGGCACGTGGTCTAGGCGATACTCTGCTTCGCCTTTCAGTTGGTATTGAGGATATCGAGGATATACTTGCTGATCTTGAGCAGGCTTTAGCTTAAGAGACGACGGGCGACCACAAGGGTACGTCGGGCAAACATTCAATACACGCTATTGCGTAGTCAATTAGCTTAAGAGACGACGGGCGACCACAAGGGTACGCCCCTACTATACAGGACGTGCAAAGCACGCGAAAGGATATAGTAGGGGCGTACCCTTGTGGTCGCCCGTTGGTCCCCACCTTGGCTTAAGGTTCTCAACAGTAGCAGGGCCCTACATCACCTTGTGGTCGCCCGTTGGTCCCCACCTTGGCTTAAGGTATTATTTCGGCAGAATTCGTTACTTTTTTGACGTCGAACCGATATATAATACAAAGGCATATAATTTTTTCTATACACTATATTTTTCTATTTCTGACTATCTTACTGACAATTCTATTTCTTAAATGAGAGGCCCTTCCTAATAATGACACATCTCGCCCTTCCTTCCAAAAAGGGTACGCGCCAATGGATGCTTGCTACACTCACTGTATTGCTGCTGTCACTCATCTTGAGTGCATGTGGCGGGAATCCTCAACTGCAGCAGCAGGCGAATACAAATAAAGCATCGCTCGATACAGCACTAGCTCGTGCAAAAGACATTGGTGTACCAGACACACAGTTGCAGCCTATCCTGAACCAGGAGGTACAATTAAATGCAACAAATGTGCCCGTTACTGCGTTTAGCGATCAACCCGCGACAGACTACTACACGAACCTCTCGCAGCGCTATCATATGCTTGCCATCCAGGTAAACGGCTTAATGACGCAGGTTACACAACAATGTGATTATCAATCATCACTCGATCTACAGGCATTCGAGAGTGTCTTAGCGCAACGTCAGGGTCAAGGTTTTGTCGAAGCGAAGGTATTCGCTGAGCAACTTACTCAGGATCAGAAATTACAGGCGAAAGCTCAATATCCCAAGGAGTATCTCACGATTAGTACGAATGCAAAACGTTCTACTCAAGCCCTACGCCTGATGGGTCCAGCCTTTGAAAAGCTCACAACGCTAGAAAACACGATTAAGCAACTACAATCCTCTCATCTTGACGTAACTGCATTGAATCAGGAATATCAGAACGACATTCAGCAGTTCCGTACGACAACCAACCCGGAAGGTTTCACACAAATTATCGATCAGCTTAACGTACAACTACAAGAAATCACTACCTTCTCAACACAAGCTATTCCTTACGTTGGGGCCGCCAAGCTTAAGCAATTCGGCAGTAGCATTGACCAAATGAAACAATACGGGCAAGATGTAAGCAACTTTCAGAAACTTCTCACAGCAGATCAAACAGCATTAAACACGGCAAAATCTTTGAGCGATTATCTCAAAATATCAGCTAAGATTGATACCGATGCTGCCTCAATTCAAATACCACTTATTCAGGGACATGCCAACTATTTGCTGAACCAGTTTCATCAAGAGGTTACAGCGTGGGGGAATGCTCACTTGTACCATAATGCGTTTGATGGTAAAAGCTATACACAGGATTACGAATACAATCAAGCTGCAGGCATTGGCTCAGACGCAGATGCTGCCGTTCAATCAGCGCAAACGCCTGACGATTACCAGGCGGCTATTGACCTCATCAACAACGACATGATGCATCTCAAGGCAATGGAGGCCGATTACATTGACACTACCCCTTGGAGTCAGTTGCATGCCACAGATGTTCAGTTGATGCAACGCTATGGTGCAACGACAGGTCAGACGGTTGTTATTTCTCTTATTGAGCAGGCCTTGCGCTTCTATCAGGATGGGAAACTTGTTCAAGCGTACCAGATCACTTCTGGGCAATTCGATAAGCCCTCGCCTCCTGGCTTTTGGCATGTGTTTGATCGTGAGTCTCCTACCAAATTTAAATCGAGTGAGCCGAAGGGGTCAGCGTTCTGGTATCCAGATACAAAGATCAACTATGCTATGGAATATCACGGTGGTGGGTACTTCATGCACGATAGTTGGTGGCGCGTGAACTATGGTGTCGGCACTAACTATCCTCACTACGATACAGGCGGTAACCAATCGTTTGCTGGCACTGGCAGTCACGGCTGTATCAACATGCGGCAGGACCAGATAGCCTGGCTCTACGCGCACAGTGGCTATGGTATGGCGGTTATCATCTACTAGAATAGAGAGATAGAACCTGATAGAGGTGGCATGACAGGGCTTGTCCCTATCACTCCTCTACGATGGACGCAACAGCCCTGTACAAAGATAGCCACGATTTGACAGGTGAAACGCATTTCTGCTATAATCGTTTGGCATTCAAGACCGACAGCTCGTCGGCATTTTTGTGTAAAGAAGCCCATAGTAAGGGCAAACAGACGTTTCGGGGAGGTTCAATACTACATGCCCAATAATGCAGCTGCTGAGAAGCGCATGCGCCAGGAACAAAAACGCCGCGCACATAATCGCAGCGTCAAAACAATTGTAAAAACACAGATCACCAAGGCACGCACCGCTATTGCGGCAAATACAGTCAATGCGGAAGATGCAGAAGCTGTTGTACGAGCGGCCGTTAGCGAACTTGATCGCGCCGCCAAAAAAGGTGTTATTCACAGAAACAATGCTGCTCGTCGTAAATCACGCTTGATGAAGCAGCTTAACGCAAAATAGGTTTTTGCGTCCATTGCTCTCCGGCCTATTCTTCGTTTGCCGAGCACTGAGCGCACTAGGAGGATTTTAGGAATGGCTGATAAAGCTGACAAAAATGGTATCACGAAGCCAGCAGGTCAAGCATTGATTGCTGCTGTCGAAAGCGCTCAGTTACGCAAAGATGTTCCCGAGCTTCGTTCCGGTGATACAGTACGCCTGCAAATCAAGGTTGTTGAGGGAACTCGTGAGCGTCTCCAGCCATTTGAGGGCGTAGTTATGCGTCTTCGTGGTGGTGGCATGAGCCAAAATTTCACTGTTCGTCGTATCACCAATGGTGTTGGAGTCGAACGTACATTTCTCATAAACTCTCCCCGTATTGATAAGATTGAAGTTCTGCGTCATGCACGTGTGCGCCGCCAGCAACTGTACTACCTGCGTGGCTTGACGGGTAAGGCTGCTCGCTTAAAAGAACTTCGTCCCTTGACAAACAAACAGGTTGCCGCGAAAGAAGCCGCGAAGGCAGCTAGAGTTGCTGCCGCACCAACACCAATAGTGCCAGCACGCGCCAACACAACACCCACGACAGCGCCAATAGTATCAACGTCTGTCGATACCACAACAACAAATGCCGACGAATAAGAAGTATTCACCGACATTAGAAGAAGAAATGGCCCTGTGCGAACAGGGCTATTCTTGTATTGCGGGACTTGACGAGGCTGGGCGTGGCTGTCTTGCTGGTCCTGTGGTAGCAGCAGCCGTCATTCTCCCTCTTGAGGCTGACACAGTAGAGCATCTCGCAGGTGTCAACGACTCAAAACAGTTGACGGCGCTCACGCGTGAACGTCTTTACGATGTCATTTATCAGTATGCACTTGCAGTTGGTATAGGCTTCGGCTCCGTTGAACTCATCGACGAACGCAACATTCTACAAGCCACGAAGCAGGCTATGCGCAACGCTCTCGCACGACTTCCTCTTGCTCCACAAGCATTATTACTCGACGCCCTCTTGTTAAAAGATATCACGCTCCCACAACGCTCGCTTATCAAAGGCGACTCACGGAGTCTCTCAATAGCTGCCGCCTCAATCATCGCCAAAGTTTCGCGTGACCGTTACATGCTGCAACTTCATGAACAGTACCCTGCGTATGGTTTTGCCCAGCATAAGGGTTATGGTACCGAGATACACCTCGCCGCACTTCGAGAACACGGCGTTACACCCCAGCATCGCAAAAGTTTTGCCCCAGTTCGCGACCGCGTCGAGCAACTTAGCCTTTTTGCAGAGCATACAGACTTACGGTTCCGCTTTGGTGTATAACTATGCTAAAAGCTTATTCTCTCTGTTCTGAAAATGCTAAGATACTTTGTAATGTTAGCTCACTCCTTTGATTGCTTGAACAAGTACGCCACCAAGACAAGCAAGCCCTGCCGCCACTAGAAACAAGATAGTGTAGTTGTGAAAAAGCGTGATAACTACTGCGGCTACAGTAGGGCCGAGAACTTGAGGAAGAGTGTTCGCAATGTTGATTACTCCCATGTCTTTACCATGATCTCTGGCAAGAGGTAAAACCTGAATAATTAGCGCAATATCTACGCCGAGATAGGCTCCAAAACCAATACCAAGCACAGCAGAGGAAAGTAAAACTGCTGCCCAAGATTGGGAGAATACGAGAATTAGAAAGGAGCAGACAATTATCATACTTGAAGCGATCACAAAGATTTTGCGCCGCTGAAACCGATCAGAGAGAAAACCTGCGCACAACGCGGCAACGATAAGAGTACCCGTTAACACAGTCTGAAAAGAGGTTACACCTTGCGCGTCGGTATGATGAGGATAAATTCTTGTATAATGCACAACATCATGTAAAAAATACAAGAGATAGCCCAAAGCCACATAGTAGCTGAGGTAGACCAGAAAGCGTGTTAACCAGGCCCAGGCGAAATTAGGGTTTTTGATAGGATTGATCCAAAAGCTTGTAAATACTATGCGCAGGCTGAAAGGCGATATGCTATCTTTAGCCAACGGTTTCTCTCGTAAAACGAGTAAGAAGAGAGCCATCGCGACGATAAGTACTCCAATAAGGAAAAAATATGCTGTAGTGACGGCACTACCCAATTTAGTGATTGTCAGAGAGCCAATCACACCTCCTAGTGGTAAGGCTAAACTGACCAACGCCGAAACTGTAGCACGTTGACGCGCAGGAACTTTATCGGGTACAACAGCAGTCAAGGCGGCCAAAAGCACATTAATTGCGATGTGAAAGACAACCCATGTGAGCAATAGTACAAGGAAGCTAGTCGCATAAGCCATCAATGCTAGAGCGAATGCAGAACAGAGCGTTCCAGCCAGCAACCAGGGACGACGGCGACCCCAGCGAAGCTGGGTTCGATCACTTAATGCCCCGGCTAGAGGGTTAGTAATTAACGCGGCTAAAGCTCCTGCAGATGAAATGAGCGCGAGATTACTGAACTTGTGTACCGGATCAAGCACGGCAACTTGTGTTGGCAAAAGAATCAGACTTACAGGTAGAATACTCATCCAACAAGCTATATTGGCGAAACATAGCAGGAACTGAAACACTCGCGTGACTGGCACCGTCGGTATTTGTAACGCTTCAACAACTGCTATGCTCTGATCTGATACGTAGGCATCCGCCATCTGCTTCTCTTTTCTCGTTAGTTAGGTCCAAGTTGCTTGTGAAGTTCAGCAGGGTCATAGTAGATCGACTCACGTACAATCTTACTGTTGTGCCGTATCACGACGGTCACACCATGCAGAGTATAGCTACGACCTGTCACAGCGAGACCATGTAAATCCCCTGTATGCACGCCGGTAGCAGTCCATTCAACGATTACCTGCTCACCCCGCGCAATACGGTTTTTGACCGCGATGTCTGCATCAGAGACAGCGGCCATGCGAGAGCTTTTATGTTCCATGATAGCGGCTCGTCCCACAAGTGGCTCGGCATGCATACTATCTTCAACAACTGCATGCTCCGCGTAGTCATTTGTCAGGCTCTGTGCATCACCTGTAGACTGGTGTGTCAGATGCTTGTCATGCAAACGGATATTATGTTTTTCACGTTCATCGGCGTGCACAACTCTTTGTACGGCAGGGGCAATAGGAATTTCGGCTGCCGCAATAATTGCCCCTACTCCAACTGCTGATAAACCGAAATTCGTCAACATTTTCGCAAAGGAGCGCCGTGTCAATTTGCCCAAGCGCACCTCGTCCACTTTTTCATAAATGAGGAAATTTTCTTCCCACCTGGATATTTCGCGACTCATTTTTCTATACCTCCAAATGATTTAGTGGCTTTGCGTAATGACCTGCCATCATCTATCACAACGGGCGGCCAAACCGTATCTTAGCCAAGCTCTGTAAATGTGAGGACGCGCTGATTAAAAATATCTAGCACAAACACATTACCGTTTGTATCAATGGATACTCCACCTGGACCGTTAAAAGTCTTAGCTGTTGTAGATGCATCTTTGGTAGTATAAGACGATTGACCATAGATACCCGTGGCAGGCGGGTCGTTCGGTGTTGTCTGCATGAAAGCAGCATAATACAAGATGCGGTTGTTTCTCCGGTCAGCGATATAGAGTCCACCTCGCTGATCGAGTGCGATCCCCGTAGGGTTATTCAATGTGGTAGCTGTAGGATGTGCATTCCCTTGATTGGCCTGTATCAAGGTAGTGGCAAAGCCTGGTTGACCGTAAACATGATCCGCGAGAGGATTGCCGATATTGTAGTGAGTGACGCGGTGATTTCCTGAGTCACAAACGTAGAGACCAGTGTGATCGACAGCAACATCGCGTGGGACTTTGAGACCGGAAACTCCAGCATCACTGCTGTTAGTAGCCAGGTTAGTTGGACTATTGCCGGGTGTTCCTTGTCCATAGACAAAATCAGCCGTAGTGCTGTTTGAAGCATAGTGTAACACGCGGTTGTTGTTCGAATCCGCTACATAGAGACCTGTACCATCCACGACGAGCCCTTCCGGGTGAGCAAGTGTACTTGGACTCACCCCCTTGCTCTCTTTTGAAACATAAGTAGGTTGTCCATAGACACGATCAGGCGTAGTACTGCCCTGTGGATAGTGAAGAACACGGTTGTTAAACGTATCAGCGACATACAGACCGCCAGTCAAATCGACAGCAACTCCATGCGGATAATTTAGTTCTATCGCACCATGCCCTACAGCGTTTGAGGTATAATCTGGCTGTCCATAAACTCGATCTGCCTGGGGTCCAACTCTATTGTTGCCAGCCGAAGGAAAGTGCAAGACGCGATTGTTGCCATAGTCCGCGACGTAGAAGCCTCCGTGCATATCGCTTGTGATAGCTCCCGCATTTTTCAATGTGTTTTGACCGGTGGGATAGAGAGTTGATGTGGTGAAGTTCGGTTGTGCATAGACTACATGTGCAGCAGGCATATGTGAGGTACTGGTGGGCGCTGGCGTGCTGGTAGAAACAGACAATGTCGTAGTGCCTGTGCTAGAGCAAGCGGTCCCTACAAGCAAAATGCAGGTAAGTATTAGACTCAACAGGAAAATACATATGTTGTTCGATGGTGCCAGCACATTCACATCCTTTCGTATCAAATTACTCTTGTATAAGAATATACCTTTTTTATTTGCACTCACCTAAGCCACCTACTTTGTTTGGCGCGTGTGCCTGTATCACATGCCAAACCGCAGGAGTTTTGGAACTGACTTGATAGCTTCCTTGTGCCAGTTCACACCCCATATCCCAGAAGACGAAGCTCGATACTCCGTTTTCTTCGCCGAGAGTATAGACTTGCTCAAAGAATTGAGCACGACCAGTCAGAATTTCATTGTATGTTTCACCTGTAGGTGCTGCATCTCCCATGCGCTGTGGTAGGCCAAATTCTTCATCGACCATAGGCTTCCCCAACTGCTTAGCGAAGGAGGCAATCGTCGGAATGAGGTTGAGGTCCTTTTGCGAGTAGGTTTTGAAGGCGATGATATCATTGTGGGGCAATGCATAAATCTCGTGCCACCAGGGTGTTTGTGGCGTTTCTTCTTCCATATGGTTAAAGCCACCAGCCGTAATAAGATGATGGTTCTTATCGGACTTGCTCAGTTCATCGGTCACAGCACGATAGAAATCAACAAGATGGCGTGTGTCCTTGGCCGTTTTTGGCGGGTTTGGTTCGCCAGTGATAGAATAAAAAGCAATGGAAGGTTGATCGCTGTAGTGCATACCAACCTCGTCAAGAAAGGCTTTCCAGTTACTGAAATCATAAGGATCTCGCCCTTTGCTCACGAGTAACCAGCGGAATGCCGAGATATCCATGACCACAAATATACCACGCAACCTGGCAGAACAAACGAGGTAGTCCATATTTCTCCAGATGGTAGCATCCTCTATTTGCTGGTCTGGACTACGTTTGTCCCAAAAGTCGGTCGGACGTGCAAGGTTCTGTCCCGCCTGTGTACCCATCGTCAGTGCCGCGTCAATCTCTTGCGTAAAACTGGGCATCTGCCAATGCGATGGTCCACGATAGAAGGTGTAGCCGTAGAGTTTGAGCGGCATATGCTGATAGATGAAGTGAGTACCGTCTTTCTCGACAAAAGATTGCGGCGCGGTATTTCCCTGAACTTGAGGACAACGTAGAGGTGTTGAAAATGAAGAGTTTATCGCTATAGCAGTATTGGCCGCGATAGTCTTGTGGTCTGCTTTAGGTTGGAAGGGATTTGCACAAGCAGAGAAGCTGCTAGCTATGATGGTTGCCATGGCTATGAAGAACATGATCCGTAGAGAACAATGGAGCGCTAGCGCTCCATGTTCAAGCATCCAACACAGCGGTTGGGATACCCTGGCTTCAATAGATGTGTGCCTACACAACAATTCGTCAACGATCATCATGAGCCCCTTGAGAGCTGAAGACGAGAAAATTCTTCCGCTCGCACTTGTTCAACTAAAGCAGGAATGGTATTTTCCTCGTGCATTATATCCTCTTTCAAAAGCATATTACAAACGATTTATCTCAAAGGTGTACACCTTTTCTTGTTGTTCTTCGTGATGCCACTTTTGAGCGTAGGTGAATAGCTCGTGAAAGGCTCGTACAATGACGGAGAGCTTTGCTCCTGTTGCCAGTCCGCTCTTACGAGGAAGGTGGCGTACACCTAGTTGTGTATAGGTGTAGCCAAAACGCTTCATTTTATAGAGCATCTCCGCATTGATCATTGCACCACGCGTTTCTAGCTGGTGTTTGTGCAGAAACTCAGAGCGGTAGAGTTTGAAGGCGCAATCAACATCGAGTACCCTGACTTTGAAGATAGCAGTGACAAGTAGTCTCCAGCCCCAGGCGTTGCATTTGCGCAACCAGGTATCCTGGCGGTCGATGCGGTATCCAAGGACCGCATCATGGGTATCAATTAGGGAAAAGAACGGTTCAAGGTCGTGCAGGTCAAATTGTCCATCGGCATCCATGAAAAATGCGAGGTCTTTTGTCACCGCCGTGAAACCAGTAACGAGAGCCGCCCCATAGCCCTGGTTAACAGGGTGGGTAATCAGGCGTACATGTGGGTCAGTTGCGGCTATAGTCTGGACGATGGAGCGAGTATTGTCTGTGCTGCCATCATTGACTACAATTACCTCAAAATTCTGCACCCACAATGGCAGCGTAGACAGGACCACCTGCAATGTTGTGGCGATCACAGCTTCCTCATTGTGTGCAGGTAGCACGACAGAAAGGCTATGATGGGTGAGAAATTGTTGCGCGTTCCCGTTTTGCGACATATCGGTTTGTTCATACATTAGCTCACTCTCCTCTTGTACCATGCAAGAAGCTGTAGGGGTCGAGTGCATCACACCCTTGTCAGCAACATTGCAGTTTTGTTTCATGGCAATGCGAGTATAATACTGTAGACCTGTTCGAGTTGTTCCAGCAAAGACCCAAAGACGCATTCCGAGGTACGATAAAGTCATGGTTCCACTGATAGCGATCACCTTTGCAATGTTCGCCCAGAGCGTGATATTCCCGATATAGTGATGTGCTATTCCTGCTACAAGCCAGAACATGAGGTTGTTACACAAAATGCCACATACGCTCACAATGACGAAGCGCATAACTTCGCGTCCTGTCGCTTCCTGTCTTCGCTGAAACGTCCAATACTTGTTCAGGGTGTAGCTGTTGAGCGCCCCCAAAGCATACGCGAGCGAATTGTAGACAACGAGCAGGGCCACATTGTGCGCAGGAAAACATAGCATAAAGAGATTAAATGCAACAATATCAATAAGCGTATTCAGCACACCCACAAGGCTAAAACGGATAAATTGCATAAGCCATGCCTCCTACAAGGTTCCCGCGACGTTGACTGTATCGAAGGTGACTATTCTTACGGCACTATGATTGTGTGATGTGACAGCTAGACCCGCGAGCATAGTGTTCCCTACGTCTAAGGCAATGCTTGAACCGTTGATAGGCGTCCAATCGTTGCCATCTTTGGATACGTAAGCGGTAAAGATATTGCCACTGCGCGCGATTTTTAAGTATGCCGCCCCTTTGGGGATGTCCGGTTGGATAGCTTCTCCAGTATCATCCCCCTGCTTCAGGCGATATTGCACTATGATGCCGTGTTGTGGCGTGATGAAGATGCCATAGTAGGGAGAATCTCCACTGGTGCTCTCTCGCAGCATAATTCCTGCTTTTGCATATTCGTTCTCTGCCTGCACATCCAGCCCAGTTTGCGTAACGAAATTGGCACGTGTGCTAAGAGTACTATCACCATGCATCGGCTGCCAGACAAAGTGAAATTGATCGGCCTTGAAGAAAATGTCGAAACCACCACCTTGTAGAGTCCAAGTGCTGGTAGGACTGTTGAAAAATTGACCGCCTCTTGGGACAGAATAGCCAATATCGTCACACGTCCACTGCTCAGGACAAGCCGTTGGCGCGGCTACTGCTGTATCTGTCGCGCTAAAAGCGTCAAATGTAGCAAAACTCATAAGGGCGACATTGCGCGATGTAAGAGCTATGCCACCCAGCATTGGTCCTTGTACATCCATAGGCACACTTGAACCAGCTAGAGCAATCCAGGTGATACCGTCCGGGGAAACATAGGTTGTGAAGATATTATTCCATCGTGTTACGCGTAAGTATGTCGGTGGCTGGAAAGTATTGTTGCCTGTTACAATCTGTGCATTCAGCCCTTTAATGGTGCGATAGCGTACTGTAATGCCTTTATGAGGCGTGATAAAAGCGGCGTAGTAAGGAGCATCATCATCGGTGCTTGTGCGTAACATGACCCCGGCTTTCGTCAATTCATCAGTCTGTTGTAGGGCAGTAACGTGTGTACTTACGGTACTATTGTTCGCAAGTGAGTGCCAGACAAAATGGAACTGATCCGAAACGCCCCAGACATCCGTACCTGCACCAAATAAGGTTATGCCGCCGTTGTTGACTATCTGGTCCCCTACTAATCCAGGATTTCCAATATCACCACAACTCCAGCCGTTTGGACAGGGCGAGACAGGATGAGAGGCGAGTGGAACATTGCTCGGTTTGCTCATCATGACATGCGCATAGGTAACGTTTCCCAACGTTGCATTTACACCTGAGCTTGATGCGAGTCCTACAGCAACCTGATTGGGCATTACTACTGTAACAGTACTCCCGGGTACCAATGTATATGTCACACCATCTGTAGACACAGCAGCTTGAAATGTATTTCCAGTACGCTGTATTTCCACATATTTTGCCAGCTTGTGAGCATTTAATAGAGTAAGTGTACCAGTAGTTGTTGCTGCGCCAGCAAAGCCAGTACGATATTGAACGACGAATCTATCCCGCGGTGTCAGCATAATTGCATAGAAAGGCGAGCCTCGATCCGTATTTTGTCGCACCATGAGTCCAGCTTGTGATGATGGACCAATCTCTTGCTGCGATACAATCTGCGCGGTGAGTTGCATATCGCCACTGACACTCTGATTGATGAAACGCACTTGGTCATAGGAGAGTCCTATTGCACCGATGCCTGCGCCACCTGCTAAAACGCTCCATACCTTGTCTGCAAACACCTCTGAGCCATTGACTCTAGGTGCACCGATATCCTGGCAAAGCCATCCACTAAGGCACGTTGCATCGGATTGAACAACACTATTGTGCAGACCGAAGGCGTAAAGATAGCCATCGAGCGATCCCATGTAGATCATGCCTCGTGAAACACTTGCTGGCCCATAGAGTGTATTGTCTGTCTCATAACTGTAGAGCCTTGTCCCCGTTGCCGCGTCAAGTACCTCCATCGTGTTCCCTTCGCCGTCAATGATGAGGCCATTAGCATAACTAAGCGCGGGCACAATTGGGTACGGGACACCGTGTTCCCAAAGGTATTTTCCTGTAGTGGGGTCGATAGCGCGTACCGCCCCTGGATATCCGAGACCATGTATAGTTGTATGACCTCCAGCCATGTAGAGCACGCCTCGTGCAAATGCACCTGATGAAACGCTGCCTTCGCCACATGGCGGACATTGGCCGCCAATGCCCGTTAGTTGCTCCCATAAAGGTCCAGCACTTAGATTAGCACGATCAAAGACATAGGTAAAGCCATTTTTATTCGTTGCCGCCACCATCTTCCGGCCATGAGCATCGGTGAAGAGAATGGCAGAGTTACCCCAGTCATAATCACCTCCAGACTGGGAAAGTGGTATCTGCCATGAACTTTTTATCTGCATAGAGTTTGCGTCTATGGCGACGATAGCCTGAGAAAGTGATTGCCATATTTCTTCTTGTGTACCAGTGGTTACATAGAGCGTGTTGGTATCCTCATCAATCGTAGGTGAGGTCCAGATACCACCACCAATCTCTTTTTCACCGACAAACAACGTGCTACCCACAACCTGATGAGAGGCTAAACTAACCTTGAGCAGTTTACCCGTAACCAGTGGATTATCACAATTGCTTGCTATCCCAATATATGCATAGCCTTTGTAGACAAGCGGACTTGACCAGTTATAGAACCCTTTGTCAGCACTATTCTCTCCAGTAAAAACTTTCCATAACACCTCGCCTGTATATGCATCGAGCGCATACCAGTAGGAGTCGCCACCGCCAACATAGACAACATTGTTCTGTACCGTAGCGGATGATGTGACTCCAATCAAAGACGGGTTACAGTTGCCTGTTGTCTTACCCAGATAGGTTTTCCACTTCTGGTATCCTGTCAGTGAGTCTACTGCATACTCATAGCCATCCCACGAGCCGATATAGACAGTGTTTTTTGCTACAACAGGCGAGGCTGCGATACCTCCATCCGTTTTGAAGCGCCACAGCCTTCCCAATTGTCCGGCATTAGTGGGTGAAAGTATTACCTCGCCACTTGCGGCTGTGCGCTGTGTATCATGTAAATATGTCGGCCAATCATCGCCAGGAACAGGTGGAGGTGTACCAGCAGCGGTAAGTAACTGTGGAGTATATGTAAGTGCAAGCACAAGCACGAGTGTAACGACCATAGCTAGTCCTGCGAGGGTCCATAGAAAGTGTTTGCTGAATGGTTGCCATTTCATAAATGCCTCTACTCGTTGCTAAATTGTCATCAACCTGCTGAATTGTGGTCAACACACAACGCATGTTGATCTAAGAAAAAGGTAGGGATAGGACGTGTTGGAAGCACCAGCCCATTGCGATGATACAAGCTCAAACCGTCAGGCTCCTCGATATCACGCGTATATTGCTCGTTGAAGGCGGGGATGATGTGTTGTGTTACTTGATCATATTTGTTTGCTGGATTGATAATAATCCAGTTCACCGCTGAAGAAGGATTGTGAAGGGCCTGCGGCCAAAGAGGGCCCGAACCTTCGTAAATGACATTTTTGAAGTCAATGCCAGCTTCTGGGTTCAGCGCATCGATCTTCGTATCATAGAGGTCTTCAAGAATTTTTCCTCCATTGTAGTGCTGGGCGAGATAGATAATAACCTGATGTGAACGGGAGCAGGACAGACCAAATTGTCCATCCTGCAGAGAGATGATGCCATGCGATGCAATCCATATTGTCTGCCCAATAATAACTCCAATCAGCACAAACTGAGCTAACGTGTGTAAACGGCGTAGAGAGATATTACTGATTAATGTGGCAAGAAAGAGTGCTGTAGGGGCGACCATTTGTACTCCGTAACGAGCGTTGTATATCTGGTGCTCAAGATCGGGTGGAACTGCCCCAGGAACGTAGAGAGCTGCCTGACCAAGGTAAAGTGAGACGACATAGAAGGCGAAAGGAACTAGAAATAGTAGGCCTGCAAACATCTCTGTACTTATACGTTGTCGCACGACAAACACGCCAATAGCAATGATACCTAACACGAAGAGAACAAGGCCCACGTTAAGAACAGAGTCTACGGTATAGTAACGGATGGACTGCCAGAGATCATGATAGGTAAACAGTACATGCGCATCAATCAATGCTTTTTGCTGTGCCTGCGATGAGAAGGGGCCACGCTGAAAGAAGAGTGGATCGCCAAAGATGAGACGACACCAGAGTAACCACAATGCAATACCTAGCCCACCCATAGAGCAGAAAACGATCACATGTGCCTCGATTTGTTTCCAGGGTAGACGCTTCAGCAAGCCAATCACTATGATCATTGCAAACATTGCCAGAAATAGGGCCCAGCCATCATAGCGTGATAAGGTTGCCAGGAATGTTGCGAGTGCGGCTAGGATCAGATCATTCAGCTTCTCGTCCTGGACCCACGCGAGGAAGTAGTATGAAGAAGCTGTAAGTGTTGCGATTAGCACAATCTCGCTCAGAGCGGTAGTTTGTAGGTACAGTACATTGGGGTTCAAGATGAAGAGCAGTGTGCCAACAAAACTAGCTCGGCTATCCTTTGTCAACCGTCGCGCGGCGAGAAAGAGATAAATTGCAGAGATCAGGTAGCAGATCATCGAAGGTAAAGAACCAGCTATACCAGTACGCCACAGGTAATCATTCCAGATAAATGGCAGCATTACTAGATGGGGCAAAGGCAACCATACTCCCCCAAGTTGGGCAAGCCCTGGGGTTGCGTTATCGAGGACACGCCGCACGATCAATATATGTGCGTATGTATCTCCATATAGTACAATCTGATGCTTCTGGAAAAAGTACCAGAAGGTGCCGATACTAATAATGTAGGCGTTGAGAATAGTCGCGGTCAACCATGGGTCTTGAGTCCATAATTGCCTTGCTTTGTGCTCCCGTGAACGCGGCAATACAGCTCTGAAATCCTTTTCGGACAGCTCTATTTCTACTACTTCGGTTATGATATCTGAGCGAATTTTCTTTGATTGCATGGTCATCGTTCCTGCTCCTCGAATAGCATAAGCTGTACTACTGTGGTAGCAAGTGGTCTTGCTCTTTCATCAGAGACCGAAACATCTTGTATCTGCTCAAGCTCTACAGGAATGGGCGTATCTAGCAATTTCTGTCGAGAGACAGGAGTCCAACGAGGCAAACGTATCGTCGTATCGTCACATTCGGAGTCATTCTCTACAGGAATGGGCGTATCTAGCAATTTCTGTCGAAAGGCAGGAGTCAAGCGAGGCAAACGTATCGTCGTATCGTCACACTCGGCGTTATTCTCTACAGGACGTGGCGTATCTGGTAGGTTCCGTTGAGAGACAGGAGTCCAACGAGGCAAACGTATCGTCGTATCGTCACATTCAGAGTCGTCGAAGAGCATTGGCTGCACTATATGTTCTGCGCTCGTATGCATCCTCAGCCGCACAGTTTGTTCCGTAAGCTCGATCTCTATGTCATCATTTGTAACAGAGATGTTTGACGACACATTGGTCGTTACCAGTTCACCTGTTTGTGATGCAGAAATGCCCTTCGCTTGCAGCTCAGCCACGAACTGCAACACCCCTTCCGCTGCGTTGACCTCTTCAGTTATCACGGTGATCTTGGTCATGGAGCTCGCGTTGTGTAGGTGGAGACCGTGCTTTGTCTTTTCCCAGTAGTGAGGTTTGAAAATGAGTTGTTCTAAGGCGATAAACGCCGCTACACTCGCCATTGCCCAATAGATGGGAATGGTTAGTGTCCATTTTACGAGCCCATAGTGACCACGCTTCATACAACCAAGTAGATGTGAGTAAATATAGAAAAAATTGCCAAAGATGAGACACATTGCTCCCATGTAAAGCACGGGGCCAGGAAACAACACATGATAGAGAGCGACAGGACGCAGCAGAATGTAGCCCACAACAAGTGCCCACATCAAGGGATTAATGAAAAGTACTCCTGTCTTACCACCAACAAAGAATTGCAGCGAAAGAAACTCACCCAGACGTTCGGGCCGCAGGTAGACCTGTGGATGCCGCATATAGACCAGATACGTTTGCAAATAGCCTTTGATCCAGCGCGATCTCTGCCGAAACCAATTCTTGAATTGTGAGTTCGCCTCTTCATAGGTTGTTGAGTCTAGTACCGCTGTTTTGTACCCATAAGAGGCTATGCGCAATCCCAAATCGCAATCCTCGGTCACATTGTAGGCATCCCATGCGCCCAACTCACGTAACATATGAGTACGGAAGTGGTTGGAGGTACCTCCTAGAGGAAGTGGGACCCCTAGTTTCTGTAAGCCAGGAAGTGTTAGGTCGAACCACAGAGAATACTCGGCTGTGAACCAGCGTGTCAACAGGTTTTGCTCCGAGTTATAGAAATTGAGTTTTGCTTGCACACAAGCCGTTTTCTGACCTTGATTCGCAAAGGCAAGGACGGCTTTTTTGAGTTGTAAGGGGTCGGGAATGTCTTCCGCATCAAAGATGACTACATAGTCGCCTGTTGCCTGTAATAAGCCATAATTACAGGCACGAGGCTTCGTTCGTGGCTTCCCGTCAGGCACGATTATAATCGAAAAATGTGGTGGAAGATGAAGTGATTGAATAGCTAAACGTGTCGCGGTGTCGTCGAACTCGGTAAGAAAAAGAATTTGTAGCCTATCAACGGGATAATCGAGCTTCTGCATAGCCTGCACAAATTGTGCCACAACCTCAGTCTCGTGGTAGAGTGGGCAGAGAATAGTATAGCGCGGCCACTCCATATCTTGCAGAGCATTAACAAGATTATCGTCTATATGTTCCTCTACGGAAAGGTTCAGTGTTTGTGCCGATAGCACAACAGTGATCAGGAGATCAGCAAGGTAAATTATCGAAATGAACGCAATAAGCACTACGACCATGCCAATGTGGAAAAAAAAGATGCCGAGCAGAAAGCTGCATGCGAGCACGCCTAACGTGCATAGCTGTCCTCTTGTGAAAGTTTGCAAAGCAGAAAATTCCTGGTGAAAAGGAGCAAACAACCGTATTTCTTGATTATTGACAGTTGTAGATTGCAATGACTCATCTTGATAGGCCTTGATTTTTTTCTGATCATTAAGTACGCTATTGCGTTCAGCATCCCTGGCAAACCATGCTTTGTATTGCTCTATCTGCTCACTACTGGTAGGAGATTCACAAGGAATCTCTCCACGCGTCGCTACATGTTGCGTAACACTTCTACGAGAGATGGACATGTATTCCATGTCGCTACGAGCTCCTCTCTAACCATATGCTAGTACAAAATTGACAGCCTAAAAGAAACTGTTTAAAATGTTTAAGAAAGAAAGAAAGAACACAACGATTTTTCGTTCATACATCAATGCACGCAAAAGCATATATAATAGCCTACTTTTTCGTTAGAACTACCAGTAGGCTTCTACATAACAATGTCTTCAACAGGTTATGTATCCAGCATATGTCTACTTTCTTGATTACGGGCATAAGGGATGCAAATTCCCGCACAGCTTATATGTTTACATAAATTAGTATACCTAACCAAAGACCTGTTGTCATACGTAAACTTACGCTTTTTGTTTACGTATTTTTACGTAATATCCCTACTTTTGCTAGTACTTCCATTACACAAAAAGCACTAAATGACTTCAGAGGAAGAACTCACTATATCTGGTACAGGAATGAGGGAAAAGAAGGACGTGTAGAAATGTTCCTTTATGAGTATATACATCACTAAAAGATTCTTTCAGCACAATGATACCTGCAAAGAAACATTTCTATACTTAATAATAACTTGATTACCATCCATTGTAGTTGATGCCGACGTCCATTCCAACTTGAACGGCTTCACGTTGTGAATGCACATCCAGTTTCTGGTAAATATTGCGCTGGTGAGTTTCGATGGTACGCTTCGAGAGATGCAATTTGTCTGCAATAGCACTTGTGGAAAGCCCCTGAGTCATGAGGGATAGCACACTGTACTCACAGGCACTCAAATCAGCAACTTTTCGTATTACTTCTGTGCTCTTTCGCCTTTGCTTATGTTGCTGCTGCACTTCGCATTCCAAAAGATGCAAGCACCAGGCACAATCTTTCGCTAAACGTTCACACTGAACAAAAGGTAAAGGAAGGTAATATGACTCCTGATCTCTCAAAAGAACTTGTAGTGAACCATAGACGACATCGTTCCAACGCATGAGAAAGCCGCGTCGTCCAGCGATACACGGAATCGTTAATGCTGGTGAGAAGATTTGTCTACAAGGATGAAGTTGAATTCTATCATCAGTAATTTTTGCAAGTTCAACTGCCAAAGCTAAACTTCTATCATCATTAATAGTATAGGGTCTTTGACTGCATGCTATAATCGTCTCAAGACATTGCGCATAGGTTATATGAGTAAGGGTTGATGACACTTCAGGATGATACGGTACATCCAAACCTATGACTTTAGTTTCTTGCCGCATAAAACGATACCTCCCCCAGATATTGTAATACAGACAGAACCTTAAGCAACCTGACCGTCACATTGACAACCAAGACGAGCTATTGGGTGATTTCGCACTAGGAGTACAAGAATAAGTATAGGAATATTGAAGCATATGAGCACTATGACAATGGAAAGGGACTTACAAGCATTCTCTTCCCCAAAAGAAGGCTTATAGAGGACTGCAAGCGTGTTTTTACCGCTTGCTTGTCCATTTTTATTCTACAAATTAAATTTGTGTTTGTCAATGCTTTTTTCCGGTTAGCATGACAGGGGCAAGCCCTGTCACTACGATACACCGTTCATGCCGCTGGTGCGTCTGTAGTAGTCATGCTGCTTCCACTTGACTTTTGAGATGCCTTACAGTAACACCTAAAATCTTGATTTCTTTCTATATTCAGTGAAATATTTGGAAAGGGCAAGATATAAGTGTCTGCGCGCATATACATGTATACGTGCGCAGATACCTATATTAGCGCATTACTTTGCTCTCTGCAGACAAAGAAACCATTGCAGGAGTACTTTTTGAGAGTTATGAGATGACAACTCTTGTAGCCATCCATTAAGAACTTACACTTCCTGAGTATGCTATACTCTTTAAAAAATTACATCCATCAAAGAAGACAAGAGAGAGTTCATGCCTGAATATATCTGGGGGCGTAACCCCGTTTTGGAAACACTACATTCCGGGCGAAAGGTCAAACGCTTGCTATTGGCAGAGGGCCAGCGTGATGCGGTTCCTGTTGCCGCGATTGTACAGGAAGCCGAGCGACAACACATTCCGCTTGAAATGGTACCACGCTCACGTCTCGATCAATTGAGTCGAGGAGCCGTGCATCAGGGCTGCATTGCGCAGGTCGAGGAACGCAAATATACCAGTGTCTCCGACATTCTCGCATACGCCGAGCGCAAACAAGAGGCACCATTCTTACTCATTCTGGATTCTATTCAGGATGTCAACAATCTTGGCACATTGATGCGTACAGCGGAGGCGGCAGGGGTTCACGGCATTGTTTTGCCAGAGCATCGGGCGGCAGAGGTCAATGCCACCGTCGTCAAAACGTCGGCAGGGGCAACAGAGCACTTGCTTATCGCGCAAGAGGCAAATCTGACACGCGTGATTGACGAACTCAAGAAAGCAAATGTGTGGGTCGTCGGACTCGCGGGTGAGGCGAAAACATTCTATCATAAAGCAAATCTGACTGGACCACTAGCGATTGTCGTGGGCAACGAAGGCAAGGGTCTCGGACGCCTTGTGCGTGAACATTGCGATTTGTTGGTAAAATTGCCAATGCACGGTCACATTAGCTCGCTCAATGCGGCGGTAGCGGGCAGTATTGCTTTGTATGAGGCATTGCGTCAACGTGAAAAAAGTAACTAATATCCTAACAACTCCTGCAACTCTTTCTCGCACTGCTTACTAAGTGGAATCATCGTCTCTTTGTCGTCATTGAGCAGAAGGGTGTAACTGTTTCGGGTATACTGGATAACGGCGCGAATGTGTTGCAGGTTGACGAGATAGGCACGATGCGCTTTGAAGAAACCACGCCCTACCAGTCGGCTTTCGAGTTCTTGTAATGTAAGATTAGTCGCAGCCTCGTCATTAGGGGTACGTAAGAATGTTTTACCATCGCGACTTGTGGCATAGAGCAGATCACTGGGGTCATAAAGCAGAATACGGTCCTCTTTACGCGCAGGAACTTTGAAGGGAATATGTCGTTCGGACGCAACAGGAGTTCCTACCTCGTTCTGTTCGCGGCTTGGGACGTAGTTCTCGATCATACGCCCATCTGCAAGCTCCACGACGCGGGTGCAGAACTTGCCAGCCCACGAAAGGTCCTCTTCCGCGAGCAAAATAGCCGTCCCCTCGGCAGCGGCTTGCGTAATAAGCTTCGCAAACAATATCTGCGTGTCTCCGTCCGCACGCAATGTTGGTCGGTCTAGCAACCATAGCGGTGGATGCGCAAGCAGCATTCGCGCAAAGGCGAGACGCCGTTGGGCTGGACCTGAAAGTTTTGTAACCCGCTTCTCTGCCTGATCGCTTAATCCGACAAGCGTTAGGACTTCAGTAACACGATGTTTAGGAAGTTTGTGTAGCTGTGCATAAAGCTCTACATTTGTCCGCGCTGTATGCCGTTCATACAGTAAGTCTTCATCGAAAAGCAAGCCCATCTGTATACGGACAGAAGGTGTTTTGAATACATCCTGCCCATTCAATGCCACACAACCTGCACTTGGCTGTACTTGTCCACTGAGCAAACGAATAAGAAGTGACTTCCCACTCCCGACAGGACCGATGAGAGCGACAATTTCGCCTGCCTGCATGTCAAGCTGGTTAATAGAGAGCACACAACGCATCTCAATCACTTTTTCCAATCGCTCAACATGCAACATAGTTGGATGCCTCCGTGCTGCGTACACAACTCCTATTGGTATCGACGCTATTATAGCATACGTGGGTTAAGCCTCTCCATTCACCCCTGCTTATGCTCCGTTCATCACATTTGCGTTCCATTCACCCTCTTTCCTGCGCCTGTTACCCTCATTTTTTCTCTCCTCAACCAATAATTATAGAAACTCACACCTCTCCATGATACAGTTCTCTTGACGCGAAAAGCATATGACAAACAGAGTTGGAGCAAAAAGGAAAAAGACGTATGAACAAAAATACTATAGACCCGATGATTGAGGTTTCTGAATTACAGCGTACATTTGGCAAAAAAGAGGCAGTGGCAGGAATCAGTTTTACGGTACGACAAGGTGAAATCTTTGGCTTGCTCGGTCCAAATGGGGCTGGCAAGACAACAACGATTCGTATGCTTACAGGGCAAATTGATCCAAGCGCTGGCAGAGCTACCGTTGCTGATTGCGATGTAGTGAGAGACCGAGCGCGACTGAAAGAGCGTATCGGTGTCGTGTTTGAAGACCAAAACCTGTACGAACGGCTCTCGGCACGGCTCAACCTGGAATTTTCTTGCTGGCTCTATGACTTGCCGAAGCAGCGCATTGATGAGGTGCTTGAGTTAGTGCACCTTAGGGACCGCGCGAAAGATAAAGTAAGTTCCTTCTCAAATGGTATGCGGCAGCGTTTGATGATCGCTCGCGCACTCCTGCATAAGCCGCCGATGCTCTTTTTAGATGAACCGAGTAGAGGATTGGACCCGCTTTCGGCACGCGAGATACGCCAGACAATCCAGGAATTGTGTCAGCAAGGGACAACGGTTTTGCTCACAACACACCTGATGGAAGAGGCAGATCAGTTATGCCAGCATGTGGCCTTTCTCGTGGGAGGACATATTGTTGCCAATGACACTCCACGCGCATTAAAACTCAATCATGGACAACGCGTTATGTCGGTCACGTTAGAGAACAATACGTCCTTAAATGGTACGCTCAAAGAACTGACCTTAAACATGGATAATCCAACAGATCAAGCACAACTTACACATCTCATGGCACAAGGGAAAGTGCGTGCCGTACATTCACAAGAAGCCACTCTGGAAGAAGTCTTTATAGAAGTTGCGGGCGTTCGTCCTGCATAACCTGAAAAAAATGATACATACATTCAATAGTATAAGGAGAATATTATGCATCCTCGTCTCATGTTCGCCATCGCTCGTAAGGACGCCTTGGACATTCTGCTTAATAAAGCAACAGTGAGTATTCTAGTTTCTCCGATTCTGCTCGCCCTGCTCTTCCTGGGCATCGGGACCTTGCTTGGAAGCAAAACAACTAATGTTCTGATATACAATCCAAGCAAATCAGGAGTCGAGCAGGTACTCAAGAGCGCGTATCAGGATATTAAAATTACATATGCAAACTCGTCGGCTGAAGTAAGTGCCAGCTTTGGTGCCGATGGAACACACAAAAGCTCTCCATATGCACTAGGGCTCGTCGTGCCTCCTAACTTTGATAGTAGTCTTCACGCAGGTGGACATCCGCAGTTACAACTCTTCCTCAATGGGGATTCAACGTCAAATCAGCAGAAGATACTCCTACAAGGAGCCTTTGCCAACTATTCGCGTAATGTTGCCAATCCACAACCGCCAGCGATGATCACAGTCGCAATGATTAACCCGCCAAAGGTTGTCGATACAGGTACATATGAGCTTAGTGTTGTGTATGGTGCCACGATATTCCTTATGTCATTTCTCGCGGGCACATCGCTGGTTCCCGGTATGCTAGCGGAAGAAAAAGAGAAGAAGACACTCCGCATGTTGATGGTCACACCAGCGTCTTTTGCAGACGTTGTGTTAGGAAAGCTGCTCGTTGGCTTGAGCTACCAGTTGGTGTTGACATTATTCGCGGTAGGTATCGAAGGTGGGTATATAGGACAAATTCCAATTCTCCTCTTCTTTGCACTACTTGGTTCGTGCTTTAGCGTATCACTCGGTCTGCTTGCTGGTAGCTTGTTCCAAACCACAAGCACAGCAGGTATGTTCTCTGGTATCATGTCTATAATCTATATTGTACCAATCTTCTTTGTCGGCTTTTTCTCTCAAATCCTGGGTGATAATCCATTTACCCCTCTCATCAAAGTGTTGCCAACCTACTACATTGCCGATGGAGTCACTAAAGCACTACAAAATGCCGCGACATGGAGCAACTTATGGGTAGATGTGGGAGCAGTCGTTGGGAGTATCATTGTACTGCTTGCGATTGCAACATGGGGACTACGCCGTCAGGCTGCGGTCGCCGCTACCATATAAATAGTAGTTGTACCCAGAAAGAATTGTCCATCCTCGGATGGACAATTCTTTCTGGGTATCTGAAGATCCTAGCCCCAGGCGAAGTTTGCTGCGTTCGTCTGTAGAACGCTTCCGTGTGCTTTCCCAATTGTGGAGAGACGGCGTCATGAATGAGGCAGCCCCTACAAGAGATTCTTTCTTGTTAGATTAGCGAAATATGTCGGACATCTTATATAGGCAATCGCTTAAAGATGCTCTCCGGTATACTCTTTATGATGAGCATAATGGGGAGCCAGAACGCTGGAAGATAGACGACCTCTTTTTTGCGCTGTATCGCTTTGTAGATACCCTCGCCAACGCCTCGCGCACTTGCCATTAGAGGTCCCTTTTTGAGTTCTGCCGTCATCGGTGTATCAATAAGACCTGGTTTTATCGTCAACACGTGTACACCAGCTTTGGCTAAACGCCCTCGTAAACCCTGCAAGAACGCGGTTATGGCAGCCTTCGCAGTTCCATAGACATAGTTGCTCTGCCTGCCGCGATCACCTGCGACAGAGGAGATTACAGCAATAGTGCCACTCTTCTGTTGCTCAAAAGTGTTGGCAAAGATTGTGAGCAGCGAGATAACACTCGTGCAGTTGTTAGTAAACTCTTTCAGTGTTTCGGTGACACTCCGCTCGCATAATTGCTGATTCCCTAACGTTCCATGCGCGATCAGCAGCACGTCGATGTGTTCAAGTGTTGTCACGGTCTCATCGAGCAAGGCTTGATGGCGGTCAATATCCGCGAGATTCATGATAGAGATGTCAACACGCTTCGCGCCACGCACTTTGAGATCGTTGGCTATCGTTTCGAGTTTTTCTGCGGAGCGAGCCACAAGGAAGAATTCCGCATTATCTTTTGCAAAAAATTTCGCGGTTTCATGGGCAATCGCCGAGGTTGCCCCTAGTATTGCTATTTCCATTCTTATCGTTTTCCATTCATCACAGGTAGAAGCGCACCCTCGGAAGGTGTGACGCGTCGCCAAAAGCTAGAGGAGAAGTGTGGGTCGATGTATTGCTCAAATTCGTGCCACTGCGGATAAAACGCTTGAAAAGCTTCTGCCGTCATACGCGCATCTTTCGCAGGATAGACTACGCCACCGCCTTGTAACACAATCTTGTCCAGGTCGTTGAGCAAGTTTAGCGTTTTCTTGCCGTGATACGAGAAATCTAATGCTAGTGTTAGCCCTGGACGTGGAAAAGAGAGCATGCCTGGTGAGGGTATATCGCCGAATTTTTTCAATACCGTCAAAAACGATCCCTCGCCCGAATGACGGATACGTCCAAGAATTTCGCGCATCGCCTCATGTCCAGTTGTGAACGGCACAACGAACTGATACTGCAAAAAGCCACGCTTTCCATAGAGACGATACCATTCATGGATGGAGTCGAGCGGATAAAAGAATGGGTCATAAGGCACAACTTTATGCACGCGCTTGTCTACATGCACATGATAATAGGCTTCGTTAAAAGCTTTAACCGAGAGGGTGTTCAGAACGAATCCAGGCAGGTCAAAAGGCATAGCCAATGGCAAACGTTTTTTCATCGGTTTCGCAGCAAGTTCGCGTGCTTGATTGTGATTGCCGCGCATAAATTTTCCTCGGCATAAGCCCTTGCCGCCAATCAAAATATCAACCCACGACATCGTATATTCATAGTCCGCATCGGATTCTGCAGAGATGTCAAAGAACTCGTCCAGCGACTCAAAACGGATGGAGTCCATATCAATATAAGCATTGACGATAGGCTTCAAGCGAAACTCGACCCAGAGAATAACGCCGGTGAGACCAAGCCCCCCAATAGTTGCACGGAACAATGCACTATTTTCTGTTGGTGAACACAGCAAACGCTCACCATTAGAGCGCAACAACTCAAAACAGGTAACATGTCGTCCAAAGGTTCCCGCCTTGTGATGATTTTTACCGTGAATATCGTTGGCAATGGCACCACCAACCGAGACAAACTTGGTGCCTGGACTGACTGGAAGGAACCAGCCACGCAGGACCATCACCTCTAAGATATCGGCAAGCGAGACACCAGATTCACAACGCAACAACCCCTCTGCTTCGTCAAATGCAATAAAGCGGTTTAGATGGCTCACATCAAGTGAGATACCATCTTCGTTTAAGCAGCTATCACCATAACTTCGTCCATAAGCAAATGGCAGTATAGACTGTTGTGTATCGGCAAGGTTAGGAAGTTCACTACGCCAGAAGACAGGTGTTGTCTGTGCTGGCTTCACTCTTGGATAGCGCCCCCATGATTGGGGAATTTTATTTTCCATAAGCATATATGTGTTTAAACCTTTAACAATGAGATGACAGGGAGACCGCAAGGGTCTCCCAATACCATTCAATTAAGTAGATCAACAGATAAGTAGACTAATAGATCAGTAGACCAACAGATCAAACCAACAGATCAAACCAACAGATAAGACCAACGGAAGCCCACAAGGGGCTTCCCTACTATACATGACGTTTCCACTATGTACAAGGGTATAGTAGGGAAGCCCCTTGTGGGCTTCCGTCCCCCCTCTGACAATGTACCCTTAATTGATACCCTTAATTGATACCCTTAATTGAACTGATGTTATATTCAACGTTTCGTGATAGACTATAGACACTAATTTCACGAAAATACGCCGAAAGGTATACATGTATGCGCGTTGTCATCTTCGCGGGAGGAACTGTGCAAGCAGGGACAAAAGTCAATACAGCACTCGCGCGTGCTGATTTGATTATCGCTGCCGATAGCGGAGCAGAGACGGCTTTGCACTATGGTCACGTACCAGCCATTGTCGTCGGTGACTTTGACTCGCTCGGCATGCCTGCGTCAGAGTTAGAGGCGAAGGGGAGCAAACTTGTACGAGCAGCCGTCGAGAAGGATGAAACCGATACAGAACTTGCTATCCAGGTCGCACTTGAACATGGGGCCACCGAAATTACATTGCTGGGGGCTATCGGCGGGGCACGCTTCGATCATACGATGGCAAATATTCTGCTGCTAGCAGGCATAGAAACAGTCCCTCTGCGTATCATTGATGGGCCAATGACGTGCTGGTTACTTCGGGGTCCGGGCAGTACTCCCATTGTTGGTCAACAAGGAGACCTGTTGTCCCTCTTTCCTCTGACAGGAGAAACTACAGGAGTACGTACACGTAATCTGTATTATCCTTTGTACGGCGAAACGCTACACTTCGGGAGACCACGCGGGGTCAGTAATGTCCTCACAGGTGAGCAAGGAGAAGTGGCGATGGCAAGCGGGACGCTGCTTGTGATTCATACAAGCGTGCAAGAACTAAAAGAGAGATAATTTGTACTACAATCATTCAGCACGTTTGCGACCTAGTATAGCGAAAAATACTGCGAGTAGTAGTTCGAGCACAACGCTCGCCAATGGAAAAATAAAAGCAAGAGCGAAGGTCACCATATAAAATAGAGGACCAAGCCTGTATTGTCCTGTGATGGCGTTTACCTCTTGTATATTTGCATTCGGGTCTAACAGTCGATTTTTATGTGCGGCATACCGCCAGACAAGGTTGAAGCAAACCGCCATCAGCAGAGATGTTCCACAGTAAAGTACTGCGGCAACGCGCTGATCGGGTTGCGCAATATATTCAGCCAGCAACGCTGTAGGAAAAGGGACAAAAACAATTACAAGCAAAAGCAGCAAATTCAACAAGAGGAGCATATTGTCTGAACGCTTAATATGGGTATAGAGCCTGTGGTGATTTATCCACTTCATTATCCTCCATTCATCCCAAAACGCTTCAATCTATTAGCCACGATTTGGCGTCGCTTTTAGCTATCTCCCTCCCAAATTACTCTAAATCGAATGACTTGAAACAGTCACAACCCTTAGCGAAGAAAATAAGTTAAAGCAATGTAGTTCGAGTGAATGTTCTGACATTCACTCGAACTACATTGCTTTTAATCTACCCGAAAAGGAGTATATTCCTATGAATAGAGACCACCTACGTGCATTTGCTTCCTTGCATTGGTATGATGAAACACTCAAATTTGTCTTCAACTTCGTTGCGAAGACCAGCGAACTGCTCCTCGCAACTGGCATCATTATCAGTAGTGCCAATTTCTTAACTGATGGTGGGGTGATGAGTCATAATAAAGTTCTTTCCGACGCATGGTCATGGACACAGGCTCTGGCAATTGACTCAAGCTTAGGAATTGTCTTTATGAATGCGTTCCAAGCAGTGCGAGAACGCGATAAGATCAAGGCCGTAATTTACTTTACTCTTACTGCACTACTTGCAACCGTAGCAGGACTTGTGACCCACTTTGACGCTCTCGCCCATGCTGCAGGACTACCTGTTACTGATAAAGGAGTATCAGGCATTATCCCCCTTTGGATTATGACAACCCTGCATGCTTTAGCTGTCATTAGTTTCCTTCTGGCCTCTCGACTCAAAGAAGTTTCATTTTCTCAGTTACGAAAAGAATGGAAGCAGGAGTCGGAACGGAGTCAGGACGGACAACAGGAGTCAATAATTACGCCACAAATTGACTATAAATTGTTGGCAACAACTCTCATGGAAACCATACAACAGGCAGGAGACATAGAGGCCGTACGTGTAGTGGAACAGAAAATTACCTCTTTACCATCGCCTAATGTTGAAGCCTTCCAGGAAGAAACGTCTCTTAAATTAGCACGGACCTATGAAGCCCTGAGAGAAGAGAGAGACAAAGAACCGAATGGCAAACCCATCTCTGCACGTGAACTCGCAAAGCATGCAAATGTGCGCCGCTCAACCTGCAATCAGTGGCTTCAGCAACATGAGTCAAACTCAAATAAAGAGGAACAAGCAATTCAAGAAGCTGTTTCCCTTGAAGAAAGTACTTCTTGTGTACAACTAGAAGAAATATTACCTACAGTTCAAAATGCTCAAGGACATCAAAGCGTATCTGAGTAAAGCACTAATGTGCAGGACTCAGTGGAATTCGGAAGCCCTCGGATGACTTCATGGTACAAAAGAATTTGCTGTAGTAGGCAGAGGGCTTCTCATCTTTATCGCTTGATCTAGCCAGAGGCTATTTTTCTTCTTGTACTATTGAACGTACAGGACGATCAGGCAATGCAAAGAAGAGGGCAAGTATGAAACTAAGAATAATACAGACTAGCGTATTAATCCAAGCCAATCCGAAAACAATGAGATAGAGGAGAGGTCCAAATAGATACTGCCGACTGATAGCCGTAACGGATTGAGAATCGACGTTTTTGCCCAGCAGTCGATTATGATAGGCGGCATAACGCCAGAGAATGTTGAAGCAGCTAGCCATCAGGAAAAACGTACCACTAAATAGAACAGCAGCCGCGTGTGCTTCGGGATGGACAAAATACTCCGCTAGCAACGCAGTGGGAACAGGTATGAAAACAATAATCAATAAGAGCAAAAGATTAATCAGAATCAGTAGATTATCTACACGTTTTATATGTTTGAAGAGCTTATGATGATTCAGCCACATGACGCCGATTGTTGCGAAGCTTGTTACATAAGCTACGAGCATTGGCCACTCTTTCAGCAATTCGCGCCACAAATCCCCATCACCAGGCAATTTATCCGAAGGCACATCTAACCCTGGTACCTTTATATTCAGGACAAGCAGCGTAATTGCAACAGCGAATACGCCATCGCTAAACGCTTCCAAACGCCCTGTTTCCTTTTCGTCCATCCCGTTTCCCTCCATTGCTCTCAACAATATCAATCGAATATCAGTATACAAAGTAGCTGGAGCAATGACAATGGCTGTATAAACAGGAGGACCCTGTAGAAAGGTGCAGGTTTCAAATAAACGATACCACTTTCTTATTAACGCACGTATTGTTTGAATATTGGGGGCCATCTATAGCCCACACCTCAACTTCTCGAAAGCCATTATTGCCACTTGCATCTATGGGCATGACCTGTAACGACGTAATGGTTTTCGCGGAGAAGGTCACATCAATACAACGAGGCCCCTGGCTAATCATATCCAGGCTTCCGGTGGCTGTGCCATCGCTAAATGAAAGTCTTAGTTTGTTGATCTGGTTATTGTCCGTAGGACTCTGTGTACGATCCCATACCCACGCGATGCGCAACGAGTGTGACCAGTAGCTAACCGACAAAAAATGTGCCTCCTTGAAGAGAACAAACGCAACTGTTCTCACCAAGGAGGTCCAGGTATGACCAGTATCGCTGATGGGTCAGTGAAAATTCAGACAACGTCGGAGTCTCATTTCTCACCCCCTTCGTGGTTTGGGGAAGTCGTCGTGATCAGCAGGCTTACAACCTTCAACTCATCGAAGAGTTTCGGGCGAACAGGGGGAAGACTGATGGGCCGTTTGCAGCTTGTCCTTTGCTTTTGCTTACTACCAGCGGCGTGAAGAGTGGTCAGACGCGAACCAGCCCCTTGATGTATATCTCTGATGGTGATTATCTTCTCGTGATCGCTTCGAATATCGGAGCACCGAAACACCCGGACTGGTATCATAATCTGCTCGCTCATCCGAACGTGACCGTTGAGGTGGGCTCTGAGATCTATCAGGCGACCGCAGTTCCCCTGATGGGTATCGAGCGCGAGCAGACCTGGGTCAGGATTGTTGAGCGCTATCCCTTTTTTGCCGAGCACCAGGCAAAAACCCATCGCCAGATCCCGATTGTGGCGTTAAGGCGCTCATAACTGGCTCTGGCACCCTCACTTTGACCTGCGGGATTTTCAACTTTGCATCGTTTTCCTTTCTCGGATGAGAAATGAACTCTTCAATATCTCGTTGCGCACCCCGTGGGAAAGTGATAGACTGGAAGAAGAGAGCAAGAGCTTGATGCACCAAGCGCGTGATACCTCCCTTATTTGAGAGATGTATTGGTGCCCCTCTACATCCACTTTTTCTTGTGGAGTTGTTTGAGATGGTGGGGAGAATGATCAAGAGGAATTTGCTAATCGGTCCCCACGCGGGTTCAAAGCATCAGGTTCAAGTGTTAAGTGGCACTTTTTATGCGAGAAGGAGACCCGTATGAGTCCATTGCTTGGAAAAGCGCTACCGCCTAGAGGAACCATTGGCATCGTCACACCGGCCAGTCCTTACACCACCTATTCCGATGTGCTACGAGGCATTGCTTGGTGGGAGGCCAAGGGGTATCGCGTGAAGCTGGCTGAGAACGCGTTGCAGCGCACTGGCTGGACGGCAGGCAGCCCGCAGCAGCGTGCAAGCGATCTGATGACCATGTTCACCGATCCGAGTATCGATGTCATCCAATGCCTGCGCGGCGGCTACGGCACGGCGGAGGTGCTTCCTCTGCTGGATTTCCAGGTCATTGCCGAGTACCCCAAGCCCTTCATTGGCTTTTCGGACATCACCGCTCTGCACTGTGCGCTCCTGCGCTTCACCGACATGGCGACCTTCTACGGGCCATCACTGAATGTCTTCGACCCCTCAACCCCTGAGACCGATTTCACAGCCCAGCACATGCTCAAGATGCTCCGCGGGGAGACAACTGGCGATTTCCCACGTTCGCCCGATGATTCCTTTGTGCGCGCACTGGCACCTGGCAAGGCCAGCGGTCAGTTCGTTGGTGGGTGTCTCTCTGACCTAATCCATACGCTGGGGACACCGTGGGAGGTCAACTTGGACGATACCATCTTCGCCTTCGAAGAGGTTGGCAGCAGCCCTCATGGGATCGATCGTATGCTCCTGCACCTGAGCCAGGCAGGCAAACTGAAGCGGGTGCGAGGCGTGGTTGTGGGGGACCTGACCGAGTGCGAGTGGAGTGATGGCGGCGGCACGCCCTGGCCGCATACCAAGACGCTCGAAGAGGCATTGGAGGACCGCCTCAAGCCGCTGGGTATCCCGGTCGTCTATAAGTTCCCCTTTGGCCATGGCCCCCACAAGGCCACGCTGCCGCTCGGCGTGCAGGCCACCCTCGAGGCTGAGAGCTGTACCCTGACTATCAGCGAACCGGCGCTGCTCTTGCCATAGGGCCACCACAATGGGCTTGAACGAGCTGTTGGCGAATCTCCTCCAAGGTTGCGAAGGTCACCACAGCTGTAGTATTTGTCTCTGAAAAGTTCTTCTTTTCTAGGGGAACGTGCCTGATCTGAAGATGAGAGACTGGAGAACAAGAACAGGAATGCAGCAGCAGGAGGGATGCCATGGCAAGAAAGCAAGCCCGTCCAGCGCCAACGCTAGAGGTGACTACCTGATCGCAATGCTGCAAAGGAGATGCACGATCGCTCCGACAGATGCGCCTATCATCATCCCCCGCTCCTTCTTTCCCACCGCAATGACGACATCCACGATTTGAATCACTGCGGCAGTGAGGAGAACCCACGCGACAGCTGACCCTCCAGGCCAATACGGCAGAATTCCGGCAGCTAGCCCGAACGGAATGGAGCGTGCAGCATACATACGCACGTAGAATATCTCACCACGTCCAACCTGACTCGATCCAGAGAACGATCCCGGTCGGAGAAGAGCAATCACTGCCGCCCCTGCTGAAGCGAGGGAGACGAGAAGATTCAGAAAAAGAAGGAGAGTTTGCATTGTCAGCACCTTTTTTGAAGAATAGGCCGAAGTTCGAAATCGGCAAGAGCGCACAGAAAGCAAGCGGGTCAGGCGGAGCAGTAGCAGAAGCTTCCTCTGCCTCAGCAGCAAAAAGCCTCCTTCGATGGGCTTGCACCATAAACTGCTTCGTCACGGACTCCACCGAGACGTTCGCTTCCACTTTGTTGCACCCCTGCCTCACAAGCACGCACAATTGCCTCGGTAGAAGCAGTACGTTCTCACCCAGGAATGATCGGCAACAGCAACGAAGAAGGATAGTTGTCTCCCGTATAGATGGTATTCGTCCCCGCCAGAACTGCTGGATTACGGTCTTCTGGGTCATCGTGATTGAAGCCTGCCCATCCTCCACTATCATGGGCTCCGATAGTAAGAGCTAGGCGATGCCCCACTGCAAACACCATGCTCGTCGGCCAGATCTCTATCTCCACAGGAACAATGTGCCCAGAAGTGAGCTTTCGCACCTGATCATGTGTGTGGAATGGGCGAGCGTCCGTTGAGCGGGATGGATCGAGTTTCCTCTGAGAGGCACGCAACCATCCGGCCGTCACGGGAACAGGCTCGCCATTTGCTCCAATACCGGAAACCTCGTTCCCGTTCGCATCACGGTTACGGATGGTCACAAAGATATCCATATCGTCGGTCGTGGAAGATACCCACAGGTTCAGTGCGAGTGGCCCGGTCACTTCCGTATCCTGCGCAAACGGAGCGGTCGTGAAGGTGATGTCACCCTCAGGTGCTCTGTAGGTGACGTGCGCCTCTGCTTCTGGTTGCTCAGCGGCTATACTGGTGCTGGCAGCATCGAGATAGAAATGCGACCAGTGTGTTCGAGCCAGAGGCCATTCCTGTTCATCGCGCCACACCACCTCGCGCCCTTTGCGAATGGCGAGTTGAACAGGCGGCTGATCAAGCCAGTCATTTTCCCCTCCTTTGAGCCAGTAGTCAAAAAACCGTTTCTGAAGCGTTCGCCCTTCCTCTGTATAAAAGGGAGCGTAGTGGCTGCCAACCCCTATCCTCAGCCACTTCTGAGCAGAAGCTGCACCAAGATAGCCCTCAATATCCCCTCGTAGATGCAGTCCCACGTTGCTCCAATTCCCAACGGAGAAGACAGGAACCGTAATCTGATGAAGGTCTGGCAAGCGGGAGTGATAGTAGTCATCATCGAGAATATGCCCCTTGAAATCTGCGATCAAGTCGGCCCTATTCGCGGTCCGTTCCTGCTCAGAGAGACTCCCATCGTAGCCGTGTTGAACACGCACTACATGGGTATACCAGGTGACGACAAAACCATTGTTGAAGATTCCTCCGTGTCTAGCAACATCACGGTATATATCAACCAACCCTTCCCAGGGCAGAATCGCGGCGAGATGAGGTGGCTGGAGCGCAGCCACATGCCATTGTGAGACGGCGTAGTACGAAATTCCGTGTAATCCTATTTTGCCATTGCTCCACGGCTGTTCCGCCGCCCATTCGATGGCATCATAAAAGTCCTCTGCTTCCTGACGCGAAAAGGGCTCCAGGCGTCCTGGAGACGCCCCAATACCACGCTGATCGACTCGAATCACCACATAGCCTTGTGCGACCCACCAGTCGGGATTGGGAGTTTCCCAATTCATGTATGGACCATGTTCGGCAATTTCGGCATAGGCTTTCGAATTGAAGTCACGAAAGTGAATATCCTTCCCATACGGGCCGACCGTCAGTAACACCGGGTAGGTGCCAGATGTGGAAGGACGATAGACATTGCCACGAAGCTCCAGACCGTCTCGCATGGCAATGGCGACATCGCGCTCAAAGATGAGATGATGTTGCATGAGATACTCCTTCTGTCTGTATCAGTAGTGATTGCAAGAGTGCAGATGATTTCGTGCAGAAGCACGAGAGATCGAGGGGATGGAAGATGATGCTCGTCATCATCTTGCCTCTTTCTTCCCAATGGCGCATCGGCAAACCAGCCACTAGTGAGCGGAACGTTGGCAGACGGAGCATCCCCTCAGAGGTCCAGAGCGTGCCATCGCGTTGTGCGAGCACCGATTCTGGACGTGCCAGATGTTCACCAATGTGGCTGAGTTGAGTGAGATCGAGTTGGAATTCTCGAATGGGGGCGTTGTCGTTTGCCATAACAGATCCTTTTATAGATATATTTCTGCGCTATAAACTGAGCAGTTTTACAGTGAATTGAACGAAAGTAAGTGATGTTGGACCGTTATCTTGCTGAGAAAGGATGCCATATTCCCATCGCCGAGTGCTAGAGATCGCTTCGAGAGCGGTTTTCTCAAACCACGAATCACTTCTGCTCATAATTGAGGTCAGGGGCTCACATGTCAGGGCAAAAGCTGCTCGTTTTCGGTTCCTGTACCAGGAAAACCGCACAAACTGATTGGTCGTCCAACCAGGGAAGCGGAAATTTTTTCACTCTGACTCCAGCAAGCTCTTCACCATACGAGAGAGCAAACGATAGGCACTCTCAATATCGAAATCTGGTTCGGCTAGATGTTGAAGAGCCAAACCATCGATACAGGCAAGAAGAATGCTCGCCAGAGTATCAGCATCAAAGGACCGTTCACTGGTAACGGCATCAACGATATGGCTGATTCCCGAACGACCGCTTTCCAGCAGTGAGCGAATTGCGGGCTGCAATGCTGAATTGCGTAATCCAAGGGCAAAGAGTTCGTACCGCAGGCGATACGCACCTGGGTTCTTCAATGTTCGTTGCAACATGTCATTGAGGGTGGCTTCGCGTAACTGATCAGGAGGCAGTGAACTCCTCCTCTGATACCCACTCTCGGTGTAGCGGCGAGAGATATCCTTGAGCACCTCTACTAACAGCTCATCTTTATTCGCGAAGTAGTAATGCAATAACCCTGGAGCGACTCCTGCCTCGCGAGCAATGGCTTTAATCGTTGCGGCATCATACCCTTGTTCAACCAGAACATGATAGGCAGCTTGAATGATGTGTTCGCGAGTAGTTCCAGATGTTTCCATGTAATGCACTCCTCCTGGTTGGACGTACAACCAAACTATAACAGAGAAACAGACCATTGTCAAATGGATACGCATGGAAGTTTTATTCTCTCCTCTATAAGGGAGGACCAGCAGACGTAGGCCCTTGAGTATTAACGGATACTGTTGCTGAATTGCTTCGAGTGCAAATCCGACAGAAATTTGCTACGATAGAGACTACAGAAGAACAACGGGAAGCGTCAGAACGGAGAACAAGATCCGTGGAAAGCTTCGTCTTGTGGTATACTAACCATCACCAAGCCTCTCTTCAGAAGGAGCCACCAATGAACTGTCCACACTGCACATCAACCACAACCAAAGAACGAACCAAGAAGACCTCATTGGGCTATCGCACATTCCGCTGCTCAGCATGCAAGCGTGCCTTCAACGAACGCTCTGGTACTCGCTTCAATTATCTCGAGTATCCCACAGATATTGTTCTGCTCGTTGTTCTCTATCGCTTCCGCTACAAATTGAGCCTGCGGGATCTCGCCGAGATGTTCCTGGAGTGAGGCTTCCAGTTCACCCATGAGACCGTTCGGGACTGGGAAGCTCGTTTTGCCCCGCTCATTGCGGATCAACTACGGAGCAGGCGGCGTGGACAAGCAGGCACCCGTTGGCATGTCGATGAAACGTACGTCAAAGTGCACGGGAATTGGTGCTACCTCTATCGTGCCATTGATCGTGACGGAAACCTCGTTGACTCCATGTTGAGCGAGAAGCGAAATATGGATGCAGCGCAACGCTTTTTCAAGCAAGCACTCGAGATGGTCGGTCACGCGCCAGAGCAAGTCACGACGGATAGACATAGCTCCTACCCTCGTGCTATTTGTGAGATTCTTGGCGATGACGTTCTCCATCAGTGTAGCCACTATCTCAATAACCTTTTAGAACAGGATCATCGTGGTATCAAACAACGCTACTATCCCATGCGTGGGTTTGGATGCTTTCCGTCGGCGGCACGCTTCTGTCGTACGTTCGATGAGGTTCGACAATTCTTTCGCTTTCGTACCTCATTGGACAATCTCTTTCTCTGGCGCAACAACGTGATCTGTTCCGGCAACGATTGGATACGTTCAATGCTCTGGTCTTGAGTGCTTAATACAAAACAGATGATGACAACCATTAATCCCTCCGACACTTGCTTTCTCAGTTCTGACACATCCGTAAGCATCCATCCGGCTAGCTCTGTCAACTTCTCCCGCTGAGTTCTGGGCGGTAAATGCCCTACGAAGTGGGCAGGTTTGGCCCTCAAACACGGGAAATTGCCCTCAATCGCTGCCGCACTGATACAAACTCTCCTGGACAAAACCGCTCCTCATCTGGCTTCTTTCATCGATGTCTTGTAAAGAGGATGCGACCAGGCGCGGACTGGTCGGTGAAGGGGTGGTTGGTGTCTCCAGGGGCTGGAGACACCAACCACCCTTTCTTCAGCAACCTGGGGACAGATGGGGCCAGAAAACCCGACAACGTGTCAATTCTCTTTTTTCTGTTTCCCCGGCATCGTTGCGGTCTTAGATCACCGAACGAATCGTGCCGCCATCGACGCGGAGCGTTGCGCCACTCACATAATCAGCGACCGGGCTGGCTAGATAGGCTACTGCTGCGGCGATCTCCTCTGGCCGAGCGAAGCGACCTACGTCATTGGGAGCCATGTGCTGTATCGCAGTGCGTTCGATCTCCTCCCACGTCTCGCCCCAGCCATAAGACGAGGCCATGCTCGTGAGCGCTGTCCGGGCTGTCTCCACAAGGACCGCGCCGGGAGCCACGACGTTGGATGTCACGCCGGTATCCTTCAGTTCACGTGCGAGGGACACCGCAAGATTGTGGCGCGCTGCCAACGTCGCATTGTAGTACGGCCCACCAGCTTGAGGTTGCTGCGACAGACCACCGCCAATCTGGATCACCCGACCCCAGTGTCGCTCATGCATCTGCGGGACCAGGCGCTGGATCATCCGCACACCAGAAATGACGTTGGTGTTGTATGCCTGGGCCCAGATCTCAGCCGTCGCCTCTGCCCATGAGAGGAATCTGGTGGCTCCTTTGTCTACAAGGACTCCAGCGTTGTTGACCAGAATATCAAGAGGGCCAGCATTGAGCACTGCGACGGCAACCGCGTCAGCCCCAGCGTCGGTTGTGAGATCGCCAAGAGCAACCTCTGCGCTTCCTCCTTCAGCGCGGATTGCCTGGGCAACCGCGTTGGCTCGGCTTTCGTTTCGACCATGCACCACAACAGCGACGCCCTCCCCAGCCAGCAGCTTCACTATCGCTTCGCCGATCCCGGAACTCGATCCGGTCACCAGTGCTCTCTTCCCTGCCAGTCGTAAATCCATTGTGTCATCCCTTGTCTTTCACTTGACTTCTTGCAGGCACTTCACCTGCGGATCTATGGTATACTGATGGAGATCCCAGAACAAGATGAGCAGAATTCCTAGGAATGAGACTCCTATGGTCCACCCTTTCACCAGTAGGTTTTTAAGGGATGCATGAATTGCCTGTAGGGACCGATTGATCACGTCCTTTTAGCCTCCCGATTGCCGACCAGGACGTGATCAATCGGTCCCTACAGGCGTTTCTTCTCGTGAAATCTTCTCTTTTGCAAAAACCTACTGGTGAAAGTATGGTCCACCTGGGGATCGTTCCCAACCGCCTTGAGCAAAGGAGGAGCGTTTGGTACTCAAGCCTCAACAACAAGACCATCGCCTGCAGGAACTGGGAGATTTTCTGCGCACGCGTAGGGCAAGGCAGACGCCTGAAGAGGTAGGATTGCCGAAAGGTACCAGGCGCAAAACGCCTGGACTGAGACGAGCGGAAGTGGCACAGTTAGTGGGTGTCAGCGTGGATTGGTACACCTGGTTAGAGCAGGGACGTCCCATTACGCCTTCAACGCAGGTCTTAGAGCGCCTGGTACAGACATTGCGCCTGGATGCGCATGAAAGAACCCATCTTTTCCTCTTAGCCCAACAACAGGCACCTCCAGCACTTATGCAGGAACCCGAGATCGTGAGTCCAGCGTTACAACATTTCCTTGATCAGTTTGGCACTCGTCCAGCCTTTGTGTCAGGAAGACGATGGGATATCCTGGCCTGGAACGATGCCGGGTGCGCAGTCTTTGATGATTTCCGCCGGAGGACCGCCCCCCGCGAACGCAATACGATCTGGGGCATCTTCACCAATCCCCTGGCTCGGCAAGTCGTCGTCGATTGGGAAGAAGATGCGCGCCAGCTCTTAGCGCAATTCCGGAGCATGTGTGGTCGGTATCCTGGAGACGCCCAATTGACGGAGTTGATCCATGATCTCATGCTCGCTAGTCCTGAATTTCGCGCCTGGTGGCCTGATCATGAAGTACGGAGTGGACAAGAAGGGCGGAAAACGCTCAACCATCCACAGGTGGGGTATCTTCTGTTTGAACGGCTCACCTTTCAAGTCTTTGATACGCCAGATCTCAAAGTCACGGTGTATACACCGTTGGAGGAAGCAGACACGCCTCGTAAAGTGGTGCAGCTTCTGGAACAGTGGTATCAACATGAAGGGCAGGGACCTCATCCTCCTCAAGCGGTCCACCATCTTCTACAGACACAGCGACCAGGACAAGATACGGTTGGATTGTGGCTAGCAGCATGCTGTCAAAGAGTGGAAGGGGCATGGGTAGCCAACAGCGACGCCATGACCTCCTATACACAGTGGTGCGAGGCACACGGATACATACCAAAGAAGGCAAAAGGCTTAGCTCAATCGTTAGCTGCACATGGTCTGGAAGTCGGTGTGCGACAATGGGTCTCCGCAGGTCCAGGGAGACGCACAAAAACACGAGGAGTTCGAGGTCTACGTGTGCAAGATTGCTCTCAGGCATCGAAGACCAGTGGGAACAGATGGTCGTGAATGCTCATCTGTCCCCACTGGTCGATCATCTTCTCAAGGGATTTACTGCATGGTCTCTTCCTTCGGAGAGAGCAGAGAAATTGCTGGAAACTTCTCTCTCTTTTTTCTCGGCACGTTGTCGGGTTTTCTGGCCCCATCTGTCCCCAGGTTGCTGAAGAAAGGGTGGTTGGTGTCTCCAGCCCCTGGAGACACCAACCACCCCTTCACCGACCAGTCCGCGCCTGGTCGCATCCTCTTTACAAGACATCGATGAAAGAAGCCAGATGAGGAGCGGTTTTGTCCAGGAGAGTTTGTATCAGTGCGGCAGCGATTGAGGGCAATTTCCCGTGTTTGAGGGCCAAACCTGCCCACTTCGTAGGGCATTTACCGCCCAGAACTCAGCGGGAGAAGTTGACAGAGCTAGCCGGATGGATGCTTACTGGTTGAGAGCGAGGGCATGGCCCGCAGAATGATACTCTTTTCTCCCGGCATCCGTTCTGAGATCGACACATCAGAGCGGACTCGGCTTATCCAGAACTCACATTAACCAGTATCCTGGTGAAGAAGCATTTCAAAAGAAGCTTGCTCACCAGGATACTTCTTGTCTTTCTGCCGGAGGAATGTTGGATCGACACGTTTGCACCCAGAGCATCGCTTTGAATTTACAAGAATCAAGGAGCGTGATCCGCTTCGGAAGCCGTTTCTTCAACTCCTCTAATGGGACTGCTCATCCTTCAGGGCAAATGGCAACCCTTGAGGGCAAAAACGGGTCTTGCTCACTTTCGGTGGAAAACCTCTTCAGTAAGGTATTAGACTGATTCAGTTTGTGCTCAAGGAGGCAATCAATTTTCTTGGATAAGCTCAGCATCTACCGAAAGTGAGCAAGACCCATATTTGAGGCGAAACATAGGAAATTGGCGCGAAATATAGGAATCGATCAGTAAGACGCTGGGAAAATCGCTCCTCATCTGATTCCTTTCATCACTGTTCTGTAAATTCAAATCATTTACCAGACGTAATGCGCCCAATCTTGTTGCTCCCTCTCTCAGTAAACCAGAGATTGCCATCGGGTCCGGTTGTGATTTCAAATGGTTGGCTTCGGGGCGTTGGAATGGGAAATTCGGTGATGGAACCATTAGGAGTGATGTGCCCAATCTTGTTGTTCCCGTCTTCGGTAAACCAGAGATTGCCATCGGGTCCAGTAGTGTGTAAATCCCAGAGTTAAACTGGTGGTTTTCACAACAAGTATCCTGGTGGGCAAGATCTCTCAAATATCTTGCCCACCAGGATACTTGTTGTATTTTCGTCAGAATAATGTTGGGATTTACACTCCTACCTGACGTACAATAGTAGATTCGGTCACTGACCACTAATGAAGTGATATCCCCGACTGCTAGCTCTGCGGCTTGTCGTAGTTCATCATCCAGGTGACACCGAACTGGTCGGTGCAGTGGGCGATGATGGCACCCCAGCCGCTGTCGGCCGGCGCAAACACCTCTTTGCCGCCGTCCACCAGCTTGGCGTAGAAATCTCGCAGCTGTTCCTCGCTGTCACAATTCAGCACCAGACTGTAACCGTTACCGCGCTCCAACCCAGCCTGATCGCTTTGGAGGTCGCTGCCCATAAAGTGAATACCGCCGGCTTGGAAGTCCAGGTGTATAACGCGCTCGCCCTCAAACTGCACCTCGGCATCACCACCGAACACACCCTTGTAAAACTTGATCACCTCCTGGCCATTATTCGCGAAATTGATGTACGGTACAATGTTTGCCATAGTCTTTCCTTCTCATTAGTTCTACCTACTAGCCTACCTTATTACTAGTGATGTTTTCCATCTTTCCTTCTATTCTATCTCATGGAGAGTTTTTAGGTTGTCATAGACAAGCAGGCGGTGCCATTTTCATTACCCAATTACGTCAAGCATCATGGCTCTTCCCACGGGATGCGCAACGAGATGTACCTTCCATGCGAAGTGTCTCCAGGCCGTTCTTCGTTACATATAGAGCGTTGGCATGAAGTGGAATTCCTACGGCAGAGTTAACAACAACAGGGGAAGAGA
>JAABUQ010000257.1_pt1 | contig 120717 bp, 76 predicted proteins | sample 5560001 | NCBI WGS metagenome assembly JAABUQ01 (sample SAMN10711888, study PRJNA513371) | rock metagenome | isolation source: Antarctica rocks | place: Antarctica: Victoria Land, Finger Mt nord | collected 2015-12-18 | reverse complement strand
GCGCGAATTCAATCGGGTTTCGAGTCGATTCCTATAGTTAGAATCGACGGGTCGGGTCGGTTCCAAAAGTTGGAACCGAAACCCGACCCGACGATCAGTCTAATTAGTACTAAATTCTATCGAATGCAAATTCGAACAAACTTTTAGCAAGAGATACAATTTAGTTGCAAAGATTATAAGAATCTTTTAAAAGTTTTGTTAAGTTTTTTTAAACAACATAAATTGTTAACAGAATAATATAGTACAATAATTTCCATCTAACTAAAATAATATAAATTTTGAATACGACAAGTCTTACGCAATATAGTAAAACTTTTGATAATTAAATCTTTTATTAAGAGAAGTCTTTAAAAATTATTGAAATATATAGAATAGCAAAAGTCTATTTATCTTCAAGTGTATATATATATAAATATTTATAATTACTTCTAAATAGATATATACTACTAGTATACGCTTCTAGAGACTTGCTTTTATTGGCAATTCAAGAAAGCAACTTGTCAACTTCAAGATACAAATATCGACATTATAACTCGAGATCAACTAATAGCTAGCTCTTGATCACAATAGCAATACTCTTTTATTAACGATTTTATAATTTATATTTACTTTATTTCGTTAAAACATATATTTAATATTACAAAATATAATTTTTGTTATAATTCTAGTAATATATGTTGCAATTTTAACTATCTTACTAAATTACTATTGCGTGTATCTTAAACAACTCTTTATAAATATATATTGTCTATAGATTATTCCTAAATTAGAACTTATTTATATTAGCTCAAATTAGTCTAGACCTAATCTATATGTATATTCTAATATATTCTTTGCAAATAAATAGATTTGTAGCTCGACAATTTAATTTATTGCTTTCTAGACTCTACTTTACGTAGCTTAATTTATTCGAACTTTATCTATATATATATAACAATCTCTTTACTAATATAAATATTGTAATTCGACAATTTAATTTTTTTTTGTTCTTATATTTAGAAAATTGATTTAAATTTAATCTAGATTTGATTAAGATCTTGTTTAAATATACAAATTATATAATAGCGCATTATAAATTACTATTATTAAATTAAATCTAACACGTATGCATTTTGCGTCAATAAGCTCTTAGATTTTTGATAATAATCTTAAATATTATTGTCTATTTCTCTCTCTCTTATTATCTTTCTATTAGTTTAACTATTAAGAATTTATTTATTAAGAATTTACAATAGTGTCTTATCTATTTGTTTTTAATTTTAATTATAACAAAATTTTAAAAATCTAAACGCAAGCGTATACAAAGAGAGTATATTCTCTTAATTATTTAGACGTTATTAAGAATTTCTTTAACCAAGTCTTAAAACTTGTTTGTTAACACAATATTACTTTAGAAATATATTAAGCGCAATTTTATTTTAGAACAATATTTATCTAGAAGCAACCAAAGATTAATTATATTTTGCAAAAAAAAATTCAAAACTTAATAGAAATTGTTAATTATTTTATATTTATCGAATATTTTAGTAAAGATACAATTACTTATATTAATAATTCTAATATTAAAATTGTAATAAGAAAAGAGCTTGCAAAAAGAATAAAAAGACAAAATTACAATACTAATCTTTAAAAGTTTTTTATATTGACAAATTTTTTCTTTGCTTCTTTTAACTTCTTCTTTGTTTCTTTATTCTTCTTTGTTTTGCTCTCTTTCTATTAGTTTGCTCTATAATTTGTACTAAGTAAGTTCGAATTTAATAGCATTTTGTTTTAAATAAGAATATCTATACTTCTATACAAGCTTACAACTAAATAGCTTTTTACAATTATCTTCGATATTAACTTGCAATTTAACAACTTTTTCTTAAATTTTTTTGTTATTCGATTACAAATGCGCAATATCTTTACAATCAAAATAAATCAAATTCTAATATATATTATATTAAAGAGATTATATAGACTAGTCGAAGACAATAACTTGCGCAGTAAAGTTTGTTAAACTTAATAAATAAGCAATAATTATTTTCGAATTCTAATTCAAATATAAGACAATATAAATAAGTTAATCTCTTGCTTTTGTATTGCAATCTAATTAGAGAACAAAAAAAGTACAAAGATTTTTTATTAGTTTTAATTTTAAAAATAATTTGCTCGATTTTCTTTCTCTTAATATCTTTAAACTAACAAAAACTTTATTAATTTGTGTAGTAAAGTTGTCGAAAAAAATCAATAAAGCTAATTAATATATTACAATACTTTTTATACTTTATATTCTTAAGACTAATATTGTATTGCTCTAAACTCGAAGTGCTTTATATTTAAATATCTAGAACTTGACAATAAAAAGAAGTTAACAATCTTTTTATCTTTATCGAAGAAAGTTAAGAAAATTAAAGCAAAAAGAAAAATAATTAGCAATATTTTAGACAAGAAGAAGAATTAATTATCTAAATTTAAATTTTTAATCAAAGAAGTTAATACAAAAGTAAAGATTATTAATATTAAAAAATCGAAATTAAATAATAAGAATTTGCAAAACAAGTATATCGAAAAAGACAATAATTAACTTAAAAATATCAATATTAAATTAATATATTGTTTTCTTGTTTGTGTATAAAAATTAACGCAAATCTTAGGTTTAAAGCAACTTAAGATTTTTAGTTATGCGAGTATACAATTAATAACATTTAATTATACGTTGCTTAGTTTATATCTATAGTTTTAATTGCAATTAACAATAAAGTTAAGTACTACTTATTAAATATACTATTATCTATATTTTATTAACAATAATTAATTGTTTTTTTTATCGCAATAGTTAATACAAATAAAGATAATCTATATAAAGAACTTGTAAAAGACAAAATAAATCTAGAAAAGATAATTTCTATTAGTTTAACAAACAATTTGAAGACTAACAATGTTTATATACAAATTATAGAAACTATTGTCGCTATTGTCTTTCAATATTAGCTATAACTTTAATAGCAAGAAATTCGAAATAAATAAAAGCAAAAACTTATTATTTGTCTCTATTATTCTTTTAAAGTATCGAAGTTCTTTCTTTGTTTTTTAGCAAATACATTTTACTCTTAATTAAATATATATTTTTGTTAATCGAATTCTAAGTTTTACGAAGTTTGCTCTATTAACAATTCTATTGTCTTTCTTGTCTTAAAAGTTATTATTAATAATTAATATCGACCTATAGTTAAGTTTGTTAATTTTAAAAGTTTTAATATTATATTTATAAAACTTTACAAACTTTTTAAGAATTTCGATATACAATTATCGCAAATATTAAAAAATAAACTTAAGATTGTTTAAAATCTTAATATTAAGCTATCAAAACATATATCTATTAATTAATCAATTTAGTATAAAATTTTATTCTTAACAAGTATCTCTATCTAATTGTTAATAATCTAAAATTTATAAAAGTTGTATCTAGAAAGTAAATTTATAAAATTATATATATATAGCTTTTAAAAAAATAAAGAGACAGTTATAAAAATAAAGAAAATTGTTTGTTTATATTGTAGAATTTTTATAGTTAACAAGTGAAATAATATAAAGAATCTTCGAAAGAAATTATAGAAGATAATTAATCTTATAAGAAATGTTAAATTAATTTATTAATTTTGATTTACAATTTTGTTAAAAACAATTATTAGTTTTAATTCTATTAATATTGTAGCTTCTCTTAAAATTGCGAACTTTAAGTTTTGAAATTTCTTTAAATACTTTTATTACAATTTTCGATTAATTGATCTACAATTTATAAAGAAGACTATTAAAAGATATCGAAATATTAAGATAAAAAAGTTAACAAAAAAAGCAAACAAAGTAGTTCAAGTCTTTGTAGAGCTTCTATTTTATATTTTAATTTAATATTATAATAAAAGTCTTTAAAACAAAAAATATCTTGTAAATCTTAAGAATTTTATATAGTTATTAACTATTGCAAAATTCTTAAAAGAGTATCTTGCAATATACAATTTAATAATCGACTCTTAATCTAAAATAAAAATAAAACAACTTAAAGACTTGCAAATTAGATAAAATTAGAATTAGTATATTTAAATCTATCTTCGATAGCATTTAACAAGACTAAAATTGTTAAAAATTAAGAGCATTTTAACGTAATTTATTTTCTTTATATTTGTAGCAATCTTTTGTATTTAATTTTTGTTATCATTATTGTTCTTAAAAATATAATAAATTAAACTAATATAAATATCGAGAAAATTTGCATAAATTCAACTATTAATTAACTAAAAAATAAATGTTCTTTAACAAACTTCTATTTATAAATTATTTATAATATATTAAAACTCGATACAATTAAAATACTTTTTGAAAAGTATTTTAATATTTTAAGTCTTATGATATTCTCTTTCTTTAAAACAACTCTTGTAGTAAAACGCGTAAATCGATATTTTATTTTAATTTCTTTATTTCTTAGAATCGAAGTCTTTTTTATTTTATATATTAAGTATACTATTTAATATACTTTGTAATTAACGAGTACTAACTTCTCTAATATAATATATTTGTAAGCATCGCATGTTAAATTGCAAGTCTCGAATATATTATAACAATTTATTGAAGTGCAAGCTAACAATAAATGCTTTTATATTAAAAAAAGACGTAGAAATTAGAAAACTTCTAAATCAAAATTAGTGAAATATTCTTATTGAAATAAACTTAAATTTGCAACAAGCTATAATAATTATTCTATATAAGTTACTTTACAATCTTAAGCTTAACAAACAAATACTTAAACGCGTTTATTGTTAAGATAATATTAATTAAGTAACTTACTATATTATCTATGCGAAAACAAGAATTAAACGCGTAATTAGTTAAAAATAAAAAGCTAAAATAGATTTTATTGCTAAGATATTTAAGATAATAGATACAATAAAAAAAATTAATAATACAACAAATGCGTCTATCAATTTACAAGAAAAGTTAAGAATCTAAAAAAAATAAAAGTTAATTCGAAATAAAGTAAATATATTCTTTTTAGCTTAAACAATAATAATCGATTTTATTAATTGTATTCGATATTGTTACTTTAAACTTTCTTTGTTTACAATATAATTGTAGATAAAATTTAATATTAAATATTACGTTTTAAATATATTTATAAAATAGACTATATTATTAATATTATATCGAATTAACAAAAAAAAGTTTAAATACAATTTAGTAAAATATCTCTAAAAACTAGATATTAAAGCTTTATTGCTTAGATAGTAGCTTTAACAATAGAAAATACAATTTTTTCAATATTTAAAATTAAGTTTTTTCGATTTTAAAGAAATTTATATTTATAGCGTGTTTTTCGAAATTCGAACATACAATCTTCGAGCATTTATAAATACTTAAATTTATATATTGTTTTAACAATTCTAATTAAGTTCTTTAGAAGATCTAAATTTGCTATTCAAATTAATATTATTTTGTAAATATTTTTTATTTGTAATTAGAATCTAGATTAAATCTAAATTAGATTTTAATCGATTTAATTTTAACTATTTATTTTGCGTTCTAACGCGTTAAAGTATTTTTATAAATATATTCTTCTCTTAATCTACTATTTAAATATTTTTTGTAACTCGACTTTTTAGTATTTAATATTTATTTCGAAGTCTTTATTGTTTGCGTTAATTCTAAAAAGACTTATAATAAATAGTAAGTTTCTCAATATTGTTACTTTGTTAATACTCGACGTCTTGCAACAAATTACTACTTAAATTGTAAATTACTATTTTTGCGCTAACTCTAACGCGCATGTATTTTGTTTTAGTAAATCTACAATTATTTAATTATAATTTTAATATTTATAGTTTATTTATATTCTTCTTGTTATTATATTTCTTAAGATATTATTTACTAACAACTTATTATAATAATACTTGTAATAGTTCTTAACTTTGTTAACAAAAATGATATATATATTTGAACTAAAATATTTATTGAATAAGTTTTTTTTTTATAAATATATTGTTAAGCAATCTTTTACTTAAGTATTAAAGTTTGTTTAACAAAATAATATTCTTTTAAAGTTTAGAAAAAAAAAATTATATAAATTTTGTTTGTATTTTATAACAAGAATCTTAGAATTTTATAAAAATTTCTAGATATTTTATATTTATCAAATATCTTAATAAAGATACAATTATTTATATTAATAACTTCAATGTTAAAGTTCTAATAAGAGAAGAGCTTGCAAAAAGAATAAAAAGATAGAATTACAATATTAATTTTTAAAAGTATTCTTTATTAACATATTTTTTTTGCTTCTTTTAGCTCTTTCTTTGTTTTGCTTTTTTTATCTTATTCTCTTTCTATTAGACAACATAATTTGTCTTTAAGTTTGGGTTAAATGAGTTTGCAATTAATTGTATTTTATTTCGAATAAAGTTGTCTATACTTTTATGCAAACTTTAAGCTAAATAGTTTTTTACAACTATATTTAAAATTTGTTTGCAATTTAGCAATTTTTGTTTAAGTTTTCTTTAAATTCGACTTCGAATGTACAATATTTTTATAATAAAATTAATTAAGTTTTCAGATACTATATATTAAATAATTTTATTGCTCTATTTAAGAACAATAATTTGCGCAACAAGACTATTACAACTAATATATATATCAAAATTATATTAAAGTTTAATATTAATTATAAGAAAATACAAGTAAATTAATTTCTTGCTTTTGTATTGTAGTCTACTCGAGAAAGAAAAAAAAGCGCAAAAATATTTAATTAACATTAATTTTAAAAATAATTTATTCGATTTTCTTTCTTTTGATATCTTCGAATTAACAAAAATTCTATTATATTATTTAGCAAAGTTGTTGCAAAAAATTAATAGAGTTAATTAATATATTAATATATTCTTTTTATTTTATATTTTATATTTTTAAAACTAATATTGTATTGTTTTAGACTCGAAGTTGTCTATTTTTAAGCTTTTAAGCTTCTAAATAATAAACGATTAATCTTTATTTTATCTTTATTTAAAAGAGCTAAGCAAAAAATATATTAAGAAATGCTGTTAATAATATTTCGAACAATCGAAATAACAATTAATTTAAGCTTAAGATTGCAATCGAAGTTAATAAGAGAGAAATAAAGATTATTTTTGTTGTTGCGTTAAACACAAAGTAAAAGAACAAAAATATCGAAAAGATTAAAAAAGATAAAAACAATAAAGTATAAAACAAAAATTCATATATTTAGTTAAAATATTACTTCTTTGCTTGCGTATTAAGATTAATTTAATTATTAAAGTTAAGATAACACAAATTTGTCAATTCTATAAATATTTTGCCAACAATATATAGAAGCGCACTATACCTTTTATAGAATTAATTTTTGCAAAAATTAATAGAAAAGTTATATAACTATTGTCAAATATATTGTTGCTTATCTCTATTAACAATATTCAATTATCTAATTTATAGCTAAGATATATATAAGTATTTAAGATCTTTGTAACATTTCTATAAGAAATAAAATAAATCTAAAGAAGATAATATATATTAACTTAATTAATAAAATAAAGATTGACAATATCTATCTATAGATAATCGAAGCAATTGCTATCGTTGTTCTTTAAATTTATTTATAATGTTGATTAAAAATTATTCTATTTAAGTAAAAAGCAAAGTTTATTGTTTATTGCTATTGTTTTTACTAAGTATTCAAGATTTTTACTTGTTCTTTAGTTAATACTTTTAATATTTAATTAAATATCTATTTGTGCAAACTTAATTTTAATTATTATAATTATTGTTTTATTAAAAAATTAATCTTATTTGTAATTTCGAACATTAATATTAGCAATTAATATCGAGCTATTATTAAAATTATCAATTTAGCAAAACTAGATATTACGCTTCTATATTTTTATAAGTTATTCAAGAAATCTAGAATAAAGCTTTCAATTAAGTTAAGAAATCGACTTTAAATAATTCGAGATTCTTATATTTATTTATTTAAAAGCTTAACAATTAATTATTTTAAGCAAAAAGAGATTTTAATTTCGACAAATATTATAATATAATTGTTAATACTATATTATAACAATAGATTATCTAAAGCTTCTAAAGGTTTTATATCTACAATAAAATTATTGATATTTACAACTACTTTTTGTAGAAAAATACAAAAAAATACAAAAAAAATACAATAAATTAATTGTCTTCTTTGCAACTTCTTTAATATCAATAAATTTTATAATATCGAGATTTCGAAAAAAGAATTTAAAAAATTTAATAGCAAATAAAGAACAACATATTAAAGTTTCGATCTTAACAAATATTTTTGTTCAAAATTAATTAATACTTTATTTCTATTATTGTTGCTAACTATAATAATATTGCAAGCTTTTAAGCGCACTAAAGTCTTAAAGTATTTGTATTATGTTTCTTAGTCAATTATAATAAAAACAATAAAAAAAAAATTAAAAAGTATTAAGTAACTATAAACAAGAAAATTAGAAAAAAGATAAATATATTTAATTAACTCTTTGCAAAGATTGTGTTTTATATTATTATTTAATATTACAAAAAAAGTTGTTAATTTAAGAATTATTTAATCGAGTTTAAGAAATTGTATTAAAGATTGTTTTTACTTTATTCTCGAATAATCTTGTATTAACTATAGATAATTAATAATTAAATAAAAGAATATGCGCTTACAATAGCTTAGAGAATTGCAATTTATCTAAAATTAAAATTGTTACAAACAAACCTACTCTTAATAATATTTAAAAAAATTAACAATATTAGAATTTAAGAAAATCTATAAAGAAGTTAACTTGCTTTATATTTGCAACAATATATTGTTTGTAATTAAACGCAATATTAACTCTTTCAAGCAAAAAATAAGATAGACAAATACTAAAATAAAGAGTATATATATAAACTTAACTATTAATCGAACAAGAAATTATTGCTTTTTAGCAAACTTTTATTTACGTCTTATTTAAAACATCTTGAAATTAAAAGTTATTAAATTGTTTCTTAAGCTATATCTTAACGCTTTAATATCTATTATATTCTTGTTTCTTAAAATAATATTAATAGTAGAACATATAAGTCAATGCTTTAACTTAGCTCTTTTATCTACAAGAGTCAAAGTATTTGCTATTTTATAAATTGAATATAATGTTCGATACACTCTATAATTAACAAATACTAACTTCTTCTATATAGTTTCTTTACAAACATCTTATATTAAGTCGATATATATAAATAAATTATAATAATTAAGCAAAGCGCAATATAATAGTCGATATATTTATGCTTAAAAAAAATAGAAACTAGCAATATTCTAATTTATAATTAATTAAATACTTTTATTAATATAACAAGTCTTATAGAACAATATTAAATCTTTAACAAGCAACAATTATTGCTATATTTAAATTTATTATTAATTTAAAGTCGAACAAATAAATTCTTAAGCTTGTTTATTATTAAGACAATATTAATAAAGTATTCTATTGTATACTTTATACAATAGCAAGAATTAAATATATAGTAAACAAGAAATAAAAAAATAAAGTTCGACTTTATTGTTAATATATACGAGTTTATAAATATTAAGAAGACAAAAAATTGAAGCTACTATATAAAATAGTATTTCTATAAATGCGTTTATTAATATTAAGAATATACAAGAAATCTAATAATAGTAAGAGTATATCTAAAATAAAGTAGTACAAAGCTTTTACAATTAAACGCAATAAAATTGCTATTAAACTTCTTTTAACTTACGCGTCTATTTTGTAATCTTGTAATCTAGAGTAGATCTTAATTAAATTTTAATTAAATTTTAATTAAATTTTAATTAAATTTGACAAATCTAGTTCTAAGTATAAGTTTGTGCTTATCTAATATTTTTTCTTCTTCTAATTTATAGTATAATCTTGTATCTAAGTTAAATCTCGATCAAATCTTGATTAAATTTAATAAATCTAATTCTAAATATAAGTTCGTGTTTGTTCAATATCTTTTCTTCTAATTTATAGTATAATCTTGTATTTAGACTAAATCTCGATTAAATCTCGATCAGATTTAACAAATCTAATTCTAAATATAAGTTTGTATTTGCTCAATATCTTTTCTTCTAATCTATAGTATAATCTTGTATCTAAATTAAATCTCGATCAAACTTTGATTAAATCTAGCAAATCTAGTTCTAATATAAATTTGTGCTTCCTCAATATCTTCTCTTCTAATTTATAGCATAATCTTGTATCTAAGTTAAATCTCAATTAGATCTTAATCAGATCTAATAAATCTAATTCTAAATATAAGTTTGTGCTTGTTTAATGTCTTCTCTTCTTCTAATTTATAGTATAATCTTGTATCTAAGTTAAATCTCGACTAAATCTCGACCAAATTTAACGAATCTAATTCTAAATATAAGTTTGTGCTTGCTTAATATCTTTTCTTCTTTTAATTTATAATATAGTCTTGTATCTAAATTAGATTTAAGTTATTTAATTTAGAGAACTTAATATTTATAAACATTAAATATTAAGCAATAGCAAAGCGCATTTTCTTACTTCAACATTAATTTCTTGTTAATATTAAGAGTTGCTCTAAAGTCTAGAATACAAATAATTGTTTCTAACGCGCTTAAACTTAAGTATTAATATATATAAAAACAATACTACTGTTAGAAAGAGACAATTATTGATAATAGAGATTATACCTTATACATCTAATTAGATGCTGTCTAATTAGCACTTTAATTAATTATTAGACTCAATTTATATAAAAATATCTTAATAATAACTATTAATATTTGTCTTAATATTTAATTAAATGTAGATAAAAATTAGTATCTCTCTTATATTATAAGTAAAGCAATAAGATAAATATATCTTATATCTTCTTGTATATTACAAGTTTTCTTATTTCTTTCTAGAATATTAATTTGTATATATTTTTATTAATTGCAATTTTATAAAATTGATAATACTTCTTTTCTATAGAATCTAACATTAGACTCTAGATTTTGTAACACAATTTGTTGTTTTTGTTCGCAATTATCGATACGTAATATACAAATTACTTTAGAATATTTTTCTTCTTGCTATATTAATAATTTATATATAATTGAAAATATTATTAAAACTAACAATTAAAGTATTATATTATATATTTGCAATATTTGCAATTTCGAATTAAAGAACAACAGTAAACTAACGTAATATCTCGATAAATACTTAATAACTCAAAAAAAATGTGGAAAAAAATCCAGATCTAAAATAGAAATAAAAGATAAATCGAAGAACAAAGAATTATATTAATTATATAATAGTCTTCTTAAACTTAAACAAATTGCAACAAAAACTAAAATATTAAATTTATTAAATAGAATAATATATAACAAAGCTTTACAATCTTTTAAGTTAAATCAAAATTAAAAGAACTATTTAAATACGTATTTTACAAAGATTAGAATTTGCTATTTTACAATTTTATAATAAGACAATATTATTAACAAAGATTAGACTCTTAAAATATTTAGTAACTTAATAAAAAATAATTCTACAATAGATTTGCAATCTATTGTCTTCTCTCTAATAATAAAGAAATATAATAAAGAAAAGAAAGCTAAAGAATTTAATAGATTTATAGCTAGAAAAAATAGTTGCCTTTGTTAATTTAAAGAAAGCATAACAATATATCTCAAAATTTCTTGTACAATATATAAGTTTTTTCGAGATATTATAAACTAGAAGTTTGCGCGATAATTAATAGATTACAAAATTACAAAAAATACTATTAATACTTTTTTTCGAAATGCGAACTTCGAATACGTGCGCAAGCAATACAACTATTATAATATTAAAGAATAATATACGCAAATATATTGTATACTATACAAGATTCAAAATAACAATTAAATAAACAAGAACTTTATTGTTAAAAATACAATAAACAATTTTGTTATTATTAAGTATATTATATACTATTAAAATATAAAAAATATAATGCGCTTTTTATTAAAATACAAACTCTTTTAAGAAAATCTAATATATACGTCTATTTAAATTAAAACAACAAACAATATATATATTTATACAAAAATATATACAAGAGATTAATAGTAAAATACGCAAAATTAAGTATTAACAAAAACAACTATTGTTTCAATTTTTATATTTACAAATAAGAGGCAAATAATATATTATTATAGCAATTAAAACTTGCAATTAATTTATCTTATTATTAACAATCTTAATTGTACGATTAGATAAAGTTAAATTCGATTAAAAATTTCACTAGTAAAATTAATCTCGATTATAAAGATTAAGAAGAAATATTAATTATATTTATAAGCAAATTTAAAATATATTATTAAGCTATAAAAATAGTATTTAAACATATATATCTTAATTATAATATATATATTCTTTGTATTAATTTAATAAAAATTTCGAAAAACTTAAGAAGTTTAATATAAATATTCGATATACAAATAACTTTATAAAAAGCTATTATTTAATTATTAAGAAAATAATAGTAAATTACAAAGAGCAAACACTTATTACTAGTATTAAGAAAAACAAGTACTATAATATTTGCAAAGTTTCTTTTAACAAGCAAGAAAATCTTATAAAGAAATAGAAATATCGAATTTCTAAATATACTTAAATTAAACTTGTTAAACAAAATTTTAATTTAAAAGAAAGCAAAACAAATATAAAGATTTATCTTGTAAAGAATTAAATATAAAGTTACAAGTATTGTAACGTTTATATTTTAATAAATCTAAATATTCTTTATTAATTACTTAAGAGTATAATTATAAAATTGATTAACTAATTTGTTACTTTAATTAACAATATTATTTCTTATATTTATCTTAAGAGATTAGCAAAGCGCAAAAAGAAAAAGAAAACCATTAATCAAATTAATAGATTCGATTTAACTTAACAAATACTTTTATTAAATTTTTAAATTTATTAATTTAAAGAAATTTAAATATTGTAGCAAAATTTAACAATAAAATAAAGTTAAACAAAAAACAATAGTATTGCAATTTGTTTCTACAACAATATCTTTATTACTAAAAAAGCAAAATATAATAATATATTATATTTAAGCAATTATAGATTTTGTTATACTTGCTTAATACGTCTTATATAACAAAAATATATTAAGTTACTTAAAGTATATACTATATTAAATCAACAATCTAAAAACAATTTTTGTTAAATATTAATTGCAAAATATTATATATAATAAGAACAATAAAAATAAGATTTGCTTTAATATTTTTAAGCTTTATATCTTAACATATTATATAACTTTTATTCGATTGTTTAACAATACTTGAAATTTTAATATTTTCTACAAGAAAGCAATATATAAGTTTTTGTTAAAATAGTTTTTTTTAAAAACAAACAAAATAAAGAGCTAAAAAATGCAAATATTAATATATAATATATAATATCTTAATATTGTTGTTATAAAAGATACAATATTATATAGTGTAATTGTTGAGTTGAATCGAACACTTTTTTCTTAACTTGATATATTCTCTTGAGTCTCGTAGAATTGAATCAAGATCAAGACGCGAACCCAATTCTAGAATCGAATTTTGTCGAGTTAATACCAAGAACTTAAGCTAACTTTGTCGCGTTAGCATTCGCTTATCTTATCTTATCTTATCTTATCTATGCGCTAATTCAATTGAGCTAGCGCAGGATTTACGTTAATCGCATATAATTAGCGCGTTACATAACGTTACGTAATCGAGCGAGTTGAATTAAACGTTCGACGCGTCTTATGCGTTCGACCTATTCGATTAAGTTAGAACTTTTGCTCGATCCCAGAGTTAGAGTTGGGCGAGTCAACTCGTTCGAGTTGAAACTCAACTTGTCGATTATACTAATATTATATCTAAAAACTTAAGCAATATTTGTTGCAAAACAAAAGTTAAAAATAACTATTACAATACTAAGTCGAGATTTAATAAATCTGTTAATAGTATTTGATCTCGACAATTATAACGATATACAACTTATTAATCTAGATTAAAACAATTAATATTAACAAAAAGCTAAAAGACTTGTTATTAAAAATCAATTTGAATACTCTAACTTTATAGAAGTTCTAGCAATATTTATTCGAAAAAAACGTAAAAGAAAATGCAATATTGCTAATTTAAATATTCGAAAACAAAACTTGTTTTAAAACAAAGAATTACTTTGTTAAAATTTACAAATCTTTAATATATTAAAAACAAAACAAGAAAAATTATATTAATCTAGATCGACTACAAAAAATATAATTTAATATATCTCTTATTAATATAATAGAAATAATTAACAAAGAGATTGCGTATAAGTGCAAGATAAAAAGTTAAACAAAAAATATTAAAGCAACAAATTAGCAACAAATAATAATAAATATATAAGAAGTATACAACTTATTATTTTTATACTTGGTAACAAAAGATTAAAGTATAATAAATAATTACAAAAATATACAAAAATGTTTGTTAAATTAAATCGCTAAGTTAACAAAGAAATTATTTATAAATTATATAAATTATACAAAGTAATAAATTATTTAAAGAATATAAGTAAGAATTTTAGATATTTGCAATCTTAATATTTCTATAATATATTATATATTATTTGCAATATATATTTTATATTAATAAATCAAGAGTGCACAAAATACTATATTAACAACTTTATTAATTAAAATTAATATAATACAATATTTAATTCTTAATTTAAGATTAAAAGAATTCGAATTGCAAACAAATAAACAAAATATTATTAAATATAAAACAAGACTCGAAGATACAACTGCTAATTCGAATCGTACTTAATTTAAGTTAATTCTTGTTAAAAAGAAAATAAAGTAGAGAGTAAATAACAAAAATATTATGCAAAATTAAGAAATTAAAAATAAGAAAATAAATTTTTAATAAATTTTTTTTTGTCAAATTAAAGATAATAAAACAAAGAAATAAGCTACTCTTAAGTATAATAATATTGTCTTTTTATCTTTTTATAAATCTTTATCGATTAATATTAAAATATATTATAACAAGATATTTGCAACTATAACTTTAAAGATAAAAATAACTAACTTTTTCGATACTATATTAACTTTTTACTTATAATATTAAGAATCTTGTTCTTTAGCAAAACTTTTTAACAAATTTTCAAAAACTAATTAAAAAGACTAGCAAAGTTATTAACAAAAACAACAAAAGTTAAATATTAAAAAAAAATTAAATACAACTTTCAACTTATTGTTAAATATTACAATATATAATATATTAAGAAGGAAGTTCTTTTTGCTATTAAGATAAAGAAAGTAAAGACACAATTAAAGTATTTTTTTAGTATTGCTTATCGAACAAGCAAAAGCAAATAATTAAAATATCTTATATTAAGTTACTTAAACTAGTTCGCAAACGCAACAAATATTCGAAAATAATAAAGTAAAAATTAGAATACTTCTTAATTAATTGTTATTAATATTAATAAAAAGACTATTGTACTACTATTGTCTAAACGTCCGAATTTGAGTTAGCTTAATTTTCGAATATTAAAAGTTTTTTCTCTAAGAAGCAACTGTTCTACGCCAAATCTAAATTAAGTTAATCTTCGAATATTAACAATCTTTTCTCTAAGAAGCAACTATTCTAAGTTAGATTTAATTTAGATCTAGATCAAATTAATCTTTAAATATTAACAATCTTTTCTCTAAGAAGCAATTGTTCTAAATTAGATTAATCTTTAGATGTTAACAATCTTTTCTCTAAGAAGCAACTATTCTAAGTAAAATTGTTCTTAGAATATTAAGAATCTTCTCTTTAAAAAGCAACTGTTCTAAATTAGATTTAACTTAGATTTAACTTAGATTTAACTTAGATTGTTCTTCAAATATTAAAGATCTTTTCTCTAAAAAACAACTATTCTATATAATTCAAATCTAAATTAGATTGTTCTTCGAATATTAAAGATCTTTTGTCTAAGAGGCAACTATTCTACGCTAAATCTAACTCAAATCTAGATCAAATTAATCTTCGAATATTAACAATCTTTTCTTTGAGAAGCAATTGTTCTAAATTAGATTTAGATCAAATTTGAACTAAATTGTTCTTCGAATATTAAGAGTCTTCTCTCTAAGAAGCAATTGTTCTAGATTAAATCTAACTTAGATCTAACTCAAATCTAAATCAAATTAATCTCTAAATATTAAGATCTTTTCTATAGAAAGATTAGATCTAATTTAGATCTAAATTATCTTAATTTTCAAATATTAAAAATCTAATCTTTAAGAATATCTATTCTAGATTAAATATGAGTCAAGTATTAAGAATCTTGTTTTTAAGAATATCTACTCTACGCAAGATCTTAATTAATAATGCTAGCATTTAAACTAAAGAAGAAAACAAACTCTTAAAACGTAAAATTTAAGATACAATTTTTATATTTCTTGATAATACTAGTTATAAGAACAATTGCGCAAAAAGAGATTGCTTCTTTCTTGTTATTATTGTTTTTGCTTGCAACAAAAAGATTAGTATAAATTAAAGCATATCTAATATTTTTAATTGCGCTAATAATAAAATTCTTAATACAAATATTAAAAACAAAAGCAAAGACGCAAGTTCTATTTATATTAACAAGAAAATCTTTATAAAGCAACAAAGTTTTAAAACTAATTAATTTCTTAATTTCAAAAATTTATAATTTTCGAAAGCTTAAGATTTAATTAAGATCTAAACAAAATAATTATAGAATAATTAATTAAGAAAACAATAAACAAAACTAGACGTTTGTCAAATAATACTTAATATATAATTCTTAAAATTTATATTTCTTTTTAGAGAGTTTTGCAATTTTGTATTCTAATTATTTACGCAATTTGCAACAACAACAATTTGCTCAAATATTGCAAAATTTAAAAATAACAACTTTAAATAAAAAGAAATTAATAGAGAAATTAAAATATATATATTTCGACAAAACTAAAAAGAAGAATTAATTCTAATATAGTGCAAGTATTCGAATACAAAAATCGACAAATTATTAACTTTGTTATTGTCGAAATTAATATTATTGCTTGTTTTAATATATATTTGAGTTTCTCTTACAAGATATAGCAATCTAAATATATTGTTGTCAACAATAATATAATTTTACAACTTAACTTTATCTAATATTGTATTGTTGCTATCGAATTCTTAAGAGAGCAACTTAATTAAAGTCTTATTTATCAAACTATATAGCAATAATTAACTTAATATTTGTCTCTTTTTATTTTATTTTCTTGCATAATATTTACTCGAAGTAGAATCTTTGTATACAAAAGATAAAAACAAAAAGAGTAAATTCAACAAAAATAATAGAATCGAATTACAAAATATCGCTCTACTTTATATATAATGTGATCGTTGGACCGGGTCGGACACTTTTTTTTTGTCCAACCCGAGGATTCGAACAGACTTTTTTGTTCAACCCGAAGCTGAATTAATTAATTGCGCTACGCAAACGAGTCCAAATCGAGTAATTCCTTTTTTGTTTGAAAGCACGCTAAATTATCTACAGAACGACGTAATTTTGATAAAATACGTATAAAAACAAGAAAGTTATGAATTTTTTAAATTTAAGGTTTTTCAAAGTTAAGCTTCCCGAGCCCGATTACTCAGCGATTCCCGCGCGAAATCGAGCCCGACGATCAGGCTATTTATATATAAGAAAAAGATAATAGCAATTTTATTTGTGCTTTTTTTATTATTGCTATAGACAAAGAAGAGAATAACAAATAAATCGTCAATTGAGATTGTTGTTTAACAAATAAATTGTTGTTAACAATATATGGTACAAAATCTTTAAAACACAAAAGAGCAACAACTAATTTAAGTAACAAAAACAACAATTCTATATTATTATTTGTTAGTTGTGCAAACAATATCTTAATCTAGCTATCTAGTATTGTAAATAGTAAGAGCAACAACTCTACATAAGTAATAGAAATATTATTTAACTTATCGATTGTATCAAGAGATTAAAAGTATTAAGTCTAATATTTTTCTTATATTTTTGAATATAAAGATGTATTTAACAATATCTTTTAATATCAACTAAATATATAATATATACAGATATTCTTAATTGTTATAAATTTAATAATTAAGTATAATTTATAAGTGTCGAGTTTGTTGAACTTATACTTATTGCTTATAATTTTATTCTTACTCTAACAATACAACTTAACTAATTTTATAAAGAAACAACAATTTAAGATAAAAAGCAATAATTGTAAAGAAGACACAAAATCGATTTTTCAAGAATTTAATATTTAAAAGTTAGTTTTTATCGACACAAGATATATCTTTATAATAGTCGAAGCAACAAAATAAATCTCGATTAAGTTAACAAAACTTAAATTATTCTTAATAAACGTATTAATATTATCAAAGACAATAAGTAATATTTTGCTATAATTTATTACAAGTAAATCGATACTAAAAAAGTAAAATCTATTGTTTGTAATTATATAATTTTTTTCTTTAATACTCTCTTGTTTGTTCTTATTTTTTTAATTTCTACTTTTTTTGCTATTGTTATTGTTGTTATTGTCTAGCTCGATTTTTGTGCTAGTCTTCTTTTAACTATTATTACTTTTTTTGCTATCGCTATTACTATTATTGTCTAGCTCGATATCTATAATAGTTGTCTTATTATTGCTTAAATTACTACTCTCGATACTATTGTAAAAATTGTTTGTATTGTTGCTATTATCGAGTTGCATACAATTAAACTTGAAATTATTATACTATATATAATTATCTAGATTAATAATGTTAAATAAGATTATAAAAAATATAAAAAAAACTTTAATAAATAAGCAAAAGCAAAGTATTTTCAAGTAGCAATAAGTACTATCTTTTTTACTCGAATAAAAATTGCTAAGATCTAATCAAAATTTAAGTTAAATCTTAATTAAATCTTAATTATATATAATCTAGATCTAAGACTAGCATATCTCGACATATTATAATAACTTCTTTTGTTTGTTTTTCTTTTTAATACAATTCTATCTTTGCGCTTTCTATTAATTCTTTAATCTTTAGCAAGTTTACGCTATTCTAAATACAATATTTTATTAATTTATTCAAGCATTTAATTTTGTATTATAGATAATTCTTAAGCAAAATTTGTATATATAAGCAATAAGCGCAATTATTGTTTATCAAACTTTTAAAAATATATACTAACTTTCTTATAAAAAAATAATAATAATTTAATTAATAAAATAAAATTTAAGATTTTCGAAGTATTACGCAATTCTTTTAAGTATAGAAGAAAGACGCTATTACTTAATAATTAAGAAAACAATATAATAAGAATATTATTGTTACAAATATAATACAATATAAGTTTATTTCTAATTACGAAAATGCTTATTAATTAAATACAATCTACTATTAATCTCATATTTGTTAAGAGCAAGTCTCGAAATAAAAAAACGCATTTCTTATATTTATTTTAATCTTTTAACGTCAAACTTAATATTTAGATTGATCGCGTCGATTCAAAATCGAGTTCGATTCAAAAAATCGAATCGAATCTTGACAATTCAATTCGAATTAAATCGAAAGTCTTGACGATTTAATTTTTAAAGTTGAAATTGACAATTTGATTCGATTTCAAACTTAAAATCGAAAATCGAATTGAAAATCAAATCGAATTGTCAAAACTTAGTATTAATATAAAGAAATTTTGAAATAAATAGTAGAAAATTATGTTCTATTTTATAATTTTTCGATATAAGATTATTTAGTAATGCATTATAGTAATGCATTCGAACTATCTAAATAATTAGAATCAAATTATTGACTTGATTTTTTTAGTCAAAGAATTCGACAATCTCGTTCTATATAATCTTGTCAAAGATTGTAAAAAAAAAAATCATTGTATTTCTAGCACGCTCCAAGAGCGTCTCTGTCGAAAAGTTAAATTCTTAATCTTTCAATTCGCAATAATAATAATACAATATTTACGATAAAATCAATAAGAGCACAATAATGCTCTTGATAACGTTATTATAAATATTGTGTTACTATTATTAAAAGTTGAAACGTTCTATTATTGAGCTATCGAGACTTTGATATTTGAGTATATTCTATTTAAAAATATATAGAAAACTAATAACTTTAAAGCAATAACATTATTCTTAAAAAGTTAAATACATTATTCGAAAAATCGACTTAAATTATTAAGATATTAGTTTTATTGTAAATTATAATTAATTTGTTTATAATCTTAGTTGTATATTTTAAATTTAATAATGCAATATAGTAATGCAATGTAATAATGCAATGTAATAATGCATTATAATATTAATTCGTAATAGTAAACTCTCTAAGTTAAATATATAAAGTTATTAATTTAAGATCTTAATAATCTCGTTTGTTGTACTATTATTTTAAACAATTTAATTCGAGTTGCTTTCGATTTCGTTATTATTTTTGTTATTGCAATCTTAATTTTTATTGTTCGCATTCTTTTCTTTGCTATTATTATTAACATTAATAACTTTATAATAGTTATAACTTAATATTTTAGCATTTTCTTAAACTATATATTGAATTTCTTAATTTTTTTTAACAACATCGTCAAAATTCTCGATCTTAACATTAATAAAATTAGAAATTTCTCTCTCTTTCGCGTTTTTCGATAACGCGAATTTCTTAACAAAGTTTCTATACAAATTGAAAAAATCGACGTTATTAATTCTTTTCAAGTTATTTAAGTTATTATAGTAAATAACTTGTTATTAAATAATTTTTACAATTAATTTTATAAATGTTAAGAAGCTTTTATTAATATTGAACTTATTGTCGATATTTAATTGCAATATTGATTAACTTAAATGTAAAAAACAAATAATGCTTATAAATAATATATACATTTTAAAAGAAAGACGTTATTATTATATTTGTATTTTTACGCATTGTTTGCGCTTCTTAAGTAATTTTAAATTACTTTATTTTTTTAATCGCAAACTTCTTCTTTGCTTTTTGTCTAAGTTAATTTTCAAAACATTATGCTATTAAGCTATTAACATTGTGTGTTTTATTGTATTACTTAAATGCATTATTATAAATATCTTAATTAATTTAATGTTTGTCAATTTTATTTTTAATGTTGTTCTTTATAATTTTACGATTCGACTAAGAAGCTTTTATTTAAATAAACGTTTTACGTAGTTTCTTAACGCGAATTAAGATAATCTTGCGATTGTTGCTTTGTTTTCGATATAACTTCTTTTTATTATTATTTTATTCTTGTATACGATTGCGACTTGCGATGCTTTTTAAGTTAATTAATAGTAATTTTATTGTTTGTGCAATTTCTTAGTTTAGTTTACTAGTAATGCATATAGATAATGCAATTATATATTAGATTATAAGTATATCTCGATATTTAATAAAGTGTTATAAGATTCAAAATGTAAAAGAGTTTCAAAGATCGATAAGATTATAAATAAGATGTTAAGAGATAATTTTACAAATTAAAGTAAGAATTATATGCGTTAAGATTAGAGTTATTTCTTACTTCTATTTTTATTTATTTTGAATTTTTTACTTAATACGATTATTATTATTTTATATTAATATTTATTTGATTTTATCGATAATTAATGCAAGTTTATTTACATTGATTTCTTTATCGTTTATTTTACGTAATCTTGTTGTTAATTATTAATTTAAGCTTTTGTTTTTACGCGATTTTTAACGCGATTTTCGACGCGTTTCTATTTAATAAGTGTTTTGAAAATTATCGCGCTTTTCTTTATAACTTCTTATATATATATACCAATTTATTTTAATTAATATTATTATCTTCAATAATTCGCACAAAGCAAACAAGTAACATGTGCGAATAACGCAATAAATCTTGTTTATAATTAACAAGCTTAATTTGCTAATTCGAAAGTTTGCTTCGAAGTTCTTTCGCAATAAGATAATTTCTTGTAATTAATTTAAACAAAGCGAAATAAACAATAATAAAAACAAAAATATTGAAGACAAAAATATTAAAGAAAAGAGTATTCATAATATTAACGTAAACAAAATAATGCAAATAAATAATATATTTTTAACTAATATATTGATGTTTTGCGATAAAGAGAACGAAAATAAAAGCTTGAAATTGTCGCACTTCGAAAAATCAAAAAATATAAAAAATCGATCGACTTTTTTATTTTTAAACACTTATTTTAACGTCTAGTTCGCGAAATACTATACAACAAGATTCAAAACTATAATCGTAAAAAGAACAAATATCGCATTTAGAATTTAATCTTAGACGCACTTTAAGAAGTTGCAAAAGCATTTATATGCATTTTCTTCTCTAATAAGTACATTATCTTGTTGCATTATTATAGTAATTACAAATTTCAATTAATATTTTACTCTATATAGATTTAAATCTTGCGACAATTTACATTAAACGTATAATAATTTAGCTCAAAAATTATTAATTTATTAAGTATTTAATAAAGCAATTCGATCTTTTTTAATAGTAGAAATTCTAAAATAATTCTATAATTTTTTCTCAAACAATTATAATGTGTTTTTTGTATTAATTATAAGTCGAATATTCGAGATTCGATTATTAATAGCTTTTTTCTAGCAATCAAAATTATTAAATGCATTATTAAATGCATTATTTTTAATAAGATTTGTTTGTTTATATTGTAATTGTAAATGCGATATCTTCAATAATATAACACGTTTATTAATAAATTTGATTTAGAACAATCTCGAATTTTATTCGAAAAAAAATCTCTTCTTCATTTATCGCTTAATTATTATTTTTTCTTTGCAATATATATTTTACGATTTAATAACAATCTTCTTTGAATTTGAATTTATAATACAATTATAATATTTAATTATTATAATTTGCTCAATTGTTTACGAACTTATTTAAGATCGGTTTTATCAATATATTTTTCGAATAAGACTAAAAGTTTATTTAATATCTATTAATAATATTAGATATAAAAGCACATCTCGAGTTATTTGCGTTAACTTAAGAAAGTTCGAAGCGTTATCTCTTTAATATTCTTAAATTAAATATTTATTCTTTATAATATTAGTTCGAAAATATCGATCGTCTTTATTTTGAGTCGAACGAGAGTATTAAGATTGTTGAAATAAGAATCTCGCAATAGTTGCAACAAGCTACAAAAGTATTAGCAAAAAATTATATGCATTATTATATTGTATTATTTTTTTAACGATATTTGCTCTTTGTATTTTTGTTTTTAAACTAGTAATTAAATCGTAATAACGTCGAAAATAGATGTTGAATTTAATCTTGTAGTTTGTTTCGTAATTAATAGCATTATTATTATTTTTCTTATTTTACATTTTGTAAAGACTTAATTTTTACGTAGAATTTAAAATATTAACAAGATTGTATAATGTGTTATCAAGTTTTTTTGTTTTTGAATAATATTTTGCAAGCTTTATTGAAACTTTATTGCAAACTCTTGTTACAATTTTTGTTAAAAAACAAACATTAATTTCAATTGTTTTCTTTAAATGTTCGAGATAATTAAATATCGCATCGAATATTCGAAATTTTAAAGAAATATTTATATTAGTTATTCGTAAAACTATAAGAGTGTATTTGTAGAAAAAATTTAACATATTGTCAACAAGTAAAATTAGTTGTTACTTGCTTTTGTCTAATTTAATTTGTTGTATTTTTTAATCTTAAAAGTATTTTTTTACTTAAAGATCAATAAAATTGCGTAATTGATATATATAACAAAACATTAAATAAATAGAGTTTCAACGAATACGAATATTTTGTACTAGTTCTTGTAATTTTTTTTCGATTTGCTTTTAAAAAAATCTGAAGCGAAATAAATATTAAGCTAAGTTATTAATAACAATTGTAAGAGCGCAAATTTAAATAAAATTTAGCAAATAAATTATTTCTTTGCATTATTACAAAAAGAAATATCTTTTTAATTACAACAAACAAGTTTGTATTTTTTATAATATTTTAAATTTGTGTATTCTTTAATTGTACAACAATATTATTAATTATTACTTTTAATTTTAAAATTGCAATAAAATCTTAAGTTATTAAATTAATAATATAAGTTAAACAAGAAATAAAATTTTGTTGTTTGTTTTATTAAAATTCTTGTCGATTTAGAACTTTTCCGAGTTTGTCTTTTAAAGTGTTATTATTATTCGCATTATTAATAGATTGATCGTTGGGCCAGGTTATGATATCATCCCTCTAGCTCGACCCGGCGCCAAGACCGGGTCGCGACAGTTTTTTGAAATCGAATCGCTCAAAGTAGTTTAGCGCGCTTTGCGCTAAACTACTTATAGTAATCGACTAAACTACTTTAAGCGATTCGATTCTTCGAAATTTTTTTGACCCAGGTCTTGGCATTTGCACGTGACATTTCCGGGTCAACGCGACTAGTCTAATTATTAATAATAACATCAAGAAGTTTGTTTTTAATCTTAAAAAACTTCAAGATCTTTATAAGCTTTAACATTAATTAACAACTTATATATTTAATATTAAAATAAATAAATTTAATAAGATGTTCGCGAAATTAAAATGCAATGTTAATTCAATATATTAACACTTTTAAGTAGACAACTTTTTAAAAACTAGATTATACATTTAAAGCAACAAAGATACACTAAATATCTTTAAAATTTATTTTGATTTTTTCACGAATTTAATCGAAGTTCGAAAAAATTATTTTCGATAATTTTGTGCAATCTAGAAGCACTAACTTTGATTAAAGCATTTTTAATAACTTTCAAAAATAAAAATTATTAATAATTTAAAAGAATAAATTTAAATTAACAAAAATTTTGCATAATTTTTTTTTTAATTATCTTAAACAAAGAAGAACGACAAATCGATATAATTTTTTTTTTGATAATATGTTAGTTTTGCATTATTTATTTGCATTATTAACTATAACTTACGCGATTAAAGACTAGATCGATCGCAATTTGCAATTTAAATTTTTTTTGTTTTAAGCAAAAAATAAATTAAAGACGTTTCTTTGTATTTGTTGTGTTCAAATAATTGTAAGCAATAAAATAATTCAAAAGCTTATAACAACTTTTGCAAATAATCTTAAAAAAACTTTTTATAATCGAAGCTACTTGAACAAATTTGTTTTAAAGCTTAAATTGTGCTTTTGTATTAATCTTTTTTGCTCAACGTAAATTAACAAGTCTTAATTAAGTTTTATTTAAAATACTCTCGTTAATCGCAATTTGTAATTATTATTCTTGAAATTAAATGTTAGTATTTGAATTTTACTTAACATATTCGTTTTTCTCTCTTAATATAAGTAACGAAAAATTGTCTCTAATTTTGTTTAATGCTTTGTAAAGAATTCTTTTTTTATTGTCGAAAATAAAATTGAGAAAATTTTAATCAAATTGATTCGCAAATTAATTAGAACGTAAACTACTAAATAACAAATTGCGCGAAATAGATTTGCGAGAATTATTTTCGATCAAAGATAGTAATTGATTTGAAGCTTTTAAAGAATTAAATATATTATTAATAAATACAATAAAAACAATGTTTTTAAATAATGTATAAAGAGTTTCTTCAAAATAAAAGAGTAATGCAAAATGATAATGCAAGTAATAATTAAATTAGACAAATTGTTATAAAATAAAATGTAATTTTAAACTCGAGAATGTTAAAAGAATCTCTTTAAAATAAAAGAGTAATGCAAAATAATAATGCAAACAACAACTAATTCGAGTAAATTATTATATAATTATATAAACAAGTTTAATTGTAATCTCGAAATATATCAAACTATACTCTAGTCAAAATTTCAAAATTATAATAACATAAGTCTAAAAATAGCGATTCTTGACATAATAATATAATTTTCGATTTTTTAACAATTCGATTCGATTTTAATTTTTGAAATCGAAAATTGACTTAATTCGATTCGAATTAATTTTAAAATAGTTGAAATCGAATCGATTTTCGATTTGATTTCTAAAATTGAATCGTCGATTTAAGTCGATTCTAGAAGTTAGAATCGAAAATCGAATTGACAATCAATCTATTAATATTATATTTTTAAAGATTAATTGTATAAAGTTTATATTACAAATCTTCGAATCTATAAATAAATAAATAAAATACAATATTATTATGCGAGATTTAATATTGTATCGAAATTCTTATTCTATAAGACAAGATAAAACAATATTTAAAATATATTTTTATGTTAAAACATAAAACTATTATACGCAAGATATATATTTTTTTTGCAAGTTACGCTTATTATTATTATTTTTTTTTATACTTGATTTAATACTTCTAGGAATCTATGCAAGTTCTATATGTGTTGCGCGATTAAATTTTCAAATTCAAGTTACGTCGCTTCAATATTTTATGTTACTATTGTAATATTTATAATACAAAGAAATTCTTTTTAAGAATTGTAAAAATCGTGTTAATTCATAATTTACAAAAGAAAATCTTATATATTGTTCGACAATCTTAAACTCTTAAATTCGTATATATCAAAAACAAGAGCTTTAAGAATTTACGTATAAGTTCTCTTTGTAGATTGCGATTATGTAATACGTAATACTTGTATTTGTGTTTATATAGTTTTAATACTTAAACTTAATGTTAACTCTTTTTTGTACATTTACACATGCAACGCTTTTAATTCGAGACGTAGCTAAGACGTTGCTTTCGACAAAATTAAATATTTTTATTATCGTCTATTAAGATAAACGAAATCTTTCATCGTTCAACTTCGAATACGCAATTGAGCGTGTACATAGTCAAAATAGAAGACAATTACGATTAATTAAAATACGTAATTTCAACGCAATCAATTTATGTACAATAGAAACTTTCTATTTTTTATCTATGTAATATACGCATGTATAACTTTTTTCTAGCTCTTCTAAATTTATACGCACAACGCTTCGAAACTTTTTTGCGATATTTTAAAACACGTTTTTCGTAATCGTAATATAACGATCATCGTAACGACAATCGACGCGTACAAGAAATAAATAATAATAATTATAGATAATCTTGCGTGTTCTCGATCACACGTATCTTATTATACGTGAGAGATTCAAGATAATAGTAATAGTGATAATTGATGTTATTGTTGTTTTCGCGATTTGATCGATCGATTTGTCGTAACGATTGCATTAAACGCTTGCGAACGTCTTGTTTGTCAATGCTAAAAACATTTAACTCTATCGAATATCGCAATATTAATAGGTTCGTAGTTAGCATCACGTATAGATAGTTCTCTCGCTAGTCTACGCTTATTATTAAATACAATATTAAGAACTATAAATCTTAAATTAATTTTCGACAAAAATTTAAATTGTTAATGCTAATAAAAAATATATAAAAAATTAACTAATTGTTTAGAAAGTATCAAGGATTAGTATAATAACAATATAGAAAATATTCTTGTATTAAAGAAGACAAGAAAAATATTGTTTTTGTCTCTTTCTATTATAAATAAAAGTTTATCTAATTGTAGCTTTACAACGCAATAGAAAATTGTCGATCTTATATAATAAAGCAAGTTCGCAATATAGTTAAGAACTATTACAACTTTACTAGCAATAGAAAATTGCGTAATTTTATTTAAATTTTATTATTTAAATCGACTTTTTTAAGCAAAAATATTTAAAATATAAGTTTGTTTATTTTTATTAACTTTTTGTTAAGTTATAACTAGAAGAAGCAATTTAAACTATTTGCGAGCTTAATAATAATTAAGACTTTTATATCTTTGTTTTTTAATAACAATTAAAAGAGTTTTAAAATTAATTCTTTAATTAAAATATATATTTAATTCTATAATTTTAAGAGCAATTAAAATAATAAAAACTATAGTTTGTTATTATATCGAGAAGTTCAAATATAAGACGCAAATATCTATTTATTTCGAAAAACAATATATCGAAAATATATACTTTACTCTATTAATAATTGCGATCTTTATACTTATAGTATATTAACAAATATTTACAAAAAAATATAATAAAAATAAAACAATTAATTTGTAATATAAAAAGAGAAATATATACAAAAATTGCAACAAAAAATTGTATTTTATAATAAGAAAGCTATTATACAATAACAAGATTTTGTATATTTCTTTTTAAAAATCTCTCTTAAATTGAAATACTAATAAATTGAAATTCAAGTATTTATCGAAGCAACGTAATTGATAGAATAGTAGCAAGAATTTAATAAATGCTTTGAATAGAAAATTTGTACTTAAAAGCTCAAAAAATAGCAAAATATATAAAAATAAATTAATCTAGACAATTGATTAACAATTCTAATAAAGAAAGAGCGTTAAATATATAAGCAATAGTTGTATAAATATAAGCTACTTAAAGAAAATCTAATTTAATTTTGATAAATAACTACAAAAATATTAATTAATTGCAAGAATATCTATAGAAAGAGATTAACAACTAGAATAATATTAAAGTAAATATTCTTAATCGAAGACGCAAATCTAGACTAGATCTAGATTAGTTCTAAATCAAATCTTCTCTAAATTGTCGAATAACAACAAAAGTATTAATTAATTACGAAAATACTTGTAGAGAAAAATTAACAAACAAGACAATATAAAAGTAAGTATTCTTAATCGAAGAAGCAAATATAAGTTAAATTTAAGTTAAATTTTATCTAAATTTAATAAATAACAAGTGCTATATAAACTAATTGCAAGAGATGCTTATAGAAAGAATCTAAAAAGAACAACAATATTTAAGTAAATTTGTCTATATACAAAGAAGAAGATTTGAGTCAAATCTTGTCTAGATCTAACAAATAACAACAAATAAATTAACTAACTAAAAGCATATTTATAGAGAGAGATTGCTATATAAGATAACGTCTAAATAGATATTCTTAAATAAAGATATAAATTTGAGTTAAATCTTGCTCAAATCTAACAAATAACAATATATATATTAATTAACAACAAAAGTACTTATAGAGAAAATCTAAGAAAAATAATAATATAGAAGTAGACTTTCTTAATAAAAGATATTTTGTAAAGATTATATTAAGTTAAATATTAACTACTTACGTTTATTTGCAATTAGACAATTACAACTTCTTAAAAAATATAACAAAAAATATAAGTTGTCTTTAATAACTATAATTAGATTTTAAATTAATCGAGACTAATTAAAGAGCAACAAACAAGATACATTAAAAAAAAGTATTAATATAGTAAGTTGCGTTTGTTATCTTTATATTATTATTTATGCTAATATAGTTTGCGAACAAGTTAATTGTTAAGTCGAAAACTAATATTAAGAATAATCTTTAATAAGATAAATATAGAGCTCGAATTAAAAGATAAAAGAAGAATATATTGTTAAAATTAATATTTAGTTAAACTACTTAAAGAAAAAAGCTAAATATTAAAAGTAAAACAAATACAATTTAATATACAAAGAAAAAGAAAATTTCTCTATTAATTGTAAATAATGCAAAGAAATACAAAGGATTTGTTGCTTGTATAAAAGAGTATTTGTACATAATTATCTTTATAAATAATAAGAAGAAAGACTTTTACTTCTCGTAAAAGTATAACGTATATATAAGAGAAATATATTTAATATTTAAAATATCGAGCATTTTTATAAGCACAAATGCATTTAATGTTATAATATAAATTAAACAAATTATATCAAAAATTGCAATACTATTGTGTATATAAGTTGCAATCTAATAAAGATCTAAATAGTTATAGATATTAGAGACGTTATATTTTTTATAGTTTATATTATAAGTATAGATTAGAATGTCGCAAAATAAGTAAAGAAAAATATTATAACTTACAACAATATTGTTTTGCGAAAATAGATATTTTGATTTAAGACAAATTCTAAAGCAACTCTATATTGCTAATATAACTTTAGGACTAAGATATTGACACAACAACCTTAGAAGTCCCGAGTCGCTAATAGAATCTCTAGAGAATTATTCCGAATTGTCAATGTTTCAAGTAAACTTTGCGTAAACTATATAATTCTAAGCTTTAATCTAAAATTTGTTAAACTTTAAGTTAATTGTACAACTATCGAAGTAGTGCACTAGTTTATACATATTACAAACATTAACTTTATCTTTTCTTACATTTAAATCTTTTGAAAGAAAATAATCTTGCTTCTATACAAGATATATCTTTGTATATCTATTAAATCAAGCTTCTACAATTTTAATTATATTCTATTAACAAGCATTGTTCTACTAATAGAATTCTCCGAGTTAAATTCTATTGTTTTTAACTTCCAATATTGTTTTTACTGTAAAGATCTTGCGAAAGCATACCAAGACTTTTGAGTTTATTGCGACCAACCCGCATCCCCCGAATAGGTAGGAGGAGGTTATATGTTAGCGTAACAGGGTTTGTTTTGCCCAGCTCTTACACAAATAAACCCTGTCACGCTAATATATACGGGTTAGGAGTAAGATGTGCTGCCTTTTACCTTGCCTTTGTTTTAGATGCGTAGTATTAAACAAGATATTCACATCGCTTTTATATAAAAATATTCAATAGCAAGATTGAGATTACTTGTTAATAGACAGATTGTGCTTATGTTGGCGGTGGCTTGCATACGACAGTTACGCTATTCCATCAAACAGAGCAGTAGCTCTTCACAGATCATACATCGAGTCCTCCTACTGGAATGCCGTGACTACTGAACCTGCCTCCAGAGCGAATGCTCTCAGCATTATGTCGTGGCGTCGCAAGGCTTGCAAGAGATGGGTTTTGTTGCTGAAAGCTCCAGATCACTGTCACGCGAGAAAGTATCTCAAAATCAGCTGAGGGTTCAGCTTCTCTGTATTTTTCACCTGCAAGCATTCCAATTTCAATTACAATCTTGGTGGGAGTTAGCTGCTCCAATTTTTCCATCTGTTACCATCGCGTACGCCGCCTTGTGTCAAGCTTCATCATCCCTGCCCGCTATGGCCACCAGATCGGAGATACCAGCCTTTGCCTTGGTGTCGATTCTCCACTTTGGAAAATTGTATCCACAGCCTACAAATTTGCCATCTTGATCTCCAAAGGCGTGTCCCTCACTTCGCCAGTCATGAAAAACTCGGGTTATTTGCTGAGAAATGATTGTTATGGAAAGGTCTGTTCTCAGAGCGCCATCAAGTTGGTAGATGGCATATTTGAGGACTATCTGGGCGTTTTGGAAAGATGGAAAGGCTTTGAAGGGTATATACCTAATGCCGTTTCTTGCATAATCAAAGTGAATGACGATGAAGACGCTCTTGTGCGATCTGACCCGGGCCCTAACTGAAATGATAACCTGCGCGAAGCCTGTTCACAGCCACTAAATATAAATCTGCCCAGGATTTGGTGCATGGACGAATGTTACCGTGTCTGCTCTGCCGGCTCATATGAGCGATGTACTTACTTGGACGTTGCAGCAGCTTGAGATCCTTCCAGACCCGGATTTTCAGAGTATGTAAGACGTGACCACTAAGTGTGAATCTGGATTGAAACAGATCACGCCCTGCAGCATCGATACATAAAGTAAGTGACTCTTTGGTAGGGATGTCCAAGTATCCTCTTCTTGTGGTCGCATGTTTTCCTTTCTAGGTTGGCTCAGTGGATCTGCATCGCCTTGTCTGCCCTAAACCCAAGTTTCAGGATCCGAAGCAGGCCACCATGGTAGACTAGCTCGATTCGCAAAAAAAGCTAGCTGTTCCGATTGTGCATATTCTGCGACTGCCCATCTCCTTTCACCAGTGAGCCATATGCACTTCCAGCCCCTGCCACACAAATGAATTCAGCACTGCATGGCTATATGCATCGTGTATGTCAAACAGGTCACATGGACAAGAACTTTCAGCACGAGGTACTGAGAGGCACAAAGTAAGTAAGTACCTTGTCCGATACAAGTGACGAAAGATGGTGCACAGTCCTTGGCATTACTTCAGAAGAACATAAAGTACTGTATCCACGACTTTAACACACGCTGGACAAGTAATGAGACCCCTTAGATGTAGAGGCAAATCGCCAACGAACTGTCTTGCTCCATCAAGAAACCAGCAGGAGGGTCTGGAGCCGGCAATGAATATATGTTTCATTCAAAAAATTAGGGAAGTGCACCACGCCAGCGGTGGAAATACAGCAGATGTGCTTATATGGCGTACCTGTGTGTTGCTATACTGCATTTTGTTAGAGGAACGATGGGCCTTCGCGGTTCTTCACTAAGAGCTATACTGCGGATGAAGTACGAATGGCAGCGCAGTTTAGTGACCTGCAAACGATTACTGCTCCTGCGCCTAAATAATCTCTGCCCCCATACTCCTGATTCTCTATCCACTCCCTACTGACACCCTCAATCATGATTACCTTCTTCTGCAAATACTCTGCTATTCATTAGGCCCATACCTCTTGCGCCGTCGCCACTTTATTGATCAATCGTTCATTTTCCGGCAATAGACCCTTTGACGAATACTGCATGTCCTAATTCCCTTCCAGGCAATCTCGCATCACCACGCCCCTTCTAACACTGCTTTCAACGACCAGCTGTCCGACAAACCATCTCGCATCGACACTGCATTACACTTGTATTCTATATCTCACAGCTATCCAAAAAGTGTCAGAAACACCATTTGCCTACCGGAAGTAGAACAATTAATCGTGGGGTGCCACTCAATACCGGCTGTGAACCGTTGATTCTTGGGCCGAGCAGCCAGGAACTGGAGGCAATTGCCCGACATCCGGAGAATCGTCCATCCACATCACTGATCGGAAAGCATCTGGGCTTCATGGGGATTGGAGATACACTACACACACCTCGTTGATTGGCCCGCAATTGCGCCAAGCTCTTCACTACGGCCTCTACTACCTGTGAGCGTTACTGCCACCTGAGGGCTTGTCGAGATTAGACACAGGATCAAAGCATTACGATATCCTCGTATTGCTAGCCCAGATGGCTCCTTCGCCTAAGCCAGATCACCATCTGAACTTGAATTACCTTCCTCAGCTTGCGGTAAATCAGTCGAAATCGGGATCTTCAACTGCAAATACATCGCCGATAGATACCCCAATAAATAACTCGATAAGATCTCCTTTCGGGAACCCGCCAGGTGTTAATGGGATGGGCAGTGCGCCAGGAAGTGCAAGATTAGGGGCTGGATCCCCGTCGCACGAGCTTGGAGGGAGGCTATATTCAAAACGGTGAGAGAATATTGATGTGGCCCCAACAAAATTCGGTACGCTAATGAAACCCTCGTCCTGGACAGGGCTCGAGAAATTCAAGCTCAAGAGGGATTAACACCAGTCTGGGGCCCACCTGCGAGCGGTGGTTCCACTCCTCTAAGAGAGACAATTCCCGAGTCACCAAGTCAAGATGGGTTTCCGGATTTTCTACCACCCTCCGAAAGTACTATACTGAGCCCAACCCGTCGCGCTCGAGCTGGGACCGTGCCTTCGAGATTTCCCCCCAAAGGTGGCTCGACCTTGACAAGCCCTGCACTGTCGCAGAACAAGAGCTCTAGGCCTACGCCGGCAACGACGCCTTTCAAGTCATCTGCCTTGACCTTAAGCGACATCAAGGACACAGGACTGAACGCCTCGACCAAGACACCGACGATTCTTACGCCAAGAGATACATCCGTGTTACTATCGCGCTTGAGGGCAGGTTCTATGCCTCAGCGGTCGAATTTCATGGATTCATCGAGTCCGTTTGGTTCCTCGTTCTTTGCGTCGAGTTGGAGCAACCGTCGTGACAGAGCTTCTACATTGGCGAGCGTCCGCTCGGATCCACCAGAATCACCAGTGCAGTCATCGTTTTCGAAGGACGGTCTAAACGACGTGGATGTCAAGACTCTTGATTATCTTGGCTTGGCTGATACCCCTCGGCAGGATCCGGCCGCACTGATGGGCCAAGGATTGAAGATGTCAATTCCGCCCTCACTCGCGCCGTACTTGGAGGTCAAGCAAAACCCGAACCGACTCAGATCATATTCAGTCAACGCAAAAGAAAAATATGCGGCAGAGGAGGATGAGGAGTATCTGAACGAGGAGTCTCAGACGGCTGCGGCGTATGCAGAAACTCAGTATCAGATCCATCAGCATAATCTTGCCGTCCAAGCATACGCCAATTCGGCCACCTTACAGAGACCGCGCGCCAGGACCGCCGGAGTTCTCGACTCACCTATGAGATCGGCAGGGATGGGATTCGTCAAGTCTCCTCTTGGGAAGAGCATCGGTGCAAGTGGCTTAGGCATTGAAAATGGCATAGACTATACAGGCCTCCCTGAGGCAGTACAAGCGCTTCAGCTCGGTGCGTCGTCAGCTCGGCCAACGCTTGATATTTCCGACGAGAACAATCAAGACGTACCTACGCGAGCATTGTGGCTTGGGAATATTCCTACATCTACTACGGTCTCCTCTTTGCAGGCAATATTCATGGCTTACGGAAAGATCGAGTCCACGAGGGTTCTTATTCATAAAAATTGCGGTTTTGTCAATTTCGAAACTATCGAAAGCGCCGCGCAGGCCAAATTCAGTTTGAACGGCAAAGAGATATTCCCCGGGGCTGGAGCCATACGAATAGGTTATGCAAAAGCACCGTCATCCAACAGTGGTACGCCAATCAATAATTCAGCATACTCTTCAGGGAGTCCAGAGCCTTATGGAAACGGCCAAGCGGAACGGCAGGATGCACAAGGAAAAGCTACAAATGGCAGTCGACCAACAAACGGTGTCCATATTCAGACTGCTGCGGCTGCGCTACAGGTTCCTGAGTTGCCGGGACTCAGAGACGCAATGCTCGACATTGTGCCCCAATTCGGTGCTACTGATCAAGACTGCTATAACATTGCCAACATTGTCGACGCTGCAATTCGCTTTACGAACTATGTATCCGAGATACCACCTCCACCCGAAGCGAGCCAAAACAGGATACACGATGCCCCAAAACTTAGGGAGATTCGAAAACATATGGAGAATAATGCCATAACATCTGCAGAGGTTGAAGAAATTGCAATGGCCATGCTGCCAGAAATTGGAGAATTGGGCTCTGATTATCTTGGCAATACTGTCGTTCAGCAACTCTTCCAGGTCTGTAACGAGAATATCAAGCACGATCTGCTTATTAGGATCGAACCACACCTGGCCGAGATGGGCGTGCATAAAAATGGGACTTGGGCAGCGCAGAAAATTATTGGCGCGACCAGACTCCCCGCACAGATGGACATCATCGCCAAAGCTCTCCGGCCTTACGCTGTGCCTCTATTTCTCGATCAGTATGGTAACTACGTACTTCAAGGATGCCTCCAATTTGGTCCTACGTACAACAGCTTTGTCTTTGAGAGCATGATCAGCCGTACGTGGGATATTGCGCAAGGCCGTTTCGGAGCAAGAGCCATGAGAGCATGTCTTGAAAGTCCCCATGCAACAAAGGATCAGCTACGCATGCTAGCAGCCTCTGTTGCCCTCCACAGTGTGCAACTAGCGACAAATGCCAACGGTGCTCTTCTCCTGACCTGGTATCTCGATACTTGTACCTTCCCTCGTAGGCGAGTCGTCCTTGCACCTCACCTGGTTCCACACTTGGTGCATTTGTGTACCCATAGGGTTGCGTACTTGACCGTTCTCAAGGTTATCAATCAGCGGAATGAGCCTGAAGCTAGGGACATTCTTGGTAAAGCTCTTTTCTTTTCGGAAGATCACAAAGTTCTTGAAGACATCCTCAGCGATCAAACATCAGGAACAACATTGATCTACAAAATTCTTACCACCCCGTACTTTGACGAAACCGTGCGACTAGAGATCGTGGCCAATATCAAGGCTGTCCTGACCCGCCTCAAGGTATCACCGTCGCAAGGCTATAGGCGACTGATGGACGAAGTGGGCATGCCGGGCAAAGGGGGAAGGGCAGATCGCGAGCATCAAGGTCCCCACGGCCACGGCTCTCATCAAGACAGATCTCGGCCTTCTTCATCGCACAACATGCATAGCGGTCGAAGACACCTCCAGGAGACAGACCGATATGCTAATAGCCAGTCTTTCCAAAATTCTGCCCAGCGGTCCGCGTTTCCTTCGCCTGCCCTGGTACCAATGACCTCGGCCCTTGACCCCAATCTTACCGCCTACGATCAGTACAATGTTGCATACGTGTCAAATCCGCTTAATCCGCAGTATGCCAATATCCCGTTCAATGGGGCCTCTCGTGGCGTGTCTCCGGCAGGCTTCTACGCTGGGCTTCAGAATTACGTGTCGGCACCTTCTCAGTTTGATCCAATGGGGCTACAACGTGTGCAGCCGCAACCTCAACGTCCTATGCATTTAAATCCTGATGCTTTGATGGCAGGGCAAGGGTACGCAGCAACGCAATTCCCTACGGTGGGTCAATCGAGCTTTCCATACAACCAGCTGGGCTTTCTGCCGACGCCGCAACAGCAGCAGCAGCAAATGGCGATGAACCAACAGCAATACATGAGGTACCAGAACACTGGTCAGGCTAGCAGGCACAATGGAAGGCAGGGCGGAGGGCAACACGGAGGGCACGATGGAGCCCAGAATGGAGTCCACAATGGTGGTCAAAATGGTCATAAAGGTCACAACGGAGGCCAATATGGCGGCTGGAGTCGGGAAGGACGATAGATTACTCTGGGTGAGTATGTCCCTCTTCAGTGCGGGAACCGAGCCTCTTATTCATTTTCTAGGCGTAACATCTGCACTGCTTTTGCCCCTGGCCTTTCAGCCTTCGTGAGTATGAACTGGCGTTTTGGATGTACAATATATGGATCAACATCTGGGCTCGACTGTGTCACAGATAGTACCGACGGGACCTTACAGAATCTTACGATTTTCCTTTTTCGCCTTCTACCACGGACGATGTGCGGGCATGCGTCCTTCCGCTGGATCCGTTTGCATAGGTAGCTCTGGAGGACTGGCCAAGCAAATTGATCAATTCTTGGAAACAGTTTTGGGAGGGCAAGAGTGGCTGTATACAGTACGTAGGCGATCCGCAACAGGCGCCCACTTGGACATAGGCACTGTGAGATACTCGCTCGGGGCTGCGAGTGCTGATAGGTTAGCTCTCGGCGATCTATCCAAAGACTAGAAAACCAATTCTTGCGGTCATGCTGTGCTCTGTAATGGACATATCTGATATGTCTGCTTTATATCGTCTCTTGCACAAAAGCCTGGGACACGCTATTCAAAAGGGGTTTTCCATGATGTACTGTTGCAAACTTAAGGTAGTGCCTACATGTAATCGAAAGGCCCCTTAACTGGCTTCGCAACACTCGTGGATATTGACAGCAGACGATGCTAAATTTTCCCTTCTGGAATACAGGCTAGCTCTTCGGATTCGAATTGCAAGGCGAGAAACCTCAGCGTCACCCATAAGCAGTCCGTCCGGCGATGCAGGTACTTCGAACATCGGTAATAGTGTCCCATACGTAAGGGAGACTATTGCCGCTCAAATGTTCTCGGGGCGGTCTTGTACGTACGACTAGAAGTACTCCATGTGCTTTTCAAACCGTCCTGCTTCTCCGACTCTTCTCACTTCCGAAGACCTAGCATGCTTTGCAGACAGAAGAGAGAGCTTGGTGAGGACACCTCTATTGATTGTACAGGATTTTCTACATGTACTCCGACGAAAACTGTGCGAGCACTTTTTGTACCTCATGCTAAGATATAAACAGCCATACGCCAGCTCTTTTGTACATGAAAGCCAGTTTGATTGCTGCAATGAGAAAAGCCTTCGATCATAGACAAGTTTGCGTCACGTCGGTGCGGTCATTCCCTGGATTCCACGTAGCACCAGCATAACCATCAATGTCAGCCTTTGAATCAAGACACTCCACATCAGAAGATCATTGATTTAGTCTTCTTCTGCACCGCCTGTCTCCTCTGTTCAATAACCGAATGTCTTGGATCCTTCTCCACTGGCGGCGGGGCGTACGATCTCCTCGTCTCCGTCTTCGCCGGTGTAGGCGGCGCTAAGCGCATAGGGGCTGCCTTTCCGTCCTCCGCGGACTTCGCTGCCACAGCACGCTGCCTCGTAAGCACAAGATCCGTCCATGCCTTCGGCTTACTCGAGTCCTTGCCCACGACGTCCGCCAGCGCCTTCATCCAGCCCTCCTTGTCTGCTGCGCTATCGGCGTAGAAGTCAATGGTTTCGCCGTTGGCGAAGCGGATCCGGAAACCTTCCTCAACAAACATGTATCCCTCTTCTTCCTCCGCGAAGGCTGATTTGCGGCGCCCTCCGGATTTGGCGGATGTCTCCTTTTGAGTCAGAGAGGATTTGTCGTCGATTAGCTTGCTGGATTTGGCGAGATTGATCGTGGCGCGTGGCTGCCGGGAGGCTTCGTGGTATGCGGTAAATTTGGAGCCGGAAAGAGTAAAGAAGCGGCGCCGCCAGTACTGCGCGGATCGTTAGTGGATCTCGGATCTCACATTCCAGGGAGTGTCATGATCTTACTGGACAGTCACCACCTTGCTGACTCAAGTGCCCTTCCCACGTCTTGGAAGCGTTGGTTTCAGCTTCTTTGAGCTCACGGATGCATGCATTCATACTCTTCGGCATGCCCTGATCATTCGCACCCTTCGGCTTGGGAACGAACAGGAGCTGAAGCTCAAGCTTGCCAATCTTGTAGGGTGCTTTGCGCTGCACGCCCATGCTCGCGGTGCTTCGCTTACTTTTAACGCTGCTTGTATTTTGTACGTCCTCGGTGGCCCACTCATTGAAGCAAGGTACGTCGACAGTGAATGGCTTGCCATAAGCGTTGGCCTCGTGGTCTTTCAGGCAGATATATGATCTAGCAAAGCTACCGTCCTTAGCCACTAGACCATGCAACAGGTCCCACGCAGTTGGGTGCATTGATCGTCTATTTGCTTGAGCTTGTTGCTGTCGCTGCCGCTCAGCTTTCTGGGCTTCTTCTTGCTGTTTCAACTCGAGCTCCTTTCGTTTCTTTGGTGATGCAAAAACGCGGCTAAATGTCGAGGCTTTGGGTGTCTTGACGCTCTTGGTAGGAGACTCTAGAACCGCTTTGATCTTAGGCTCCTCTAGTCTGGTTTGGAGCGTAAGCTGGAACTCAAGATCGTTCAGAACCACAAGCTCGAATTCTTGTCCAATAGGAGCCGTCTTCCCTAATTCAAGCCACGATGTCGTGACACAGTGCAGGCCGTTGTCGAGAGTCAATGCGAAATAAGAGCGCTCTCCTAGTTATACCGTTAAATCTTGATTCATCGCCAATACAGCGCTTCAATGATTTACCTTTCGGCAGCGGCAGGTCCAGGTCCTTAACTCGCAGGACCTTCACGAACAGACAGCCTCTCTCAGCCCCGTCTTCAAAGACGTCTTCGTTTAGTGGACCTTGATCTTCAGCGACGCTGTTAAGGCCGCTGGCGACATTGCCGGCTTGACCTGGAAGTGGAGGTGCGGATCCCCCAATTGTTTTCTTTTGAGGGCTACCGCCTGATTGTCGAATGCTCTTGCGTCTGACCTTACTGTTCCAAGGTTCTGTCGTCCAGGTCTGTTGGCTAGGCTTCCGAGGCGAATTCCCGGCGGATCTAGTGCCTCTCATTGAAGGGTCCTGAAGGTCGTCGGCTGCGTGTGGATCTGTCTCATTCGAAGCGCTGCTCGCAATGACGACTTTGGTGTTTTGTCTCATAAGGTATCCTTTCTGCGTTCGGAAAGGTTTGTTAGCATGATTTTCTGGGAAAGGTTTGAATCCTTGTCCTCCGATATACTCTGCGTAGCCTCGCGAGTTGGGCCGCTGTGGTAGATGCAAGGAAGGAAAAGTGGACGCCACCTTCTGAGCTTCAATCACACGATCGAATTCCTTGTCAAGACCAAAACCTGCGCCCTCGCTGCTTCCGACGCGGATGTCAAGCGGTATTAGACTGCTTTTTCGCTTCGACGGTCCAGAGGAATTTTCTGTGGTGTCGCTCTCCGTACTTGCTTCTTGTGCTCCTAGTACATAAGTGTCCGCCTCTACATTTATCGACGGGCGGTTCTGATGTCGCTCTGGGATCGATGGAACCGCAGGAACTTCATAGCTGACTTGGCGGCGTGCCTCGGCCATAGCCTGCATGTCTGACGGAGTAATAGAAGGACGTGTCTTGAGCTTGCTGCCAGGAGCCTTGATCGTAGCAACCGGCTCTGGCACGCTTGGAGAGTCTGCCTTAGGCGATTCCGCGATTGGGTGACGAATTACTGAATCTGGTGTTCGCGGTTCGTCATCAGACTCAGAGCCATGTGCTGGATACCTAGGAGGCTGTAGTTGTTCGACGGGTGTAACGGGTCTCCGCGAAGGCTCTCCCGTCAATATTGTTTCCACCAGTAATGCTTGCTTGACAGGCTCATCCAGCCCCACTGGCGGACTTGGAGTCAGATAGGAATCCAGCCCGAAGCCAAAGTCCTGCTCTCCCAACATGGCCGCAAATTGTGGCAGTGACATGCGGTGGCTCCTTTTGACTTCTTCTTTTTGCTCATCAGAGGCCGGAGTAGTTGCTCGTGGTGTTAAAGGTCCATCATCTTCGTCTTTGGTGTCGGGAGATGGTGGTGAACATCGCTCTTCACTCATTGAATCTGTCGAGTAATGGCTCTCGTCATCGTATTCTCCGTGATCGATAGGTAGATCATGTGGTCGCTCGCACTCATCTAAGGACGCCCCGAGAGCTTCAGCTTCCAAGTGCTGGCTGTAAAGATCAGGGATGGCATAGACATCGACCTCGCTTTCATCGTCCTCCTGCTTGATGAAGACATCCTCCTCCGTGTAGCTATTCGTATCTCCAGTCTCCAATGAAGGCAGTGGAGTGTCAGGATCCAGATTGCTGATAAGATCCCTATCATTGCCAAGAGTGAATGCTGGAGAATCCATACCCCTTTCTTCATCTTCGAGCATTTGGCACTTGCTTTTCACCTTGCGGAGGATGGATTCCCTTGAAATTCGTGGAGGCATCTTGTACTCCCCAAGATCGGCGACATCATCATTCTCAGCCTCGTCTTCATAGATCTTAATACCATCGTCTTCAGTCTGGCTGTTACGTTCGGGGCTCATGCTTTGAGTTCCATGTCTCAGCCGCGCCTCGCGTTGCTCCTCAGTGGCTGTCTTGGGTTTCGCTTCGTCTTGAATCATCATAAGTCTCAAGCGATCTTCGATGGACATTGAGCATCCGCCCATACCCTGGATCTCGGCTTTGGTGATTGATGCAGGTGACGGAGGAGTCGCGATGTTGCGCTGGGCGCTGCTGGCACGTTCGGCCGCAACATTGAGGCTTCCGTTCGAGTCAGACCGAACCCGCGGATATGTTGGTAGGCCCAGAGCAGGCAGGGGTGGTAAAGGCCGACGTTCGCCGTTGGAGTTGACTGAATTGGTCCGTGTGGGCGAGGACCGGGTATCTAGGGCTGACGACGGGTTTTCTGGGGGTGGAAGGCTGCTTTGCTCTCGATCGAAAGGATCATCAACGTGCGCTGCAAGGTCGTCATTTGCAACTGCCGGGCTCATGAAGCGCCAATCTTCTGGCAACACAACTGGCGTCTTGTCCGTGTCTTCAAGGGATGCATCGAAACTGTCCTCGCGATCAAAAGATGTACTTCTGTCGAACCCTTCATCCTCATCATCTTCGACTGAGTCGTAGCTTCCGTCGCGCGATCCAGACGCGACTGAAGATGGATCTGGAGTCGTCATCTCATACTCGTTGACTTGCGGTGGAGCAGCGGCGAATGTCACACTCTTCGCATGGCGATGTAGTGATTTTCCCGCGGGTAACTGACGTTCGACCGATGAGTCTTCGTCGTCTGACCATACACTAGCCTCTGGATCGAGTCCTTGCGCTTGTGTAAACCTGCTCTTACTCGAAAGAGACGATTTGCTGGGCGAGATTTGCCCTTTACTTGGGGATTGAATCGGCTCCGGGTTAAAGTTGAGCTTTCCAGGAATCTTGAGGGAACTCGAAGTTACCTTACTATCCATCTGGTTCTGACTTCGGAGACCCTCAAGACCTTTCCCACCGAAAGCATTGCCGTGTACCTGAACGTTCAAGGGCCTGCCCGAAGCCAATGGCCTCTCGATCATTGGACTTGAGGAAGGATCGTATTCGTTCTTATGCTCTCGGGCGAACATACTGCTATTCTTGACGCGAGACGCGCGCTTGAGGTTTTCGATGGACGACCTTTTGTTTGACGACGGCGAGCCTTCTCTTTTGTCGCCAATGCTTCGATTCTCATCACCGAAGCGACTTGGAGATTCGCGACTTTGCCAGTAAAGGCGCGGTGAATTGGATGCCATGGGCGAGGACTCAAATGGTGAGGAATGCTCGTTGAACATTGGTTTCTAGACCCCATCAGCATAAATTCTGTACTAAGTTCGCGACTGACTTACCTTGGTAACCTGATTATAGCTTGGAGAGTTCCTTCGCTGCGCCATTGGACTTAGCTCTGTGAGCGGTCGCTGCACTGGTAACCCGCTCATCTTGTTTGGAGAGGATGAAGGGGTGCTCTTCTGGATGCGGAGAGGCTGTTCATGGTGGATCGGAGAATCAAACTGATATACCGATTCAGAAGCCATTGTATGCTTTGAAAAATTGAGCGCGTCTTCTGTTTATTATTGCTGTTGAGTTGTTGACAATCTAGTGCCGGTTTCCGCCCCAACTAGCGCCTGTTGCCTTACTAGCCTACTTTAGGGGCGGCAGGGGTCAACATTTTTGCATGGGAAGTGCATTAAGGGTTTGAATTTATAGTAGTCGAAAAGACTCGTTGACGCTTTGCTTATGGCTCAGAATTGCTCTCAGCTCGCTACATATTATCGTTGACACTTATCTGTCTCAATTTTGGTGGGCAAATACTTTACGGAGTAGCTTGACTCGTTCGTGCTTACATCATGCCCGCGTAATCCGTGCACTCCCCTAAGAACGGATCTTTTGAGATGCACACTGTATGCGCTCCTTGAGTCTTGGATTCCCCAGCTTAACAACGAAATTCTAGAGTTCAATTCCCAGCAGAGAAGTCGAGCCGTGTTCTAGGGCACGGGTCATGTCCGTGCAAACTATTCCTTGGTCCTGTCCGATCTGCATACCATACCTCCACCAAGTCCAGCACTGGAGCGCGCGAATCTGGCCTTAGCCCCCAGCGATGTCGACTAGCTTGCGGTCTGCCTGCCTGTTTTGCCAATATCGATTATCACGGACTGCTACACAGAAAAAGTCATACCAGCTACAACAGCATGCGCGGGGATTGGCACAAATGCAGCGCCGCCGTCCGCCGTCAAGAATGGACCTATCGCCCAAGGTTGCCCGGAAGGCGGACACACCAACAAGTAATACGAGGTCTGCCAGAAAGCATGGTGATGGTCCGTTCAATAGTCTCAATCAAACAGAAGCCCGCATCCGCCGTCAGACACGTCCGCGTTCTGTCGCCGAACAAAAGAGGACCACTGGAGGTAGAAAGCAAGCTCAGACGGACAAGGTTCCATCGAGCCCATTCAGAGCCTTGAAAATGCAAAGAACCCTTGCCGCAGTGCCATACGGGCAACGAAATACGATCAAGGAGAGGATAGGCAACCTTCAGGCTTTCGAGGACTTCCCCCTCCTTCCGGGTATCAAAGAGTCTGTGGTTACAGATGCACTTTCTGGCTTGGAAGTGATTACACCTACACCGGTCCAACGTCTTGCCATCTCAGCATTACTGGGTCAGCGTCTAGGATCAGGTAGAAGGTCGCCTAAAGGGACGCCAGGGGATATGGAGCAATATCTCATTGCCGCAGAGACCGGTTCCGGGAAAACGTTAGCCTATCTCTTACCCATTATGGACGCCGTGAAGAGGGCTGAGGCACAAGATGCGGACATTGAAGCTCATAAGAACGCGCTCGACAACGAGAAGCGTAATCGAAACAACCCCTTCGAGCTTGAGCCGCCTCCTCTGACAAACCAGCCGCATCCTACTACTGGCAGACCACGGGCAATCATACTGGTCCCCACGTCAGAGCTTGTCACCCAGGTGGGAAACCTTGCCAAGGCGCTCTCTCACAGGGTGAAATTCCGTTCTGCCCTTCTCTCTTCCTCCTATACCGCGCGAGTGATCCGTAACCGCTTGTTCGCGCCAAACGGCGTCGACCTGGTGATCTCGACCCCACATCTTCTGTCCAGCATCGCCGAATCTGACCCCAACATCCTCAGCCGTGTCTCCCACCTCGTCATCGACGAGGCTGATTCATTGCTAGACCGCTCGTTTGCCTCCTCAACCTCAGCAATAGTTGACAAAGCGACGCCTTCACTTCGTCAACTGATCGTGTGCTCCGCAACCATCCCTCGGAGCCTTGATTCGTATCTTCGAAAGAGGTTCCCTGACATACATCGTCTTGTCACTCCTAATCTCCACGCCATCCCTCGCAGGGTCCAACTTGGAGTAGTCGATGTAGCAAAGGATCCGTATCGTGGAAACAAGGACCTCGCCTGCGCCGACACTATTTGGACAATCGGTAAGAGTGCTGCTGAGCATATAATTGTCTCCAATCCTGATGCGGAACTTCTTGACCTCAAATACATTCTCGTATTCGTTAACGAGCGCGAGAAGACGCAAGAGCTAGCCGACTTCTTGGTCTCGAAGGGTATTGATGCTGTTGCATTGAGCAGAGATACACCGGAGCAGCGACAAAACCAGGCACTAGGTGCTTTTACGTCTTCATCTAAACAGACGATATCAGTCGCACCGGAGCTGCCAAAAGCTGCGCCGGGCGCACCGAATTATACGCCGGCCAATCGCTCAACCAGTTCCCCAGACCCACCCAAGCGTCAGCTACCAAACACAAAAGTGCTTGTGAGTACGGACCTCGGATCCCGAGGCATCGACACCGTAGCCGTACGGCACGTGATATTGTATGATGTACCGCATTCGACCATCGACTTCATACACCGGCTAGGAAGGACGGGAAGGATGGGCCGACGAGGACGAGGGATTGTGCTCGTGGGTAAAAAGGATCGCAAGGACATAGTACGGGAGGTCAGAGAGGGTATGTACAAGGGCCAAGCTCTGATCTAAAGGGCCATCATACGACCGTTATGCCATGCGATCGCGCGCCTTCGGATTTTCCAAAGAAACTTCGGCATGAAGGCTACTGAAGAAAGAGATGTCTGGTCATCGAGGCATTGTTCCAGCTTTGACTGTTCTCACAAGGTAACACTGGATCCTCCGACGCCCAGCAGGACCATCATACTTAACGTATGACCGTGATGTTACGAAGTCGACAGGCAGCATCAACGGCTGGGGAAGTATCAGTATATCGTGCTAAGTTCTATACCACTTGCAATTATACATTTTGTATTATTACAGTAGGCACCCACAGCGGATGGAAGGTGCCCGCTAGCATCGACCTAAGCTTGGCATCAGCGGTGACGTTTAATTGGTCAGAGTCTCGCTACGCTGCCTTGGTCAGGAAAGGCTCGCCGCCAAGAAATAACATCATTGACGGACGCTTTCCACCCGCTGTGGGTGCCTACTGTAAAGTATTGAGATATCACGATATATTCCATGCCGTGGAGCTGACTTGTAACTTTAATCCCGTCCGGTTGAGGATGTCGCGCAAAGGGGTCCAGATCCTCGTTCCTCGTATTTCGTCTGCGCATTCCCTTCTGGCGCTCCCGTATCCAATCGAGGGCTAAAGAAATCCACGCCAACGCAGACAATCCTGCGCCGGCTTCAATCGTCGGGTCCTTCGTCCTGGGCCCCACCAGTCCTGCGGCGCTCGTACAAATGTTGGCATTCTGCCATTCTGCGTCTCTTTGGTCTCGCTCTCGTTCCTGGTCGTAGGTCATGTTACCTGTTTCCTTCCCATTGTTTCAAAATGCGTCCGACATTCGTGTCTTCACTTCTGGCGCCGCTCGCTTGTCTCACACTCGCTCAGCAAAAGCCCGTCGACCTTACTGAACTGCTCAACGAGCAGAAGAACCTTACAGAATTCACTACATTGCTGACTAAACAATATGGCGATATATATGCCAACCTCTCCTTCCAGAACGATGTTACTATCCTCGCCGCTAGTAATGATGCGTTCGCAAAGATCCCATACTCGACTCTTGGGCCGGCTTTCCAGAGCAACCAAAGTAATGTCATTCGCTCAGTGCTTGAGTACCACATCATCCCGGGCCTACACCCAGCAGACTCCTACAATGGCAGCTTTAAGTTCACTCCGACCTGGTTGAACGACAAAACATACACAAATGTCACTGGTGGGCAGGTGGTAGGGGGTGTGCAGCAAGCTGGGAATGTGAGCATCTACACGAGTGGTATGGGATCGCGGTCGACCCTCGTGCAGGCTGTGAGTTCGCCCGACCATGGTCCGGCTCTAAGACGGTATACTAACCTACACTACCAGAACCTTGTTTTCAACGGCGGCCTCGTACACGTAATCGATACTTTCCTAGTACCACCGACCGACTTCATTAGCACTGTCCCTCAATTCAACCTTACTGCTGTCGGTGGAGCGGTTACAGATGCAAAGTTGGGTGACTATCTCAATACAGCGACAGATTTGACAATCTTTGCTCCTTATAATGATGCTTTCCAAAAGCTCGGCACCACTCTCTCTGCCATGTCGACCGTAGAGCTTGCAAGCTTGCTAGAGTACCACGTGGTCAATGGGAGCCATTCCGTGGGCTACAGCGCCAATCTTCCGAATGGTACTGTGCTAAGAACTCGTCAAGGTGGAAATCTAACGATCACGTTCGCATCCAACTCACTCTTTGTCAATTCAGCCCGTGTGCTACAGGAAGATATCCTCATTGCAAATGGCGTTATACATGTCATCGACAATATACTCGACTACAACGCCTCAAACATCCGGCCGGTGCCTGCCACACCTACCCAACCGGCCGTCCTACAAGGCGCTCCATTGACGGGAAATGTCCTTCCTTTTGCCTCCGATCTACCTACAAGCGTTTCCTCATTCAGTAGCTCTACTCCTACTCCAGGAGCGTCGAGTTTCGGCATCTCAGACATCGGATCAGAGCCTACTAGTACTTCGAGCACGATGTCTACCCACGCGACGCAGACTGGCACGGCCAAGAAAGGTTCAGGCTATAAAGTAGAAGCTCCTCGGGCTCATTATGGCGGTCTCTTAGGCGCCGTGGTTGTGGGAGTAGGCTTCCTTTGATATGATTGCGTTTTCCTAAGATACGTGATGTATTGTGCTTTTCCTTGGGTCTTCCTCTTTGTGTATCGATACCTATTAGTTACAAGCGAGGAGTTGACGCTGACAGGTCATTCAGCGGCTGGAAGGTCGGACGAGAAGTCATGAAGGGAATGAGCATGGTAGTGTCCTGGGATATAATATATATATATATAAATATGTGGACATATAGGAATATGTTCTGGGCTTCCAGTGTCGATATAAGAGTAGAATATGGTCCCGTGTATATGCCGCTCACAACAAACTTGTGCTTGGTACAAGGCGATAGGAGAAAGCACGTAAGGCCTTGAATGTAGGCTGTTGACTCCCTTCCATTGCATCAACTCAAGTACGTTCGAAGCTCGGGTATTGCGGGCATGACTCCGGGCTCGCCTAAAAGTGCCGCGATCGTTAGTCTGGGGAATCACGTGATTTAGACGATCGCCGCGACAAGCTCAAACATCCGCCCTTCAGACCTAGTACCATCGTTGTAAAACTTCTTTCCCCTGTGTCATGAAATCAAGACGGCTGTAACATTCAGAAAGCGTGGTCTATATACGAAGGCCTTGAAAGGCTACCTTCAAAAAATCCAGCTCAACTTCGATCGAACCCATCTCGCCCGTCCGAATAACGTAAGGAATCGCCGAAAGATCGTGAAGTCACCCCGATTACCCAGCATCACTGCCACCAGGCCCCTCTTTAGTTTCTGTACAAGAAACTACAGGAGACTCCTTCATCGAAATTAGTTATCGCAACGATCCTACCGCCTAATCAAACCTACCTTAGACGGAGATCTATCGGCCCAAGTCCGCATCGACCCTCAAGAGTGCAACCTACGGGAAGCAGTGCGAATCTCCGTCCTCGCTCACGACCTTCATCGGTTGAGCTTAATACCATTGTCTAAACCATACGATTTTAACAGAGGAGCGGCAAAAGCGTACTGGGACAAGGTGGCGCACAATCGCTTCTCAGTGGTGTCAAAGGGCGGGAGGTGGACCTAGGGAGCCGGCGGATCTGAACAATCTTCATAACGTCGCTGGCCCAAGCATCCAGGGAGACGGCTCTACATACGTTGAGAGGGCCTCTTCGCGCCAGTGATTGCCTAGATGACAGATAATTCGGCACTCAACGCCCAGAAGGACCGCTTGGACCTTTCCGCAGGAGGTTTTGGGCATGGATGGGCAATTTAGCTTGGCTACCAGGGAAGACTTCTGGCGGCTGCAGAACGAGATGAAGAATGTTTACGCCACACAAGCTGAACATGCCGACCGCCTTACTCGCCTGGAACGTCGTCACGATGAGGATGCTCGCATGAAATCTGTCTGGGGCTCAGGTTCTCCGTTTCCTGGTGTCCTGAATGGAACTCCCCAACAAGGTAAGTGTCAGCAAAAGAACCAATATGGTGTCGCTGATAAGGTCGCTAGACCAAGGTTACAATCCGGCTGCGGAAGCTTTTAAAAACTTCGATCAAGATCAGCCCCATAGTTTGATAGGGAGTCTGCACCTTGATACCGAAGAAGAGCCTCGGCGCGGAGCATCTAGAGCTAATAGCGTTCGTTTCGACGAGAAAGCGTTGCACGGTCACTTTCCCCGACCCTCTACCGACTTCCTCCCTCTGAGAACGGGGAGTGGACTCGGCAGTCACCCCATGACTGAGCGTTCTTCGTCGCACAAGTCGGATGGTCGGCAAAGCTCCGCTGGACAGTCAGTCCATTCAATTCAGTCAGCACGGGCAAGTAGTTTCGGTTTGGAGTCAAGGCCGCTTTCTGCGACAGTGCCTGCTTTCGTACCGCTTGGTCCACCCCCTGGTCTCTTCATCCTGGGGCCCGTGCCGTCAATCATTCGCTGTTGGCTTACATCGAACTTTTCTAATGAAACACTTCTGTATGCTACCGTCTGCACAGCTTCTTACAGGTCGACATTAGACGCTGGATTAGCGTCAAAACTGGGCTTCCATGATGAGATTTTAGAAAGACCCGATGGCGAGCGGATAGTCAAGCTCCCAGTCTACCTTCCCGAGGCCACGATCCAGCAGTCGTCTTCCCGCTCCGCCAGCCCTGCGCCGCAGCTGCCGACTATGACTGTCGAATTCGTGGTCCAAGACCTTCACGCCGACTCAGACAATATGCAGATATTCCTCGGATGCGACACGTTGCGTGCTCGTAGTGCTGATATTCAGTTCTCTCTTGATCGCTTAACCTTGTTCGATGACGATCGCAACAAGCTTTCGGTACCATTGGTCCGCCCAGAGAATGCAAAGCTCTTTCAGACGCTTCTCACGACTAATGCCCGGTCGAGTGGCTTCAATTCTCCGAAGTCTTCAGCATTGGAAAACCAGAATCCGGAGCTACGTGCCGCTAACGGCACTCATAGTGAAAGCGCAGGTGAAGCTGGACAAATTCCGAGCCAGTCACCGACCGCGAACAGGACTGATAGCTTCAGGGATTCAGTCGCTACGCTTACCGCCTCTGCCTCGTCATCCATTTTCGAGGCCCGCAAGAATTCAGTGGATTTATTGGCTAGTGAGGAACGCACGCCCACGACGACGACAACGACGAGCACGGACACTCGAGGTTCTGAAGTACTGACCAACGGGACTATACCCGATACTCCTACAAGGACGGAGTCTGGCAACGTCTGGGGTTCTTGGAGGCGCGGGAGCATTCAGAACGGCAAAGCGGACTCGTCCTCTTCTACCATTACTTCGGGATACCAGCGAGCAGGGCGCGGTGGGGGTGGCAGAGGCATGAAAGTGCTCAAGCCGGCCAGGCTGAACACCGCACGTGCAACTTCCGCAACTCAGGGCCCGGTGGGTTTCGATGCTGCGCCTTCTCGCTTTGGAGACACCGCTCGCCGTAGTAGCCAAGCAACGCCGGTAGAGAGCTCGGAGATTTCAAGATCCGGCGTGGAACGAAAATCATTTTCCGGTGACCCGAAGCCGCAACCTCTATCTGCTACTAGCAAAGCAAGGCCTTCGAATCCTATCGGAGGGGCTTCTGCATTCGGCTGGTTGAACGCTGGCGAGTCGAAGCCGGCCTCGACACAGGCTGAGTGAGAAGACAGAGATTAGAACACTTCAACCCTTCCGATCTGCATGCAACGTCTTGCATTCGTTGCTGAGATGTGCGAAGATATGTACAATAGTGCAGTGTCTACAATGGATACAAGAAGATCAAACAGTATTCGACATCCATCAGTCTTCCCACCTTGATCCATTCCGCACATTCTGACATCAATCAGCTGTCCTCATGTCCCTTTCTTCTTTAAAACTTCCATAACTGGTGAGCCCTCACGTTATGGCCTCCTTCTCCCACCTCTACATTTTGCAAAGCGTCTGCACCGCCTCTCTAGTACTTTCCTTGGTCTCCTTCACCAACCGCGCAATCTCCTTGAACCTGCAACGTCCATCAGCCTACCTTATTACCCCATCTCCAAACCCGTTCGAAGAAATAGAAACAAAGCAAAAAACAAAACCTACCCCTCGCTCCCCGCATCCCCCATACACTCATACAACCACCCCTCACTCGTCGTCACCACCGCCCCCTCGCTTCTCAATCTCTCCAACGCCACCCCTCTTTCCCCCTCATGGCAGCTACTCACCCCATCCGCCAGCACATACACCTTGTGCCCCTCGGCTAGCAAATCCAGCGCCGTCTGCGTGACACAGATATGCGTCTCGATGCCGACAATGGCCACCTGGTAGGGGTCAGGTGATGTCTGCTGCAGCGCGAACCGTAGCTCGGGAACCATCATGCTGAAAGCGGTCTTGTCGATGAGAATAGGCGGAGGTTGGGAAGCGGGGAAGAGCTCGGAGCAGAGGGGGCCAAGGCGGGAGGAGGACTGCGTGGTGGTGTAGACGGGGACGGAGAGGGCGTGGGAGGCGCGGATGAGTTTCTGGGCGGTGGCGATGCTAGCGGAGGATGGAGGGTGTGAGCGGTGAGGTCTGTATCACTGGACAGGGAGGGGAGGTGGGGCGGACACTTTGGGGTACTCATAGATGACGGGGCGGAAACGCTCTTGGATGTCGCAGATGCTGTTCGAATTTTCAGCCTGGAAATGCTCCGAAAGGGATCGTCAGAGCATACAACAAGGCAGGATTAGCTGTGCGAGTGAGATCAGCGCACGAAGTCCGATGTCGACGCAGATAGGTACCACTCACGGAAACGCCCGCTTCGTGCCATTTTGCCGGAAGTATGATATCTGATGCTGGAAGGAGTTGGATTACAATTCAGTAACCTTAATTCGACGTACCTAGACTCGAGCGATCGTCGAGTCCTGATTCCTGAAGTACATTCGACCGACCGGGGAGTTCATTACCCCCCCATATCTGACCCCTCGGCTTCCTCGGCCGGCGGGAAGATCGACTTGGTCCGTGCACTGTCGCGCTTATGCAGGAACTCGGTGCACCTGCAGTTGGGAAGAGCTCAACTGCGCCATCTCTTTTCCCCAACCTCACTCAAAGCCATCACTTTCCTGTCCTTTTCTTTCGTCTCTTCCTCTCTCCCCCTTCATTTAGTTTCAGTTCCCTTCCAGTCAATTGACATCTTACACACTCGTTTCGACTTCCGTCACTACAACTTTGCGCCCAATTAGCGCATAGTATCTCAAGACCAACCTCCCACCATGGCCGAAGTGCGCATCAACCCCGACGACCCCACCGCCGACCCTTCCGCCGACGTTGATATGGGCGGCGATGACGACGTCGTGGAAGTTGGCGAGACAGGCGCCGCCGAGGGCGCGGAGGGTGAGGAGCCAGAAACTGTGGGCGAGGAAGAAGCGCCGAAGCCTGCGCCGCGGGTGACTTTCGTTGAGTATGTCTACTTCAATGCGCGGAATCACTAGTGACAGGATGCTGATGGGTACTGAAGCTATCTCAAATCGCCCATCATCGAGCTCGCGATCGGGTCCTCGGATACGCAGACAGTGCTGTTCGCGCATCAGGGGCTGCTGAAGCGCTCGCCGTGGTTTGAGTCGAATATCGCTGAGGCTAGTGTATGACCCCACGCCTTCCATCACCCTTCCTGGAAAAGGATGGAAGTTGCGCTGTCTAATCCAATTTTGTCGTACAGGGCAATCGCATCGAGCTGCCCGACACGGATCTAGAGGCCATGAGCTGCTTTCTCGAGTACCTCTACACGGGCGAATACTTCCCCGCCAAACTCCCCAACGGCAGTCTCACGGCCGACCCCTCGACACCCGCGATCGACGAGGACGGTGCACAGCTGCTGAAACATGCGAAAGTGTACACACTGGCTGAGAAACTGGGCGTTGTTGTACGTATACTTCTCCTCTCGTCTCCCCCGCTCGTTTAAATTTCTCCATAGCACACAAACCTGTTGTAGGATTCTAACCCCAAGACAGCCCCTCAAATCCCTCTCTCACTCCAAAATCCACCTCGTCACCTCCTCCGCCTCCGCGGAACTCACTTACGCCCGCTACGTCTACAGCCACACGGCGCCCTCGGATAGCACTATCCGTAAACCGGTGGCATCGTTCTGGGGTCAAAGGTCGCATGTGCTGCGGCATGAGACTGAGGGCAGCTTCAGGCAGATGTGTCTTGAATACCCGGAGTTTGCGTTTGACGTGCTGAGCTTCGTGCTCGATGCGGAGGAGAAGCGGATGCGGGCGCGGAGAGGGGAGGAGGAGCCGAGGAGTGCGAGGAAGAGAGCGAGGGCTTAAAAGTGGGGTTATGTAAAAGGTGTGGGTTGATTCATGTCAGTGAAAGAGGGTGGATCTGATGATTGTAGAAGGCGGCTGGACAGTAATATCTATAGAGCGAATCTTCATCGGGTCGCCTGTCCTTTGGCCTTCCAGGATGTACAATAGTGGACCCCGAAAAAAGAAACGACGCCGCAAATGCCTTGCCGAATCGCATAGGCGCCGTGCAATTTGTATCTATAATCGCTCAACTCTCTGTCTAAAGCGCTCGCCTGTGCTTGGCATGGGTTTCTCTAGCCTCAATGCCCAGAGCAACAGGTCTTCAACCGGCAGCAATGCCAGCAGTATGCCATTGCACAGATAAGCCAAAGCCGCAACGAGTGTCGCCATCAGCGCATCCATCCAGTAATGGTTTGCTGTTGCTACGATGGTGACGAGGATCATCGCTGGATAAACGACTCCCATCCCTACATGGAAAATTTTCCATCCCCAAGCCGTTCGTGCTTCCGCTTCTTTCGGCGTGCGGCGGATAGTACCGGCGTGGTAGATGATCGTGCAGCCGATGACGAACGCATAGCCGAAGTGCATCGAGGGCATTGCAGCAAGGGAGTTGACGTAGTTGCCGGACATGAAGATGGAGGTTGCATTGTCATGGCGCACAGTGTCGAGGAAGCCGTACTCCGATGGAAGCAGGCGCGGAGGCATGCAGGGATATAGGGTGAAGGTTAGGAAGGCGAAAAGGTTAGTCAGGGTAAGGGTGCGGCGCACGGTGGCGAATGTAGGATGGGAGGGCGCGACGTGGTAATACCATGCTATGAAGCTAGAACAATTTTGATCAAATCCTGCCGATTGAGGGGCGGAGAACAATTACTTACCCTACTGTGCCAGGAATGTGGATCAGAGCGTATGCTCGGTTCAAGATTGTCAAAGCTGTCTGGTGTGCGCTCATGAATCTATTTTGTACGTGCTGCTCCCGCCAGAGAAAGACAAATTTCAGCGGGCCGAACTCTTCGAATTCGAGGATCTGGAGGCCATGGTCTTCAGCAATCTGCCAAATCTCCTCGGAAAATATACGCTGCGATATGACCTTCGTCATGCGGTAGAAGAGGTAGGTGATGATCCAATAGAACATCTCGATCAAGAAGGGGAACTTTTGTAGGATACGGCTGTGAATGTGCTCTGCGAAGCGTGACGTGTTAAATGTGTGAAAGCCGATACCACAGCATCTCCGTCGTTTCTTTGGGTGCCTCGAAGATGCCAGAGGCTCTTGTGCATCGTCATTGTTCCACAATAAATCGTCGGAGGAAGTGGCAGCGCTCTGGTCATCAAGCAAAGAGTCGTAGTATTTCTTCCGCTTTGGGAGTATAGGATAATCTCGTCGTCTAGTTACAAACATGGCCCAAATCAGAATACTGAACACAATCTAATGTCCAGCATCAGCGATATTCCGGCAGTGCGTAGAAGATCCATTGATACGTACCAAAGGCTCGCCCCAGGGCGGAAGCTGATACATCGGCTCGCTGTTCCATCGAGGCGGCGTCTTACTGGTTGTGAGGTTCGAAGCAACTGCCCTGACATCTGAGGAGCTCATACGTCGAATACTGTTGCCATAGGTAATCCGAGCCATCTTGCCCTCAGCGTTCCGTTGAGCGTTGTTGAAAGAGACAGCGATCCGGACTGCGTGATGGACTATGGGAGGATTCGCGTACTAGATCTCATTGTTCACGTGAAAGGTTGCTTTCCGAACGTGTAAGAGTCGAGGAAGGGGCGACCTTACGGCCTCCTATATGAGATACTGATGGACGCCCCTCCCAGAAGGACGGATGCTGATGCCTGATTCGGGTTTTTGCAACAAGGCAATGTTGTGGCGGTCATGAAATGGAAGGATAGGTAATGTAAACGATGGTTACAGCAACAACACCCAGCAGTCAGGTATACATGATACAAGAAGAGTATGGAAGCGACGTAGGAGTCTGAAGTGGGCCGGACCTTTACCCAGCCCTGGCAAAAGGGTCGCAGTACGCAAGAGGAGTAGAAAGGAGGAGATGCAAAGACGAAGGTTTCAACAGAGAGAAGAGGAAGTCTTGTGCGCATGAGGGCAAACGAGACCAAGGGGAGCGCGCCATGGTAAATGTCAAGAGTGGGAAGCTTCAAGTGGGAGGCGTCGTCAATTTTGGTCATGGCGGAAAGCATAAAGCTGGTCGTTATGGACATTGTCCATCATCTATTCCTCGGCGTCAACGCTGCTTTCCTTAGACATGGACGAAGAGACTTGTAACATCGGCCGCCTGTCTAGTCCTCAGCTGGACACCCGACAATTGTCATCATCTACAATGTTCTTCCCAGCTCGGCGAGAGATCGCATCTGCGGGCAATGCCTGAGAAAGTTGAGATGTGCGGTCCGCAATATCAGGGAGTCGATGATTGTCATCATGCCTGGATACTTCTCTGAAAGTGAGGTGGAGTTGCACGTGGTGCAGGCGGCAAACTCAATCTTTCAACCAAATGCCAAGTGCCAAGCCCGAGCTCTACACTAGCGCTGCCGAGGTCTTTCACGGTCGATATCCAGAGGTTTGCCCGAGTGACTCCTCCACCTTCTTCTTCTTCACCGCAGCACCAAATCCTTATCGTCAATACCTCAAATACTCGATTGGTAGTTTGATCATCAAGCGGTGCTGAGAGGAAGACTCGCAGTCTTTTTTCGCTAACGGTACCTTCGAACCTCAAAGGAGTACCGTTAGATAGACTCTGCGTACACCCGCCACTTCAAGCTCGCCATCAAACTCAGACAACGGCATCAAGTCGGAACCAACAGGAGATGCATGGGCTTCTCGTAGGGCAATCTCCCTCGACCCTGGCATGTTCCATGAATTCCCGGGCGCCGGATCGTTAGAGAAGCAGGGGTTAGCTGAAGGCTATCCAATATGTCCGATCCCAAGACATTGATGTGTCGTGAGCAAGCCTGATTGATGCCTTTGTGCAACCATTGTTTGACTGGCGCCTATATCGAGTTTCAGGATACGCAGGTTGATTGTACATGTGGCTCACATATCGGTGCTGGATCTTTGATACTGCGTGGTCTCGAAGAACATATTTGGCTGAACCTAATTTACTGAACCTAATTTACTGACACTCAACCGCCAAATCTGGCCTTTGCAAGAGAGTCTCAAGTCTCGCTGGCCTATGCTATCTTCCCTCGCCTATATATCGATCATACTAATGCCCATAGCTGGTCTTCTCCACTTGCGCGATCGCTGCGTCACTCATGCTTTCTACGCCCGGCGCCTATGAGGATATCTATCTCGCCCCGAAACACCCAATACCCAGACCAATGATGCACAGCTACCAATAGAGAAAAGCAAATCACTAAAGGTCTTAGGCTTGACTTACTACACCCGTAAGTCAGTGAAGCGGCTGTGCAATACTTGCACCTCCGCCGAAGTTCTCTGGTAGCCTTCAGCCAGGTCAACCCGCAAAGCGAAACCTAGTGGCTTCAAGCCGCCCCAGCCCTTCTCTAGGAGCGACATTCCTCCGACGATACGAGTTCGCGAAGTCTGCACACATGTCAGCCGATTCTCTGAGTTAATTGGCTGATTGGACGAGGTATATAGTCACCTTGTAACTGCACCCTCACTTTTCGCAGATCTCCGGTTTGGATGTGTTGTCCGATGCCGTTCATCAGTCTATCCGCCTCGCCTGCCTTGACACTACCCGCGGGTAGCATGCCAACGGTGCCTCGCACCCACACTATAGTCTCCTGTGGCAAGACCTCGAAGAGGGTCAGCAGCACTCCCGAGGCATCTGCAAAGCAGTCTCGAGGAAAATGGAACATCATCCCTGTCAGTATCCGCTGCACAAGTACTTCCCCCTGCGAGTGTATGATTCGCTTGACTGATTGCTGGATTTCGGGAGGGTTCCGTGGTTGGGAGCCGTTTTCGCCGTCGTCAAAGGTGGAAGAATTGGGGTTATCAGTACCGTAACTGAGGAAATCACGTAGGAAGTGTAGCGTAGCTGTGAGAGGGGCGTATTGTTGTAGGGTGAGGGCGCTGATGGAGGCCGAGACGATGGGTTCGCAAATCGACCCTGAAAATAGCTGCCGATGGTAGTAGATGAGAGCATCGACTAGGAGGCGGAAGAAGTCTTCGATGACTGTGACATTCATTAGCGAGCAGACGAGTGTATAAGGAGCTATTAAGGTTTACCGTCAGGTAGATCCCCAGGCGGCAAGCTGTTCATGATGCGTAGAAAGGCGACTGCTTGAGTCTCGAAGAAGCTGTAGATGGCTTGGGAAGTGGCGGGATCCACGAACTCAGCACCTACTGCAAACTCACGTAGGACAGAGTCCGTTGCCCATAAGAAGCACCCTTGCCGTGTGTTCTGGAATCCTTGGGCAAGCTGTTGTGCGAGTGTCGACAATAGTGGGAGTATTGCGGTTCGATAGGAAAGTACCATGTTGCGCCAACAACGGCAGACGGTCTCGAGTATAGGGACCGAGTCTGTGAAGTTCTCCGCAATAGTGGACATCACGGGAAGTATCTCCTGACAATATTTCACAGCTGGATTCTCTTGGTTGGGGGATACGTATGGTTGGATGCTTTGTACGAATATGGTGACCAATTGCAGATTGTCTGCAACAGCCAAGCGACTTTTGTCATCATCCTGCTGATTTTTCGCCCCAGTAGCCAGGGTCATCATTCTCTTGATGATCCGGTCGCAGAACATCTTGAAGATTGGGTAGATTCGGTCAATAGGCTGCGCCGAGATGACACACGCCACGCCCTCCGTGACTTCTTCTTGACTTGCTGGCGGAAGCTTGTCGATGACAGACACATAGAATCCATGGAGTTGCTCGATGTGATTTTGAAGAAGCTTCTTACAATCGGCTCCGAAGAATCTGAATGCAAGCGCGGCAGCTCTCACAACCTCCTTTGAGCTATGATTGAACCCAGCAATGACGAAATTTAGCTGGGGCTCGAGGAACTCCGGATGTTGAGCTGTCCATTCCGTGTATCTGCCCAAAGCCATGATAGCTTGGAATTGGAGCTTATCATGTTTCGGTATTTGAACGATGAGAGGAATGACTTGCCGCAAAATAACGTTCTCCTCCGGTGAAACGTTACGACCCATTGCCCGCAGGCTGAACAATGGAGCTTCGAGCTCCTGCCAGTGAGGAACGTTGGCATCGGTGGCCTGGGATCCCCACTGAGAGATCCACTGTCTTATCAGGTTGCAGGATTTCGCTAAGCATTCTGTGGCTGTAATAACATCGCAGCAGTCTTTAAGAACGTCACCCATCTGGTGTCGAAATTCTCGAAACTTTTCCTCCTGTTCCCTGTCTCCGTCGAACAGATCATCTTCATTGGGTCCGGCTGGCGTCGGAAACTCCAGGTGCTTGATCATTATATCAACAAGATTAGCAAAGACATCAGCGTAGACGTTCCGTGCCTCTTTATACTTGTCCAGTGTGACCATCTGCTTGAATTCATACCAGAATAGAAACGTCAGCGCTATCGCCTCTCGGTCTCTGTCACGTGCACAGGATTCCAGTATAAGCTCCACAAGGCCTCGGAATTCATTCGGTAGTCGAGCAATCATTACGGTCCAGGCTTCGCCAGCTTCTGCAAAGATTCTGGTGAGTCCCTTGAAGGTATCTTGATCTTCACTCTCCGCAGATTCGGCTAGCTTTGGTTTCAAGGCAAGGATTCGAGGATAGATAAGTTGGATGATCTCAATCGACTCATCCACCTCTCTAGTATCCTTGAAGATCGTACACATACAATCGGCTGCAGCTTCGAAAGATCTATCGTTTGAGAGGGCATTGATGATGGCATCGAATAGAGGCGAATTGACCACATCAGCCGCCGGTATCTCTCGCAGCCAGGATGAGACACACTCAAGTAGTTGAGGATTCGAGGCGGCGCTGGCTGTTCATGGTCAGCCATAGTTGTTGACCGCAATGCTGTACCCACCTGATGACTGGGAGTATTGGACAAGTAGGCGTAAGACCTTTGGGGAGTTGTGTTCCAATAGTTCTGTAGTTCTACTGGACAATTCGTCTTCCTGTTAGGACAGGATCGAGTTAGCAGCCGGGTTCGGTGAAAGACACAGATGCTGCTGTCGGTTTGGATCATTATCGACTTACCGATAAATTGATTTTTCGACCCTCGGTGACCTCTTCTGGCAGAACCCTCAGGAACTCAAGCACGCAGTCTCCTGCTTGTGTGCCCAATGTTGAACCAACGACTTGCAGTACATCTTTCCATTCGGTCATCTGTATTGCAAGGTTTGCCAAGCACACACACAACTGGGTCCGTACCGGGCGAGGGCCTTCGCGAAAGCTGGCCAGAAGTGTCAGGAGGGAGTCTCTCAACGCTGGCAAGGATTGCCGAGGGAGCTGGTCAAGATCGTAGGTGATCTAGGTTTATGAGTATGGCGAATTTGGGTCGAGGAACGTCTTGTGGGTGGGGTGCGTACTTTGCCCTTCATGGTCGTGGCGGCGAAGAGCTTGGCCTCCGTAGTAGCATCTGATGAAGACAGAATAGAGTGTGTAGTTGTCCATGCCTCTGGCTATGATGTGTCAGCCGCCAGGACCATGAGGGATGGCGTGGTGGCGCAGAGGGTCGGTGCTTACAGATTTTTGGAACTTCTCCAAAAACTCATGTGCTTGGTTTTTCTGAGAGCGATCCACGTTGCTTTGCATAGTCGAAAGCGCTACAAGTACAGGCGCAAATGCATCTTGCCCTCCGGCAGCCATACTGACCGTAGAACTTGCAAAAATCGTGGGCGACAGCTTCTAGGTGGGGCTTTGAGAATCGTAACGCAAGGATCTCATGCATACGGAGTTTGGTTGTTGTCACTTTCAAGGGTTGATTGAGGCGACGGTTATGATGTACGGAGATTCGGTATGAGCAACCGAGGTACATTAGTTTCAGTCGAGTGAGGACGGTAGAGACAAGTTGTAGTGTTTAACCCTCAGTCTTCAAATCATCGTCACAAACAATCAATTCTTGGGGGTTCGGAGCAAATCGGCCCGCTGCGCAGGAACCTCGGGATCGCCATTGGAAAGCCACAGCGAACACCGTCGCGGAATTACACGCCTTCCCCGTCACCACACGTTGCCAACCGCTCATTGAACAGAAGCTCAGCTTCGCGGAGAGTGAGCGAACCGGTGTGCTCGAAGCCAGGATCAAAGGTATCTAAATCTCCAATATGACGGGTCGTGGTGGTGGAGGTGGCAGAGGGAAGGTCCTTTTACCGCCAATCAACTTTATCTTCAAGCTTCTACAGCAGCACTCAACGGTCTCAATATGGTTATACGAGCAACTGGCAATCCGGATCGAAGGCAAGATCAGGGTATGCCATATGCCTATGAGAGCTTTAAGGCTTCTCGCTGACTAAGGAATGCTGCAGGGCTTCGATGAATTTATGAACCTGGTCATCGACGATGCAGTGGAGGTAAAGCAAGCTACAAAGACAGATGAGGAGAAGCGAAGAGACTTGGGTAGGCCGTCCATACGCTTAGACACCCATAATCTTGCAGTACTGATGCGTACATAGGCCAAATACTGTTAAAAGGGGATAATGTATCGCTGATACAAGCACTACAGTAATCATCTCAACGATACCGGCTCTATCATGACCCGCTGTTCCTGGAGATAGGAGGCATGGCGTTAACGACATACCCCTAAGGCCGCATGGGAGAACGCTCATTGGAGCATACCAGAGGACCTCGTCACCGTCGAAGCACGTTTCCATCACCTACGACTATAGCATCCAGTCGCCAGTCTGTGGCGTCCGTAGGAACTTTGTTTTCATGGGAGAGAAGCTGCTGTTCTAATGCGAGTCCGACTGAGCACAGTCAATCAGATATCCTATTAGGCTCCACAAGACAAAGAAAAGCCTTACCGAGGAACGGCATTCTGGTTTCACTGGTAGCCTCTACACTCCTTTGTTCGTAGCGCTGCAGGAAAATATCATAGAAGCCCTTCCCGTGCCCCAATCTCGCCAAGTCCTTATCGAAAGCCACTCCAGGCATAATGATCAATTGCAGGTTTCTGTATTCATTTTTGGCTCCATCTGTGTCTCCCAAGCAGCGCTTTCTGTCTATGATTGAATCATGGCTTGGAGTTGGTATTCCCCATGCATCCGGCTCTAAAGCTTCGTAGTCTTCTTCCGAGTGCAAAGAGACCATGTCCATAACCGAGCTGGGCACTCCTGGCTCGGGAGAAGCTGACTTGTACAAGTACGGAACGAACACTTCTTTACCTTGCCGGAGAGCGTTATGCACGATAAGATCGGTAGAGAGCTCGCCTTTAGGCATAGAAAGATAGGCACTAATTCTTGTCGCAGTCTGGTATTCGGGTAAAGAGGAGAGTTGATCCGCCACTCTCTGAGCTGTATGTCATTTTTCGATCAGCCACTGCTATGCATTGGTAATGTGGCTACAGACACTGATGATCGATCTGTTGTTGTGGTAACAATGAGAGACGATGGCGAATAGCTCTTCGTAGCTCTTTCTTAGCTGATCGAAGGGTGTGCATCTCCATGATCATTGCAGGGTTTCTTCCACTGATGAGCGTACAATCACAGATACGGTATCGATGAACTATAGAAGCGACAGGGCATAACAGGCGAGTAAGAACTTTCTGGGCCACATTAGGCGAGGGTTCCCGCTTTCTGGGTAACCTCTGGAACCACCACTTTCCATTAACTTAAGGTACCAGTATGTCATTGCTTGGGAACGGCCAAATAGATCTCCTCTCATTCTTAATCATTGCAGAGCGCTTGTCGACATTTCTCTGTAATGTCATCCAACAGCTTCTTTCGCCACGACGGATCGGGGAATTGCGAGTGGTAGGGATACTTGCCTCAGTACTCAGACCTGCCTGCAGAAAAGCCTTTAACCCTAAAATCAACCCTAAATACTCGCTTAAGTTAGGGCGACGCTAGGGTTGAAGCTAGACGATAGCTTATGCCCGATGGCTTGAACTAGATTTTAGTGTGCCTAAGCACGTTCAAATTCGATATGAAGAATATTATAGTAAATTTTCAAGTTTTTTTTGTAGCAAATTTGAGAATGAGAACAACATAATTTAATTTAAGAAAAAATCGACTTTCTTGTTAATAAATGCATCAAAGTTGCCTTTTTACGATTTAAAAATGTTGTTAATTAACTTTATCGCACAACACAATGTCGAATTATTGTAAGTATTATTGTTGTTTAATTTGCTACTCTTGTCTATGCTCTATTTAATAATGCTAAAATCAAATACGTGTTACGTTTGACGTACTCTTATTGTCGTCTTCAAGTTATAATTCTTAAAAAAATCGAAAAATCTAATATTTACTACACAATTTCTAAGCTCGATTAGATTTTACACTTTACGTTCGAAGCTTTTTACAATTTTATTATTTGAACGATCGATTAATTAAAGATTTTACAAGTGTTTGAACTTACTCAATTGTTATCGTCGTCGCATATTAAATACTTTATAAATCGACGCAAAGACAATAAACGCATTTAGAAATAACAAAGACGTTAAAAGAATGCAAATAAATCAAAAGCGCATTAAAGCAATTGTGCGAAATCGCTTTAATTTCGAAGCAAAACAAGAGCAAATCAATAAATTGACACAAACAATAATTGACAACTCAATTATTATAGCAAAGATTAGTTTCGAGAAAAGTTTGCTATTTTAGACAACGTTATTTATATACAATATTTTGAAAACTATGTTAATTATTATGTCGTTATTAACTTTGAAAAATAATTAGTGTAAAAAGTTAAATAGTATTTCAAAATGTAAATCGTTAATATTGAACAATAATAATAACAATTCGAAGACGTAAAACAAAATAAAATCGAATGCTTTTATACACAATTAGTTATGTTATTAACATTTAAACAACAAAAAAGTAATTAAATTGATCTTGTTTTAATATTTCTTAGCTCGAAAATTGCTATTAATTAATACTTTAACGACGAAGTGTTAAGATACGAATCTTTTTTTTTCAAATTATGCATATTAATTATTGACGAATTTTATTTGATCGAAGAGTAACAAGAGTCTAAAATCAAATATGCGAATTTTGATGTACTTCGAACACAATTGTTAATCAAGATTTTAATATTAAAAATGTCTACTACTTCAAACAACGAAATCAAAAAAATAATTCGAAGTTAATATAAATTTAACAAACAAATCAAAATGCTACGAACATTATTAAATTACTCTAAGATATTTTTGCAATTTATTAAGATAAAGAAAATAATTAAAAACATGTTAGATTTTCAATTTCTTTTATTGAACACTTTGCAAAGCGCATTCGATATATTAAAAACAATAATATATATAGATAGCATCAATTTAATGCTTCAAATTTGCGAATTTTCTCGACAATAAATAAAAATCTTAAGTATTCGAAAAAGATTATTTAATAAGTGCTTTTCTTGATAGCATTAATAATCAAAAATAAGAAGAAATGTATTTAACGTACTTTTAAAAAAAGATAGCAGTTATGCTTATTTTTTAGAATTTTAATTTGCATCAAAATCTATAAAATAAGAGTAAACAATTTAAATATTAAACGAGTTATTTAATAACTTGTATTTAAAAACATTAGTCGAATATATTAGCGTCTTAAGCGCGCAAATTGATGCATCAAGAAACAAGTATATTTTATAATGTTATATTCAAAGTAATATATAAAGTCTTAAATTCTTAAAGCGTCAATTAATTGCAAAAATGTCAATGTTAATCTTGTTACAATTATCGAAAAAATAAATAATGTTAGCGACGAAGCATTTAAAAAAAACAACGTCAATAATTAAATAATAAATCTTAATAAGAACACTTTTTAATTAGAGCAAAATCTTAATAAAAACAACGCAATTGAGTCAATAGATAAGCTAGATGCTATACATTGTTGCGATCTCAAAAAGAGTATATAAGAATTAATTAACGTTTCAAACAATTATTATCAAAGAATCGAATTACTACACTTCAACGATAAGATAATTAATAATATAAGTTTTGCAAAGTAAGACAGAATTTAATCTAAATTATATTGCTCGAATTGCAATTTAAATAAATAAACATTTATCGTCTTATATAGTAAAATCAATATTTAAAACATTTGAATGTTAAAAAAGAAAATTTAGTTTAAAAAGCAATTAAAAAGCTAAAGAACGCAAAAGACTTGTGCAATATTTTTTAATTTTTATCTTAAATTTTATTTAATTTTGATTATGTTTAACAAGATATTAAAGAATTTAATAATTTAAGACGAACATATAATTGATAAAATGACTCTTAAACAAATTATAGAAAACGTGTAAAGTAACGCAACGCAATACAATGTCAAGATGCTTAAGATTTTGAAACAAGATCAACAATTAAACATTAAATTAAATAAGATAATTGCGACGAGATTGTGCGACAAAAACGAAATTAGACTAATCGTCGAGCCAGGTTATGATACCACCCCTCTGGCCCGACCCGGCGCCAAGATCGGGTCGTGACGATTTTTTGAAATCGAATCGCTCAAAGTAGTTTAGCGCGAAGCGCGCTAAACTACTTATAGTAATCGACTAAACTACTTTGAGCGATTCGATTCTTCGAATTTTTTTTGACCCGAGTCTTGGCATTTGCACGTGACATTTCCGGGTTAGCGCGACTAGTCTAATTATAACGCTTTATCTTATACGAGTTATAAGACTATTTTTGAACGCATTCACAAACGTCGTTGTATGTTTTTGCTCAAATAAAACTTATTTATTATTGTAATCGATTTTTACTTCAAATATTAAATATTGCTCTCAAATCTTTTAGCAAAATTTTGTTTTAATGTCGACGCTTACTCTTTATAGATAGTTTACACTATCTATTATAGCGTTCGTCGATTGTTCGAAGCTATTGCATTATATCTTGTAGCGTCGTTTATAAATAGTTAGGGTTGAATGTAGGATTCATTCTAGGGTTAGGACTTGTCGAACACCAAACATAATTCTGCAAAGGAGGTCTGAGCACTGAGGCAAAGCGATACAGCAGGCCAAGATTTGGCTGGGCATGTTTTCGCCGGGGCACGAAATATGCCTCCAAGCCTAGACCAGTTTGATAAAGATAGATGGCAGTTGAGCTCATGGGAAACCCTTCGCAATATTGCTGGTAGTAATTCTGAGCACACAGTCTCCATCGAACGGCTAGCCCCCTTCACTCGCCAAACCTATTACTCTTGCATCTTCACAGCAGTCAAGTCAATGTGTGAAGACCTTTGTTCTACTATGTTTCGATGGTGGCTTCATCCAAAGCATGGTCAACAGATGCCCGTCGGAAGCAAACAGTGCGGCCAAGGCAGGTGGTAGTCCTGGCAAGGGCTATCCTTTTCGTGAGCACACACACAACTCATTTCCTTCAAGATACATACCTTTAACAAATCTTTCAACATCTAGGTATTTGCTTGTCACGATAGGCAAAGCTATCATGGACTCCGGAAGCACAGGATGGCCAAAAGATTGGACAATGATTTGATCGCTGAGTGGGGAGGTGCCTGCGAAGCTACCATTGAAATTTACGCTCGAAGTCTGAGACAAGGGGATCGGCGTTCGACTCCAAGGATCACCGTATCCCAATGATCCCGTATCGACAGAGAAGGATTGCGGTATTGCTTCCTGGCCATCGTTGATTTCCACGATGACCGAACTTGCATCGAGGGTCAGACCCTTACTGCGAAGGTACTCTGCAACGTCATTGGAATCGAACCACTCGCCATCGTGCCCAGGAAACTCGAGAACATCGACGATACCCTGGGGGGCTGGTATTTCGGGCTGCGGTGCTGCTGGCTGTGGGCCTATAGACCCTCGGTCAGCCCACCATGGCGGCGGCTCCGAGCTAGCGTCTATTCCGACCCTAGGATAGTGGAGCCCTGCATCGCCTATGTGGTATAACGGCACGGCCCACAATTCCAGGTTATCTTTGGCTGTTCGCTTCATGACCTCTTGAAAACGATTGAGCATTTTCGGGGCATTGATGAAGCAAAAAGCAAATGTACAGAGGCGTTTCGCGTCTTCAGGTCTGGACCATGGATTCATCAGCAGTCTGTAAGCCTCCTCGATGGTGCTTCGAATTAGTCGTCGAGCAAAGGATGTCTCATAATGACTGTAGCTTGACGGCAGAGGGAGTTCGTTGCCGAGCTTGGGATTTGGGTACTGAGGAAGTGGCGCCAGCTGCGAGATCTGATCACCATATCGCAGCTCACTTCCAAACCCAAAGCTGGCCTGCTGTTGCCCGCAAAATCCGGGATCGTGACTGGCACCGCTGTAAGTCTTAAAGGAGTTCTCATATTCTGGAGTCGGTCTGAACTTTAGCTCGGAATCTGCCAGCGATGGAACGGTCTGGCTTCGTTGACCTTGTACGACGTGCTGGTTGCTTTTACTTGGCTGTATTTGAGCTCCTTGGGAGCTCGAGCTGTCAGCGTTGGGCAGCGACGGCCCTGTGCTCTGTTCCTTGTGCAAGGATGTGTAGGTACCGTCATGGACCAATTTGTCAAGCTTAACTTTAGTCCTGCGATATTCGGTGACGAAAGATGTATGGGAATTTGCAGCGATATCACCGAATTCTGCAAAGGTGTTCCGCATGTTCTCAATGGTACCCTCGAGGATTTGTACCCGATCACTAAGTCCACTTATCGTTGCTTCCTTCCGTTCCCGATATGCTCTTTGAGCGATTCTGATCTGCTTGCGTCGACGCTGCACATTGTCAGCACAATCGTACACACTGCGAGACCGTCGGCACGGTAAGTGCTTGCTAGATCTGGCATATCACCAGTTCTGTGTGGAGAAAAGCCATCCACATGCGATTAGGTACAACTCAACTTTCAATCAAGACGCCAAAGGCAACAAACACGCCTTACCTCCGCCGCAGTCTCAATCTGTGCATCGATACGAGGGCGGCCTTTCTTCGGCTTAAGGCTCGTGACACCTCTGCCTCTAGAATCTCCCTTTATAGCTGGATATCTGGACTCGATGCCCTCCGTTTGATGTATCGGAGAATCCATCTTGCCTTATACAGGTAAAACAGAAAACTGACTCTGGTAACTCCTCGACTCCTCGTTACAGTCAAAGTACGGATGGCTTTGCTCCCACGTATGAACTGTATGCTGCAAAGTCTCGATTAGCCTCATCCGAGCGACTCAGAGAAAGGGTTTGATCTTGTACTAGGAGATTTCCTGTAGAAGGCGTGATCTTGCTTCATGGTCAAGACAACCTTTTGCCTAACATGGAAGAACGACCTGACTGTTTAGCATATTCACAGTTCTTGCCATGCGCCACGCTTGGTAATCACAGGGATGTGTGTGGAAAGCCCTAGCGGCTGGCTGTTGAGTCTAGAGCTAGCGCCGAAGCCCGTCACCCCGCACCCGCTAAAGAATGTGAACGACACCAAGATGTTGCATAAAGTACCCCTGCTTGACAACATCCTCCTACTCGAGTCACACGCCTCACTCTTCGAGAGTATTTCAGGGATCATTCACCGCCCGATCTACTCATAAGAGGCTGAGGATGCTAAGCGGGAGAACAGAGATGTGACTCTCGAGGTACAGATCTCTCATGAATATATGCCGGGACGATAGCTGGTCGTCCTCCGTCTTCGATGTGGGACCAAATCTTGAGTCCTCCAAACAGGGAAACCCGACAGCCGTTCTACAATGCAATCGTCCCAGCACGGCCGCGAAGGAGATGGGAGTCTTGTGACAGAGACTCCTAGCATAAGTGGCTCCACGCTGGCTCTTCCACCGCCGCCTGAGCCTTCCGCGGATCAAGGCATCTCGCCTTCAGTGGCAACTCCATCAGAGGAGGATGGAGCGCTCCCAGAGGCGGAGAGTCTCGACATCTTCACTTTGGCGCCTGTAGCGGCGTTGAGGATGCTCTGCGATACGGTCGAGACGCTCGTTCAAATGACCGGCGATGTGCCCCCTACACCCCCACTTAGCACTTCCAGAAGACCGGGTACCCAGATTATACAGGCGTTGAAAGAGAATACGGCCACATACCCAAAGAAAGCATGTCGTGACCGTCCGCCGACCCCTCGTCCTCCAAATATTGACCAGTCTGCAGCGGACGATGGAAGGAGCACTTCGGCCGAAGACCACGCAGATGTACCTTCGCGGGCCAAAACCCCTATCGGCAGCCCCGAAGCACATCCCACTGAACCACTTCGTATTGTGGGCTCTGATATGGAACCCCTGGATGTCCAACATGGCGCCATAGCCCGCAAATTTTACTCGAAGAAGCCGCCGCCCATTCCCTTGAAAGAATACCTCTTCCGGCTCCACAAATACTGTCCGATGTCAACCGCTGTCTACTTGGCCACATCCCTATATATCCACCGGCTTGCGATCGTGGAAAGCATTTTGCCCGTGACCGCTAGAAACGTCCACAGATTGCTGCTAGCTGGGCTGAGGGTCGCTATGAAAGCCCTTGAGGATCTTAGCTACCCACATCGGCGTTTTGCAAAAGTAGGCGGCGTTACAGAATCTGAGCTGGGCAGACTAGAAGTCAGCTTTTGCTTCGTGACAAATTTTGAGTTGAAGGTCACGAGCGAGATGCTGCTGAAACATGCAAAATCTGTCAGAGACGGGCAAAGCCTGTATGAGCTGCCGAATCATTCTCAACCGTATTTGCCCCGAACGAAGAGTCAGAAAGAGCTGCCTTTGCGACAATCTATTACGGCGGTCCAAGCATTGGCCACAGCCGCACCTGCCGGATGGATGGGAGATGCGAATGTTTCAGAAGCAGATATGAACACTTTCGGGAGTTCGTTGGTTGGCACATGTTAAGGATTCTCTGTTCCAGTGTACAGTTTGGTTGTAATGGCTGCTCGTAATGTATCAATAATAGCGCTGGACGTTGGGGGTCGCGGCTCTGATGGCATTTCAAAAGATGGAATGGTTGAATTGAAAAAGGGTCTGAACGGACTCCTTTCCCCTACATGAGCATTGCAAGGTCGAAGACAACATCGTATGAAGCTAGTTTACCTCGGAATGCCGTACACAAGTTAAGGCCGATGGCTCTCGTTGCGTATGCTTGGCTGGCACGAGGTCTATTGGGTATCGTCTAATTAGTCGGTAACCTCGCCACTATCTCTGACATCTCCTCGTCACTGTATATCCGGAAGCCCTTGCCCCTAGTGACGCTCGCAAGCTGGACGTTGTTTGAGTCAAGCTTTTCCTCCATGACCTGCTTGAGCGTCTTGAGCACCAACATTTCCGCCTCAGGAAGCGTGAGTGACTTATGATATTCCTTTTGCAGACCATCTTGAGCGCCCTCCGATCCAGAACCTATTGCTTTAGCGTCGTAGCGGTAAAACGTCCCTGATGGCTCTGCGTGATATCTGGTATATTCCATAAGCCTTCCCATCCGCAGATTTGATAGCGTCTACCCACAACTGTGGTCCATCCTCGTCGATACCCGCAATCAACAGCGCCACACCGAATGGTCGACTCATTATGCTTTCCTCGCCTTCTGCTCCCTCCCCAAACCTCAGCGCCAGGTCACAGATAGCTTGCGTACAGCTCTCTACTCTTAGCGGTTCGTTGTAATGGAACGAATGGTTTTGGCTCTCGACTCTTGCATGCTCAACCATCGATCTAGCGTCTGCTTGCAAGCCAGACATGGCACAGCCTATATGCCAGTCTATCTCGACGATCTTTTCAACGCTGGAGGCTTCGAGAAGTGAAGATGTGACGCGCTTTTCAACACCGAGTAGAACGCCATCGCCTGTTGCAACCTGCAGAAACATCAATCAGCTCCTGCTGAGTCTCATCGATGTGAACAATCGTACACCTATGGCTGTTGACCCGAGTTTGATAGCTTCGAGGGAGTATTCGACCTGAAACAGACGGCCTTCCGGGGAGAAAGTGCTGAATAGCAGCAGTCAGAGATGCCCTTGATGAACATCAGGCGTACACCTACTTGACTCCACGATCTATGCATCGTTAGCTGGCGGTACAGCTTCGAGTGTTGGCATGCCTACCGTACTCTGACCGTGCTAGAAACATGTTGGTAGATATGAGGCTGCACGGGCCTTGATTTACATACGTCGACGACTGGTTATCGATTCTTCAGTTGGCAATATGGGTTTACTTGGTCTACGCAGCAAAGGAGCTCCAGTGGCGCTAGTCCGAAACGGGGCATCCCGCCGAAACCGCGACTCCGCATCAACAATGAAATCCACGATAGACGCAGCATGAAAAGGATCAGAGGCAGGAGCTCTGGCGTCTTTCTACGTCTATTGCTGGACTTTAACGATGTCCAGCTCTCTAAACACGCGAGCTGCCATGCACAACGACCAGCGAACCTCAGCAACATTAGGTACAAGGCCCCGCGTCCCCTCCTCACGTCCTGAGGCCAAAGTACAGCTGGGCTCAGCAGACGATGTTTTACCACAGGACTCGGCCAGCAACTCCGGCAGCAGGAGACCGATCTCCGGTAGCGATAGACTCAATGGCACTCTCATACATACGATTAGTGAGCGGCAGACCGAGCGGAATCAGGTTACAATACGCGACAACATCCGGACCAGCGTCAGAAATCCTCTCAAACCTTCATCGATCGACAAAGAGAATGCTGTGAGTCCACAACATCGAGAGCACGGGAAATCCAATGCCAAATTTGCGGAGACGAAGGAGAAGACGGAGCGCCGTAAGTGGCGCTTTTTGCTCATAGTAGGCTTGAAGGGAATGCTGAGAGTGACTGCGCAGTGCTATGGAGACCACAAGCTTCCCTTACACCACACATTTCGGCTCCTCTAGCTTCTCGAGTCTCGAAGCCCCCCCTTGGCTCGTCGCTTCCAGAGAGCTTAGAATCAGAACCCCTAAAGCGTTTGTCACCGGACAAACAAGAAGCGGCCATAATCGAAGATCTACTGTTCGTGCTGATGGGCTTCGAAGGACAATACCTGAGGTTCGACAAGGACTACGACCCATCGGACGAGAAAAGCCGCCTGGCAGGACCAACATACAGGATACTGCTGGGGCTGGATCCCAGCCTACGAGACCTTACAAGTTCGATTCTGAAGATGGCGACCTACTACAATGCTATTGAGGCTTTTGTAGAGGTTCAGAGTAGAGAAGAGTTTGGCTTGACCAACCACGCTTTATGCGCTTCCATACGAAAGTTGCTAAAGGACTATCTTGTGCTTGTTGCGCAGTTAGAGCATCAATATTTGACTAACGAGTCCTTCACGTTACACTTACTCCATCTCCACACCGTACCGACTACCCAGATGATGCTACAGCTTTATACTTTGGCCCAAGAATTGCTTCGCAAAAATAATCTTCTGGACGAAGACCTTGATGACTCAATTGATGGATTTGACGATGATGATATCTTGGAACAGCTTCGAGAAGGGGGCGAACTTGCGCCAGGAGGAATGACCAAAAAGCTTTGCAAAGGAGGGAACGTTCTACGCTTACTAACCCAGCGGCTGTCTTTCATGTCTGGAGACCCGATAGCCCGAAGTCTGTTACAAAGTCTGCTTAGGGAGGCAAGTCGACCGTACATGGTGATGTTGAATGAATGGCTCCACCATGGTGGCATTAAGGATCCACATGCTGAATTTCTCGTCAAAGAACAGAAGAGTATCAGACGCGAGAAGCTGGAAGACGACTACACTGATGAGTACTGGGAAAAGCGGTACACCATCCGAGACACTGAGGTGCCTCCCCAGCTTGAAGGTGTGAAAGAAAAGGTCTTGTTAGCTGGCAAATACCTGAATGTTGTAAGAGAATGCGGCGGTATAGATATCAGCAAAGAGGTCAAGGATGTGCCGAAATCATTCGACGATCCGCGATTTCTTGAGAATGTCAATTTCGCTTACGCAAATGCAAATTCATCACTGCTAAACCTATTGGTTACCACCCATGCCTTACCCTCTCGCCTTCGGTCAATGAAGCACTATTTTTTCCTCGACAGATCGGACTTCTTTACTTATTTCCTTGATCTCAGCGCATCAGAGCTAAGAAAGCCATCGAGATCGGTCAACGTCGGCAAATTGCAGTCATTGCTCGACCTGGTGCTACGTCAACCAGGTACCATAGCGGCTCAAGATCCTTGCAAGGAGGATGTCAAAGTACACATGAATGAAGTAGGTTTGACGAAATTTTTAATGGGAGTTGTGAATGTCCGAGGGATCGACCAAGATGCACCCGATGAGAGCATGGACCACTACCAGACACCTGCCGCGCAGGCGTCAACAGAAGAGGAGACCAAAATGACTGGATTCGAGGCTCTCGAGTTCAGATTCGCGGTCCCGTTTCCGCTATCTCTTGTCATCAGCATTAAGACCGTCCTGCGCTACCAGATCCTGTTCCGCTACCTGCTCTCCCTACGACACCTCGAAGGTCTTTTGGTGAACAGCTGGGAAGACCATCATAAAGCCCTCAGCTGGATAAACAAAAGCTCAGACCCTATGCTTGAAAGATGGAAACGAAGAGCGTGGACGCTAAGAGCAAGAATGCTAGTCTTCGTTCAGCATTTCACATATTACTGCACTGCCGAAGTCATTGAGCCGAATTGGCAAACTCTCATGAACCGTGTCAACGGCTGTGAGGAAGCGAATCGGGATGGCTCACAGAAGCTGCTTCGCACCGTTGACGAGCTCATGGAGGATCATGTTGATTTCTTGGATACGTGTCTCAAGGAATGCATGCTCATGAACTCGAAACTCTTGAAGGTGAGTAACTCCGATGTTGTAATGCTCACGGGAACCCCAAACTGACATACCACAGCTACACTCTAAAATCATGTCCACTTGCCAACTGTTCGCAACCTACACCGCAAACTTGACCCGCGTCCTCTTCGCCGCCGATCCGTCCCTCGCCGGCACCCCTCGCTCCATCGCCTTCCTCGAAACCCAGTTTTCAGCTCGGCATCCCATCCCGGAGAATTTGAAATCCTATGATCCGACACGGCTGGCGAAGGTGGACGATTTATTGGGCAAGTACGAAGCGAGCTTCAATCGGCATCTGAGAATTTTCTTGGAATGCTTGGATTACTATGCTGCGACGGAGACGGTGGCGTTGTCTAGGTTATGTGCGCAGCTAAGTACAGCGAGTGAGGCGAAAGATGAGAGGATTGGGTTCGGGTAACGATTTTATGGAAGTGGGAATTAGCGGTTTACCCGTTTAACGTTAGGATCGCGGATGAGCGAGCATCCCCGGCGTATGATATCAAATGAACTTATGCAATGGTATCCCTCGTCATTTAGATTATCGCTCTGTAGACGCTATCCTTGTCTTTGAATCTGTATCTTACAAACATCCAAAATCCGGTATCATCGTGCAACCCTATACTTCCCCCTCCTCTGCTCCTCCATCAAACTCTCCTGCTGACTCGGCAACGGTGCCCTCCTCCTCACCGCACCACCACCCCCTCCATTCCCATCCCCAATCCCTGGCAACCCCACACCAGGAGGCGCACCAGCACCGGCACTCGGCACCGGCGGTGGCGGGAACCCCTGCGGTAGCTGAAAGCCTGGGGGAAACATTCCTGGCGGCATCTTTGAGAAATCAAAATTGGGTGGCGGAGGAGGCAGACCGTGCCCCGGCACACCTGGCACACCAAGCGGTGGCGGCGGCGGTAAATGCCCACCTTTGAACATCTCAGCTAACTTCGAGGGATCAAAGTTCGGCGGAAGAGTCCCCGGAAAAGGCGGAGGTGGGAAACTGGCTGGAAGTCCTGGTGGGGCTTTGACCTGTGCACCGCCGGTGCTGGTGCCATCTTTAGTTGCTGCCATCGGCATCGGCAGACCCGGTATACCCGGCAGGATAGGTTGCCTGGCGGGCATTTTCTGGTCGACGAGCCCCTCGGCCTCGTCCTCGAACTCTTGCTCCTCGGCCTCATGCAGCATTCTGCGGCCACCGCGGCGGTCCCAGGTGCCTACTGCCTCGGCCATGGAGTCGCCGAGGTGGTAGCGGTCGTTGAAACAGTCGACTTCGCCAGGGCGGGCGCGCGTCCAGAAGCGGGTTACGCGGTCATTGGAACCGGAGGCGAGGATGTGGCCTAAGGGGTGCCAGTCAAGGGACCAGACGGCGTATTCGTGGGCGTGTTGGATGCGATGGGCGGGGTAGATGGTTTGGGCAGGCGCGTTGGTGGGGTCGGCTGTATCGTAGGGGGGAATGGTGGTTACGGTGCCCGGGGGATTATTGGGCTCGTCGAGGAGGTAGTGGTAGATGGAGCCGTCGTTACCGCCGGTTGAGAGGAGGTTGGTGTGAATGGGATGCCAGGTGAGAGTCGTGACATCCTTCTCGAAGCCGCGAAGGAGACAGATGTCTCGCATCATGCGGAGATCGAAGACTCGTGCTGCTTGGTCGCGAGCACATGTCGCCAGTAGCTGGCCTCGTAAAGGTTCGAACATTGTTTTGGCAACCGTATTCTTGTGCCCATGGAGTGTCGTGAGACATCTGCCCGTTCTTGGATCCCATAGCTTCACCTGATGATCTTTGGAGCCAGATACTAGGAGACCTTTCGTAGGATGCCAGTCTACTGTCTTTGCATCCCACTGATGCCCAGTAAGCATTGATTCTTCAACCCCTCCTGCAAAGTCGAAGATTTTTAGCGTTGCATCGTCACAAGCGGTCACGAACTTGTTATCGTTGGGTGAAAAAGAAAGATCACGGATGGGATCATGGTGGGCTTGTATGGCTTTGACGTTGTTGAAGTTTGGCTGCCAGTATTTTACAACGCCGTCTTGATCGGCAGACACAAGCCAGTCCTCCCCATGCGAATATCTCGCTGCTCGTATGGCAGAGTCGTGCGCCTAATATATAGCTCAGTATGCGTTCTACGCTTTGACACTCCTACCCCAACCACCTACCTGCATGATTGTCTCGAAATTGAAGCCTGTACCGTTCCATAATGTGAACTCTCCGCTGCTCGAGCCAGTCAATAACCGCCGTCCCTCCGGAGTCCATCGTACGATGTTAACAGGGTGCTTGATCTTATTAAGGGAAGAATGTAGGTGTCTAGAGGGTACGGCATCGGCAGCGCGTTGGACGTGGGCAGCTGGAGGGAGCATCTAGCGTTCCGATCACGTCAGAATGGACCATACTCATGACCAGTGCTTTCTTCATTGAAGCTGCATACATCGACTATATAGCTTGGACTCGACCTTTCCATCTCCATCCTGACTCCGCCCTTGTATCGTGGTTGACGATGGCGCATCCATTGTACCATTGACGACCCATAGTCGGTCACTGGCCCTTTGAGAAGTTAGACATCGTTCTAGAGTTTGTGTACCCATAAATTCATGGTGAATGACGGGATACACACTCTTCCCAGCCTGTCTTCGGAAGCCGCCATCGTAGCCTCCTGCATGAGCTCCCTGAAAGTCTCGATCCATAGTCTAGGCCGCCGGTGACAGACTCCAAAGGTGTGTTTCATAGGAGAACTAGAGCCACCTGAGGCGCACCAGACACCGCCACTCATCGGTATTGATACATCTGTTCGACGAGGACTTCACTGTAGAGCGCAAATGGAGAGGCGTCCGACATAAGCGCAAGCGAGGCGGCTAATGCACGGTAGATGTTGCGTGTCACGCATAAAACATCAAACGTGCATAAGTGCCCGCGCAACGGTTCCTCAACATGAATGAAAGGAAAAGTGCAGGGACGATGTGGATTCGCCTACTCTAGGTGTCTTTCTTACTTTTCTCCTCTCCGTGCCTTAGTACGCTTTCCAGAATGGCTTACTGGCGGACCTCATACTCTCCTGAGGCTTTCAGCTTTCTAAACAGACCGATTTGGTGATTGATACCTCCCAGAACAGGCATCGCAGAAACGTTGAATCGTCATCATAAGGTATCTTCTGATAAGCTTAATGGCGTCTATTCTGGAGTCTACGAGCTTGCTGCAGAGTCCGCAGCACAGGAAAGCCGTTGACGATGGCAACAGCAACACGAATTTGAAACGATCTCAAGTCGTGGCTACCAATACTGATAAGCCTGCGAAAAGTGTGCCCCAGAGATACAGGCATGTTGCCGCTGTCCACGCTCGAGCGAGGACCTCGTTACTAAGCTCGGACCATGAAGAAAGCACTAGCTTTGTGGGTTTTAGAAACCTGATGGTGATTGTATTGAGTAAGTACCGTCCTTGTGGCTGCAGACAAGTATTCAGTCGTTTGACGCTCTGGCTAACACCTGGAACAGTTGTTATGAATCTGCGACTAGTCGTCGAAAACTTCATGAAGGTACAGAGTCATCAAGTCGTTCCTGGTCCTCTCTGACTGTTACTCAGTACGGAGTTTTGATCTGCATAGGCTGCCATGACTATCGACGCCAGGACTTACTTCTTGGAGCTATGCTCTATACTCTCGTGCCCTGTCATCTCTTCGTAGCCTACATCATCGAGCTCGCAGCAGCTCAACAGGCCAAAGGAGCTATCGGCCGAATGACACGGGATGCGGACAACAGCCAAGATTACCACGATGCTCAGGCACGCAGGACATTCCATTCGACATGGCTCGTTATTGCGTGGGCTCACGGTATCAATGCAACACTGTGCCTGCTTGTAACGACCATTACCGTGTACACGTACATCCATCATCCGCTGATCGGCACGGTCTCGGAAATCCATGCGCTTATCGTCTGGCTGAAGAACTGCTCGTACGCTTTCACCAACCGGGATCTGCGACATGCTCTCCTCAACCCCAGCTACGCTTCGCTGCCGGAGATATATGACGAATGCCCGTATCCACGCAATGTCACCCTTGGAAATCTCTCTTACTTCTGGTGGGCGCCAACTCTTGTCTACCAGCCTGTCTATCCCCGCTCACCACAGATCCGTTGGGCCTTCGTCGTCAAACGCCTTGCAGAAGGTGTCGGCCTCAGTACTTTTATCTGGCTTGCGTCAGCGCAATACGCCGCGCCACTTCTACGTAATTCTCTCAACAAGATAGCCTCGCTGGATGTAGCCTCAATCGTCGAGCGCTTAATGAAGCTATCAACCGTCTCCCTCATCATCTGGCTGGCGGGATTCTTTGCGATCTTCCAGTCTATCCTGAACGCTCTGGCGGAATTGATGAGGTTTGGTGATCGAGAATTTTACGCCGAATGGTGGAATAGTCCTAGTGTCGGAACGTATTGGCGAACATGGAACAAGCCAGTTTACCACTTCATGCGGCGACATATCTACTCCCCTCTGATAGGTCGTGGGTGGTCACAGAACACAGCAAGTACCATGGTCTTTGTATTTTCTGGCTTCCTGCACGAACTACTTGTGGGCGTTCCAACCCACAATATCCTAGGCGTAGCGTTCGTTGGGATGCTCGTACAATTGCCTCTCATTGCGGTGACTCTTCCGCTGGAGAAGATGCAAGGTATCAATGGGAAGACTATGGGCAATTGTATCTTTTGGATTAGCTTCTGTCTCGTTGGTCAGCCGCTCGCAGCTCTTCTATACTTCTTCGCCTGGCAGGCCAAGTATGGAAGCGTTAGCAAGCAAGCGGTCTGATTGACTTTTTCACGACCTGTAAATAGAATTTAGACACCAAAGCCGCATGGCGATCTTACTCGTCGAGCAGCCCCTTCGCTCCCTGATGATTCAAAGTGTCTTTCGGAGATCTGCATTCGTGACTGGGCATCCCACTAATCACCACATCGCCCGCTTCGACAGATACTTGCATTGACTGCGCCAAGCAAACATCATACCAACTCTCGGTCCTGATTTTGGTAGGGTTGCATCCCCCTTTTCACCTCTTCGACGATGTCGGCAGCATCGATGGCGTTCTGCGCTTCAAAGTCATAGCGCTTAGTTTCTTTCTCTCGGAAGATGACCACCTAAAACACTCTACTTTTAGTATAAATCAATATAGAGTTGGGATAGCGTCCCAAAGGTTGTAAAGAACACCTCGGCGACGTACCCTGAATTCCTTAGGATGTCTCCTCGCCACTTTACACCCTACGATCATACTAAAGGGAATCCTAGTCGTTTTGGCACTATTGTCGAAGAGCGTCTTGCCAGCCTCTCCCGGCAAGATATGGAGATAGTCTTCATCCATGAGTAGCACCCGCTGATGGTTTGGCGCGAACGACATTGGCTGCTTTCGAACGACGTTGTACTTCTTGTACTTGGCTGTACTTCCAAGCACATCCTGCTTGTGCGCCAGCGGATGCACCATTGGCGGCCCTCGTTTGCTTTTCTTCGGTATCTCTGCTGCCAAGAAAAGCGGCGCGTTGGGCGAACTGCTGCCGGGTGATCCAAACAAGCCAACCGCCCCATCACCAACAAAGCGGCGCCGTACGAGGTCAAGGTCCGTGCGGTTGCCAATGGACTCAACGGTACGGTCGACTGGCGCAACAGTACTAGTACCGGAAACTTTGAGCAGGTGATGACCCTTGTCAAGGTTCCAGCGCCTGCAGACTGTATCGAGGACTTCGGCAAGGTACGTGTCTGTCGTGACCTCGATCGTGGTAGTTTCCGTGAAAGCCTCTAGACTAGTATGATGGATCTTTAGCAACTTTGGAGGGCCCATGCGAGGGGTTGAATGGGCTGTCGCTAGGATTGGCTTGTCGGCTGGGGCCATAGCTGGCTTTGGAGCGGCCGAGGCGAAGGATCGGCTAGGGACAGCAGTCATGGAACTGCTGTCTTTCCTCTGCCCAAGAGTCGGTCGCTGAGGTGGTGCCTCAGAGGCTTCTTCTACGGCGGTTGAGAGCAGTTGCTCATATTTGGGTGTCAAGGCTTTATACTCATTGTATTGAGCATCATTGGCTTCCACGAGCGCAAACCCATCATAAGGCTTCTCCCTGGATCTGCCTCGCGCAGCACGATTATTATTCGAGGTAAAGTCGACCATTGGCCTGGTCCGGTTCAAGGCAGGGAAGTCGAAGTCAACCTCTCCATCCTCGATCATCCGTAACGTCCAGCGGTTAACGTTCAATCTCGAAGTCTCGATCGGAGGTCTCAAGCCTTCCTCGATGTACCTCCACAAAGACAAGCCTATAGCGTCAGCAACAGTGACTTGCGGCTTTTCACCGCTGTCGCTATCTTGCACTGTCTTCTGCAAAGGCATATCAAAAGGCTTGTTTGGTGCTTGTGAGAAAGGTGCGTAAATCCTGATGTAGAGAGGATCCAAAACCCCTCTCCCAGATAAACGGGCGAACGTCTCGACAGGGTTCTTTGGCTTCGATTGCTTGGCTTTAATAGCCTGGCCTAGAAGGCTGACGGGCTGGATGGTGCTTATAGGTCTTGACGGAGGCAGTGCCTGCAGCGTAGAAGATGTTGCAGTGCGAGCTTTCTTTGAGGGTTCTGAAATGAGATTAATTGTACGGCGCACATCCTCTAAAGACGATGATGCCAGCGGGTTACGCAAATCGTCCAGCAGGGACTCTGAATCGGCTGCTTCTGCGAACTCAGAGGAAAGACTGCTTCTGTCTGAGTCTTCCGCAGAGTCTTCGTCGATTGTCTGGGTCGGGTTTCGATATGACTGCCGGTCGTCTTCTTTACACTTCTCCGCTAAAAGGTTGCTGGCTTTGGCGGCACGTGTTGGGTTGATTTGCCTTCTCTTGAAGACCGACGGATCAAGGTCGTTTTCCGATGACAAATCACTGCTCGTCGTAGTATCTCTTCTTGCTCGCTGCTTGATAGCTTCTACAGCGCCAATAGACCCTGCTCGTAGTCGACCATCGTTAGATCTTCGCGACGGGGAGGTAATAAAAACCTCAACCTCATCATTGGTCTTCGAGCTTCGCAGTGGTGAAGAGCCTGATCTATCTCTAAGAGGCATTTTCGCAAATTTGATCTGCTGAGCAGCCCTTAAGATTGTTAGCCATGGTCTTACATGGAGTAGCTGTTGGTAAGCCCACCGATGTGCGCCGTCCGCGTCGTCGTCGCTTTCATCAGTGAGGTCGCTACTGTCATCGTCATCGCGCTGCTCGCGTTGACGATCCTTCTTCGGACGAGGCCCAGGTCCCACCGTATCGGCGCTGCCTTTGCCGGTTACCATGCCCCCTTCATCTTCTTCGTCGTTGTAACTCGGAGGAGCGAATCCTGCAGACCTTGGCGGAGCGGAGAAGTAATCGGAAGTGCCGGTTGTAGGTATCGGCGGAGAATACGTCCTCTTGAGCTCTGCAAGATTCGCTGACCATCCTGCTGCTCGGAAGCTTGGGTCATTGAGCACACTTGAGTCGACATTGATAAGGCGTTCTCCGATGCCGTCCTTGATATAGGTTAGGTAGGAAGTGCGCAGCTGCCATATCAAGAAGCTGGTGACAAACAGCCATGAATTAGACATAACTCGGAATATATAATAGAAAACAGACATAGACATATGTAGAGTATTATGAGAAGGAGAGTATAACTTACTCTTCGTTCTGAAGTAGAGCCATGCTTGCATCGTCGCTTCAAGACCACCTTCTCGACCGAGCGAACAAATGTCGCCCTTCTACTTAGCGACTTCTTTTATCAAAGTCCGTTTATGCTTGGTTAAAGCCCCTCATCAAGAAAGACTGTGCTAACTGTTACCAGCAGTATTCGCGCATGCTACTCGGCACGAATATCAAGCCAGGATACCACTTGATAGAAACATTCGCTCCCGAGCCCCAAGGTCACCAAGATGCACAATGCTGTAACGACTACAGGCGGAGTGCTGAATTCCATCACGTGACGATATTTATTGTCTGACAGATGTAACCCTAAACATACCCTGTTACCTGGTATGTTACTTCTTCTCTACACTCAACTCGTATGCCGTGCTTTCAGTCAAACTCACCATTGCCAGGATTGCCCTAACGATGGCTCTAGTTTCCTACTCTGACTCAGAGGGCTCAGACTCAGAACCAAAGCCAACTACTCAAAGCACCTCGAAACCCTCTACTAATAACTCGGCCAAACCCAACTTCAAGAAGGTCGTTGATCGCTCAAATCCCCACGAAATTCGAGTTAATCTTCCGGAGCCTTCGAACAGGGCAGCAGGGGAAGACGAAGAAGAGCAAGGGCCGCCGATGAAGAAAGCCAAGATCGGGTTAGGGCCATCCAGTGGATTCAATTCATTCTTGCCAGCTCCGAAACGTGATGCAGCAACGAACGGAAGGCCCGCAGGTGGCTTGGGTAGAGGCTTCAGCTTGAAGACCGGAGCGGCGCCTGGCTTCAGCAGAGAGCCTCTACCTACCCTCGATACATCTCAAGACGAGGAGGTCCGTGGGTCAGAGATACTACACGAGAATGTAAAAGACGATGATGATACACGTCCTACATTATTGCAGGGGCATGCGTCGGAGGATGGAGTCACAGAAGGCCACGCTTCGAAGAAAGCCAACATTGCTATGTTCAAGCCACTCTCGGTCGCGAGGAAGCCCAAGAAAAAGAGAATAATCGCCGTTGACGGTTTTACGGCAAAGGACGCCACTGCTACAACGCCTAGTCGTACCGTTGAGCCGGCCAAGAGAGATTCGTTGTTCTCGACGGGCGATGGAGATCATCTCCTGGTTGGAAGTTCGTCCAAGCATGGAGAGTACCGTCCCATGCTTTACCAATCAGCAAGCGCGAAAACCCTGGGAGATCGGACGTCACAGTCTGCTAGTAATCCGTATGCGAGTTATACGAATGAAGGGGAAGCCCAGGCTACATTGATAGGTAATGAGACACAGACACCCGACAGTGGTCCGGAAATGTCACAGTCTCTGGATAATATCGCTGCAGACCTGAACCTTTCTGCATCCGCGAAACGGCAGCTCTTGGGCCGAAGCAAGGCTAATCAGTCTTCTATCAATATTGTCAATTTTGATACTGACCGGGAATATGCAGCTAATGAAATGCTTCGTCAGGCTGGTGAGCAAGCGCAACACAACCCTGTGCGAGCAATTGCGCCAGGAAAGCACAGTCTGAAGCAGCTGGTGAATGCCGCCAGTATTCAAAAGGATGCTTTGGAAGAACACTTTGCAAGTGGAAGAAGGAACAAAAAGGAAGCTGGAAGCAAATATGGCTGGTGATGGGCCAGCGGTATTGTCGTTGAGTGGCTTGAGCTCCTATTTCTTTGGCATTCAATATCCCCAGATATACTACCATCCCATGCGCTGGCACCAGTAGGTGCTTAGTTTCTCGGTAATCCCATTGACGTTGCATCTTTCCGTAGTAATCTCCGACTATGCTACTTATACTCTATATCAGTTTGCCGGGTTGGCAATGGGCGGCCATTCGGTCCTTGACTAATCTCGTCCACGCGTTGTTCCTAAGTGTAAAGCGATGAGTCCTTGGTCATCCCGCCCTTGGAATTCGCACCCTGACGGTGCGTGGGATACGTAGAGTGCCAGTCTGTGGCGCTGTTCGTAGACGAGACAGATCTATTCTAGAAGTCGGTATGTTCTGCTGTTTTTCCGGTGAAGCTGATTGCCAGACACAATCTTGAATGACTTCTTGCCTTTTCTTGTAATATCGATCGCGCGGATAGAGAGACAAGGTCACGACCTTGGCAGTCGAGACCGAGCAGAGAGACATAAAGAAACGACTGAAAGCTTCCTCTCAACCGGCTTGAGTCCGCGAGATGCCGATGATACATAAGACGATACTTTTCTTAGTAGGTACATAAACTACGTGCAAAGCATACCGAAGCTACAATTCAATATTTACACGTGGAACCTCTCTACTCAAACTATGTCGATATCCTCTGTAGTCCGAATCAGCCTCCTTGGCCCACGACCTCACTAAACCATTGCCTCAACGCTGTCGCCAAAACTCCAGGCAACTCCTTCACATCCCCGACCACAAGATAGTACATGAATGGGAAACCCTCTAGGTACCGCTTGATCTTCAGCTTCTGCCCGCCTTCGCTGGTCGGATCATCCTCGAAGACAGCCTGGCTCATGTTGACGATGCTTTCGCCTTTCACGCCATCCACAATCACGAAAACAATCATGATCTTCTCTTCCTGCGCCTGTCGTACCAGTCTTCGTATGTCATCGTGATCTTCGCAAAGCCCATCACTCATGATGAGCAACAACTGCCAGAGCTCAGTCGAAGACGAGGACGATGGTGCTTTCGCCTTTGCTTCACGAAACAATGTGATAGACTCCGAGATCAACTTGCGCACGTTGGTCTTCGTCTGCTTGAATCCGAGCTGCTGCAAGATACTGATGCCAGCCTCTGACGAGAACGGCTTTGAGAACTCATGCACCACCTTGACGTCGTCCCCAAAGCCGACGACGCAAATCTCGCCCACTTCAAGCATACTCAGACTCTTGCTGACCAAGACCAAGGCTTCGAACGCGAGTTGTCCGCTCCCGCTTTCGCCCATCGATTTGCTGTCATCCACTGCGAGCATGACCTGGTAATTTCGCTTTTGCGGCATTGAGCGCCGCATCCAGATCTTGTCGCGTTTGTAGTTGGAGGCGATGTACGGGATAACTCGTTTGATATTGAGGCGCTTTCCGGTACGAAAATCACCACGCATCTTGGTCGCTTGGGTAGGGGTGAGAATGAGGCGGAGCTGTTCGGTAAGGATTAGAGCAAGGGGGTGGACCAGATTTTCGTAGTGAGACCAGAGGCGGCGGGCCTCGGCGGGAGAATGGCTCGAGACAGTCGGAGACAGAGGAGGGTTGGATGTAGGAGAGGGAACCGCCGTTTCCGACATTTGTTCGTCTTCGTCAACGAGAGCTCCGGTATCGAGAGCCTGCATTTGTGGCTCTCGCGTATAATTTGGCCCGATGAACGCGCTTGGTCTTGCTTGCTCGTTGCGAGTCGCCGGAAATGATGCTAGAGAAGTCTCGCCTAGATCTTCCTGGTCTTCAAGCGTTTCTGGAACGGGCTCATCAGGCATAAAGTCATCATGGGGCTCCTTCATTTCAGTATCTAGGGCTCGCCGATCCAAAGCATGGGCTTGATCCTCGGTAGCTGCGCCCAAAGCTTGCGCATCAGCTTCAGCATTTTCATCTTGGAGATGCTCAAATTGTTGATCTGTCTTTTCAATTTCTGTTGTCTCTGGCTGACCGTTCTCACCAGAGGCGTCGCGGATTTGTTGTTGTTGGCGATGCCAATTCTCCAGCGCATCTCCAAGCTTCTTGAACGCCTGGTTACGGATGTTCTCAATTGCAGAAAGGTCATCACCGAATGTTCTGTTAGAGTTCTCTCGAGGTTGCCCTGACTCCCCTTCTGCCGCCGCAGCTTGTCTGTCATCTCTTTCGGACGTACTTGGTTGATCGCCTTCACTGCCTTTGGCGCCTGAGTCTCTCGAAATTTTGTCGTCGTGGTCCTGATCATAGTCTTGCCCTCCTCCTTGAGCATCATTCGGGACTTGCATGTCTAGGTCTGCGACCGCGTCGTCAACTTGATCCTTGAGAAACCCTGTTTGCTTGCCTTGGCCATTGTCCTCTGGCTCTGTGTCGACAGGAGATCCTGCATCGTTCGTTTCCATTGTATGGTCGTCCGTATCTTCGGGTACATTCGATGGTTGCTGCACAGATGGTTCCTCTTTCTCTCTGGAGACCTCGTCATCCCCAGGCTTCTCTTCTGGCGCATCCGGATCGCTGTCGTCTCCTCCTTCATCGCTTTCCAAGTCCGCTCCTAAATCGCTCTCTTCAAAATCCGAAAGGGTTGAACGATCATCACGGTCCATAGCTATCTCATCCGGTAAATCCAAGTGCCCTTCTTCTTTGACGTGCGAATCAAGCTTCTCTGCCTCTCCACCTGCAACCTCTTCGGCCTCGCCTATATCGTCTTCACTTAGGTTGTTATCGTTTTCTGTCGATCCTCCTTCAAAATTCTCATCATCTTTCTCACCCCTGCCCGCCACCTGTTCATCGGTCTGCAATTTGCCTGTGCCATTCGGGCCTTCTTTTCCATCCTCGTGATTTTCGTCACTACCATCCCACAATTTTTCATCGACAGCTCCTGCGTCCAAAGTATCAACCTTCCCGGTCTCCTCATCTAATATATCATCGTTTGCCTCTCCGTCGTCTGAGATGCTTTCTTCCTCGACCCCAGAAGCATCGCCCAGTTCTCCTTCCATATCATCGTGATCCATGTCTATTGCGTCTTCCTCATGGTCGATATCTTTCCGGTCTTGATTCCGGTTTCCTTCTTGCGCAAGCTCGGAAAGATCCTCGTCATCCTGAATATCCCTACTGATATCCTCCACTCCCTCCCCTTCGCCGAGCCCCGTCCCGCCCTCCAACTTTTCCGTCTTGCCATCGTGAGATGCCGAGACCTCGGCAGGGTTACAGAAGCCTTGAGAGACTAGCTGATATAAAGACTGTGCTGAGATAGACGCAAATCTGCACAAGGCGCGATGTAAATCGGTGTACTGGCGAAGTTGTCCTTGTTGGATTGTACTGAATTGACGTACGATAGGCAAAATAACAGCGATGGAAGCGCTGGCTGCCTTGAGCTCCTTACCGTCCAAGACTGATAGGTACTGCATACTGCCCATCACATCATTGAGGATAAGGACTACGTCGCCTACATGGAAGCATTTGAGCGCCTGAGACAGCGACTTATCTGTCCGTGTCAGCCAGGCAGCATCCTTTTGAAAAGCAAGAGTATCTCCCATAGCCGTCTTTACTCGCTGTACCGCAGCCAGTATTGAATCTGAAGCTCGCGATATCTGACTGTCTAAATCTGCAAAATCGACAACACTGACACCATTGCTTTCTTCTACATCATCAGTGGAGACCTCGGACCATGGTTCAATCTGCTCCAAAACGAATGCTGCCTCGGGATTCTTGTTCTTCTCTGCCTTCAAAGCAGCTCCAAGTCTTTCCAGCATGTGTTCGGCCTGCCGACGGACTCGGTCATGCGCTGAAGAGCTTAAGCCTTCCGGCAATTTGGCTAAGGATTTGTCAGTGATCAGAATGCTGCTTATGTTTTGCTTGAATCCTGCGACTCTTTCGAGGACAATGGTGTTATCGATGCCACTGAGGTTCCCTTGCTTCTCTAAAAGTATGTGCCCAGCCTCCAGAAGACTCGGAAGCCACTCAAGGCGTTCCATGATATGTCTGACTCTACATACGACACCTCTAGCAATTCTTCGAATGTCGTTTTGTCCGGCTAACCAGACGCTCTCCATCATCCTAATCGTTTCTGCAAGCCGTTCGTGCTCCGTTAGACTAGCGGCTACAGTAGTGCGCTGTTTCAGTATGACGGATAGCATGCTCTCCAGATACCCAACACTTCGCGAAACCTCACCGTAACTCAGATCCTCGGAGTGATTTCGAGCATTAGCCCTGATTTGAGGCATGACTTCCAACAATCTGTTAAGGTAGAACTCTGCAGCGTCGATCTCGGTACCACCCCCCTGGCTAACTATAGCTGGGGTGTGAACGAATATATTGGATGACGAAGCTTGCTTCGCCAGAGTGTTTTCGTTCAGATTCTCTTTGAAACCCATCTGGCGGATGTCTTTCAGAGTGTCTGTAAGCAGTCTTCGTTTGCGAGTCCTAAGGTGCTTTACTGAATTCTTATTATCCTTCGTCATTGTAGCTGGTGTCTCAATCTGCAAAGATTTAATACTCTCAATCAGTAGTGATGTGTAATTATCAAGGTAGACCACGTTTGAAGCTGGGATCTTCATCACCTTAGCCATTCTCGTGGCTGTTGTCGCAGGATCTTTGAATCGTGGAGCTTTCTCCGCCCAGCCAGGCACCGTTTCCTCACAAACTCGGAGCACGTCTGGATCCGTGGAGGGAATGATTGTTTCAACATCAAAGCGTTCGGGTGCATGCTGGACTTGGTCAGTGTCCGGCAAATCCCGCTGAAGGACAGTTTGCGCGGGCTGGGCCAGCAGAGCTCGATATTTCCGAATGACTTTGAAGAGCTTGTGATGAGACCGCTTTGCACTGTCCCTCAGGGCGTTGATGTTGGTATCTTTCCAACTTGCCAGTAGTAGAATTTCTTTCATGTCCTTCTCCAGTACCTGACGACCTTTTCGTATGAAATCCTGCACAGGAGAGTTGTAGCGCGAATAGAATCTCAAAAAATTCTCAAGAGCGTTTGCTATAACTTGCATCGGTTGAAGTTCCTGCCCCAGCAGTTCCACATGGCTTATAAAGCATTCAATCAACTGAAGGCGAAGCACGTAGTGGCCCATTGACGTTGTTCTCAGGAATTCAGCTAAGGTGTCTACAAGACGCTCCGCATGCGGTTGTATTTCGTGCCCTGAGTGAATGATTGAGAGCGGAGCGGCGACAACAACCTCGTAAGCGATGAACCACCAGGCCTGGACGTCTTCGACGCATCTCTCGTCCTCCATTTCCAACAGACGAGCCCAAGTCGATAGCTCAAGACGTCGCCAACTAATTAGCAGATCCGTGAGCTGATCGTACCATGTAACGGCAGAGTACTCCCTACTGGAGACCACCTGCCACTCGTGCATGGAATGATGCAACTGCTCGGTCTTTGTCAAGAGCTTAGCGAGTGGCTCTGTATGACGTGTATTAAGCAGCTCATGGATGATCATTCGGACGTCATCTATCGTTGCATGCTCAGGCCACGCTTCTTTTAGGGCGACAAACTTTTCTTGAACCCTCCGCAATAGTACCACAAGCCTCCGCACTTCTGCCAGATTAGCATCGCTATAAAAGTTGTAGGACGTGGGGGCGGCGCTGTGATCTTTAAGCCTCTCCCTACTGTCGTCTAGAACCAGAATCCATGCAGGCAACAGCCTCGCTGTTGGCGATGCACAACAGGCTCCCTCCGTAATGTTGGCTGGCAGATTGCCAAGTCTGCAAGCAGCGTCCTTAAGCATGCCAAGAATCTGTTGAGAGCCGCTTTGGGTACTTTTAAAGATTTCCCTCTGAAGGCGAGCAAGAGACTGGGAGACCGCCCTTGGGTCGCTGCTGGTACGGCCTCCCTCACCCGCCAACATGGGTTGCCCGTTAGAAAGTATTTCGACAAATTCTGTCGAGCAATCCTCTTGGTCGTCTTCAATTCCACGATATCTGTACAGTGAAGATCTTGAAGCGTGTTCCCGTTGGCCTTCGCTAAGCTGTTGCTTCCAATCAGTATAGAAAACGTGGAATGTCTGGAGAGCTAAGGACGTGATATCGTCTTTTGATGGCCCGGTAACTGTCCGGCTAAGAGCTATCAATTGGATATGCATAAGGCATGAATCGGGGTCCTTGTCATTCATGAGCTTAGATCTGGTGTTATGCGGTCTCATGCCGAGAAAAGGTGTAGACTCGTGGATTGAAGAAACGTAAGTACATTGCGCATTCGCACGGCTGTGAGCTAGGATAACGAGGCCTAGCCCAGCGTCTAAACCTCGAAGCATGCCGACTAGCGGATTGGTCATATCGTCGTAAGCACGGAATTCTACTGTGAGCCTTGAGATGAATCTGGCAATGTTCGATCGTAGTAGCTCAACCTCTAGCTTCTGCGTTGGATTCCCCTCGCATAGAGATCGGAGCATGTCTGAAGATGGGGACTTTTGGACGACGGATATCAGAACACTGTCAAAGACTGTCTGCAAGGCTGCAAGGTTAGATTTTGGCGGTCGAGCTATTGCCCGTATCTGTTGTTCAGGTCCCAAGTCCTGCAGCTTTTCCTGCAATACCTGAGTTCGTAAATTGCTAGTTTGCCCGGCAAAGGCTCGTTCAAAGGTCTCTAAGGCTTCAAGCTTGGTTCGTAATTTTAGTTTTCGCTTCCTATGCCAGTCGCGCTCCACCAGTGGCTTCATGGCAGGATCGAAAGGGCGATCAGGTACGTAAAGGGCCAGGCATCCTGTGAATACATGTACCCAGGCGAGGGCACTGTTCGTCGCCTCACGCTCGGTCTGTGCGCCTTCCTTATGATATAAAGCGTTGTGCAGGCTTTCGAGCGATGGATTGAAGCATTCGTTGACAATCTTGTGGGAATAATTTGGATCAGGAGACTCTGCACTTGGCTTCAATTGAGGGACTAGCTGCAAGTTTGTTGCGGTAGGCGGCAGGTTTGTATAACTTTTGAGCTGCTCAACGGACGCTGACAGAGAGGCAGAGTCAAGGAAGTCTTTATGTGCTTCCAGAACCTCGGCGAATATCGATACTACCAGACCGTTCAGTGTCTGCTGATGGTTGCGGCTAAGGCTGTCACTCAGTAATGCCGTTTGGCTGGCGAGGACTTCGATCTCATCTTGGACCATGTCCAAGGATCTGAGAGGGACTTCGGATAAGCGATTACTGCCCAAGTCAGTACCTGTTGCAAGTGCTGAATGATGCCATGACGTAGCCAAAAGGTCTGTACTTACATTTTCTGTAATGTGCATAGGGCTAGACTACCACGAATTGGGGCTAAAGCAATGTTCGTCCGGCTAATACCAGTACAGTTGGTGATGTCGCTTAGATACTTGAAGGCCTGGCTTGGGGTACCGAAATGCATCGACATGTTTAGTGGCCAACAAGCGAGCAATTCGAGAACCGTATTTGATCGATTGGAGCCCAGGACATTCATACAGTCTCTATATTGGCGCAAGCCTTCGAACTCCGCTTGGAAGTACGGCGGCTCGGTGGGATCTCCTGCCGCTTTGCGATCCTTCTCAAGTTGATCGAACGAATCCCGTACATCCTGACAATGTCAGTACTCGCAATCCCAATGTTCCAAGACCTAGACCAACCTGCAATGATTCATTACGTTCAACCGAACGAGAAGTCGGTTCAGAGACACGTAAGATAGAGCAGCGTAGCACATTAAGTTGCTCAATGGACGCACCAGAGGACCAACCTATCCTATCCAGCCGATCCGAAATATCCTCAACCTGAAGCCTGAAATCAAGCTCTGAGAGACTCTTGGCTGTGGCTGAACCGAAGGACGACCATAATATTCCCATGCTTTGACCGTATGATAGTCGCCAGGATTCATCAAACCTCTCTATACCACGAGAAAAGGCCTCGCCTACGGTTATGAGCGCTTCAATGTTCATCAGCTCAGAGGCGAAAGATTTGCCCATTGCCCGGTAGGTTTGAAATACCCCCTCGTCAACGTTGGTTGTCTCTAAGACGTCGGCGATGTCGTTGAGATAAGAGAGTAATCTCTCAAATGATAGAAGCTTTGGAGCTAATCAGCTGACGCTCGTCGACTAGCTTGACTTGACGTACCCATTCCTGATCGACCTTCTCGATCGTCTTATCGCTCAATGAATGGCGCATAAGCGTTTCGGTCTCTTGTAACAAGGCTGCCACGGGCAGTGTAGGTTCAATCCTATTGTGTCGAGGGGCTGCGAACGACTTCTCCAGAAGAGACATTTGGCTAGCAAGCTTTGTCTTTCCTGCTTCTTTGAGGGTGTCAAGCCTGTGCTCGAATTTGCAGAGTGTGAGCGTAACGTCAAACAAGGAGCCCAACCACCCAAGACTGATTCTCGTATCGTTTTGAGCGCCGATGCAGACTAAGGCTGGATTATTCATGGGATGTAATGTCTGCAGGAGATGTTCGCGTCAGTACACTAGATAGACCTTCAAACGTAAAGTCTCACCTGAGCTTGGCTGTAACGAAGCCATTCACTGTCCAGATTGAGGGACATGGCAATGTGTTCGTACCTGGCCTGAATCGACGGGAACAAGGTAGATTGCGAACTCATCATGCGATCGTACAACTCGACAACATATGAGAATAGGGGCAACTGATGCAACTGTAAGGGCAACAAGCCTTTATCGACTTGCTCAACCCATTGATGCCTTAATGAAAAATCGGGGAAACTTAGATGATCGAGACAGATCGTAGCGAGTTCGACGACGAAAGGTTCCGTCAGAGAGACCCAATTTAACCTTCCAAATATCTGATAGCGAGCGAGGCCGGACTTGATTGTCCAGCAAGGCTCGCTGGCAGCGGCGGGGGAAGCAGCAACTGGAAGATGCAGCTCCACAGATCTGTTCCGCATAGCTCGAGATAGCTCACCATGACGCGGGTCCGATGTCATGAACAACCTGAAGGATGGGTGAGGCTTGATGACCAAGGCACTTCCATCCGAAGAGTGACGTTCGTTGATGCTCAATAAACCATTGGGTTCTAGCAGAGAGTTCAATCTGTCTAGAACTGATGGATTACAAAGATTTGCATTATCAAGGATCAGCCAGCTACCTTCCTGTAGAGCTTTGATTAGGATACCATCAATCCATTCAAAGTTTCCCCGGCTATCCTCGCTTGCTCGCATCATGATGCAGTCCAGCTCATTCGCTATGCCCAAGAATTCCGGCATGGGAACCTTTTCAGCGCAATCGCGAAGTATCGCGGTCAAGTCTGGCAGGCCAACTGACTTCTTCTGTAATTGGTTTTCAAGAGCATCAAGACAACTTGATGAGGAGGCTGTTAGTAGAAGCCCTTCAATGATAGTTTCCCTCACGCATTGCCTCACCCTTTTCATGGCATACGCAATCTTGCGCTGTGGGTCAGCTTGTTCGTAGCCACCGATTAGATCCATTGTATCCATATCCGCGTTCAGGTGTATAGTGACGACTTCAGCACCAACGGCGTTGGCTAACAGCATGATTGCATCAGTCTTGCCGGAGCCCGAGTCTCCAACTAAGAGGCAGGGCCATCTATTCTCAATGCAAAGTATGATGGATTCAAGTAGTGCGAGGCTTGATATCTTCCCGGAGATTTCATAGGGCGCTGAACAAGAGCGGCTGTTGGACTTCGTTAAGAGACCTAGACCTACCTGAAGGAAAGAGGTGCCTAGAAGGTTGAATAAACTGTGGGCTCTATCAGCACGCGGCATGATAGCCCGTAAGGGCCGGTCCGCGGAAATGACATCTTTGGGGTCTCGAAGACGCTGTAGGAACAGCATATCCGCGTAGTATGATGCACTACCTGCAGGCAGAAGAGCGTCATGCGAAGTAATCAAGTGAAGCCAGCGGAAGGCATCACGTAAATTGAACTCCCAAGGACCACCTGAAATGCCAATTGCAGGATTGTTCTGGAACATTGCACTCATCGCGGTTATGCATTGGGTAACGTTCTCAAGGACTTCATCAGAACAGGTCGGGAAAGCACGTCTACAAATCGTCAGCTGATCTTGCAAGGTAAATTCGTTGATATAGACCACAGTAAACCGGTTCACAAAAGATGAGGGAAGACCTTTGCGACCTCCTCCCTGACGATGTGGGTTTTGTGCAGCGAAGAGAACGAAATCAGGATGCCTTGTGAAGGTCTGATCGAGTTCGGGAACGTATACTTCGCCACGGTGGTCGAGGCAAGCGTTCAAGCCTTCTAGAACGGATTGCGATGCAAGATTCATTTCATCAAGCAATACCCACTCGCCGTTCTGCATGGCTCGCAAGAACGGAGCTTCACGCCAGCCGAATCTGCCAGCTTCTGCACCATCCAGAGGAACATCCGAGCCGAAGAGATCCATCAGATCCGTTTGATCGGAGAGGTTGATGCGTGTCAGTGGCATCCCAATTGTGCCGGCTATTTCGGCAATGAGCGTTGTCTTCCCTACTCCAGGGCTACCTTCAAGCAGTATCGGCTTCGGCAATTGTAAAGCACGCACGATCCTCAGGACATTGGCCTTGGTAGTGGGAGCATCCAAGGAGTATTGTGGGTCTCGCCAATTACTGTGATTGAGATTGAGCTTGAAAGGACCGACTGTTAAATACTTATTACCAACGAGGAGCGCATATTCTCTATAATAGATGGAGACCATGTCATGCTTGAAGGTAAGGCTAAGCTGCAATAAGCATGCATGACGCTCGCTAGCAACCTCGCTGGCAGGTATTGTCAATTTAGCCGCTGGATCAGCTCCCAAGCTGTCGACGTAGACTGTTGCTGCTCCATGAAGTATTACGGAGCAATCATTGTCGGAGACAGACCGGTTCAAGAAGAGTATCCACGCAAGTAAATCTCGGATGGAGGTAGATGGCGTGATGGTGTTGTAGTGAGAACTGAACCACGCACCGAAAGCAACCATCGGTTCCGCAAAAGTAATCCATCGCGCAGCAAGCTTAGCTCGTGCTATCTCCAATATTTCTTGCTTCTCATCTGTGTTTGGAACCCAGATCTCGGTAAATCGATTGCGTAGTGCTGGGGACAATTCTTTTTTGCCATAGTCTCCGCCAGGATTCATTGTTGCACAAAATTGAAACCCAGAAGAAGCAACTATGGGAGCATCGTCCGTTCCTTTCTCCGCCAAAAACAAGCTGCGACCGGGCTCCAGAACACTGTTCAGTCGCTCCAATACAGAGTCGTCTGCCAACGAGATCTCATCCAGTAAGAAGTGCTCGCCAGTCTTCATAGCATGGACGAGGCTACCGTCCATCCATTGGAAGAGAGCATTCGAACGTGTTCTGCTCGACTCCACACGTAATCGCCTTTCTTCGGAAATGTTGGCTTTCTCTGTGGCACTTAATGCATCGTAGTCTTTGAGCATTGCTGAAATATTGGCACGCACATCTTCACCTCGATCAGCAGAGACCTTTAAGACTTGAGCAAGCTCCTCAGCCAATTGCGAATTCACCGCGTCTTTATTCCGGACCGGACGTTGCGAACCGATAAGATCCCCTGTCTCCATGTTTTGGTGCGCATTCACTATATGCACATGGGTATGCGTATGCTGTGCACAGACCTGGCAGATTGTAGTCTTACCCGAGCCTGTTTCTCCGACTAGTAGTACAGGCTCATTAGTCTTGAAGGCTTCTGTTACTAAGACGTACAAACGACACATGGATCTGGTCCAGACGACATTGCTGTTGGGCAGCTTTGTTAAGCTGGCTTGCTGCGATAATTTTTCCCTGTTGTAGATGAGGCTTTCATTGATGCGAACCTTCATGACATCTTCGATGATCTCCTTTACCGCTTTTCGCTCGTCTGGATCGCGGACTCGCTCGGCAAGTAATAAGAACCCATTTACAGCAAGTTGCTCCCGGTCAACGGCGTCTCGCAGAGCCCACCTGAATAGATCACGTAGTGTGGCAAAGCTGTTCCTCTGTTCGAACAAGCGCCCAGTCTGACGAAGCACTGTGAGTCTTTTATAAACAGCGACTATCCGTGTGCAAAAAGAAGGAGCAATTTGACACCGTTGGCGCAATATAGTTTCCAGTTCTTCTTCAGGAATATCATCAAAATGTAGTTCTATGAATCGATTTCTGAAAGCACGAGAAAGCACTTTTCGCCCTCCATATATACCTGGTGGGTTTTGCGTTGCGAACAACATGAAGTCCTCATGTGGTCGCACAACTTGCTGGGTTTCGGGAATGAGTAATTCTTTGTTGTCGTCTAGCAAACGGTTCAACGCTTCAAGCACGTCTGTTGGGGCAAGGTTCAACTCGTCCAGGACTACCCATGAACCTTCTCTTAGTGCGCGTACCAGTACCCCCTCCTTGTATTGTAGAATACCGTTGGCGTCCGAGACATAAGTACCAAGGTATTCTTGCAGGTCCGTATGCTCATGGTTATTGATCCTGATAAACTTGTTGCCAGATATTTTGGCAAGGTATTCAATCATGCTTGTTTTACCGGACGAAGTCGGTCCTTGAAGCAAAACAGGAAATTTGCGTGTCATCGTCGCACGCACAAGGTTCAGAAGATTGCGTTCAACAAAAGGCGTGATGATGAAATTCGGTTGCTCCTCTATTGGAGACGATCCTTGAGCTATCCAGTATTGTTTAAATCGGACGTAGGCCGCCTTACTTTCGGGAGGCCGTGGTATCTGATTTAGAAGAGCTCGTCTATTCTTTTGAGGACCCAGAAGATACTTTTCGATTATTTGTGCGACTAAGTTAGCTGACTCTGAGCTAAGCGACGTGAGAAAGCTCATGCAGAAACCCTCGTATAAAGCTCTGCGGATACCGTATATTGGCGAGATATCCACAGCATAAACAAGTGTTCTTGTCAATGTGCGTAGGCTATAGTGCGGCTTCTGTTGCGATCCATCAACAAGCACGTTCTGTTCCGCAAGCTCTTTGACCTCTAGGTAAACATTAGCTATGTCGGACGGGATGCGGACATCAACGAAGACATGACTCTTTAGGTAAACTTTGATGATGGATACAAGGTTTTCAAAGGATTTGTCAGGAGGCTCGATGAAGATCTCCGTGAATCTCGCGCGGAAACTCGCTGGCAGCTCTCGCTTCCCCACATCAGTAGCAGGGTTCATCGCACCGAAGATCCGAAAGTCCTTGTGAGCGCGTATTGGCTCTACATTCCCAGTCTCTGAAAGCAGAAGTGATGGACCCTCGCTGCGCCTTGATGACAACAGCTCAGCAATACTTTCCAAGGTGTCCGAGGATGCAAGGTTGATCTCATCAAGGAGGACCCAATATCCATACCTTGCAGCTTTTACGATGTTGCCTTCGACGAAGGAGAACGCAAACCCTTTGGAACCGCTCGCTAGATGCATTCGAAAGGTTTGTAATTTGGACCCAAATAGTTCCCATTTCGTCTTGAGTATTTGGTGTTTGGTCCGGTCCACTCGCCTTTTCTTGGGCGGATGCCCTGGTGCCGTCTCGATGTTCTTCATGTCACCAAAAATGGACGAGGTCTCTACATTATGAAGTGCTTCCTGCCAGATTGTCAGAGCGCGTCTCCAGTGTCCTTTTGCAACAGCTTTTGTGACGGTATCGATGTACCGCTGATTTCGCTTGGGGGAGAAAGTAATCTTAAATAGATCCTCGAATTCTTCCAGAAGTGGTATGGCAAGTGTCCTCATATTCATCGGTTTGTAGCCACCTAGTAGGTCTCCTATCTCACTTTGCTGGGAAAGGTTGACTACCGTCAGTTTGGTATCCACGAGCTCTGCTAAGTGCTGGATGATGGCTGTTTTCCCTGTTCCTGTCTCGCCAACTAACAGACACGGCTCTGCCATGCTCACAGCAACACCTGCAGACTCGAGACATCGAAGGGTATAGTCATTCAAAGCAAATGGAGCTGTACCAATCAAATGACTCGATGTTCGCATGCCCTGATGAAGTCTTCGGCGTGGTAGCGAAGCGCGACCGAACCTTATCTGCAAATCCGTCCGTGTATACTCGGGCCTGCGCGTTTGCAAACAGAATTGCACACGCTCTGCAGGGAACTGCAATTCCTTTGCAATGAACCCCACAACTGCATTTTTCGCCAAGGACGAAGGAAGAAAACCAGCGAAGCAATCCACTGCCTCTAACAGAATATAATCGTTGGTGGTCTCTGATATCAACTCATGACCGCTCTGAACTCCGGCAGCAATAAGCAGACCCTCTAGTCTCCTACACCATCGGAAGAGGTCGCGAGGCCCATACGGCCGAGTCAGCCCAGAGATTTCCAATCTCGCCCGCGCTTTGTCATAGTCGAGGTCCCGGAGACAGCTGTATACATCGATTATCTTACCTCTGTAAGAGGCCAATATCGGATATTGATGTGCAACGACCTCTGCCAATTCGTGATCGGGGGGTACGAGCATTGGGACTGTAGTCCAATGTCGAGAACCAATCATGTTGGCGCCTGGGGTCACTAGCTCTAGCTTTCCGTTCAGAAAGGAGCGGATTGTTGCAATCAACCTGAAGCCCGGTGCAGCTCGTATATATTCACCACGATTTGGGATCAGCAATTCCCTCCGCTCTAGCAATGGTAAAAGAGTGCTCATGATATCCGGAGGCGCTCGATCTAAGTCTTCGATGATGACCCAGCGACCCTCTGTCACAGCTTTTGTGAGTACTCCTGGGTGCCAACGAAACGAGCCTTGCAAGTTGTCGCTGGTGTAGACCCCGACGAGCAGCTTAGCATCTGTCTGCTCATTCAAATGAAGGGTAACCATGGATGAGTTCTCACCAAGTTCACGTGCGAGGTCACGCACAAGAGAGGTCTTACCAGCGCCAGGAGGTCCAGTCACAAGAATGTTACTGGACTTGATGTAAGCTCTTGCAAGTAAATCTAGATTCCTTGTGCTTGTTTCCACAGGAACGATCGGAGATGACTTTGAAGTTACCGCTTTGAATCTCGGAACGAGGACTCTACCGACACGAGCAGTGGTGGAGCTCAAGTCCCGTACTTTAATAAGATCGATGGCTTTTGGGTATTCAATTTCCGCTAGCCTGGACGCACGATTTCCCTCCAACATTTGACTCATGTCTTCTAACCGTCTGGACTCCCAGAGGTTGAGAAAGGTGTAATCGATCATCTTGTCTTCCCAGTCGCCCTCTAGCCGGTTGTCATCACCAACGTATTCGTGGATCATCTTCTCAATTGCCATATCGGAGGCATGAAGATACATACAGAGAACTCTGATAGCGAGATATCGCGTTGTCTTCTCGGGCTGACCGAGCACCAACTGGATCTGGGCTGGAGCGACTAGCGAGGCGTACTCCTCGAGATCGAGGGAGAGGAGCCGAAAAATTGTGAGCAGATCATCATGGATGGTTCGACTGGAGTCTGTTCGGAGCCCCGTGACTCTGCTGAGACTAAATGCCTGTGAGATATCGCTCGCCTGATCGTACAGTATTGTTCGTACGAAGACTGTCAGATGTGGGGCGAGTGGCAATATTCTCGCCAATGCAGCCAGTACCAAAAATGGATTGCCAGAAGAACGCGAGATGAGAACCCATCGGCTACATATCTCAACAAAGACATCCTCATAATATGCGAAGACTAGCGACGTATACGCAGGTTTTAAGGCTAAACTTGCGATTCTATCTAGATGATCTCCGTCGCCACCTCCTCGTAAGGAGTGAAGAAGATCATCTGAAGTATTGGCAACGACATGCTGGTGTTTAAGAAGCTCTGTAGATTCCCATGACGAATTCATGACTGGTGTTACTAACGATCAGTCTGGAATCTAAGTCAATAAAGTATTGGAGACAGCTCTCGGAGCAAGAAATTTATATTGCAGGGATGAGAGGCGCGGAATCAACCGAGGCCCGTCAGCCAATCATCAAGAGGGCCCAAAGCTTACCCTAACAAAGTGACGTACCAACTTCGAAAATACTCCGAGTTGAAGATAATCCTAAAACACCATTACTACAATGAAGTGCAACGCAAAACCAAGGCCAGATCTAGGAGGCTGTGACGGTACTGCACCACTCGGTCAAGAACGATCCCATTGGTTGATACGACTGGATCTGTCAGCTGAGGATCAGCTTTAACGATTGAGGGTTATTAAAACCAGAACAGTTGCTTGACGACCTGCGCAGGCTTTTGCTCTGCAGTGCCGAACAGACCGATGAAGTCGCTCTCGCAATCATGTCACACTAAAAAAAATTCCTGGGCAATGATGATACGGACAAAAATCCATGGATCCATCAGCGCGTGGCGTTCCTGTGGAGGCTGGACGTTTCGCATGCCTCTGGCCAATTCAGCACGGTTGACGCGGCGAACGACAGCTCAATCTGCTCACAGGAGACTGACAGGATTGTTCGAGGATTCCGGAAGATCTTTCGAAATTCCACTCCATCGCATCTTTGAAGCATACCTCATTTTCGCAATGCTCCATTTTCATGACAGATGGTTTCCTGCAAGACTGGGTACGGGAACTGTATTGATGTTACTTTACAGTCTACCCTACAATTCGCATTGATGATACCGAACTTCGGTTGTATTCGTTGTCCTCAACTTCATTCCCTTTGTCCTATCCACACTCTCTCGACTGTTGCGCATACTGGGCACCCTGAGATCTGGGGGGCAATGATCTGATATGTAACACAATCGCTGTTTTGGGGCACCTTGCCTATAGGCTTCGCAACCATTGTCAGCACGTTCGTGTTGGTCTATGTACCCGCTTGGGGTTTGTGGGCAGTCACTATGGCGTGGACGACTTTGTGAATTGACGTAGTCTTGTCCGTGGCGACTTGCTTATCTCTCTATCTCGATCCGAGTATATTCTTCTGTTGTATTCATTTGACTACGGGAACGACCGAAGGGGTTTTGCGTGCGAAGGTATCCACAGATACTGCAGCGCCCTTGCCACCAATTGTAAGAGACTTGCTTGCCTATTTGGTTCATGTTGACCTATGAGCTTCCGAAAAATAGGTCTCTACTGTTGTGGCTGCTATATTCGGTGCGCTTGTCGAATCGGTTCATCCGATTCCGCAACACGCCCCGCAGCCTGTTATTCTAAGCTACATTCTGTGGGGCATCGGTACTCCGCTTTCCATACTAGTCCTGGCACTCTGTTCCCGTCGTCTGACCATTTACAACATACCTGCTTGTGAATCATTGTGTCTGTCTTTCTCCCCTTTGGGCCGCTAGCTATGGCATCATATGTCTAGGACAAGTCAGTCTCCAAAACTCCCTAACTTCCTGTCGATTATACTCTGGACCCCTTAGCCGGTCAGAATTTGTATATGGTTGGCTTTTTCATCGCTTTATTACTGTGGTGATTCGGACTTGCCTGGCTGCTCTTCGCTCTTGTATTCATTCCGCGCTCCAAGCTCCCCTTCTGTATGGGCTGGTTGGGGTTTACATTTTCACTAGGTGTGTACTCCCTCAGTACGATCACGCTTGGGTAAGAGATGCCCATTAAGTTCTCTAGTATACTGAGAATGGTACTTGTATTGCTCAGAAGTTTGTTCCCTTCCTAATACGTTTAGCAGGCTACTGTACGCTTGTCGGCTAATCCGTCGCTGAACCCGTGTCTCAAGCATGAATTGTCGATCAAGAGATTGGTCGACAAGCGAGCCGTTGCTGGCTAACCCAAACAGAAAACGAACTCATTCCTGGGCGACACGAGTACGTATGCAGCTGCCGACCCAGGCTGTTCTTAATGGATAATTATGCGGATTGATTTGTTCTTACATTCTCCCGCTCTCGGTCATCGTGCTTTGGTAAGTACCCCCAGATCCTCTCACACGTCCTGTGCACCGTAAAATGGATATTGCCAAGATTTCGGGAAACGCATACTCGTTAAACCATCGCGGTTGTTTTTTGCTGTTAAGTGTCACGCCGACCTTGAGGTTCCAACAGGGGCGTGGGCACTGTGAAAACATTGAGGGGACTTGCACAGGAGAAGCCGTCTATGCTCCATGCCTACAAGACATCAGGAAGAAGAATTTTGCAGCACCCGAGGAAGAGCCCGTACAAGAAACGAGCTCCCTCCAGGGTTATACCATTGAGAGTGTTCGTGCGAGGCGATATGTCCCCTACGCTACGGTAAGGTAGAAAATTGAGCAACTGTAATAACGAGTCCATATAAGCGCTCCCAGCATTGCCCATACAGCGATCCTGTATTTCATCCGCTGGTGCAAATAGTAAAAGATATCAGGGCAATCAATGAACTTTTTTGGCAGACGAAACGGAGCAGCTGTAGCTATACCTCCGTTGTAGATGCCAGCTGGGCAGTGCTCCTACCTATCCCATACGTCAGCACGGTGCACTTCTCAGGGGTTCATTAATTCACATATGAGTTCGTGGTCTTCTCAGAGCCCTGCGTTGGAGTAGTTTGCTCAAGCGAGGAGAATGCCTCGATGATATGCCACTTTATCTGTGGTTATTGAATGGTTTTCAGTCGATGTTGCGTCATTAAGGTATGTCCTTCCACAAGTAAGTGCCAAGGGATCGGTAGCTCGCGCTTCCAGCCGCTGCAGACAGGGTCTTCCCGCCTCGGTCCGATGACAGGCTAAGGTAAGTACCTTATGCATGCATCAAGAATCTACGAGTATTCGCATCTGTGGACCTTTCGTTGCTCTATAAGGTTGGGTATGCATTTTGACAAGCTGGGTTCAACGACCGACGATGAGCGACACTTCACCGGGCATGCAGGCCGATCCTACCTCTTCATCGACCCAGCTGTATTGGTCAGGACACGATGGCGACGTCGAGGAGCCTTCAGACTCAAGCTACGAGAGCGCGCTACTGGCTGAAGACGCTGTGGAAGACGAAGGGCAACCTCGGTCTGTCTCCTCAAGAGTGCTCGGCTCAACCGTCACTGACTGATTGCAGTATGAGCTTTAAGAAGAAGCGGAAGCTTCCCACCGGCATGTCCCTCCCACGGTTCTTGTCACCGCTCCACGCCGTTCGGCCTCATAGTCGTCCCAACCTACCCCTCGCAACGGCTCGAAGTCGTCGGCTGCGTGAGAATTCCTCCCATAACAATTCCGATATATCGTTAGCATCAGGGAACGGGCATGTTGCCAACGGAACGCCGCTCAACGACAATAAAGATGGAGGCCCTTTAGATTGGTATATGGAAGGTCCCGGACGTAGAGTCGGGTACGATGATCTCACAGCAATTGACTGGATATTCGAGTATACCAAGGAACGTCAGAGGTTGCGGATGCTCTACTCTCGCGCTACGGGCATCTTCGGGCAACTCCAACAAATACTCGATGCCAGCCAAGTCTGGATGGTACTAATTGGTGCTGGGTTGCTGTCTGGCGTACTTGCTGCCATCATAGACGTCGCAAGTGACTGGCTTGGTGACTTGAAGACCGGCTATTGTCGAAGCGGAGCCCACGGCGGGCAATTCTATCTCAACAAAGGGTTTTGCTGCTGGGGACATGAGGGTAAGGGTTCCGAACGTAAGGAATGATCTTGCTGTTGATGAATTTCTTAGAGTTAGCCCAATGCCAGGGCTGGAGGACCTGGGGCGATGCTTTGCACGTCAAGTCCTCTGCAGGACAATACATCCTTGAATATATCATTTTCATTCTATACTCTGTAAGAACCTTCTCATCTTACTCAAGGTTATCTACGCTCATCCAGTCCCGCAGGCTCTTTTTGCTCTTTGTGCTAGCATCTTAGTCCAGAATTACGCCACCTATGCCAAACATAGTGGTATACCTGAAATCAAGACTGTTCTTGGCGGCTTCGTGATGCGTCGATTCATGGGCTTGTGGACTCTGATCATAAAGTCTTTGGGATTGGTATGTGCTCTTTTGCGGTAGGAACAGAGCACATGCTTATAATCCCTTCGAGTGTCTTGCAGTAGCGTCCGGTCTATGGCTGGGAAAGGAGGGGCCGTTGGTTCATGTCGCGTGCTGCTGCGCAAATCTTTTGATGAAGTTGTCTCCAACTTTGAATGAGAACGAAGGTAACAATGAATAATCGGATGATCGAAGCAAGCTCATGCCTTCGCAGCGCGCAAAAGGGAAGTTCTCTCGGCCGCCGCTGCTGCTGGTATATCTGTGGCTTTCGGATCACCTATAGGTGGTGTGTTGTTTAGCCTTGAGGTATGACATGATCCTTACCTGGAAGCGGAAAGCTAATAATCTTAAGCAACTTTCTTACTATTTCCCAGACAAGACAATGTGGCAAAGCTTTGTATGTGCTATGGTAGCTGCTGTGACTCTGCAGGCGTTCAATCCATTCCGGACAGGAAAACTAGTCCTGTATCAAGTCACCTACACTAGCGGATGGCATGGCTTTGAAATGGTGCCCTTCGCCTTTCTTGGGATCATAGGTGGGCTGTATGGCGCTTTCTTCATCAAGATGAACATGCGAATCGCAAGATGGCGAAGTTCCTCGCGATGGGCGAAAGCTCCAGTGCTCGAGGTCTTGATCATCGCTGTTATTACAGCAATCATCAACTTCCCCAATAAATTCATGAGAGCTCAATCTTCAGAGCTGGTCTACATGCTCTTCGCAGAGTGTAGAGCAGTGACCGATGATCAATTCGGGATTTGCAAGACAGGAGCCGCTTCAGCTGGGGTTATTGCTCTGTTGTTAGGAGCAGCAGTCCTGGGGTTTGTTCTGGCGTCTGCCACTTTTGGTCTTCATATACCAGCTGGTATCATCCTTCCATCTATGGCCATGGGAGCCTTATATGGTCGAGCTCTTGGGATAGTTGTCGAGATTTGGCAAGCTAGACATCCCAACGCGTTCATCTTTGCGGCATGCGAGCCAGATAAGGCTTGCGTAACTCCTGGAACGTACGCAATCATTGGTGCAGCCTCTGCCCTGGGCGGAGTCACAAGGATGACGGTCTCCATTGTGGTTATTATGTTCGAGCTCACGGGTGCGCTGACCTATGTACTCCCAATCATGATTGCTGTCATGATCAGCAAGTGGGTTGGAGACGCCTTTGAAAGACGAGGCATCTATGAGACGTGGATCCGGTTCAATGAATACCCTTTCCTTGAAAACAAGGACGATTCACCTGTTCCAGACGTTCCCGTCTCTCAGGTTATGACGCAGCTTCAGGATCTTGCTGTTTTGACAGCCACTGGCCACAGTCTACAGTCCATCCATGATTTTCTCGTCGCCCAACCGTACCGAGGCTTTCCAGTTATATCTGACTCCACGAATAGAATTCTCCTGGGATATATATCTCGTGCAGAATTAATATACGCATTGAAGAACGCTGCAGCAGAACCACGAAGTTTACCGCTATCGACCGAAGTCTACTTTTCCCATCAAGCAACGGCCGACCCACAAAAAACTCTTGACTTACGACCTTGGATGGACCAGACACCTATTACTCTGAATGGCAAAAGCAGTCTGCAGCTCACAGTCAACGTGTTCCAGAGATTGGGTTTGCGCTACGTCCTTTTCTGCGACAGAGGAGCACTCCAGGGCTTGCTTACGAAGAAAGATGTATGGTACATATTGAACAGTAGCGAAGACGGCGGGCCTAGTGCTGGAGTAGGGCTGCTAAGAGAGGAGTCAAGGGGTGAAGCTAGGGGTCTGTTGACTAGAGACGATGACCCCGATAGCTTTGCTAGTCCTGTTGACGAAAGATGAAGACGCGCTCAAATTTGAGGAGCAGCATCCATCACCGGACAACATCCTAGAAACGCACTCTGGGCTTTAAGATCACGTTTTGCGATTGCAAGACTCTCTTGCAAAGACCTTGCCCCTAGGTTGTTCAGTGTTCAGCTATCGTACCTGCTGCAAGCTCCGTCAGATATTGAGCAGCAGTGAATTGGGTGGCTGCGCAGCCCATCGAAATAGATGGGAAGAGAGTCACTGACGCCAGACTCAAAAGCAAGATGCCGATTAGCATTTTCTCTAGATATGGACGATCGGATACCGCTCTTCCAGCGGATCGCGGTAGAACTGCTACGAACATGAGCTGCACATACCCTCAGCTGAGCGCAAAGCGATAGAAATCTTACCCGAGGTCGGTAACGAGTAATTCATGAGCCAGCGGACGCAATCCGAAACCTAACAGAAGCGCGATCCCCAGGATTAGCGGCTTCGCAATGACAGTCTTCGCGGATGCCTTACGTGGCTACATTCCTGTTGTGTCTTAGGAGGAGTCTATCGACCCCAAGTCCCATTTACACCTTGGGCGCCTTTTCCCAACTGGCTTGCCACAACCGTTGCCTCCCGCACGCCTCTCGCAATCGTCCCTCTGAGGCTTCCCTCTTCTAACACTAATAACCCTCCAATCGTACAGCCACCGGGGGTACTAACCTTTTCCCTCACCAACGCCGGATGCTGACCCTTCAATACCATACCAGCACAACCTCTCATTGTCTGTGCTGCCATCTCCTGTGCCTCGGCCCGCGGTATTCCCATGGCCACAGCCCCATCAGCCATGGCTTCTAGCATCAATGCAAAGAACGCCGGTCCAGAGCCACATAGCGCGGTCGAGGCATCCATTGCTGATGCAGGTAGCTGGACTACACGCCCGATGCGAGTGAACATCCAAGTCACAAGCTCCGCTTGTGGAGGTGATAATGGAGGTGTTGATGAAGCAACAACAGTCATGGATTCTCCGTTCACAGACGCAGTATTAGGCATAACACGGACTATCCTACAGCGTCCTTCATCCTCCGGCGGCTCCGGACCGGTACTTCCATAAAGCGTTTCCTCTATCTGCGAGACTGGCACACCGGCGAGGATGCTAATAAGAAGTTTACCGGCCAATGCTTCGCGGACTCCTGGTTCAAGAAGGATGGAAGAAAGATCTTTGGGCTTGCAAGCCAGAAGAATCGTCGATGCAGATTGCACTCCTTTCAAATTTTGGTTTTGCAAGACGGTAAGAGAGGAGGTCATGGAGCCAAGATTATTCTTCAGGCGTGTCACTGATGGAGGACGGGTCACACAAGCGACGAAGCGAGATGGAGTCCGGGGTGGAGGCTGAGCGTCTTCGGAGGGCGTGGATCGTGCGGAGGAGTTGAGGGAAGAGATGATACCTGACAGAATGGCGGCGCCAAGGGTACCTGAAGGTCGAGCAAGTCAGTGGGGAGACAGAAGCATGTTAGACAGGCTGAACACACCGCATCCCAATACCGTGAGCGTCGTGTCTTGGTCTTCGTGGTTGGATGCACCGAACCGACTGGGCAGTTTTGTCGTCCCAATGACTTGTGACAGCCCATGATCGTTGTCAAGTCCTTCCGAATTTGGTTCAATGCTCGTCCCTTTGCGCCTGTCATTGTAGGCCTCCAACAAACCTGCACGCTCTGTGTTATTGGCAGCAACGAGCCGATCGAGCAATGACTCATAGGATCGAATGCGATCGTGAAGCTCGCCCAGTGACATTTTGCTCTCGTTCTCGGTGGTCGTGGACAATTGCAGCAGGCGGTCTCTCCGTGCGGACTACGGAGGACGGCGGTCTTTTTTCTGCCGAAGCCATCTCACCGCCTTTGACTCCGCAACGGTTCCGCGAAGCGTCTCCGTTTGGAAGCAAGCCCAAAGCTGTTCGCTCGAGATATAAAGTCAGCCATGATAGTCCACTCTGTTTGATAACATCCATAGCATGGCGGATCCTTTCGAAGTACGGATGCGCTTCACCTCTCAGCTCCAGCATCTCAACGCCTCCGTCAACTCCTCTCAGAAGGCCGCCCACTATGCCCTCAAGCATAGGGACATGGACGAAGACTTGCACTCGTGTATCTTGGAGCAGATAGAGCGAGTATGTGCGTCACACTGATGTCTGGTGGCACATATGCCCTGCTGATCAATCAAGCAGAACAATATGAACAACCGCGCAAACATCATGTACTTTATCGAACATCTCTGCGATATGGCCCAGCGAGAGAATCATCCAAACTATGTCAGGATGATGCAGCAGGATATCTTGACCGTGGTGGACGCGGTTGCACCAAGTGATGGTTCCGGAGCTGCTAATGTAAAGGTTGTGAGAAGGGTGAGCTATGACACTTTCGACTTCGATGGTGTGCTAATCTGGTGTAGGTACTAAGCGGTCTACAGCAAAAAGCTATTCTTACTCCAGATCGAGTGACCGAGATTGAGGCTTGTCTTCAAGAACGAGATACCCTGCCCGCCCACCCAGCGCTCTCTCCGATTGAACCCAACCGCCAGCAAGAGCATGCGCCGGCACAAGCCACTATGTCAAAGATGACCAATGGAGTGACCAAAACAGACAAGCGGCAGATAGAACAGAGAATAGAAGAGGACCGTGAACGGCACAAAAGACTGAGGGAGAGCATATGGGCTATCGGTGACGACGGAGACGAGGAGTTTGAGAAAATGTGGGATGAGGCTAGCGAGATAAACGAAGATGATTATATCGCGGCAGAGGAGGACGCCGCGGAGAGGAGACAGGCGGCAGAGTTGACCGATTGATGGTTTTTATCTATTCATGATACCCTATACGTAGATGCGAGTTGACTGAACATGAGCATAAGGAGTTCTGACCGCAGCTTCTTGCCGGCAATACAGACGGAGCTGCAAGCAAATCAGCTCCTTGATTTACTGTGAATAGGCTTGATTCCACGAGGGTGGTGCACCGCTCCGGCCAATGAACAAATTTCATCTAAACATATGTTCGCTACAGAGTTGTAGAAGCACATCTTTACTTCCGTCTCTACCCGAGTACTCCGGGACATATGCTACAGCTTCCTGTTCCCTCGAAAACTTACTCCATCGTCACAACGCCACCGAGCCCTTTCAACGTTTCAATAATTTTCTCCGATTCCTCCTTCGCCACACCCTCCTTCATCATCTTCGGGGCGCTCTCCACGAACTTTTTGCTATCAACCAGACTTAGACTCAGCATGCTCTTTATCTCTTTAATGATCTTCGGTTTGGCAGCCGCATCGAATGATTTGAGGGTAAGAGTGAATAGGGTCTTTTCCTGGGCAGCAGGAGCCGCTTCTTCCTCCTCTACCGGCGCAGGAGCTGCTGCTGGAGCTGCGGCCGCGAAACCACCCATAGGCATATCCGGAATATTTAGGCGCGTCTAAAGAGGGAGAACATTAGCATGAGCATCAAATAATTATCACAGTCACAGGACCCCTAAGTAAGGAGTCGAGGACGAACCTTCAGGTTCGAGACCAGGTCAGCGGTCTCTAACAGCGTCAATTGGCCTATTTGGTCGACGATACTAGCTATTTTGGGATTCGATGTTGGTGTTGCGGTGGTGGACTCCCATCTCCGCACTGGTACTCGTCTTTGTCGTTGTTGATATGCTGAGGAAGCGAGGCAGACCGGTCGGGGAGGGTTGCGCAGAGCGCGCGCACAGCAACGAGTTGGATATGAGCTACAGATTGACATTGTATCAGAAAGTGAGAGGACTGGTGCTGGGCGAGGAAGCAGCGTACAGTAGAGCTCGTAGATCTAGACAAAATACATTTCGCTAGCGCCCTTTTCTTATTTCAGGTTTCTCCGCAGCGCTGTAACCCCGCGACCTTCAACTTCACCTCGACACAGTCATGGATCTGTATCTTTCCAAGCAGGAGTGGATCATCGTCGAATACGCAGTACTGATTTGGGGCAGCGTCCAGAGCTTGCATACTGCCAGGCAATTGTATGACAGATTCAAGGCCAGAAAGGGCGCCGAGCACAAGTGCAACCACTGTTCGCACGGAGTCCAACATGCCGGAACAAGGCCAGAGTCATGACAAACAGCAGGTTAAAGAGCAAAAGAACGAGCGCGAAGACAAGCCAAAAACAATACACAGCTTGGAAAAGGCCTTGATACTGCTCCGAGCAAGCGACGACACCTCCCGCTTCGTGGGTCTGGCACTACTGAAGTCCATGCTAGACAACCACACGGAGCTTCGCGAGAATCCAGAGACAATCAAGAGATGTTGGGAAGCAATTCCAGCCAGTTTCCTGGATCGATTGATCAAGGCGAGGCCCAGCGGGAAGAGGTCCAAGGAGGAAGCCCAGAATATGATTGGGCTAGCGGTGGCTGTCATGCATGTCTTCTTGACACTTTTACCCCAAGAGACTTTGGATTATGAGAGCTTTAAGACTAGACTGGACAAGCTCTCAGCGGCTGAGCCCTACAGGCAAGTAAAGTGCGCCTTTATGATTCCGTTTTCCCCTTATTTCTCACTTAGCCATAGCACTTAGCTGTGTCTGCTTTATCTTTAGTTTGCCTTTCTCTCCGGGCTCCGTGGAAGCGTTCGTCAGATCGATAGTTGTATTGCGTGCAATAGGCTCGGCTTAGCAAGCTGATCGTCGCTGCAGTTCGCGAGAGACTGCTTCGCAAATCTCACAATTATCCCTCACGATCTGCTTCCCATCTCTGCGGTTCCCGCATTTGCTCCAGTCGAGTCAATCCCAGGACCCTAGGTCATCTCCTTACCTATTTATGAAGATGCTCTTGGTCGACATACGCTCTACGCTACCGTCCCTGCAAGAGAAGCTCAACAGTCCCGAGTACCCATCAATTTCTTCTCGCATAGCTGAGTCCTACGATGTCATTTCCAACTTCATCGGCTATCTAGTGCAAAGCTTGGACGAAGATGGCACCACCTCCAGCCATCAAACTCTATCCTTTGAACCCTCTCAGCTTCTCCAATTGCGAGCAGACATATCAGAAACAATGTCATTGACCATCGAACATCTCCGCGATCGCTACGACGCCTCTGTTTCTGGAGCAGCGGGTCTTCATCCCTCTGCTCGAACGGATCCTGACCCAACATCGAGCACTCCGCGATCCATCGCTTGGGAGTCGTCATCTACCAGCATGTCTGAGGACCCTCTGACTCTGTCCGAGACGCGGACGCTCGCACTATGGCTTCGTGAAGATGACAATGATGCTTTGCGGAGGGAGGCCGCTGGTATTGTGGATGTTTTGCTTGGTCTTTACAGCTCAGAAGACGCGAAAGGAGACATTCGCTCCGCAGTTTTGACTGCTTTCGAAGGGATATTCGAAGTTCCGGAGGGCATAGACGCGTTCATGCGCGAGGATGGCTGGGAAATTTCATTAAAGGACCTTCAGAAGATCTTGTCTTCCGGGGAGCTCCAAGAAGAGGGCAGAGGCTTGGAAATCGTTCGTGCGCTGTTGACGGTTGCTGAATCAGAGGTCGTGGGTCCAGCCAAGCAAGAATGGGTCAAGATTATAGATATGGCCATAGAAGCGCTACAAGGTGAGCTACGTTGACCTGTCGTCCACGTGTGAAGCTTTCCCCTGGTTTCGAGCCTTCCATTTTCCCCAAGGTCAAGTCGTTCGATCGTCAGTGCTCGCACCAATGCTCACGATTCAATATGATACCAGTGTGGTCGTTGAGACATCAACCGCGCTTGATGTTCACGTTCCCTCGAATACGGAGACACTTTTCAAGTGCTGACATTCTTCTCAGGTCGGACTTTCCCAAGCCCCAGATCACTGGACCTTCAGATAGCCGTATGCCAGCTGGCAGTCGAAGTGCTAACCAAGCTCCCCAAGGGGATACGAAAGAGGCAAGCCGTCAAGGCATCGAAGCTATCACAACTAGCACGATCGAAGGTGGACGGCTCAGATGCAGAGGCCACGGAAGGCCTGTGGGAAGTCATTGGAGGGATAGAGGAGATGAATATCTGAAGATGGGTCAGTTGCATTGACCATCATGTGCATAGGATTAGCCAAGGATAAAGGCATTCGAGCCGTGGGTATCCGCTCATCTTCTGTAATGAGGCTGCATTCTCCCAGAGGATTCTCGATCGCTTCGTGTGTGGTAATGCTGGCAGCCTTCCCATTCCACTGTTTACTGCCAGGCGCCCGCTTAAAAAATCCATTCCAAGCGTTAGACCTCCTTAACCCGCTTCCTCTCCCTCTCATCCATACCGTTCCCAGCAACCACCGTTAACCCCACCCCATCCTCATCCTCCTCGTCCTCAACGACCTTCCTCTTCGCCCTCTCTCTCCTCTGCCCACTCCCCTCCTCCGTCCCGTTCTTCATCCCCTCCGCCTTCATCGCCCTCTCCGCCAAGCCCCTCAACAACCGCTCGTAATCGCCCACCACCTCCCCCACCGTCTGCTCAACCTTATCGATCCGCTCCGTCCGATCCAGCTGCATCAGCACATCCCTATTCTTCTTGTACACCCTCTGCTTCACCAGCAGCCGCCAATAGTAGAACTTCCTATCATTTTCATTCTTCGTCTTAGCCCGTTGCGTGAGGCGCGCCGTCCCCGCCTGCCGTGCATGCGGTGCGATCTGGCTGAGGAGATGCATCTCCACAAGGCGATAGAACTGGCGGGGGGCGAGTTTGTTTTTCTTGCGTAGTGATTCGAGGAGCGGCATATCGAGGAGTTTGTTGGTCGGTACGCGCACGCCGATGCGCTTGGAGGTGAGTTTCGGGTCGAGGTTGATGGAGAGGACGATTTTGTCGAGGGTGTTATTGGCGAGTAGTTGTGTGTAGTCGCAGTAGTCGCGCAGGTCGTCGAAAGCCTCGTTGGGGTCTTCGACTGTGATTTCGGTGCATGTTGGGGAGGCGAGGAAGGTCTTGGTCATGGCGGCGTAGAGGTAGGAGCCGTGGCTGTAGTGTTGATGGGAGGGGAGGATGAGGAATTGAGAGATGCGGGCGCGGTATGGAAGGGAGGAGGGTGATATCGGAGTTGTGTGAGGGAGGGAAAAGTTGTGAAGAGATTGCTTGGCTTTGGAGTCTTTGGGTTTGTCGGTGGGGGCGTAGGTTAGGAAGCGATAAGAGGTGGAGTAGCCGACTATTGAGTATCGAGACGCTTTGGGAGATGGTAGCGTCGAGAGCTTTTCGTAACTAAGCTTTGTTAAGATTTGCAGCCTCTAATCGTTAGACTGAGCACTTACACGAAGAAAACCCGCCAGCGATCAAGCGTCCATTCAGCATCGTCTAGGCTTAGTGGTGTGCCACCTTCAATGAAGAACGATACGAGGATTTGCATTCGTTCGATAATCGCTTGGACAGCAGGATCTGTTAATTCCCCACCCCATATCTCGAAATGACGCCCTCTGCTAGAGTAGCTTTCCAGCAGCTCCCCTGGTGGTTTGAAGTCTTTCGCCGAAGGGTCATCTTGCACGGATGCGTTGAAGTTGGCGATCTTAGTGAATGATACTACGGAGGTAGAACATCAGAATTCTGGAACAACACGATACATAATCTCACTCACTTTCCGGCGTCCAATCCTTCAATGTACCTTCGAGGTCCGAAGCCTTTGTGTCTCCTACTGCTTTGAATTTCTTGTCATAGGTGATTTGGATGTTTGGGCGCAAGTCATGGGCCGCCAATCGTAGGTTAATCTTCAGCCCTTGATAACCAAAGATTCGCTCCTCGTCGCCGAAGATGGGGTATGTGAAGCGCGGGTGAAATGAAGAAACGGTTGGGGGTGAATCGTTGCCAGCTCGGACTATGGATATTTGGACGGCTTCATTTGCATCGCTTGACCCTGCATGGCATCAGCATTTGCGCAATCATCTGGTGTGGGGAAACTCACATTCTTCGTGGTCTGCCATTATCTGACTGCTGTCGCTCGGCTTTATCAAGTGAAGCCTGGAGGTCTAGAAACGTTGCAGCTGGTAAGACCGTCACGTCGCGAACCGCGATCCACTTTAGAGCCCTGCCGCGCTAGAAATAAGGTTGATTGCCGGCTTGGCACCCTTGGTGGTATCAAGGGTAGTGATGGTTATTTACCGGTAAGGAACGATCTCTGACCGTAATTACCGTAAATGAGGAGAAATCCGACCTGTATGTGTAAATGACGCGCTAGTTGAGTAAACCTCGAATAATGCTCTATTTGAGTTAGCGTCTTCCTATTACGATTAGCGCAAACGCGCTCATCGTTTTACCTTCGCGAAGATATCTTCTTTTTTATCTTAATCGCACTATTTTATCTCGATTTTACATTTAAACTAACGATAACATGCTTTCTAAAGCAGATACGACGCTCTAAGCAATCTTTATTGTTTATTCTAGACAATCAAGCGAATTATTTGACTTCGTTCAATGCAAATATTGCGATAAAGAAAAGACGATAACTAATGCATTTAGAATGAGATCTTATCTTAATAAATATAGAGTCTACATCGATTATTCGTCTATTGTCTTAAATAACATTGTCGTCAACATTAAACGAGAGAATCTTCGACGAAGTCAAAGTCTTACTTCTTCGTCTTTAGAATTAGACAATTCGATTGTCAATACTTCTTTATCTTTATTGACGCAATCGATGCTTCGCTATTCAAAATTTAGCAAATTAAATCAATAGAAGATAGACGAACTCGCGACGATAACTATATATTGCACGAACAACAAGATTAGCCTATTTAAACATTACATATAACGACGATTTCTTCTCAAATTGAACTTAGTCTATCGAGTAACGTCTCGTGCTCTTATTTCGAGACAATTATTAATCTTCGCATACGAAAAGATAAAGAAAGAGATTTTATCTTTAATGCAAAGCAACAATTGCATTAACTTTATTACTAATAATTTCGATAATATTAATTAGCAAAGAATTACGAATCTATCTTGTAGCATTAACAACAACTTCTATTATCTATGAAACGAGAATATATTAGGCGTCAAGCATAATACTTAGCTTCTAACGTTCTATATTAATAATAAGATACTTTATTATTGCGATAAACAATCTCTTAAAATTAACTTTTACGTTATCAATATTAAAAACAAGATGCGAGCTATTTATGCTATATTAAGCTCTTCGAACGACTTCAAATACGTCTTTTAAATATTTTGCGACAATTACGATCTTCAATTACTAATGTGCGATATTGTAGAACTTTCGTAATTTGCAAAGATCTTTAAGAGCGTCTTTACAATAGTAAATTACTTTTATAGAAGCGACAAACAAATAACAATGTTTCGACAATATTAAATGCGCGAGTATAAACGACATTATGTTAAGAGTCGCGTGCTAATAGATACTATTCGTCGCGCATCTCTCTTCACAAGATAATTAGAAAGAGAAGATCTATTAACAAAATTCAAATAATCAAGAAGACTTGATTCTTGAACATCTTGAATTCAAGATTAAGATAATCAAGATAATTAAGATCTTGAACATCTTAAACATCTTAAACATCTTGAATTTCAAATGATAAAAAGATATATAACTTTCGAACGCGACTCTTTTATGAATCGTGTTCATCTTATTTTAAGTTTTTACTTATTGTTACTCTAATTCATTGAATCATTTATGAAAATTCATTAAATATAAAATTATTTATAGTTGCAATTCTTGTTATTAAGTGATTGCTTGCATTGCTTGAAGACGTCTACAAATTTTTTTAATAGCATAACTCTTTCTAATATCTTTTACGAAAGTATTAGTGTAACACTTTGAACATTCTAAGAATGTCTATATTAGGTCAACGCGTTTTTATCTTAAACAATAGCTTAATAGCATCACGTCGATTCTTTGTTAATAAAGACGACAAAATAAAAATTAACAAGTTTAACGTCTATCATGAAGATCGTATCGATCTAAAGAATTAACTTATGCAAATGAATATTTACTTCATCTTTTATCTTGTTTTAGCGAACAAGAAAACAATTTTCGCATTCACATTTCTTAAAGAAAGAGCTTAACATTAACTCAAATCAAATTTACGCAAGTATCTAAAGAATTATGACGAAAATTCTTGTACAATGTTTACGAATTTCGATAATTTTAAAAGAGAGCTTCGAAGAATCTTCGAAACATTCAACGAGAAACAAATCGCGAAAAGAATGATTTAACACTTAATTTAACGAATCTTTGCAATAGACTACGCAACAAGATTCTAAAAGTATGTCAATTTTATCGAATGAAACGATGTCGTATTTATAACAATGTTTCGACGAAATCTTAAGAACAATCTCAAAAATGAAATTATGCGCGATAACAAATTTATTAACGATATGTTCGATCTTATCAAAGTAGTTATCAATTTCGATAACAAACTATATAAAAGAGCTATAAAAAAGCAATACGATCAATTTCACGAAAGAGCGAAAATCTTCTTTGAGTTAACGATTAAATATTAGTAGAAAAAATTTCGTTCTAATTAGAAGTACAATAATTTAGACTATCGTAAGCCTGCATTTATAAGATTGAATTTTACTTAACGACGCAAAAAAAAAATTTTAGAGAAAAGCAAAATAACAAATTTAAAAAAACGTGCTATTTATGTGACAAATTGAATTACTTCGCAAGAGATTGTCGATCACAAAAATTAATAAATCGTTAATAAATCAATGTCATGTTAAGAGAGATATTTAATAACTAGAACGATATTAAAAAGTAAATCGACATAAAGACGAACATTCTTAAAACTAAATCGAACGACAACTACTATTTGATAAAGAATTCAAATCAATTATAGAAAGTTCTAGATGAAACATCATTAAACAAGGCATTCGCATTTACGTAGAAAGTCAATTAAGCACTTTAGAAGACTATTAAATTTTATAGCTTAATTATCGACTTAGACGAAAAGTATAATTAGAAGAATTTTCACGAATGTAAAGAAAACATTACGAATCATTTCGAAACTTTAATTAGCTTATCGAAGATCGTAAACGAATGCGAAAAGAAATTAAAAAGCAATATCATTATAAAAAAGAATATATTCGACATTATAATGAGACAATTGAATCTTACAATATACGCAAGTCTTAATTGAACAATTTGTTACAACGACTTATGTTAAACTTATCTAAAAGAAAAAAAGAAAATTAATTGATTTTCTAGAAAGTCAAAGTTAACAATCTAGCAACAAAAGAAAGCTTAGCGCAAATAGACGTTTAAAGCAAAAGTTACGACACAAGAGCAAGAAAAAGTTCAAATTTCTTAGTAAAGAACATATTAGAGAAATGCAATATGTTAGTTTAACAATAGCAACTAAACTTAACAACGCACGTACAATGTTTTATCACATTAATTAAAATTAATGATTATTGACTCACAACAATGATCGATTTTAATGCGATAAATAATTTTATAACTAAAGCTCTTGTAGAGAGAGAAGAGTATTCTACTCAAAAGAAGTCTAATGCTTACAATCTAGTAATTGTAGATAAAAATTCATTATTCGCAAAAAATGAAAAAGTAAACAAAGAAACGAAATTACTATCGATAGCTATTTAGCAATATCACGAGAAACTAATCTTTAATATAGTGAAAATAATTATTTACGATATTGTTCTAGAAATGTCTTGATTAAATTAGCACAATCTAGAAGTCGACTAAAATACACGAGTACTTAAATTCGCACAATGTAATCACACAATTCACATTTAATCTACGCATTAATAGCGTTCGATAATAGATAAAAGATTAAATTGAAACTCGATCGCAAATAAAGAATTTGCATTTTCGCAAAAAAACGATTTAATGAAATTCGATTCGATAAACATTGACAAAGATTAACTAAATTATAAAGTCAAAGTAAATGAAAAAAATAAAAAAAATTACGAATCTTCTAAGAGCCCTAAACTATCTAATATAACGAGAGAATCGCTAAAGCACATATCACGAATATACAACAATTAAAAGCATTTGTTTCAAAAAAAGAAAACGATCGAAATTTTATTTAAACATTAATCGTGAAATTACGAGATTAAATTTGAATTAAGCAAACAATTTACGTTTGAACTTATATATGTTTTATTCAAAAAAAAGCTAGAAACACTTCGCGAATACTTGGCAAAAAACGAAAAAAAAAAATTTATTAAAAAATTTCAATTACAAACAAGATATTCGATTCTCTTTGTATTTAAGAAGAACAAAATTCTTCGTTTATGTGTCGATTATCGAAAGCTAAACAATATTACGATAAAAAATCGATATTTATTACTCAACATTAACGAACTTTAAAATCGACTATTCGAAGCAAAATACTTCATCAAATTAAATTTACAAAAAGCGTATAATTAAATTAGAATAAAGACAAAGAAGAAATGAAAAACAACTTTTCGTATACGATATAAATTATACGAATACACGATAATGTCGTTCGAATTCACAAACGCTTCGACAACGTATTAAGAAATAATTAATAATGTATTACGACAATATTTGAATCGATTTGTCATAGTATACTTGAACGACATTATAATTTACTCAAATATTTTGAAAAAACATGTGAATTATGTTTTCAAAATATTAAAATATTTAAATAAAAAAAAATTATATCTTAAATTAAAGAAATGCGAATTTCATCGAAAAGAAGTTAACTTTCTTGAATTTGTCGTTAAACAACATGAAGTACGTATAAATTTCGAAAAGCTACGAACAATCAAAGAATAAAAATCATTTATTAACGTTAAAAAAGTTTAATTCTTTCTAGATTTCATAAATTACAACAAGAAATTCATTAAGAATTACTTCGTTAACGCAATATTATTGACGAACTTTACGAAGAAGAAGACGTCATAAATATAAAAATTAACGAAAAAAAATCATTTTAGAATCTTAAGCTAAAATGCTTAAAGAAATCGATATTAAAAATGTACGACTTACGATTGTTAAATAGAATTGAAATTGACGCATTAAATTTAATTATCGATGCATGCTTTAATTAAAAGCATGAAAACATATAATATTTAATAACATATCTTTCGAGAAAACTCTTGTTAATCGAATAAAATTATAATATTTACGACAAAAAATTACTCGCTATTGTAATTTTTCTAAAATCATGAAGAGTATATATCGAAAAATCATTAAAATTTACGATTCTTACAAATCACAAAAATCTTTTACACTTTAGTATTATTAAATAGTTTAATAAAAGACAAGTACAATAATTAAAGCGATTCGAATAATACAAATTCAAAATACAATATACATTAAACAAAGATAATGACAAAGTAAACGCATTCAATAGAAGAAGTGATCACATAAAAACGAAGAAATCGTTTAATTACAATATACTTAAGATTAACAAAGACGAATCATTATTAATAAACAAATACGAGCTAAATGCTATTTTACGAATATTTAAAGACAATAAAAAAGAGTTTTCAATTAAAAAAAAAACTTCAAATATTTATTAACAAAATTGACAAATGTATAAAGAAACATTATGATAAATCATTGCAAAAGCATTCGAAAGTGATCAAAATTCTTTAGCTTTTACGTTAACATTGTTAGTTTTTTCAAATAAGACAAGTTGTTAAGACATACGTTAAACGATATCTTAGTTGTTAGCAAAACAAACATGATACACATGCGAACTATAACGAAATTCAATATTAGAAATTATTTAAATCGTTATGAAATAAAGTTACGATAAACTTTATTATTAAGTTGCTTAAGTCGACGAATCTAGCAATTGAAAACAAATATAATTTAATACTAACAATGATTGACAAATTCACTAAGTATTTACATGTCATCGCATGTAAGAAGAAGTTCACAATAGAACAACTAAAATACATTGTATTGAATCGACTTATACGATATCACAATATACTTAAAGAACTAATTAATGACAAAGACAAGCTCTTCACATCTAATTATTAAAAGACATTTCTATCAATGTTAGAAACGAGACTTAGAATGTTCATTGTCTATTATTCGATTAAGAAAGAGCGAAAGCATCTATTAACTTAGTTAGTTATCGAAAGAATAGCGACATTAAAAAAGATACACGACAGTATCTCGAAAATGCAAAAAAGATCAATCAAGTATTAGAACAAAAAACGAAAAACGACATTTTAACTAAAGAAAAAAAATAAAATATATCTTTTTACAAAAAATCTTAAGACAAGAAAGTTAAGCAAAAAAATTAATTTATATTAAAGTCGAATCGTTTCTCATTAAGAAAACGAAGAGATTAATCAATTACGAACTCGACTTACTTAAGAACATTAAAGTATTTTCAATATTTTATATTTTATTGTTGAAATTAGCGAATTCAATTACGTCTCTACAAGACACATTTTATTTTCACTCACAAAAAGAGAAACAATATAAAATTAAGAAAATTCTATAACAAGAAAATTAAAAATATCTTATTAAGTGAAAAGAATATTTTATCTTCGAAAACATATAAGAGTTACTCAAGAATTTGAAGAAGTGTCTTGACAAATTGCGACAATTTCGCTAGCGACAAAATTACTTATAAGAGTTGATAAAGCATTAGAAAACAAAGAAGCGAACAATGAAAAATCGATAAAAGTATTAAATAGAGCTTTAGACGTCTCTTCAATACATTCGATCTCTTTTTCGTTTTTCTTGATCTTCAAGATGTTTTTTGACTTCGCATTATTTATATTTTTTAAACGACGAAGCTAGTGTTTTCTTTGTTTCGTCTTTCGCGCAATTCTTAGACGCAATTCTATTATTTCATCATCTAGCTTTTTAGTCTTCTAAATAATTTTATTCATTTTTTAATAATTAGAAGTCAAATCATTTTCAATTCTTTCGATAACACTTCTCACACTTGAGATATTTCTTATTTATTCGACAAGATACGTCGAATGAGACACAAACTCGACAAGAACGCATTGTGAAAATGACGTATTTGTAGCGACGATCGACCACGAAATTGCGACGTTGTTCAATGATCAACTTGATTAATATAATAAAAAAGAATGAATGATTTCGAAACGAAAATTCTTGAAGAGAGAAGATAGTGTTACGAGTCGCGTACTAATAGATACTATTCGTCGCGCATCTCTTTTCACAAGATAATTAGAAAAAAAAGATCTATCGACAAGATTTAGATAATTAAGAAGACTTGATTCTTGAACATCTTAAATTCAAAATTAAAATAATTAAGATAATTAAGATTTTAAACATCTTGAATATCTTAAATCTTAAATGATGAAAAGATATATAGCTTTCGAACGCGACTTTTTAATGAATTGTATTCAACTTATCTTAAGTCTTTACTTATTGTTACTTTGATTCATTGAATCATTTGTGAAGATTTATTGAACATAAGATTGTCTATAGTTGCAATTCTTGTTATCAAGTGATTGCTTGCATTGCCTAAAGACGTCTACAAATTTCTTCAATAGCATAACTCTCTCTAATATCTCTTACGAAAGTACTAGCGTAACACATTATTCGATTATATTGTTCGTAATAATTCGTTAAGAGACTTAGATAAGTATTCTAGTCAAAAGCTCTAATTTTAATTGAATTTAATATTAATTCGTAACGCGTTTGCAAATCGACTCGATTGTCTCTTTGCTTCGTAAAAAGATCGTCTTTAAGATTTATGCTATTAACGATATTAAAGACTTGAATACTAGCGAGTTTATTAAAGCTCAATTGCTTGATTATCGCTTTTAAAACGATCTTAAGAACGTAAAAAAGATGTTGCAACTTATTTACGAGCAACAAAAAATATTTAAGTCTAATCGAATATATTTAGACTATGTAATCAATAAATAAAAGAAGATTAAGCAACATTTACGACAATTTTATAGTCGTATAAACTACTCTTATGCGAACAAGATACGAACAATATTTACATCTCGATTAAACGCGAAGAGCGATACTATTTATCTTTGAAACGATCGATTTAATAAGCAAATAATTGACATACATTTGATCGCTTATTATTTTAATTCGATCAATTAACACATTGTCGCAACGATTGACGAAGAATCAAAGCTTTTTCAATGTCTAAAGCAATATATATATATCGATAAGATCTTTCGTGAGATTCGCAAGCAATACTATTAGTTCAAATCGCACACAAGATTATAAGTAACTAGTAATTACATGTAAAGCGAGATCAATAATTCTCTATTGTTCTAATAGATGTTTTACGTCGTTAAGTCTCTTCTAACAACCCTAGTCAAGCGATTGTATTAAACGTCGACGAACTCAATGTCTTTTCAACGAGTCTTTTCAACAATAAACTTTATTTATAGCAAGACTCGCAATCGACTATTGATTAATTGTATAAATATGCTTCAATTTTTGTTTATGAACGATCTAATTCTAGAACGACAAAAGAATAGACATTGACGAAGCTAATTAATTATAATGAATAACGAGAAAATAAATATCGAATATTACTTTCGACTTATAGACATCGTTGTCTTAGACAAGCGCAATCATAAGAAATACGACGACGACGAGAACATTATTGTAAATAAAATACTAGTTCGTCGATTTTTCGATAAAAGCTTCTAATTGTCGACGATAATAAAATCTTTTGCGATAATTTTAGAGTCTTAATAGGCAATCTAAGGTCAAATTTTAAGCATTTATAAGCTATTTATATTATATGTTTTAGATTTATCTTTGAATTTCGTGTCAAGAAGATTTTTAAGAATATACATGACTTTTGATGATGCTATAGACAAATTTGCATGTATTCTCTCTCAAGTCTTTGATAGAATTGCATCAAATAAATATTTATTAACTCATAATTACTTTAGTAGTTATCTATAGAATAAACATATATATTTGTCGAAATACTAATTGTTTCTTCTTGTTTTTTAATAATGTTTGCATTAGAAATAAAAAAGATATCGCATAATTCTTATAATTTGATATATTTTTATTAAAGTTTGTTTAATAAACATGCAAATAGCATTACGTCTTCGAGATTTCGATGAGAAACAATCAAATCTTCACTAAAAACGCATCAAAACCTTTGAGATTTCTCTATTTTCTTCTTCGAATGTCATATTGATCTTAGGAGCTTCGTCGATAACGACAAATCTCTAGATTTCATAACTAGACTGGCCGCGCTGACCCGGAAATGTCACGTGCAAATGCCAAGACTCGGGTCAAAAAAATTTCGAAGAATCGAATCGCTCAAAGTAGTTTAGTCGATTACTATAAGTAGTTTAGCGCGCTTCGCGCTAAACTACTTTGAGCGATTCGATTCCAAAAAATCGTCACGACCCGGTCTTGGCGCCGGGTC
>JAABUQ010000256.1_pt1 | contig 120771 bp, 86 predicted proteins | sample 5560001 | NCBI WGS metagenome assembly JAABUQ01 (sample SAMN10711888, study PRJNA513371) | rock metagenome | isolation source: Antarctica rocks | place: Antarctica: Victoria Land, Finger Mt nord | collected 2015-12-18 | reverse complement strand
ATCGGCCTCGGACCCGGAGGTGTGCGGCCTTCTCAGGATATCCACGCGCTAACCCGACTTTCATGGGGTCGGGTGATGAAAAATCATGACAGTTCGTTCCGTCGCGGCCTCGGGGGGCTTGGGTCCGTCCGGTCGGGGGCCGTCGACGGCGCGATCGGGTTCGTTCCGTCGCCTGATGCGGCGGGGCGGACGTCGAGGGGGCCTGGCGTCCGGGCGACCCCGCGATGGGTTGCTCTGAAAGTCCCCTATCCTGGCAGCGTGCATGCACGCATTTTCGTGGGGTCGGGTGTTCTTTCCGAGGACCATGACGATTCGTTCGGTCTCCGGTACGGCACTCGAATGTTGAGTTCAGATCGGTCTAACGCCATCTCCCCCGAGGATGAAGCTGGCCCGTCCCGAGCCCGGGGAGACCACCGCCGCGGTCGCCTCCTCGGGGCGAGATCTCGTCCGTCACCAGCACCATCCACGAGTCGCCGCCCGTGACGACGGCGACCCTCCCGACCCCCTGTGCTCGAGCGGAGGTCGGGCTCTCAGTAGCCCGAGCCCAGGCTCCTCAGGAATTCCACGACGTCGTAACGCTGCCGCGATCCCTCGATGTAGAACGGATGCGGGGCACCAAGGCCTCGGCTCGGATTGAGCAGTCTTTCGAGGCTTGGCACCGAACCGTCGTGGAGGAATTGCGGCTTGCGGGCCAGGTCCAGCAGGAGGGTCACGGCGTTGCCGCGGGGGGTGCCGCGGTCGCTGGAGTCGTTCACGACATACTTGTCGTCGAAGATCCCCGGGGAATTCTGGACGGGGTCCTGGGGGGGCATCCGGACCAGGAGGACCTTAGGGCGATAGTTGGGGAAGATCACCTGGGGCGGGACGAGGAAGGATGGGACCGGCACGCCCGGATCCACGTTGTGGCAGCTCGAGCATTTCGTGAGGAAAAGCTCCATCCCACGGGAGGAGGCGACCGGATTCACGCGGGCGCCCGGCGGGGCAGGCAGGCCGTTGGTGAAGGCGTTCATGTCGAGGAGCTTCTGCTGATCCACCCGCCGGCCGACCGGGGTCGCGGGGGCGCCGGGCATGAAGCCCGCGGTCGCCTGGATGAAGGGATAGCCGGTCACGCCGGTCTCCGCCAGGATCTGCTTGTAGTCGTCCGAGAGCTTCGCCCCGGCCGCCCCCGCCCGGATCGTCAGGAACGCCCGCCCTTCCGGGGTGGCCACGGTGGTCATGTCCAGGAGGACGGTGTAGACGGCGTTGCCGAAGTCGTCGAGCAGGGCGTGCTCGCCGGCGCTGCCGTAGGGGGCGGACAGGTCGGTGCGGAAGAGCGGGACGTTCTGGATCGCGTTGCCGATGCCGTCCGGGCTGTCGTCGAAGAGGCCCCGGGGGTAGAAATGCTTGTTGGAGAAGTAGGCGTCCACCTCGGCCTCGGTGGAGCGGGCGGTGAGGCCCCGGGGCGCGCGGCCGATGGAGCTCCCGTCCGGCATCTGCAATTGGAGGTTCGGGTACAGCGCCCGCGAGTTGGCGCCGAGGGCGAACAGCCCGCCCACGTCGATCGAGTGGGTGGCACGACCATCTTGCCGGCGGCCGATGCTCCCCATCTGTTGCGTGCGGGGATGGAATACGGAACCGTCGGTGATGCTGTGGCACAGCGCACACGAGACCCCGACCTTGTCGCCCGAGCGGATGTCGATCCTCCCGTCCCCGTTGGAATCCTTCGCGACCAGGCCGATGATGGCGTTGGCGTCGATCAAGGCGTCCATGACTCTGGGGCTATTAATCAGTGGCGCATGCCGCCGGCTCCGGTCGGTCCTCAGCTCCCGCGCCAAGGCCGACTGGACCACGAACGGCAGGGCGTCGGCGTCGACTTGCAGTCCCAACTCCAGCGCATTCAGCGGGGTGAACTGGGCCGCCATCATGCCCTGCGGCAGCCGCACCGCGTCGGTCCAGAACCTCTCGTTGCCGAAGGTCTCGAATCGGTAGACCTGCTCGCCCGAGGCCGGGTTTCCGACCTGCGCGACGACGATATCGGGGATCAGGAAGGTTCCCGCGCAGGCCGTCAGGGCCGCGAGGCGGCGCGTCGAGGCCCGGAATGCTTCGATGAACATCGCTTCCATCCTCCAAATTTCCGGCATCTTGGGAGACGGCTGCCGACGACGACCGTCAGCGGCAACGGGCCGGCAGGGTACTCGAATCCAGGCCGACGACGGGCGGAAATTCACCCGGCGATCAGGCCGTGGCGGCCGGCGGCCGGCGGCCGCCACTTGGTCATTCTCATCCTCGCCTCCGGCGGCATCGGGGTACCGCCCCTATCGATCCGGCCCGCCCCGATCGCGCCGTTGCCGCCCGGGTGGCGATCGAACGCGAGGGCTTGATCCCGCGCGATCCGCCGGCGCATCACCGGCTCCTCTCTCGCTTGGGCGGGGTCCTCTTGCCGGCCCCGGCCGACGCCCGTCGCCTCGGTCCCCCGTCCCGGCCCCGTGCCCGGGGGTCGATCCAGCTGAGCAGGCCCTCCGCCAGCGCCGCGAAGCGCTCGCGGTCGTCGAACGTCCGCGCGACCAACAGCGCACCCTCGAGGCTCGCCACGAGCATCCGGGCGGTCGTCGTGGCCGACCCGGGGAATTCCAGCTCGCCCGAGGCCCGGCCCGACTCGAGCACGCCCGTCAGCCACGCCTCGTGGTCGCCGAACACGTCCCGCAGCGCGTCTCGGGCCGGCTGCTCCAGGGCGCCGATGTCCGAGGCGAGCATCCCGCAGAGGCACATCCGGTTCCCCGATTCGATCGTCTCCTGGAACATCCGGGCATACCGCCGGAGTCGCCCCAAAGGGCCGAGGCCCTCGGCGTCGACCGCGGCCATCGACGCCCGCACCCCGTCGCGATATCTCGCGATGATGGCGAGGCACAAGTCCTGCTTGGTCGGGAAGTGGTAGTGGACGCTCGCCGAGCTAATCCCGACCCGGCCGGCCAGGTCGCGGAAGCTGAAGGCGTTGAAGCCGACCGTCTGGATCAGCTCGGCCGCCGCATCCAGGATGTTGCTCGTCCTGTCGGTCATCGTCGCCCGATTCTATCTATCGATAGGTCAGTCCGCCAGACCCTTGTGATGGATTCCGAGAACCGGACCGCCGGCCGAGCGATACCAGAGGCCCCGGTGGCATGCCAAGAGTCCGTCCTGGCAAAGTGCATCTCCGAGAAACCGTGCCGGCGACCGGCGAACCTAACACCCGAGGATCTCGGGCGGCCTACGCGAGGGGGTCGCGACCTCGTCCGGGTTGTCAAAGAGCGGCCGACACGCCGGTTGATACCATCGGGATCGGGTTCCGCCGGGATCTCCGATTCGGGGGCGGGCGCGGGCCTCCGCGCGATCGACGTTGCGTCCCGGGCCGGCGATCCGCGATGATCGACGCGGGGGCGGGTCCTTGGCGGGCCGATCGTTCCGGGGTCGGTCGGCGGATTCGGCGGGCGAAGGGGGGCCGGGATGTCGGAATGGAGCGAGGGGGCGGCGGGACCGGACGCGGAGGCGGAGGAGCGGGCGGCCCGTCGCGGCGAGCGGGCGATCCTGCTCGTGCTCGCGACCGTGCAGTTCACCAGCATCGTCGACTTCATGCTCGTCATGCCGCTCGGCCCGCAGCTGATGCGGACCCTGGGGATCGACCCCCAGCGGTTCGGCCTGATCGTCTCGTCCTACACCCTCAGCGCCGGGGTGGCGGGGCTGCTGGCGGCCCCGGTCGTCGATCGGTTCGGCCGCAAGGCGGCGCTCCTCGTCCTGTACGTCGGCTTCCTGCTCGGCACGCTCTTCTGCGGGCTGACGTCGAGCTTCCCGATGCTCCTGCTGGCGCGGGTGGTCACCGGGGCGTTCGGGGGCATCCTCGGCGGGATGGCGCTGACGATCATCGGCGACGTCTTCCCCGACCGTCGCCGGGGGGCGGCGACGGGGGCCCTGATGTCGGCCTTCTCGGTCGCCTCGGTCGTCGGCGTCCCGTTCGGCCTGGAGCTGGGGACCCGGTACGGCTGGCAGATGCCGTTCCGGCTCCTGGCGGTCCTCGGCGCGGCGGTCCTGGTGTTCGGGCTCCGGGCCCTGCCTCCGCTCCGCGGGCATCTCGACACCAGGCCCATCACCGGGCGGGCCCTGGCCCGGACCTGGGAGGCCCTGGCGCACCCGAACCACGTCCGGGCCTTCGCCCTGGTCGTCGCGCTGATGCTCGGCGGCTTCGCGGTCATCCCCTACATCAGCGCCTACCTGGTCGCGAACGCCGGCGTGGCCGAGGCCGAGCTGTCGTGGGTCTACATCGCGGGGGGGGTGACCACGCTGGTCTCCTCGCCGATCATCGGCCGGCTCGTCGACCGGTTCGGCAAGCTCCGGGTCTTCTGGATCGTGGCCCCGTTCTCGGCCGTGATGATGTTCGCGGTGACGGTCCTGCCCCGGGTCGGGATCGCGACGGCGGCCGTGACGGTCGCCCTGATCATGCTCGCCAACTCGGGCCGGATGATCGCGGCGATGCCGCTGATCATGGCGAGCGTCGAGCCCCGGCTGCGCGGGAGCTTCATGAGCGTCTATTCGTCGGTCCAGCACATCGCGAGCGGCCTGGGGGCCTACCTCGGTGGCCTGATCCTGGTCGAGGCGGCCGACGGCTCGCTCCGGCACTTCCCCCGGGTCGGGGCGATCGCCGTGGCCGCGACGGTGGCCAGCCTCTACCTCGCCGGCCGGCTCCGGCCCGCCGCGACGGCCGGTCCCGACGTGTCGGCGGACGCCGACCGGCCCCTCGGCCACGCGATCGAGGCGGCCGCAACCCGCGCGATCGAGCCTTACTGACCGAACCCCCGTCCGGTCGGCGGGATCGGCCGGATTCCTCCTCCCGCCCGGCCTCGATCTCGGTTATTTTCGGTCGGTCGGTCGGGCGCCGGCCCGACGGACGGAGGTCGACCATGAGGCGGATCGTCCTGATCGCGGCGGTGATCGTTGGCCGGGCCGGCGGGGGGGCGGTCGGGGCCAGCGAGCGCCCCGACGCCATCCGGCTCCAGGGGTCGTGGACGATGGCGGCGATGGTCGTCGACGGCGAGCCGGTCCCGGCCGACCGGCTCGCGACCGGGCGGCTGACGGTCGAGGGCAACGACTATCGGCCCTCTTTCGCCGGCAACCTGGTCCCCTCCACCTTCCGCCTCAACGAGTCGCTCGTCCCGAAGGGGATCAACTTCCGGTACACCTCGGGCCCGCTCGCGGGCAAGGCGACCCGGGGGATCTACAAGATCGAGGGGGACACGCTGACCGTCTGCCGGGGGCTGGCCGAGGGCGACGAGCGCCCGGGCGGCTTCTCGTCCAACCCGGGGGAAGGCCTGCTCCTGATCGTCTGGAGGCGGGCGTGGCCCGACCCTGCGGTGATCATGGCCGACGAGCTGGCCCGGCTCCAGGGGACCTGGCAGCTCGTCTCGGCCGACTCCGACGGGGCGACGACCGCGGGCCCGGCCGTCGAGCAGGTCCGGCTCGTCATCGAGGGGCGGAGGCATACGGTCTACCGCGGGTCCGAGGTCGTCGAGCGGGGCATGGATCTCACCGTCGACCCGACGACGACGCCGAAGTCGGTCACCGACACCCTCGGCGACGGTCCCGGCCTCGGCAAGCAGGTCCTCGGCATCTACCGGCTCGAAGGGGACGTCCTGACCTCGTGCCTCGCGCCCGCCGGGAGCCAGGATCGGCCGACCGAGTTCGCCGCGAGGCCGGGCACGGGGCGGACCCTCCGCGTCTTCCGCAAGGTCGACGGGCCGGCCCCGGCGCGGCGGGCGGCCGTCGACGCGGAGCTGAGGCGGCTCGAAGGCGCCTGGCGATTCGTCGCGCTCGAGACCGAGGGGACCCCGCTGGCCTTGCCGGCGGTCCGCCGCCAGCCGGGCCTGGTCCTCCGGGGAGACCGGTTCGTCTCCCGCGGGGGCGAATTCGTCGAGCGGGGCGAGTTCCACGTCGACCCGACCGTGACCCCCAAGACGATCGACATCACCCTCCAGGACGGCCCCGGCGCCGGGTCGACGCTCCTGGGGATCTACGAACTCCAGGGCGACACCTACCGGGTCTGCATGGGCCTGCCCGGCCGGCCCCGCCCGGCCACCTTCGCGACCGGCGAGGGGAGCGGGACGGTCCTCGAAGTCCTGAGGCGCGACGAGCCCTGAGCCGCGGCGATCAGGCCGAGGCCGTCGTCCCGGCCCCGACGACCGACCCCGCCCCGGCCGCCCCCCGGTCTCGCCCTTCCCGGCGGAGGTTCCAGACCAGGTAGGCGACGATCGCCACGTTCACCACCAGCACCGCGACCCGGATCGGCGTCGGCTTGACGTAGATCTCGTACCCCTCGATCAGGATCAAGGAGCCCGTGGCGACGACGGTCAGGTAGCCCGCCCACCGCCGTCTGGCGAGGAGCCCGATCCCCTCGACCAGGTAGAGTGCGGCGTAGAAGAAGGAGCCGAAGCCGATCGCCTTGAGCTTCCTGTGGTCGATGTTCGAGACCCAGCCGATCGCCGCGTGCAGGGTCTCGTTCTGGGGGTCGAGCCTCAGGAGCGAGATCCCATGCTCGAGCCCCTCGGCCACGTCGCGGCGGAGGAGCCGGAAGAGGCCGACCCCCACGGCGAGGAACAGCAGGGCGCACGCGACCTTGAAGCCGCCGATCAGTTGCATCCCCAGCGAGCCCGATGTCTGCTTTCCGTCCACGTCGGTCCTCAGTCGAGTGTCCTGGCCGTCGGAGTCATCCCGAGCCGGACCGGTCCACGGGCAATCAAGTTGAGGCTGTCCCACGCGGACGGGGTCCCGCGCGGGCCGCCATGCGGATCGATCGACGACAGGATCGGGAAACGTACGCAGAAGACGTGCCGTGACGGCGTCCCGGTCGGCTCGGCCTCATCGAGCAACGACGCTCGTCGAAGGCCCAGGCGGCGACCGTGCCGTCGTCCCCGGCCGCCCAGCCGACGGCGGGGGGACCGGCGAAGCCGACGGCGTGGAAGCCGGCCGCGCCCAGGCGTCGCCAGGTCTTCCCGTCGTCGTCCGAGACGTCCGAGCCGGCCGGGCCGACGGCGACGAACCGGGTCGAGCCCGGCCCCGGGACGTGGGCCACGGCCGACCGATAGCCGGAGGGCGGCGCGCCCGCGGGGGCCGTCCAGGTCCGCCCGCCGTCGACGGTCAGGGCGACCACCCCGGCCGGGTCGTCGGGCCGCTTGTAGTCGCCGCCGACGGCCAGGCCGTGCCCGCCGTCGCGGAAGGCGATCGAGAAGACCCCGGCCGAGGGGGTCCCGGCGCGGATCGGGGTCGGGTGGGCGGTCCAGGTCCGGCCGGCGTCGGTCGAGCGGAAGACCCGCGACGTGGCCCCGCCCCCGGTGCCGAACCAGGCGTCGGATCGGCCCCGGACGACCAGGCAGGTGCCGCTCGCGGCGAACGCCCCCTCGCCCGCCAGCGCGGGGGGCATCCCCTCGGGGCCGGCCCGCGACCAGGTCTGGCCGCCGTCGGCGGTCGCCAGGACGACGAACCGGCCGCCGACCGGGTCGCCCAGCGCGAGGCCGCGGTCGGCGTCCCAGAAGGCGATGGCGTCGAGGAAGCCGGCGGGGTCCGGGTTCGTGTAGGCGAGGCTCCAGGTCGCGCCGGCGTCGGCCGTCCGGTAGATCCGCGACAGCTCGCCGGGCCCGGAGGCGAGGAGAGACGCGGCCCGGCCGTCGACGGTGTGGACGTCGCGGAAGTCGAGGCCCTCCGCGCCCGGGACCCGGGCGGACCGCCAGGTCCCCCCGCCGTCCTCGGTCCGGGCGAACGTGCCCGCCGTCCCGCTCGCCCAGGCGACCTCGCGCGAGACGACGGCCAGGCCGCGGAACCGCTCCCTCGTCCCGGTCGGCCTCGGCGACCATTGGGCCGGCGCCCCGTGCGTCGCCGCGAGCAGGAACAGGGCGGCCAGGGCCGGCGTGCATCGCGACATCGGCGGGTCCTCGGTCGGGTCTCGGCTCGGGCCGGGCCTCTATTCGACGACCATGACCCCGTTCATGACCATCCAGTGCCCGGGAAAGGTGCAGAGGTACGGATATCGGCCGGGGACGCTCGGGGCGCGGAAGCTGATGCTGAAGGCGTCCTGCGGGTAGGCGATGTCGGTATGGACGAGGACGTCGTCGGTCCTGGGGATGTAGTGCCGGGCCACGGCGTCGGGGTCGGCGACGAGCCGGTTGGTCAGCTCGCCGACGCTCGCCAGCGTCCCGGGCCGGACCAGGGCCCAGTTGTGCGGGACGACGTCGGGGTTGACGAACTTCAGCGCGATCGGCTCCCCCGCGCGGGCGCGGATCGTCGTCGGGCTGAACGAGAGGTTCTTGCCCGCCTCGACCACCACCTGGCGGGCCCCGGGGATCGGGGCCTTCCATCGGTTCGGGATCGCCTTCGAGGCGAGCGCCAGGTCGGAGAGGATCGGGTGCGCCGCGATCGTCTTGGCGACGGGCCGGTAGCCGGGGATGCCGGTGAACGGGGCGTCGAGCGCGTGGGCCGTGGCGAAGAGGTCGACGGGGTCGTCGGCCGGGTCGACGCGGAGGTGGAGGTGGAGCTGGCTGACGGGCTGGAGGTCGGGGATCTCCAGGAAGACCGACCGGCCGTCTCCCAGGACCGTCGCCGACCGGACGGCCAGCGGGTCGTGCCCGGGGACCCCCGGGTGGCCCGGCGCGAGCTCCTGCGAGCCGTACCCGGCGGTGTACCGGTAGTTCCAGGCCTGGGCGAAGTGGGACCGGGGGGAGCCGGCGAGGGCCGGGTCGACGGGCGTCGGGAACTCGACGAGGACGCCGTTCTCGTGGACGTGGAACCCCGTCGGCAGCCGGACCGGCCCGCCCGTGTACCGGACCCGCTGGAACGAGCCGTCGTCGGGGGTGTACGTCCCCCAGCCGCCCATCCCCGAGACGTAGAGCTGGCCGTCGACCGGCGAGAACCGGCCCCGGTGCGAGCCCGAGCGGAACTCGCCGGGGAGCTGGACCACGGCCCCCTGGGCCTGGCCGCGCACCTCGTCGCGGAGCAGGAGGAAGTAGGCCCCCGCGCCGTACGAGAGGTGGACCGACCGGCCCGGGAACGGGCCCCAGCGGTCGCTCGTGACGGGGACCTGCGAGCCGCTCGAGTTGTCGATCCCGCGCGGGAGGTAGACGAGCGGGAGGTCGGGGGGCTTGCCGCCCTTGGGCCCGCCGTAGCCGTAGTAGCCGCCGGGGCGGATCTCGCAGATCATCGAGGCGGGCGTCCATTCTCCCTCGGACGCCGGCACGGTGACGACCCCCTCGGGGGTCAGGCCGAGGCCGTCGGGGTTGCGGAAGCCGGTCGCCAGGACCTCGACCGTCCGGCCGTCGGCCGCGATCCGGAGGATCCCCTGGTTGCCCGAGGCGGTGTAATAGCGGCCGGCGGCGTCGCGGCGGAGGCCGCCGATGAAGTCGTGGCCGGCGGTCGACGTGGCGTACGCGTTGCTGAGGCACTCGTGGTAGTCGGCCTCGCCGTCGCCGTCGAGGTCGTGCAGCCGAGTGATCTGGTCGCGGCCGAGGACGTCGACCTGGTCGCCGGTGACGACCAGCCCGAGCGCCTGGTGCAGCCCCGAGGCGACCCGCCGCCACCGGACCCGGCCGAGCGTGGCGTCGAGGCCGTCGACCCGCCAGACGTCCCCCTGCATCGTGCAGAGCAGGGCCGAGCCGTCGGGCAGGAAATCCTGGTCGCCGAAGTAGAGCGGGGCCTTCCACGGGTTGGCGAACGGCGGCGCGATCGTGTCGATCGCGTACGGCCGGCCCGTGCCGAGGGTCCCCTTCGTCTCGATCACCTGCGGCCACCGCGACGGCCCGCCCTTCGTGAGGCCGGCCATCGGGTGCGTCGCGGCCGGTCCGACGACCCGGGTGAACTGGCCGCCCTCGGCCCAGGGGGCGTCGAGCATCTCGACGTCGCCCAGCCGGTACGAGAAAACGACGCGGTCGCCGTGGCGATAGAAGCCGTGGTAGATGAACGGCCGGTCCGGGGCCTTCCCCTCGGGCCGGGGCAGGGGGGTGCCCTCCAGGGCGAGGCCGTCAAGGAACCCGTGCCGCTTCGACGTGACCGTCACGAACCCGCCGCGCCAGGCAGCCTCGTAGCAGAGCGTCTCGGGGTTGAAGCAGGCCGAGACGTCGCCCGCGTCGCCCAGGCGGACGCAGACCCCCTTGGGGACGGTCACGCCCGCGCCCCGGAAGACGCCCGACATCAGGCGGCCGAGGTCGGCCTCGCCCCACCGGCCGTCGACCCAGTCCTTGTCGCTCTGGTTGCCCCAGTGGCCGAACGCCTCGCCGTCGAGGCCGGGGAAGGGGGGCAGGATCGGCGGGACGGACTTGGCCTTCGCGTAGTATTCGGCCTGCTTCGCGTAGAAGTCGTAGAGCCGGTTCCGGTTGACGTGCTCGCGCCAGGCCGGGTGCTGGTCGGGCCGGAGCGGGTCGCGGACGTAGGGGAAGGGGGCCGGCCTGTGGTCGCGGCCGAGGAGCGGGTCGCCCCCGCGGGAGCGGCCGAGGTCGATCAGGAACCGGACGAGGTCCCGGCGCTGATCCGGCGACATCGAGGCGGCGAGGCCCTCCGGCATCAGCGAGCCGACCTCGCGGACGGCCTCGACCTCGCCCCGCGGCAGCTTCACAGTCTGGCCCGTGGTGGCGTCGCGGACGGTCAGCTCGCGCGGGGTCTCGGCGACCTTGTAGCCCTGGACCGACCGGCCGTCCTTGGTCTCGACGGCGATCGCCTCGTAGCCGGCCTTGACGACCTTGCGCGGCCAGAGGACCGACTCGGCGACCGCCTCGGGCGGCGTGCAGAGGCCGACGGCCGAGAGGTCGGGGCCGACCGTGCCCCCCCGGTCGCCGACCCTGTGGCAGGCCAGGCAGCCGAACTGCGACGAGGCGAAGACCGACGCCCCGCGCCCCGGGTCGCCCGCCGCGCGGGCCTCGGCGACGAGCCGGGCCGCGTCGCCTGCGGAGTCGGCCTCGGTCCCCTTCGTCGCGGCCGGGCGGAAGGTCCGGGGGGTCGGTCGGGGGCCGGCGGGGGACCCGTCGAGTTGGGGGACGAGCCAGTCGAGGCCGTCGAGGTTGTCGCGGAGCCGCTCCTCGGCGTCGTCCTGGGTATGGCCGAGGATGCCGATCGGGCCGCGATAGCCCGAGGCCACGATCGTTTTCATGAGGTCGAGGTCGAGCGAGCCCTGGCCGAGCGGCAGGATCTTCCGGCCGACCCGATCGCCGCCGGGGTCCATCCCGTTGAGGTTCAGCGCGAACAGGTGCGGGCCGAGCTTCGCGAGGATCGCGGCGAGCCGGCCGACCTGGTCGTGGCCGTGGTGGAGGTTGTAGACGACCCCGACGTTCGTCAGGCCGTCCGCCCGGAGCCGGTCGAGGATCGCGAGCTGATTCTCGGGCTCGCCGAACCAGCCGCCGTGGTTGTACAGGGCCACCCGACAGCGGGCCGCCCGCGCCGCCACGGCCAGGGGCTTGAGCCTCGCCGCCGCGGCGTCGACCCGCCGTCGCTGCTCGTCCCCGGCGACGCGGTCGGCACCCAGGTCGAGCAGGGCCCAGAGGTCGGCCTCGACCCCGTGCTTCGCCAGGGTGTCGAGGATCAGCCGCGACTCGCGGTTCAGCTCCCCCGGGGCGACCCAGAACGCTTCGAGCTTGATCCCCCGCCGCTTCAGCGCGGCGATCTCCGCGTCGAAGGTCGGGATGTGCTCGGGCCGCCAGTCGTAGGCGAACCGGCGGAACCCGAGCCGTTCGAGCATCGCGGCGCGGTCCTCGGGGCCGCGCCTCGCCGAGTCGAACGGGACGATGCACCAGGCCACGAGGTTCTCGCGCGCGAACAGCCGACGCGCCGCCGATGCCCCATCCGGGGCCGGCCGGGTCGTCGGGGCCTTCTCCTGCGCGGTCGCGGAGCCGGCCAGGACGGCGACGAGGATCGAGGCGAGGAGCGGGGCCAGCGGACGGGCACGCGGCCCGGGTCGTCGTCGACGCGAGAGGCTCGTCATGGGCGGGGGTCCCCGGGCGATCGGGTCGGTTGCGGTCGGTGGGCGGTCGCCCCACGATAACCCGACCGGCCCCGCCGCACCAGTTGGGCCGGTCGCGGCGCCGGCCGGGGGTCGCGAGCCGATGGACCATCGGGTGCGAATCCCCTAGGATACAGCACCTCTCCGGCCCCCTCCCTCGGCGGACCACGATGCTGATCCGGATCGGCTACGACATCGCCTTCGAATTCGCCGCGACGACTCCGCTCCTGACCGTCCTGCGCGTCCACCCGTCGGTCGAGCCCGACCTGGTCCGGTCCGAGGCCGCGGCGGTCGAGCCCGCGGTCCCGGTCTCGGATTACATCGACACCTTCGGCAACCGGGTCGGCCGGCTCTTGGTCCCGCCCGGCCGGCTCCGGCTGACGAGCGACGCCGTGGTCCGGGTCGACGGCCGGCCCGACCCCGTCGTGCCCGACGCCGAGCAGCACGCCGTCTCCGACCTCCCCGCCGACGTCATCGAGTTCCTCCTGGCCAGCCGATACTGCGAGGTCGACCGCCTGGGGGACGTCGCCTGGCGCCTCTTCGGCTCGACCCCGACCGGCTGGCCGCGCGTCCAGGCGGTCTGCGACTGGGTGCACAACCACCTCACCTTCGGCAACGAGCACGCGCGGCCGACCCGGACCGCGTTCGAGGGCTACCACGAGGAGCACGGGGTCTGCCGCGACTTCGCGCACCTGGCGATCACCTTCTGCCGCTGCCTGAACATCCCCGCCCGGTACGCGACCGGCTACCTCGGCGACATCGGCGTGCCGGCCTCGGCCATGCCGATGGACTTCAGCGCCTGGTTCGAGGCCTACCTCGGCGGCCGGTGGTACACCTTCGACGCCAGGCACAACACGCCGAGGATCGGCCGGGTCCTGATGGCCCGGGGCCGCGATGCCGTCGACGTGGCGCTGACGACCGCCTTCGGGTCGCCAACGCTGGTGAATTTCGTCGTCCGGACCGACGAGGTCCCCGAGGCCTGAGCCGGCGGCGTCGGTACGGAAGATGCGACGGACTCGGCCCGGGGCGGGTCGAGGGCGAGAGGTCCTCCATTCACGAAAGGGCGGCCCGCGTGCAGGTTCCCGGCGACGACTTCACGATCGGGGTCGAGGAAGAGTTCCAGATCATCCACCCCGAGACCCGGGCGCTCCGCCAGCGCGCCGGGCGGATCCTGCCCGAGGCGACCGCGGCCGTCGGCGACCGCGTGACGAACGAGCTGTACCTCTCGCAGATCGAGATCGGCACCCCCGTCTGCCGGACCCTGGCCGAGGTCCGGGCCGAGGTGACCCGGCTCCGCCGCGCCGTGATCGCGGCGGCGGCCGCGCACGGCAGCACGATCGCGGCGGCGGGCACGCACCCGTTCTCGCACTGGGACGACCAGGCGCTCACCCCCAAGCCGCGCTACTTCGGCCTCGCCGACGACTATCAGCAGCTCACGCGCGAGCAGGTCATCTGCGGCTGCCACGTCCACGTCGGGATCGCCGACCGCGAGGCGGCCGTCCAGGTCATGAACCGGGTGCGGCCCTGGATCTTCCCGCTGCTGGCGCTCTCGGCGAACTCGCCGTTCTGGCTCGGGCACGACACCGGGTTCGCCTCGTACCGGACCGAGATCTTCGGCCGGTTCCCGACGGCCGGCACCCCGCTCCCGTTCGCGTCGCGGGCCGAGTACGACGCGCTGGTCGCCGACCTGGTCGCCACCGGCTCGATCGAGGACGCCTCGAAGATCTACTGGGACGTCCGGCCGTCGTCGCACGTCGAGACGATCGAGTTCCGGATCGCCGACGTCGCCGCGACGATCGATGAGACGGTGATGCTCGCCGGCCTGAGCCGGGCCCTGGCCCGGGCCTGCCACGAGGCCGCCCTCCGCGGCGACCCGGTCGAGCCGGCGCGGCCGGAGTTCCTCCAGCTCGCCAAGTTCCGGGCCACCCGGTACGGGATGGCGGGCGAGCTGATTGACGTCGCGACCCGGCGATCGGTCCCCGCGGCCGAGGCCGTCGCCACCTTCCTCGCCTTCCTCCGCCCGACCCTCGAAGCGGCCGGCGAGTGGGACGAGGTCTCCGCGCTCGTCCGCCGGACGATCGAATCCGGGACCGGCGCCGAGCGGCAGCGGGCCGCCTACCGGCGCAACGGCCGGTTCGAGGACGTGGTCGACCTCCTCGTCGAGGAGACCGCCCGGGGGACGGGCGAAGGCTGACGCATCGGGTCCCTCACGATCGGCCTCCTCCGAGGACACGGGCCCGCCGGCACAGGCCGGGGGACTCGGCCGCCCCGATCGATCGGCCGGCCCGGGACCGGCGGGGCTTTCTGTCGAGGCTCATTTGCCGGGGAACGCAGGGTCCAATTTCATCAGCTCGGCCCGCGTCGCGTCGGCCTTCGCACGGATCTCCGCGACCGTCAGGCCGTCCACGGACTTCATGAGCGAGAGCTTGTCCACCTTGTCCACCTTGTCCACCTTGTTCGTACCCTTGGTGAGGAACTTCCGGAGCGTATCCTTCATGACGATCGAGGTCACGTCCGCCGCCAGCGACTTCTTCGCGGCGTCATCCATGCCGGAGGTCATCTTGTCCATCGACGTCTTTAGGGTCTCTTCGCTGGTGGCGTCCAGGCGCGGGGCTCCGCATCCCGTGGCGGTGATCGTTGCGAGCAGGAGGACAAGCAAGGTGGGGCGGAAACGAGTCGACTTCATCGGTCACCCGGGGGGAAAGGGTCGCGAAGGGAGGTAGATATCACAAGATACGCCGGCCGCGTACCCCTGAGGTCACGCCTGGAGGTCGCTCGCCAGCTGGCTCAAGCCGTCCGCGAGGACCTCGTGAACGTCCGACCTCGCGGGCGCCATTGTGCGGCCGGGGGCCCAGTATCGCGTCTTCGCCGGCATCGATCAACCCTGTGATCCGCTGCGAATCCAATGCATGGGCCCCGAGGGAGGGGCCTCTGGGCCTGACCCCCCGGGTCTTGCGGGACGCATCGGGACGCGACCACAATCCGTCCGGGTGCGCCCGGCCCGCTCGGGCGGGGGGCGTCGTCACGGCGATCCGGGGGTCCGGCTTGGGCATCGGCGACCTGTATACCCAGGGGCGGCGGGCGGCGGCGTGGGGGCTGGCCGTCAGCGTCGCGCTGGGGGCGATCAAGGGGGTCGGAGGCCTGCTCGGGCATTCGGTGGCCCTGCTCTCGGACGCGGCGCACTCGCTGGTCGACGCCGGGATCTCGGCGGCGCTGCTCGGGGCCCTCGCGGTGGCGCAGCGGCCGGCCGACCGCGAGCATCCGTACGGGCATGCCCGGGCCGAGTCGCTGGCGGGGCAGGCGGTGGCGCTGCTGCTGATCGCCCTGGCGATCGCGATCGGCGGGTCGGCCGTCGCCGGGCTCGACTCGCCGCGGGAGGCCCCCGAGGGGTTCACCCTCGCCATCGCGGCCGGCGGCGCGGCGGTGCAGGAGGGGCTCTACCGCCGGACGAGCCGGGTCGCCCGGCGGACGGGATCGGCGGCGCTGCTGGCGACGGCGTGGGACTACCGGCTCGACGCGCTCGGGTCGCTCGTCGTGCTCGCGGGGGTCGCGGCGGCGAAGTGGGGCGGGCCGGCCTGGCACTGGGCCGACCACGCCGCGGCCGTCGCCGTCGCCCTGACGATCTTCTGGGTCGGCGCCGGCCTGCTCTGGCAGAACCTCCAGGAGCTGATGGACCGCCAGGCCGACCCCGACGTGCTCGACTCGGTCCGGTCCCGGGCCCTGGCCGTCCCGGGCGTCCTCGGCGTCGAGACGCTCCGGGTGCGCAAGGTCGGGCTCGAATACCTGGTGGACATCCACGTCGAGGTCGACGCCGAGCTGTCGGTCCTGGAGGGGCACGCCATCGCCCACCGGGTGAAGGACCGGGTCATCGGCGGGGTCCTGTCGGTCCGCGACGTCCTCGTCCACGTCGAGCCGTCGCGCGACGACCCCCCGGCGCCGGGCTGATCGGCCGGGCCGTCCCGACGGGCAAGGTCGCCTCGATCTCGGCTCGGGCCGTCTGTTAGGCTGATGGTCCCGGGGCGGCGCGCGGGACCCCGCGGCGGCCGTCCTCCCCGGACCCGGCGAAGGGATCGAGACGATCTATGGCGCTGCTGAGCCTGCGTGACGTGAGCCTGGCCTTCGGGGGCCCGAAGCTGCTGGACGGGGTGAGCCTCCAGGTCGAGCGGGGCGAGCGCGCCTGCCTCCTCGGCCGCAACGGCGAGGGCAAGAGCACGCTCCTCCGGCTGATCGCGGGCGAGATCGAGCCCGACGAGGGGGAGGTCGTCCGCCAGCAGGGGCTCCGGATCGCCCGGCTGACCCAGGACGTCCCCTCGGGCCGCGAGGGGACGGTCGCCGAGGTCGTCGCCGAGGGGCTCGAACACCCGGGCGACGGCCACCGGGTCGACGCCGTGCTCTCGCGGATGGGCCTCGACGCCGAATCCCGGTTCGACGACCTCTCCTCGGGCATGAAGCGCCGGGTCCTGCTCGCCCGGTCGATCGTCGGCGAGCCCGATATCCTCCTGCTCGACGAGCCGACGAACCACCTCGACATCGAGTCGATCCGCTGGCTCGAAGACTTCCTGGTCCGCTACGGCGGGACCCTAATCTTCGTCACGCACGACCGGGTCTTCCTCGAGAAGCTGGCGACCCGGATCGTTGAGCTCGACCGGGGCCGGCTCCGCGACTCGGCGTGCGACTACCCGACGTTCCTCGCGCGTCGCGACGACCTGCTCGCGGCCGAGGCGCGGCAGGCCGAGCTGTTCGACAGGCGGTTGGCCCAGGAGGAGGTCTGGATCCGCAAGGGCGTCGAGGCCCGCCGGACCCGGAACGAGGGCCGGGTCCGCGCCCTCAAGGCGATGCGCGAGGCGCGGGCCCGGCGTCGCGAGAAGGCCGGGGCCGCGAAGATGCAGGTCCAGGAGGCCGAGCGGTCCGGGACGCTCGTCGTCGAGGCCAAGGGCGTCGCCTTCGGCTACGGCGACGCCGGGCCCGACGTGATCCGCGACCTGACGACCGCGATCGTCCGCGGCGACAAGGTCGGGATCATCGGCCCGAACGGGTCGGGCAAGACGACCCTCCTGCGGCTCCTCCTCGGCCAGTCCGCCCCCCGCGCCGGGACGGTCCGGCTCGGGACGAACGTCGAGGTCGCCTACTTCGACCAGCTCAAGGCGTCGCTCGACGAGGAGAAGACGGTCCAGCAGAACGTCAGCGACTACGAGACGATCGCGATCGACGGCCAGCATCGCCACGTCATCGGCTACCTCCAGGATTTCCTGTTCCCGCCCGAGCGGTCGCGGAGCCTGGTCAAATTCCTCTCCGGCGGCGAGCGGAGCCGGCTCCTGCTGGCGAAGCTGTTCACGAAGCCGTCGAACGTCCTCGTGCTCGACGAGCCGACGAACGACCTCGACGTCGAGACGCTCGAATTGCTCGAAGGCCTGCTCGTCGGCTACGGGGGGACGGTCCTGCTCGTCAGCCACGACCGGGCCTTCCTCAACGACGTGGCGACGAGCACGCTCGTCATCGACGACGAGGGCCGGGTCAGGGAGTATGACGGCGGCTACGACGACTACCTCCGCCAGCGTCAGGCCCAGTCCCCCCCGTCGGCGAAGGCCGCCGCGGACGACCAGCCCCGGGCGAGCACCCCGAAGGACGACCGGCCGAGGCGGCTCAGCCACAAGGAGCGCCGCGAGCTGGAGGCCCTGCCGGGCCGGATCGAGGCCTTGGAGGCGACCCTCCGCGACCTGCACGCGACGATGGCCGACCCCGCCTTCTACCGCCGCGACAAGGCCGAGATCGCCGAGGCCAGGGCCCGGCTCGAATCGACCGAGGCCGAGCTGACCGTCGCCTACGGCCGCTGGGAGTCGCTCGAAGCCTTGGCCGAGTAGCGCGGCCCGGTCGATTGGCCTGGCGGGGGCCGCCCCGATCGGCTCGAATACATCCGAGCACGCCCGGCCGGGCCATCAAGACAAGCCGAACTGCGGTGAGTGATGAGCTTTCTTGAATTTGAGTTTGATGAGACCTGCGCTTGCATGGACCTGACTCCGGAGCAGCTTGCCTCCCGGGTCAAGGACCGGTTCCCCGACGTGGTGGTAATCCTGAGGGATCGCTTCGCGGTCGAGGCACAAGCGGCGGCGGACTACTTTGAATCGCGTGGAACCGAAGATCAGAAAGGCCCCCAAAGGATCATCAGGTCCCTCCAGAGCAAGGCCGACAGGAACGGTCCTTGCTATAAGTTTACACTTGTCCTCGATCGGGATCTCGGCGTCTCCGGGTCGGTAACCCCCAAGGGTATCATCTTCCTGTACGAGGGAAGTTTGTCACAGGAGTCCGAAGACAGGGTCCTTACCTTCTTGAGAGCGTTTCGACCAGGAAGGATCCGGAAGGCGGGGGACCGTCAAAATGCGAATGTGGTCGAGTCGATCGGCCCATGATATCCGTCCGCGCAGGCCCTCGGCCCCAAGTCCGTAGCGCGTCTTGTTTGTTCCCTGCTGATGGGGCAATGGCATAGGAAAGCAACAGCGTCGCTGTCCATCATCATGCCGGCGCACAACAGTGCCGGTACCGTCAGACCAGAGGAATCCGCACCTATGAAGATTGTATTTTATGCTCTGGCGACCATGTTATTGCTCGCCGCGGCGGCCGACGGTCAGGAGGCATCACCCCGGAGGTCGGGGATCGACCGGGCCTACTTCACCCCGGGGGTCCGGCCGCAGGATGACCTGTTCCGCCACGTCAACGGCAAGTGGCTGGAGACGGCGGAGATCCCGGCCGATCGGTCGATGGACGGCGCCTTCTACAAGCTCCGCGACCAGTCCGAGGCCGACCTCCGCGCGCTGATCGAGGTCGCCTCGAAGGCCGACGGCGAGCCCGGCTCGGAGGCCCGCAAGGTCGGCGACCTCTACGCCAGCTTCGTCGAGGAGGACGCGGTCGAGAAGAAAGGCCTGACGCCGATCCGCGACGACCTCGCCGCGATCGACGCCGTCGCCGACAAGGCCGCCTTCCTCAAGACCCTCGCCAGGCTGGAGCGAGGCGGGGTCCAGGGGCTGGTCGGCGCCTCGGTCGACACCGACGCCAAGCGGTCCGACCGCTACATCGTCTACCTCTCGCAGGGCGGCCTCGGCCTGCCGGACGAGTCGTATTATCGCGACCCGAAGTTCCAGACGATCCGCGAGGCGTACGTCGCCCACGTCCGCAAGTCGCTCGACCTGGCGGGCGTGCCCGACGCCGCGGGGCGCGCCGATCGGATCATGGCGCTGGAGACCCGGCTGGCGAAGGCCCACTGGGACCGGGTCAAGAGCCGCGACGACACCCTGACGTACAACAAGATGGACCTCGCCGGGCTCGCCAGCCTGGCCCCCGGGTTCGACTGGCCGGCCTACCTCGACGCGCTCGGCGCGAAGGGGCTGGGCGAGGTCGTCGTCCGCCAGCCGACCTTCTTCACGGCGATGGCCGGCGCGGTCGAGGGCGTCCCGCTCGCGGATTGGAAGGCGTGGCTGACCTGGCACGTCGTCCGGGCGGCCTCGCCGTTCCTGACCAGGGCCCTGGTCGAGGAGGATTTCGCCTTCTACGGCAAGACGCTCACCGGGGCCCAGCAGCTCCGTCCCCGCTGGAAGCGCGGGGTGGCGACGGTCGAGGGCGGGCTCGGCGAGGCCGTCGGCAGCCTGTACGTCGCCAAGCACTTCCCGCCCGCCGCCAAGGAGCGGATGCAAGGGCTGGTCCAGAACCTGATCGAGGCCTACCGCCGCGACATCAACGCCCTCGACTGGATGAGCCCCGAGACGAAGGCCAAGGCGCTCGAGAAGCTCGCCCGGTTCACGCCCAAGATCGGCTACCCCGACAAGTGGCGCGACTACGCGTCGCTGACGATCCATCGCGACGACCTCCTCGGCAACGTCCGCCGCGCCGCGGCGTTCGAGCACGACCGGAACCTCGCCAAGCTGGGCAAGCCGGTGGACAGGCTCGAATGGCAGATGACCCCGCAGATGGTCAACGCCTATTACAACCCCGGGATGAACGAGATCGTCTTCCCCGCCGCGATCTTGCAGCCGCCGTTCTTCGACCTCGACGCCGACGACGCCGTGAACTACGGCGGGATCGTCGCGGTGATCGGCCACGAGGTCGGCCACGGCTTCGACGACCAGGGGTCGAAGTACGACGGCGAGGGCAACATGAAGGACTGGTGGTCCGACGCCGACCGCAAGGAATTCGACAAGCGCTCGAAGCTGCTGATCGACCAGTACAACGGCTTCGAGCCGGCCCAGTTGCCGGGCCAGCACGTCAACGGGGCCCTGACGATCGGCGAGAACATCGGCGACCTCGGCGGCCTGACGATCGCCTACAAGGCGTACCAGATCGCGCTGGGCGGCAAGGAGGCCCCGGTGATCGACGGCCTGACCGGGCCGCAGCGGTTCTTCATCGGCTGGGCCCAGGTCTGGCGGGCCAAGGGCCGCGACGCCGAGCTGACCCGCCGGCTGGCCGTCGACCCGCACTCGCCGGCCGAGTTCCGCTGCAACGGCGTCCTCCGCAACCTCGTCGAGTTCTACGACGCGTTCGGCGTCAAGGAGGGAGACAAGCTCTGGCTCCCCCCCGATCGCCGCGTCCGGATCTGGTGAGGCGGCCCGGGAGCTGACGAGGCAGTCAGATCAGAGTCGACCGCGGTCGGGGACGGGATGTCCCGAGCGTGGTCGACTTCATTTATGGCCCGACAGTCCCTTCGATCCCGGCCGCATGACCGGCCCGAGGGCGCGAAGGGTCCGGCCCTCGGATCATCAAGAATCACGCGTCGGCGACCTTTCGGACTTGAAATATTCCCTTCAGGGTATATTATCCCGCATGGCACGATCGCCGACGACTTCCGACGCCTTCAACGCGATCGCCGAGCCGCGGCGGCGAGAGATCCTCGACCTGCTCTCGCGGGGCGAGAGGCCGGTGAACGACGTGGTCGCGGCGCTCGGCCTGGCGCAGCCGCAGGTCTCCAAGCACCTCCGTGTCCTGAAGGTGGTCGGCCTGGTCAGCGTCCGCAGTTCGGGACGGGAGCGGCTGTATCGACTGAACGCCGATCGCCTCAAGCCCGTCCACGACTGGGTGCGGACCTTCGAACGGTTCTGGGACCACCAGCTCGACCGGATCAAGGAGCGGGCCGAGGGCAGGGCGGACGGGTGATCCGAGGGACGGGACGAATCTGACGAGGAGGTATCCGCATGGCGATGAGCATCGACGAGGGGGAGATCCAGACCCTCCACATCCTCAAGGACATCGAGATCGCCGCGCCGATCGAGATCACGTTCGAGGCGGTGCTCCAGGAGATGGGGCCGGCCGGGCAGATGCCGGGCGGCAAGCCGTTCCCGATGGTCGTCGAGCCGTGGCCCGGCGGGCGGTGGTACCGCGACCTCGGCGACAACGCCGGCCACTTCTGGGGGCACGTGCAGGTCATCAAGCCGCCCACGCTGATCGAGTTGTGCGGGCCGATGTTCATGTCGTACCCGGGCCTCAATCACGTGCAGTATCGGTTGACGGCGGAGGGCGACGTCACGCGGCTCAGGCTGACCCATAAGGCCATCGGGCTGATCCCGCAGGAGGTCCGGGAGGGCGCCGGCAGCGGGTGGGACCACGGCTTCGGGCGGATCCGCGAGATCGCCGAGCGGCTCAAGGGCGAACGGCTGGGGCGGACCGGGCGATGATCGGGGCGGCCGCGCCCGCGACCGACCCGGGCGCCCGCGGCCGATTCGAGTGGCGGCAGTTCGACGACGGTCACGATAGGACTAAGGATGATCGCGGAGATCGGCCCTGATGGACGAACATCCTTGTTGAGCAGCCGACGGGACCTCGGGGCCACCGCCATCATCAAGGAGACGGGAATGAGCGGAGTACGAGTCCTGGTCGGTACACGCAAGGGCGCCTTCGTCCTGACCTCGGACGCCGGCCGCGACTGGTGGGAGATCGGCGGGCCCCACTTCGCGGGCTGGGAGATCTACCACCTCAAGGGGTCGCCGGTCGACCCGAACCGGCTGTATGCGTCGCAGTCGAGCGGCTGGTTCGGGCAGATGATCCAGCGGTCGGACGACGGCGGCAAGACGTGGGGGCCGGTGGGCAACAAGTTCGCCTACGAGGGCGACCCCGGCACCCACCAGTGGTACGACGGCACGGCGCACCCCTGGGAGTTCAAGCGGGTCTGGCACCTCGAACCGTCGCTGACCGACCCCGACACCGTCTACGCCGGGGTGGAGGACGCGGCCCTCTTCCGCTCGACCGACGGCGGGCACAACTGGCAGGAACTCCCGGGGCTGCGCGGCCACGGCTCGGGGTCGCGCTGGCAGCCGGGGGCGGGCGGGATGTGCCTGCACACGATCCTGCTGGACCCGACCGACCCCGGCCGGATCTTCGTCGCCATCTCGGCCGCGGGCGCCTTCCGGACCGACGACGGCGGCGTGACCTGGAGGCCGATCAACCGGGGGCTGAAGTCGCAGTACATCCCCGACCCGGATGCCGAGGTCGGCCACTGCGTCCACCACATCGCGATGCACCCGTCGCGCCCCGGCGTGCTGTTCATGCAGAAGCACTGGGACGTGATGCGGAGCGACGACGCGGGCGAGTCGTGGCAGGAGGTCAGCGGCAACCTGCCGACCGACTTCGGGTTCGCGATCGACGTCCACGCGCACGAGCCGGAGACGATCTACGTCGTCCCGATCAAGAGCGACTCCGAGCACTACCCGCCCGAGGGGAAGCTGCGCGTCTACCGGAGCCGGACCGGCGGCCACGAGTGGGAGCCGCTCACGAAGGGCCTCCCGCAGCGCGACTGCTACGTCAACGTCCTGCGGGACGCGATGGCGGTCGACTCGCTCGACTCGTGCGGCGTCTATTTCGGCACCACCGGCGGCCAGGTGTACGCGTCGGCCGACGCCGGGGATCGCTGGACTCCGCTCGTCCGGGACCTCCCGGCCGTGTTCTCCGTCGAGGTCCAGACACTCGCATGATCCGAGTCGTGCTCCCGACCCACCTGCGGACCCTGGCGCGCGTCGGCACCGAGGTGAGTCTCGAGGTCGAGGGTCCGGCCACGCAGCGCTCGGTCCTCGACGCGCTCGAGGCGAGCTATCCGATGCTGCGGGGCACGATCCGCGACCACGCCACGCACAATCGACGGCCGTTCCTGCGGTTCTTCGCCTGCGAGGAAGACCTGTCCCACGAGCCCCCGGACGCCCCGCTCCCCGACGCCGTCGCGTCGGGGGCGGAGCCCTTGCTGGTCGTGGGCGCCATCGCCGGCGGCTGACCCGGCGGGGGGCGTCCCGCGCCCGGCGGGTCGGGGGGGGGCCACTTTCGCCCTCCGAGGGATTTCAGACTTGCGATCGGCGTGGGGGCATGTCACGATCGTCTCGACCGCCCGAAAGCCCGGGACCGGCCATCTCGGACGGCCGGCCCCGCCCCCGCCCCCATCGACCCTCGCGGGGGACATCCCCGCGACGGTCGGCCGGGACCTTCACCTCGCCGGAGCGCACCATGAGACGTGTCCACTTGACGGGCTGGAGCCTGGCCGCCTGCCTGGCGACGACCGCCGTGCTCGCCAGGGCCCAGGAGCCCCGGCCCGAGGGCCGGATCGACCTCGACGGCGTGGTCGCCTCGACCCGCATCGGCGGCGACGGCCCCGGCATGCCCGAAGGGCCCCGCTATCGCGACTTCCAGGAAGTGACCCGAGGCGCCGAGGTGATCCAGGGCCTGTTCACCCTCCACAAGAAGGGCGAGCACCTCTACGCCGAGATCCGCAACGACCAGTTCAACCAGCCGCTCCTGCTCCCCGTCACGATCGCCAAGGGGGCCGCCCAGGCCGGGATGCCCGCCGGCGACGACGATATGGTCCTCGTCTTCAAGCGGGCGGGCGAGAAGGTCCAGCTCATCCGCCGGAACATCCACTACAAGGCCCCCGTCGGCACGCCGCTCGACAAGTCGGTCAAGCAGAACTATGTCGACTCGATCCTGCTGGCGCTGCCGATCGTGAGCATCAACAACCGGGGCGGCGGCAACGTCCTGATCGACCTGAACGACATCTTCCTGACCGACTTCGCGCAGCTCGGCCTCGGGTCGCTCGACCGCTCCCGGAGCGGCTGGCACCGGGTCAAGGGGTTCCCGAACAACCTGGAGCTCGAGGTCGAGACGACGTTCTCGGGCGGCCGGCGGATGTTCGGCATGTTCGGCGGCTCGGACGGCGTGGCCGACCCGCGCGGGATCACCGTCGTGGTCCACTACAGCCTGATGAAGACCCCCGACGCCGGCTACCGGCCCCGGATGGCCGACGACCGCGTGGGCCACTTCCTGAACGCGGCCAAGGATTTCGGCAAGGCCGACCCCGACACCAACTTCGTCCGGATGATCGACCGCTGGCGGCTCGAGAAGGCCGACCCCCGCGCCGAACTTTCGCCGCCGAAGAAGCAGATCATCTGGTACATCGAGGACACCGTCCCGGTCGAGTACCGCCCGTACGTCGAGAGCGGGATCCGCGAGTGGAACAAGGCGTTCGAGAAGGTCGGCTTCCTCGACGCGATCGCCGTCCGCTGGCAGGAGCCGGGCCGCGACGACTTCGACCCCGAGGACACCAACTACTGCACCTTCCGGTGGGTCACGACCGACAACGGGTTCGCCATGTCGTGCCTGCGGGCCAACCCGCTGACGGGCGAGATGATCGACGGCGACGTGGTCTTCGACGCCAGCTTCATCCGCCACTGGAAGCAGGAGTACGCCCTGCTGGTCGGCACGACGTCCGCCCCCGGGGGCGACGCGCAGGCCGTCCCGCTCGCCGTCGGCGAGGTCGTCAGCCCGATCCTGGCGGCCCGGATGGGCTACGGGAACCCGGCCCACCAGTCGCTCCCGGGCGCCCCGGGGCTGGGCGGCCAGCCCGGCCGGCTCGAGGCCGAGGCCGTCCCCGCGAACCTCGGCGGCCTCCAGTGGGGCCTGAGCCGCCGCCGGCTTGACTCGGCGCAGGCCCTCTGCGGCCTCCACTCGGGCACGACCCAGGACTTCAGCCTCGCCGCCATCGCCTTCGCCGACACGCCCAAGCCCGAGGACAAGGATAAAGACAAGGACAAGGGCAAGGAGAAGGACAAGGACGGCAAGGACAAGCCCAAGCCGGCCCCCAAGGACGAGCTCCCGCGCGAGTTCGTCGGCCAGGCGATCAAGTACATCGTCATGCACGAGGTCGGCCACTCGCTCGGCCTCCGGCACAACTTCAAGGCCAGCACGATGCTCGCGACCGACCAGCTCCACGACCAGGCGATCACCCGGTCCAGGGGCCTCGTCGGCAGCGTCATGGACTACGTCCCGATCAACCTCGCCCCCAAGGGCAAGAAGCAGGGCGACTTCTACCCGACGACCATCGGGCCGTACGACTACTGGGCGATCGAGTACGCCTACAAGCCGATCGACGGCAACGAGGACGAGGAGCTCAAGAAGATCGCCGCCCGGTCGCCCGAGCCCGACCTCGCCTACGCGACCGACGAAGATGCCATGTCCAACGGCGACCCCCAGGTCAACCGGTTCGACCTCGGCCAGGACCCCTGCGCCTTCGCCAGGGAGCGGATCGCCCTGGCGACGTCGCTGATGAAGGAGCTCGACGCCAAGGTCGTCAAGGACGGCGAGTCGTGGGCCCGGTCGCGCAGGGCGTTCGCCGTCCTGCTCCGCCAGTGGGGCAACGGCGCGGTGCTCGCCTCGCAGTACGTCGGCGGCCAGTCCGTCTCCCGCGACCACAAGGGGGAGAAGGGGCGCGACCCGATCGTCCCGGTCTCCGGCGCCAAGCAGCGCGAGTGCCTGGCCTTCCTCTCGACCGAGATCCTCAGCGACAAGGCCTTCCAGTTCTCCCCCAGCCTGCTCCGCCGGCTCGGGACCGAGAAGTGGATGCACTGGGGGAGCGAGTCCGGCTTCGGCACCGGCGTCGACATCTCGGTCCTCGAGAGCGTCCTGGGGATCCAGAAGATCGTCCTGGGCGAGTGCCTCAACCCGACGACCCTGAACCGGCTCCAGAACCAGCAGCTCCAGTCCGACGCCAAGGCCGAGCCGCTCCGGATGGAGGAGGTCTTCCGGTCGCTGACCGACGGGATCTGGTCGGACCTCTGCAACCCGGAGTCCGACGCCAAGGGAGGCGCCCCGGTCGGGCTCTCGACCCTCCGGCGGAACCTCCAGCGCGAGTATCTCCGCCGGCTCAACACCCTCGTCCTCGGCGAGAACTCGAGCGGGTTCGGCGACCAGTTCGCCTACATCGTCGTCCGGAGGGGCGGGATGCCGGCCGTGCCCGCCGACGCGCGGTCGCTCGCCCGGCTCCACCTCGGCGAGATCGCCGATCGGATCGACAAGGCGCTCGACCGCAAGGACGTCAAGGTCGACGACACGACCCGCGCCCACCTGAAGGAGTGCCGCCAGAAGATCGCCAAGGTCCTCGACGCCGGCCTCCAGGTCCGCGAGCCCTGATTTCCCGCGCGGACCGATCGCGGCGGCGGCCGGGTTCCCGGACGGACCGGGGCCCCGCCGCCGCCCGATCGAGTGCCGCCGTCGCGTCACACCGGGAGGACGACCATGACCCCTGACCAGCGGACGATCCCGGCCGCCGTCGCGGCCCTGCTCCTGGCCCTCCCCGCGCCCGTCGCGCACGCCGAAGACCCGCCCAGCCCCCGGGCGGGCCTGACGGCGACCCAGACCGAGCAGGCCGTCCGGATCGCCGGGGCCTCGCTCGCCGACCTCCGCAAGGGGGCGCCGGGGGCCGACCGGCCCGAGGCCGACCGTCGCGAGTATGTCGTCGGCGTCGAGCGCCTAACCGTCAAGCCGACCGGCACGGCACCCCCCCCGGCCGCCGGGGCCGAGGCCCCGACCCGGGCGGTCGTCACCACCTATCGCTACCTCGACGACACGACGGTCTACTCGACCGTCGACCTCGCCACCGGCCGGACCGTCGACGTCCAGTCGGCGCAGCACATGCGGACCCCGCTCTCCGACGGCGAGTACGAGGCCGCCAAGGCCCTCGCCCGCGAGCAGAGCGAGGAGGTCCGGGCCCTCCACGAGCGGTTCGGGCGCCGGCTCGAGGCCTACGCCCAGTTCAGCCAGTACACCCCCCCCGGCGAGGAGCGGGTCCATCGGGTCGTCCTGATCCTCTATCGGGTCGACCGCCGCGACCTCAGCGCCCCGCGCCCCGTCGTCGACCTGTCGACCCGGGCCGTCACCGTCCCCCGTCCCCAGGACGACCAGGGCGAGGAGATCCCGGCCAGGGCCGCCCGGCCGCCCAGGCCCTGACCGGCCTCCCCGGGCGATCCCGGCATCCCCGTCGTCTCGCTTCCACCCGACCCCCGCCCCGGGGGGCCTTTCCCATCCGGCAAGTACATCCGATGATCACCTCCCCCCTCCGCGGGGGAGGCCGGCGCGGCGGGCGCATCCACGGGGGGCGCCCGTCCCCCGCAACGTCAGAGAGGGCTGAATCGCATGCCTCGGATCGCGACGCGCATCCTCGTCCTCGCCGGCCTCGTCCTGCTCCCCTCGGGCCCGCCCGCCCGGGCGCAGGGGCTGGCCGACCCGCCCTCGCAGGAGACGACGGTCGAGTTCCTCGTCGGCGAGTCCGGGGGCGTCGCGCCGAGGAAGGGGACCGCCTGGAAGGTCCACTACGCCCGGGGACTCCACCGGGGGCTCTACCTGACCGGGGCCTGGTTCAGGCGCGACCTCGCGGAGGACTGGATCAAGGTCATCCACGACGCCCGGATCGCCGACCTGTTCGTCCCGTACCACAAGTCGTCGTACATCCGCTTCTTCGACCTGACCGGCTTCAGCTTCCCGCTGGCCGAGGTCAAGGAGGAGGACGCCGGCCCGACCGGGATCCTCCTGCCCGCGTTCACCGGCGACCGATACCCGACCGTCGTCCGCGAGGTGAAGGACCGCGGCGTCGTCTGGAAGGACTACGCCAACGGCGTCCGCCGGGGCCGCGAGATGCTCCTCTGGTCCGGCCTCCAGGCGGGCAATTATATGTATCTGATGCAGTATGGATTCCAGGACGACGGCACGATCACGTTCCGGGTCGGGGCGACCGGCCAGAACCTCCCGGGCAACCGCCGGGAGGCCCACATGCACAACGCCCACTGGCGGATCGACATCGACCTGGTCGACGGCTCCAAGAACAATGCCATGCTCATGACCCACTCCGAGACGACCGCCGGCCTCGCCGCCGAGGACACCGAGGAGCCGTTCAACTCGGGCCTGGAGGGGGGCGTCGAGTGGGACCCCAAGGCGTTCACGATGGTCCGGGTCGTCAGCGAGAAGCTCAACGCCAACGGCAAGAAGCTCGCCTACGACCTGATGCCGGTCCGCGCCGGGTCGTCGCGGCACGCCGAGCCGTTCACCCACAAGGACCTCTGGGTGACCCGGTCGCACCCCGAGCGCCCGCTGGAGATGCTCTTCGCCAACCTGCCGGCGATCGCCCGCGACCGCGAGACGATCGAGGGGACCGACGTCGTCCTCTGGTACACGTCGGCCTCGCACCACGAGCCGCGCGACGAGGACGGCAAGGGGAACACCGGGCGTCGGCTCTGGTACTACGACGACGGCTGGGAGGGCTCGGCGCTGGTGATGTGGAGCGGGTTCGACCTGAAGCCGAGGAACCTGTTCGACCGGACGCCCTTCTACCCGTACGCCCCGCCCGTGCCGCCCCCCGCCGCCGCCGTCCAGCAGGACCGTGCCGCCGACGCCGATCGCGCCGAGGGCCGCTCCGCCCCCGCCGAGGCCCCCCGGCCCTGACCCGATCCGGCCCCCGGGCTCGGAGGGATTCTCGCTTGCAAACGCGGATGGCGCGGAGTAGCCTCACCATGTCGTCGCCGCTCGCCCCCGCTCGATCGATCGGGGGCCGAGGCCACCTCCACGACGGGTTGCGTCTCCCTGATGCGTCCGACCCTGACGGCGAGATCGGTCCGAGGCCCGGCCGGGGCATTCCTGGCCCTGCTGGCCTGCGCCCAGGTCGGCCCGTCGCGAGTCGAGGCGGGTTGCGCGCACCCGGGGATCGCCGGGCCCGGCCGTGAGGCGATGGTCCGCCTGATCGACGGGCTGGCCGTCGCCGCCGCGGGGTCGTCCCGCGTCCTGCCGGACGGGACCGCGCCGATCGCCCCCGAGGGATCGCCGCGTCCCTGCTCGGGCCCGTCCTGCTCGGGCTCCCCGGCCGCGCCGAGCGTCCCGACGATCGGCCCGGTCCCGCACGACGAGCCGAAGGCCTCCCTCGGTTCGACGACTCCTCCGCCGCCGTCCCCGCGCCCGTCCTACCTCGTGCCGGATCCCTGCGTCCCGATCCCGGTCCGCCACGGAGACGGGATCTTCCACCCGCCCCGACCCACATCGACCACGACTCCGACGTCCTGATCGCCGGGCCGTCGCGCCCGATCCGATCGTCGCCACGCCGATCGGTCGAGGCCCGATCCCGCCGGGGGCCGGCCCACTCCCACGTCGATCATGCCAGCTCGTCCGCCCCGCCGGGCGGGCCCGTCTCGCCGCGCCACGACCGCGGCCGGTCGGACGGCCCGTCGCGTCGCCTGGCGGGATCAATTCCGGCCTGGGCTCGCAGCTCCGGCCGTCACCGCTCTCGATGATAGACATCCTCTCCTCCATCCCTTTTTCCCGAGGCTCGATCATGAACACCGCTCGGACCTCTCGCGGCCGTGATACGAAGCTGGGCGACATCCTCATCCTCGCGGCGACCCTCGCCACGCTGCTGCTCGGCCTGGTCGTCTGACGGGCCGACTCGCGCCACCAGTTCCCCATCCAACCTCCTCACCGGCTCCCGGAGCGACTCCCCGTGCGCCATCACGACAGAGATCCGCGGCAGGCCCGCCCGGCGCGGCTCGCCGCGACGGCGATGGTCGGCCTGCTGCTGCTGACGACGGCCCCGGCCTCGCGGGCCGCCGACCCGGCCCCCCGGCCGTCGCCCGGGGCCGCCCGGCCCGCGACCGCGACCGAGCGGCTGGCGGCGGCCTGGCCCGGCCATCCCGAGTGGGTCGCCATGCTCGTCGACATCCTCGCCGGGAGCCAGCTCGGGCCCGGCGACGGCTGGTTCAGGAAGGGCGTGGCGGAGACCTCCTATGACTGGGGGACGACCCGGCCCCGCCTCGACAGGGACGGCGACGGCGCGATCTCCCGCTCCGAGTTCGCCGGGCCCGACGCCGACTTCGCCCGGCTCGACCGCGACCGCGACGGCGTCCTGACGGCCGACGACTTCGACTTCTCGGCGCACGCCCTGGCCCCCTCGCCGGGGGCGATGCTCTTCTACCGGGCCGACGCCGACTCCAACGGCAAGGTCACCCGCGCCGAGATCGAGGCGTTCTTCCGGGCCAACGACCCCGAAGGGCTCGGCTTCCTCTCGCTGGGCGACCTCCAGCGGTCGCTCGGCGGCCCGCCGTCGCGGCCCAAGCCCGGGGCGGCCGAGCCGTCCGGGCCGACGAAGGAGACGCTGATCCAGGGGCTGTTCCGCCAGGAGATCGGGTCGTTGCAGGCGGGGCCGAGGCGCGATGAGGTGGCCCCCGACTTCACGCTCGCGACGGTCGACGGAGGGGAGAAGGTCACCCTCTCGAAGCTGGTCGGCCCCAAGCCCGTGGTCCTCATCTTCGGCAACTTCACCTGCGGGCCGTTCCGCGCCCAGGCCGGCAACGTCGAGAAGCTCTATCGGCGGTACAAGGACCGGGCGACGTTCGTCATGGTGTATGTCCGCGAGGCGCACCCGACCGACGGCTGGTCGATGGGCAGCAACGACCGCGCCGGGGTCTCGATCCGCCAGCCGAGGGACTACGCCGAGCGCGTCGGGGTGGCCCAGGCCTGCGCGAAGACGCTGGAGCTGGGCTTCCCGATGCTGGTCGACACGATCGACGACGCGGTCGGGGCCCGCTACAGCGGGATGCCCAGCCGGCTCTACCTGATCGACCCGCGCGGCAAGGTCGCCTACAAGAGCGGGCGCGGGCCGTTCGGGTTCAAGCCCGCCGAGCTCGAGCACTCGCTAATCCTGCTGCTCCGCGACGAGGCGACGGCCGCCGCGTCGGCGTCGGCGACCGCGATGCAGGGCGGCGCGGCCCGCGTCCCGCTCCTCTCCGACGAGGAGGCGTGGAAGCGGCTGCCGAAGGCCGAGTCGGGCGGCGGGCACCGGCTCCCGTCCTGGGCCCGGGCGCTGGCCGGCCCGATGCCGGTGACGACGGCCGTGATGCTCGAAGTGGACCGGACCTACCGGACCTCCGACGCGATCGACCCGAAGCTCGCCGCGGCGATCCGGATGGCGGTCGCGCAGGGGGTCCGGAGCGAGTACGGCCGGGCCTACGCCGAGGCCGACCTGCTCCGCGCCGGGCTCGACCGCGCCGCCGTCGCCGGCATCGCCCACGGCGACCGGTCGGCCTTGCCCGTCGCCGACCGCGCGGCGCTGGCCTTCGCCGACCGGATGACGGCGATGGGCTCGTCCGTGACCGACGAGGAGGTCGCCGCGCTGGTCGCCTCGTTCGGCGAGGCGAAGGTGGTGGCGATCGTCCTCCAGATCGCCTACGCGAACTTCCTCGACCGGATGGCGCTGGCGCTCGGCCTGGCGGTCGAGCCCGGCGGGCCGCTCCCGCCGCCCGAGGTCCGGTTCGGCGCGTCCACCGCGCTCGGCACGCCGATCCCGCCCGCGACCCGTCCCGCCCCTCCCCCGACATCGGCCTCGACCTCGGCCTCCGTCCCCCTCGCGGCACTGGCCGACTCCGAGGCGGGGCCGACCAGCCCCGCCCGGATCCAGGAACGGCTGGAGGCCCAGCGCGGGCGGAAGCCCCGGGTGAGCATCCCGACCTGGGAGGAGTTCCGCGAGGCCTTGCCCGAGTCGCTCTACCCGCGGTCGAAGCCGCTCCGGATCGGGTGGAGCCTGCTGGTCAGCGGCCGGCAGCCGAAGCTCGGGCCGGCCTGGATCAAGCTCCTGCGGACGTTCGAAGTCGAGGCCAAGCAGGACCGGGTCTTCGAGGAGAGCCTCTTCTGGGTCGTCACCCGGTCGCTCGGCTGCTACTACTGCATGGGGCACTGCGAGATGCTCCTGGAGGTCGCCGGCCTCGACAAGGGCGCGATCGCCCGGCGGACGGCGACCCTCGCCGGCGACGACTGGTCGGCGTTCCCCCCGGCCGAGCGCGCCGGTTTCGCCTTCGCCCGCAAGCTGACGCGGACCCCCTGGGCCGTCGACGCCGACGACATCCGCCGGCTCACCGACCTGTTCGGACCCGAGCGGGCCCTCGACGTGGTCTTCTGGTCGAGCCGGTGCCAGTTCATGACCAAGGTCTCCGACGCGTTCGGGCTCCCGCTCGAGCGCGAGAACGTCTTCGCCGACCCGCCCGGTCCCAAGGAGGGCCCGAAATAAAGCCGACCGGGCAGCACGTGGGGCGATCATCGATCGGGGTGGCGGGGCGGGCGGGTGTCCCCCCGCCACCCCGGCGTCTTGCGCCTCGACCGTCGAGTTGACGGGCGAACACGCTGCCGGGCACTTATCTGAGGTCGTCGCGCCTGACCTGGGGACCATCGGGGTCGGCCGTCCCGCATCCCCCAGGGTCGCGCGGCGTGCGCAGAACTCCCCGACATCCTTAAGGGTCCTGAGAATTCGTCCGGACGTCCCCCGACGGCGTGGGAAAGGGATTGCGCAAACATTTTTGCCATCCAAGATCGCCGAGAGCGGCCCGTCGAGCGGACCGTCGTCGCCGTCGGGGCCGCGACCTGGCCGATCGTAGGGACCGCAACCGGCTGGGGAGCCGGCCCTTCGGGCGACGGCCGTCGGGGTGGTCGCCCGGGTCGGGGTGGTGGACCCGGTCGCCGACGGGTCGGGGGGACCGGCTGTCGCGGCGGCCTCGGATGGGTCCGGTCGGCCGATGGTTTGCCCAGACGTCGGGGTCCCGGGCGGGGCCTGCGGCGGCCTCGTCGGGGCATCGGACTTGAGTTTTTCGGCATATTCCCCTAACCTCGTGGTCTTTAAGGTGAGTCTTCTCCAAGGAGCGAAACATCTCGGCCCTTCCCGACCGCGGCACCGCCATGACGGTCGCCGAGGATTCCCGGCTTGGCCCGGCGGCGCCTGACCGCGCCGCGACCCGGGCCCCGTGGGAAGCCTCGGCCCGCGATGCTTTCGCCCAGATCCACCACCCGTTCTGCCTCCGGCAGGAGCCCGGGACGCCCGACCGCCCGGTCGGCGACCTCCAGGTCCTGCCGGCCGAGGCGAGGCCGACGCCCCCGGGCCGGTCGCGGCTCGCGTACGTCCCCGCCTTGCCCGCCGAGAACCTGGGCGACCCCGGCTTCGCCGCCGATCACGGGCTCCGGTTCGCCTACATGGCCGGCGCGATGGCCAACGGGATCGGGTCGGTCGAGCTGGTCGAGGCGATGGCCCGCGGCGGGATGCTCGGGGTCTTCGGCGCGGCGGGCCTGGCGATCGAGGCCGTCGAGGCGGCGATCGAGCGCCTGTCGACGAGCCTCGGCAGGCTCCCGTATGGATTCAACCTGATCCACAGCCCGCAGGATAACGCCCTGGAGTCGGCCCTGGTCGACCTGTACCTGAGGCGGGGGGTCCGGCTGGTCGAGGCCTCGGCGTTCCTCGACCTGAGCCTGCCGGTCGTCCGCTACCGGGTGGCGGGGATCGGCCGCGACGGGTCGGGGCGGGTGGTGGCGCCGAACCGGGTGATCGCCAAGGTGTCGCGGGTGGAGGTCGCCGCCAAGTTCATGGCCCCGCCCCCCGAGGCGATGCTGGCCGAGCTGGTCCGCCGCGGCGAGATCGACCATTCGCAGGCGGCGATGGCGGCGCGGTTGCCGATGGCCCAGGACGTGACGGCCGAGGCCGACTCGGGCGGGCATACCGACAACCGGCCCGCGATCACCCTGCTGCCGACCCTGGCGGCCTTGCGCGACCGGCTCCAGGCCCAGCACGGCCTGGACGCCCCGGTCCGGGTCGGCGCGGCGGGGGGGATCGCCACGCCGGCGTCGGCGTCGGCCGCGTTCGCGATGGGGGCCGCCTATCTCGTCACCGGGTCGATCAACCAGGCGTGCCGCGAGTCCGGCTCGTCGCCGATCGTCCGCGCCATGCTCGCCGAGGCCGAGCAGGCCGACACGATCATGGCCCCCGCCGCCGACATGTTCGAGATGGGCGTCCGGGTCCAGGTGCTCAAGCGCGGCACCCTGTTCGCGATGCGGGCGGCGAAGCTGTACGAAACCTACCGGTCGCGGCGAGGGCTCGACGACATCCCGTCCGATGAACGCATGGCGCTCGAGAAGACGGTCTTCCGCGCCCCGCTCGACGAGGTCTGGGCGCAGACCGAGGCCTTCTTCCGAGGGCGCGACCCCGCCCAGATCGACCGGGCCGACCGCGACCCCAAGCACAAGATGGCGCTGGTCTTCCGCTGGTACCTGGCCCACTCGTCGCGGTGGGCCAACGCGGGCGACCCGTCCCGCAAGATCGACTACCAGGTCTGGTGCGGTCCTGCGATGGGCGCCTTCAACGAGTGGGCCAAGGGGTCGCCGCTGGAGGGGCCCGACGACCGCCGCGTGACGACCCTCGCCTTCAACCTGCTCTACGGTGCCGCCGTCCTGGCCCGCGCCCACGCGGCGCGATGCCAGGGGGTCCGGCTCCCGCCCGACCTGCCGAGAGTCGCCCCCCTGGGACACGCCGAGGTTGCGGCCCGCCTGAATCCTTGACTGGAGGCGTTGTGGATCGTGAATCTTCGAGGCCGGTGCCCGCGGCCATCGTCGGGATGGGTTGCCTGTTCCCCCGGGCCGAGGACCCGCCGCGCTTCTGGGCCAACATCCGCGACGGGGTCGACGCGATCACCGAGGTCCCGCCCACCCACTGGCGCCCCGAGGACTACTTCGACGCCGACCCCAGGGCCGCCGACCGGACCTACGCCCGCCGGGGCGGATTCCTCGCGCCCGTCGACTTCCCGCCGCTGGACTACGGGATCTCCCCCAACACGCTCGAGGCGACCGACACGACCCAGCTCCTCGGCCTGGTCGCCGCCCGCCAGGCGCTGGCCGACGCCGGCTACGGCCCCGGCGGCAAGGGCTTCGACCGGTCGCGGGTCAGCGTCCTGCTCGGCGTGACCGGGACGCTCGAGCTGGTCATCCCCCTGGCCGCCCGGCTCGGGCACCCGCTCTGGCGCCGGGCCCTGGCCGAGGCCGGGGTCCCCGACGAGGCCGCCGAGGAGGTCGTCCGCCGGATCGCCGGGGGCTACGTCGGCTGGCAGGAGGACTCGTTCCCCGGCCTGCTCGGCAACGTCGTCGCCGGCCGGATCGCCAACCGGCTCGACCTCGGCGGGACCAACTGCGTCGTCGACGCCGCCTGCGCCAGCTCGCTCGGCGCCGTCCACCTCGCGATGCTCGAGCTGGCCTCCGGCCGCTCCGACATGGCGATCACCGGCGGGATGGATACGTTCAACGACATCTTCATGTATATGTGCTTCAGCAAGACCCCGGCGCTCTCGCCGACCGGCGACGCGCGGCCGTTCGCGGCCGACGGCGACGGGACGATCCTGGGCGAGGGCCTGGGCTGCCTGGTGCTGAAGCGGCTGGACGACGCCGCGCGCGACGGCGACCGGATCTACGCGGTGATCAAGGCCGTCGGATCGTCGAGCGACGGCAAGGGGCAGGCGATCTACGCCCCGAGCCCCGAGGGCCAGGCCCGGGCGCTCCGCCAGGCGTACCGGCTGGCGGGCGTCTCGCCCCGGTCGATCGGCCTGGTCGAGGCGCACGGGACCGGCACCCGCGCCGGCGACGAGGCCGAGGCCTCCGCGCTGGCCGAGGTCTACGGGTCCGAGGGCCGGGCCGGGTCGTGGTGCGCGCTCGGGTCGGTGAAGTCGCAGATCGGCCACACCAAGGCCGCCGCCGGCGCCGCGGGCCTGATGAAGGCGGCGATGGCGCTGCACCGCAAGGTCCTGCCGCCGACGATCAAGGTCGACCGGCCGATCGACGCCCTGATGCCCGGGCGGTCCCCCTTCTACGTGAACACCGAGCGGCGGCCGTGGCTGCCCGACGGGGGCACGCCCCGCCGCGCCGCGGTGAGCGCCTTCGGGTTCGGCGGGAGCAACTACCACTGCGTCCTGGAGGAGTACGCCCCCGAGATGGCCGAGGCCGACTGGGACGGCGACGTCCAGCTCCTCGCCTTCTCGGCCGACTCGCCCGAGGCGCTCCGCGAGGCGATCGGCGCCTGGCCGTCGGGCCTCGCCTGGGACGACGTCCGCCGCGCGGCGGCGCGGACCCGGGCCGGGTTCGTCGCGGCGCGGCCGTGCCGGGCCGTCGTCGTGGCCGACCGCCGCAAGGGCGACCTCGACCGCCTCCTCGCCGCAGCGTGGGCCGCCTGGGAGAAGCGGCCGTCGGCCTCGTCCTGGGGCTCGCCCGACGGCCTCTATCACGGCCAGGGCCCGGCCGAGGGCGGCCTCGCCATGCTCTTCCCGGGGCAGGGGGCGCAGTACCCCGGCATGTTCCGCGACCTGGCCTGCCGGTTCCCGTCGATGCAGCGGGCGCTGGCCGAGGCCGACGCCGCCTTCGCGGACGACCGCCCCGGCGAGGACGGAGCGGCTTCCCCCCGCCTGAGCGACTACATCTACCCCCAGCCCTCGTTCGACCCGGCGGGCCGCGCCCGAGACGAGGGGGCGCTCCGCGCGACCGAGGTCGCCCAGCCGGCGCTCGGGGCCGTCGCGCTCGGGGCGCTGGGCCTGCTCGACGGATTCGGCGTCCGCCCCGGCGCGGTGGCCGGGCACAGCTACGGCGAGCTGCCGTCGCTCTGCGCGGCCGGCCGGTTCGACGCCGAGACGCTCCACCGGCTCTCGCGGCTCCGGGGCCGGAGCATGGCCGAGGGCTCGGGCGACCGCGGCTCGATGCTCGCCGTGCTCGCGCCCCGCGAGGCGATCGACTCGGTCCTCGGCGAGGACGGGCTGATGCTCGTCGTGGCGAACAAGAACGCCCCCCGGCAGTCGGTCCTCTCCGGCGCCTCGGGCGAGATCGCGCGGGCCCGCGCGGCGTTCGCCCGGCGGGCGATCGAGGCGGTCCCGCTCTCGGTCGCGGCGGCCTTCCACAGCCCGTTCGTCGCCGAGGCCCGGCGGACCTTCTCCGCCGCGCTCCAGGAGGTCGACCTCCGCGCGGCGGGCATCCCCGTCTTCGCCAACACGACCGGCCGGGCCTACCCCGACGACCCCCGCCAGGCGCGCGACCTGCTTGCCGGCCAGCTCGCCGAGCCGGTCGAGTTCGTCTCGGTCGTCGAGAACATGTACGAGTCCGGCTTCCGGACCTTCCTCGAGGTCGGGCCGGGCAGCAAGCTCACGGGCCTGGTCGGGGCGATCCTCAAGGGCCGCCCGCACGCCGCCGTCTCGCTCGACGCGTCGAGCGGGTCGCGCGACGGGATGCTCGACCTGGCCCGCGCCCTGGCGGGGCTCGCGGCCCTCGGGCACCCCGTCGACCTCGCGGCCTGGGACGGACCGGCGGCCTCGGCGTCCGCCCTCGACGCGCCCGAGGGCGACCGGGGGGCGAAGAAGCCTTCCCTGACCATCCCCATCAGCGGAGCGAACTACGTGAAGCCGAAGTCCCCCGCCCAGCCGACGCCGACCGCCGACCGGCGCGCCCCGAGCGCCCACGCGATCGCCAACGGGGTCGAGCACGCCGCGCCCGCGCCCGGCGGCCACGCCCCGGCCCTCGCCGGGCTCGGCAACGGGACTCCTCCTTCGAACGGCCACCACCCCGCGCTGCGATCGGCCGCCACCGCGCCGCCGAAGCCGCCGGCCGAGCCGACCCGCCCGATTCCGGCCCCGGCCCCGATCCCGGCCGCGAGCACGAACGGAGCCATCCACGCCCCGGCGGCGGTGCCCGCCTCGGCCGCCGAGTTCCTTCGGGCGTCGCAGCAGGGACTCGTCGCACTCCAGGAGCTGGGCGAGCAGACGGCCCGCCTCCACCACCAGTTCCTCGAAGGGCAGGACCGGGCGCTCCAGGTCTTCCAGACGATCCTCGAGCAGCAGCACGGCCTGATCCAGGCCTCGCTCGGGCTGAGCATCCACGCGCCCGCACGCCCCCCGGCCAGGCCGGCGCTCGACCCGCCCGCGCCCTCGGCGCCCGTCCCCACTCCGGTGGACGTGACGTCGCCCGCCCCGATGCCCGCGGCCCGGCCGTCGATCGCGGCCCCGACGCCCGCCCCCCCGGTCGTCGAGCGGGCCGTCCCCGCGGCTCCGGTCCAGGCACCCGCGCCCGTCCCTGTGCCTCCTCCGCTACTGGCAACGGCCCGGGCCGGCGTGGCACAGGCGGCGTTGCTGGCGGTGGTGGCGGAGAAGACGGGCTACCCGGCCGAGATGCTCGACCCCGCGATGGAGATCGAGGCCGACCTGGGGATCGACTCGATCAAGCGCGTCGAGATCTTCGGCGCCCTGGCCGAGCGCCTCCCCGACGCCCCGGCCGTCCGCGCCGAGCACCTCGGCATCCTCCGCACCCTCGCCCAGGTCGTCGCCTTCCTCGAAGGGCCGTCGACCGCCGACACCCCCGCGGCCCCGGCCTCGAACGGCCGGGCCGAGGCGGCCCCGGCGATCGCCCCGGCATCCGAGGGCCTGGCGCAGGCGGCGTTGCTTGAGGTGGTGGCGGAGAAGACGGGGTACCCGGCCGAGATGCTCGACCCCGCGATGGAGATCGAGGCCGACCTGGGGATCGACTCGATCAAGCGCGTCGAGATCTTCGGCGCCCTGGCCGAGCGCCTCCCCGACGCCCCGGCCGTCCGCGCCGAGCACCTCGGCACCCTCCGCACCCTCGCCCAGGTCGTCGCCTTCCTCGAAGGGCACACCACCCCGCCTCTCGCGCCCGCCCTGCCCGACGAGCCGGCCCGCGTCGAGGCTCGCCCCGTCGAGCCCCCCGCGCCGGGCGCCGACCGGGTCCATCGGTATGTGGTCACGCCGGTCCCGCTCGACCCGACGGCGGACGGCCCCGCGTTGCTCGCGCCGGGCGGCGAGGTCTGGGTCGTGTCCGACGGCTCGGACCTCGCGGCGTGCCTGTCGCGTCGCCTGGAAGCGTCGGGGGTTCGCTCGCGCACGGTCTCGTGGGCCGAACTGGCCGGGCTCGATGTCCCGGCGGGCCTCGCCGGCCTGATCCTGCCCGCCCCGGGGCCGGCCGTCGACGACGGCTTCCTCGCGGAGGCGCTGGGCCTGCTCCGGGCCGCCGGGCCGAGCCTCCGCGCCGCGGGCGAGGCCGGCGGCGCGGCGATCCTGACCGTCTCGCAACTGGACGGCGCGTTCGGCCTGGCCGGGCGCGACGCGGCGATCGACCCGGTCGCCGGGGGGCTCGCCGGCCTGGCGAAGACCGCCGGCCGCGAGTGGCCCGAGGTCCGGTGCCGGGCGATCGACCTCGACCCGGCTCTCGACGGGGCCGACCCCGACGAGGCGGCCCGGCTCGTCCTCGACGAGCTGCTCCGCGAGGGGCCGGCCGAGGTCGGGTTCGGACCGGCCGGGCGGGTGACGCTGGAGCTTCGCGAGGCCCACGCCGGGCGAGCGGGCGCCGCGCCGGTCGGGCGGGGTGACGTGGTCGTCGTCACCGGCGGCGCCCGGGGCGTGACGGCCGAGGTCGCCGTCGCGATGGCGCGGGCCTGGTCGCCGACCCTGGTCCTGCTCGGCCGGAGCCCCGCGCCCGAGGACGAGCCGGCCTGGCTGGCCCCCCTGGCCGACGAGGCCGAGATCAAGCGGGCCCTCATCGCCCGCGCCGGCGGGCAGTCGACGCCCAAGGCGATCGAGGCCGACTTCCGCCGGATCGCGGCCAACCGCGAGGCCTTGTCGACGATCGGCCGGATCGAGGAGGCCGGGGGCGTCGCCTCGTATCGGCGGGTCGACGTCCGCGACGAGGCGGCCGTCGCCGAGGCCCTCGCGGCCGTCCGCCGCGACCTCGGCCCGATCCGCGCCCTCGTCCACGGCGCGGGGGTCCTGGCCGACGCCCTGATCGTCGACAAGACCCCCGAGCAGTTCGACCGGGTCTATGGGACGAAGGTCGGCGGGCTCCGCGCCCTGCTCGGGGCGACGGCCGGCGACGACCTGAAGGCGATCGTCCTGTTCTCGTCGTCGACCGGCCGGTTCGGCCGCGCCGGGCAGGCCGACTATGCCGTCGCGAACGAGGTGCTCAACAAGTCGGCCATCGAGGAGGCCCGGCGACGCCCCGGCTGCCGGGTCGTCTCGGTGAACTGGGGCCCGTGGGACGGCGGGATGGTGACCCCGGCCCTGAAGGGCCTGTTCGCCGCCGAGGGCGTCGGCCTGATCCCGCTGGAGGCCGGCGCGGCGTTCCTCGTGGGCGAGCTCTCGCAGGCCGACGACCGCGCGGTCGAGATCGTGGTCCTCGGCGGCGAGGGGGCGCCGACCCACCCGAGTCACGCCCCCGCGCCCCCGCCGTTGCCGCTGGTCTTCGAGCGCGAGCTGACCCTGGCGAGCATGCCGGTCCTCCGGTCGCACGTGATCGACGGCCGGGCCGTCCTGCCGATGGCGCTGACGCTCGAATGGCTGGCGCACGGGGCGTTGCACGGCCACCCCGGCCTGGCCTTCCACGGGGTCGACGGGCTCCGGGTGCTCCGCGGCGTCTTCGTCGAGGAGGAGGTCCCGTGCCCGGTCCGGGTCCACGCCGGCAAGGCGGACCGCCGCGACGGCCTGTACTACGTCCCGACCGAGCTGCGCGGGACGGTCGACGGCCGCGAGGTCGTCCACGCCCGGGCCGAGGTCGCGCTGGCGACGACCCTCCCCCCGCCGGCCGATCGGCCCCCCGCGGCGACCAACGGCGAGCACCGGCCCTATCGCCGGGGCCCGGCCGAGATCTATGCCGAGGTCCTGTTCCACGGCCCGGCCTTGCGGGGGATCGCCCGCGTCGAGGACTGCTCCGACCGCCGGGTGTCGGCCGAGGTCGCCTCGGCACCCCCGCCCGGCGAGTGGCTGGCCCGGCCGCTCCGGGGCGACTGGCTGGCGGACCCGCTCGTCCTCGACGCGAGCTTCCAGGCGATGATCGTCTGGAGCGTCGAGCGGCACGGCGCGGGGTCGCTCCCCTGCCACATCGGCCGCTATCGCCAGTTCCGCCGGTCGTTCCCCCGGGAGGGCGTCCGCGTGGTGGCGCGGGTCACGAAGGACGGCCCCTCGATGGCGCTGGCCGATATCGACTTCCTCGACGCCGACGGCCGGACGGTCGCGCGGATCGAGGGATACGAGTGCGTGATCGACTCCTCCCTGAATGCGGCCTTCCGCCGGAACCGGACGGCCCGTTGAGCCGCGACGCGATCCGACCAACCTCGAAGGGCGGGATGGCTCACTCGATGGACCCGGACTCTCGGATCGCCGTCGTCGGGATCGGCGCGATTTTCCCCGAGTCGCCGACCCCGGCGGCCCTCTGGGCGAACGTCCGCGGCTGCGCCGACGTCACGCGCGATGTCCCTCCCGGCCGCTGGGAGATCCCCCCCGACCTCGCCCACGACCCGCGCGGCGCGTCGAGCCCGGGCGCGGCCCCGGAGGTCGACCGGGTCGCGTCGCGGCGGGGCGGGTTCGTCGCGGGGTTCCGGCTCGACCCGGCGGGGCTCGACGTCGACCCCGCGGTGCTCGCCCGGCTCGACCCGATGTTCGCGATGGCGCTGGAGGCCGGCCGCCAGGCCTGGCGCGACACCTCAGCCGGCGCGGGGGGGCTCGACCGCGGCCGGGTCGGCGTCGTGATCGGCAACATCGCGCTGCCGACCGACCGGGCCTCGGCCCTGGCCGTCGAGATCCTCGGCCGGACGTTCGAGGAGCGCGTCGCCGGTGCCGGCCCGGTCGCGGACCCGGACCCGGTCCACCCGCTCGACCGGGCGGTGGCGGGCCTGCCGGCGGGTGTCCTGGCGCGGGCGCTCGGGCTCGGCGGGGGCTCGTACGCGCTGGACGCAGCATGTGCCTCGTCGCTCTACGCGGTGAAGCTCGCGGCCGACGAGCTGATCGCCGGCCGGGCCGACGCGATGCTGGCCGGCGGCCTCTCGCGGCCCTCCTGCCTGTACACCCAGATGGGCTTCTCGCAGCTCCGGGCCCTCTCCCCCTCCGGCCGGTGCTCACCGTTCGACCGGCGGGCCGACGGCCTGGTGGTCGGCGAGGGGTCCGGCATGGTCGTCCTGAAGCGGCTGGACGACGCCAGGCGCGACGGCGACCGGATCTACGGCGTGATCGCCGGGATCGGCCTGTCGAACGACGTCCGCGGCGGCCTGCTCGCGCCCGACTCCGAGGGGCAGCTCCGCGCCATGACCGCGGCCTACCGGCGGGCCGGGTGGTCCCCCCGCGAGGTCGACCTGATCGAGTGCCACGCCACCGGCACGCCGGTCGGAGACGCGGTCGAGTTCGAGAGCCTACGCCGGCTCTGGGGGGCCGACGCCTCGGGCCCGGGCCGGTGCGCGATCGGGTCGGTCAAGTCGAACATCGGCCACACGCTCACCGCCGCCGGGTCGGCCGGCCTGATCAAGGTCCTGCTGGCGCTCCGCGAGCGGACCCTGCCGCCGTCGGCCAACTTCTCGACGCCCGCGGCGGGCCTGGCGTACGAGGGCGGCCCGTTCCGCGTCCCGGCCGGTCCCGAGCCCTGGGACCGCCCGGCCGATCGCCCCCGCCGCGCGGCCGTCAGCGCCTTCGGGTTCGGCGGGATCAACGCCCACGTCCTGATCGAAGACTGGGAGGCAGAGGCCGACCAGGCCCGGCCCGCGCCGCGGTCGAGGACGCGGCCGGCCCGGAGAGTCGGGGCAGAGACCCCCGTCGCGATCGTCGGGATGGACGCGCACTACGGGACCTGGGACGGGCTGGCGGCGTTCGGCCGTCGCGTCCTGGGCGACCCATCGCCGGTCGATCCCATAGGCCCCGAGTGGTGGGGGGTCGAGGCGGCGGACTGGTATCGCCGGGCCGGGCTCGACCCCGACAGGTTCCGGGGCGACTACCTCGGCGAGATCGCCGTCCCGCCCGATGCCTTCCGGATCCCCCCGCGCGAGCTGGCGGAGATGCTCCCGCAGCAGTTGCTCATGCTCCGGGTGGCCGCCCGCGCCATCGACGACGCGGCCTTCCGCCGCGACCAGGTCCGGACGACGGGCGTGTTCATCGGCGCGGGGCTCGACCTGAACACGACGAACTTCCACCTCCGGTGGTGGCTCGCCGGCCGCGCCGAGGCCTGGGCCCGCCGGCTCGGCCTCGACCCGACGGCCGAGGCCGTGGCGGCCTGGGCCCGCGCCCTCCGCGACGCGATCGCGCCGCCGCTGAACGCCAACCGGACGATGGGGGCGCTGGGGGGCGTGGTGGCGAGCCGGATCGCCCGCGAGTACAGGATCGGCGGGCCGAGCTTCATGGTCGCGGGGGAGGAGGGGGCCGGGCTCCGGGCCCTGGAGCTGGGCGTCCGCCTCCTGCGCCGGGGCGAGATCGACCAGGCGATCGTCGGCGCGGTCGACCTCGCGGGGGACGTCCGCGCGGTGCTCGCCGGCCATGCCGAGCGGCCTTACTCGGCCGCGGGCCGCGCCCGTCCGTTCGCCCCCGACGCCGACGGGACGAGCCCGGGCGAGGGGGCCGCGGCCCTGGTCCTGAAGCGGCTGGACGACGCCGGGCGCGACGGCGACCGGGTGTATGCCGTGGTCCGCGGCCTGGGTGCGGCCTCGGGCGGCGGGGCCGTCGGCGGCGTGCCGGGCCCCGGAACCTACCTCGAAGCCGTCGCGCGGGCCTGGGACGACGCCGGGGCCCCGGCCGCGAGCATGACCTATCTCGAAGCCCACGGCAGCGGCCGGCCTGAGGAAGACGGGGTCGAGCTCGTCGCGCTCGCCGAGCTGGCCGGCGAGCGGGGGGACCGCCCGCCCTGCGGCGTCGGCAGCGTCAAGGCCGACGTCGGCCACGCCGGGGCGGCGGCGGGCCTGGCCTCGCTGGTCAAGGCCGCGCTCTGCCTCCACCGCGAGATCCTGCCGCCGATCCGCGGGGTCGCGACGATCCGGCCCGGGCTGGACCGGGGCGGGTTCACGGTCCCCGTCGGCCCCCGGGCGTGGCTCCGGGACCGCGAGGACGGCCCGAGGCGGGCGGGGGTGAGCAGCATCGGCACCGACGGCACCTGCCTGCACGTCGTCCTCGAACAGGGCGACGCCCCCGGCCCCGAGGCCGCCCGGGCCCGGCCGATCGGGGACGCGGCCGAGGCCCTCTTCGCGGTCGAGGGGGACGACGCCGGGGCGCTCGTCGCCGGGCTGGCATGCTTACGCGAGCATCTGGGCCGGCCGGGAGAGGCGTCGATCGCGGGGCTGGCCCGGTCGTGGTGGGCGGGGCAGGGGGGACGCCCCGGCGACCGGCTCGGCCTGGCGATCCTGGCCCGCGACGTCGACGAGCTGGGCCGGCTCGTCGACGAGGCCGCGCGCTGGCTCGCCGGCCGCCCGGGGGATCGGCCGTCGCGGGGGGGAGGCTCGCCGCTGCCCGGCTGGGCGGCCGATCGGGTCTTCCACGCCCCCGAGCCCGTCGGCCGGTCGGGCGAGGTCGCCCTCGTCTTCCCCGGGTCGGGCAACGCCTTCGCCGGGATGGGCCGCGACCTCTCGGCGCGGTGGCCCGAGGCCTTCCGACGCCAGGACGCCGAGAACGCCCGGCTCCGCGACCAGTACCTCCCCGAGATCTTCTGGGACCGCCCGAACCTCGACGACGTCCGCGACGCCCGCCGGCTGATCGCGGGCCAGGTGGCCCTCGGCACGGCCGTCGCCGACATCCTCGGCCTGCTCGGGGTCCGGCCCTCGGCCGCGATCGGCTACAGCCTGGGCGAGACCGCCGCGTTGCTGGCGCTCCGGGCCTGGCGGGGCCGCGACGAGCTCGACCGCCGGCTCCGCGCGTCCCCCCTGTTCGCGACCGAGCTGGCCGGGCCGTGCCTGGCCGCCCGTCGGGCCTGGGGCCTCGCGGTTGACGAGCCGGTCGCCTGGGTCGCCGGGATCGTCCCCCGCCCGGCGGTCGTCGTCCGCGAGGCGATCCGGGGCGTCGACCGCGTCGACCTCCTGATCGTCAACACGCCCGACGAGTGCGTGATCGGCGGCCGTCGCCCCGACGTCGAGTCGGTCGTGGCCCGGCTCGGCTCGGGCTTCCTGCCGGTCCCGGGGGTGAGCACGGTCCACTGCCGGATCGCGCGCGAGGTGGAGGACGACTACCGGGCGCTGCACGACCTGGAGACCGACCCGCCGCCGGGAGTCCGGTTCTACAGCGGGGCGTGGGGCCGGTCGTACCGGCCCGATCGCGCGACCGCCGCGGGGTCGATCCTGGCGGGGGCGGTCGGGACGCTCGACTTCCCGGCCCTGATCGAGCGCGCCTACGCCGACGGCGTCCGGGTCTTCGTCGAGACGGGGCCGGGGGGGTCGTGCAGCCGGATGATCGGCCCGATCCTCGCGGGCCGGCCGCACCTGGCGCGGTCGGCGTGCGTCGCCGGCCAGGACGGCCCGGCGACGGTCCTCGGCCTGCTCGGCCGCCTGATCGCCGAGCGCGTCCCGGTCGACCTCGCGGCCCTCTACGGCGCCACCGAGGCCGGCCCCACCCCCGAGGCCGTCTCGCCTCCGCGGGCCGACGCCGTCCGGGTCCGGCCCGGCGGCCGGCCGTTCCGGATCCCGCCGCCCCCGCCGAAGGCCCTCGCGGTCGCCGCGACCGCGACGCCCCCTACCGCATCTCCGGCCCCCGAGGCCCATCGGCCGCCGATGAACACCACCACGGATCTGCCGCGGGCCGACCCCCTGATCCGACAGACCCACGCCACGGTCGCGGCGACCGGCCGGGCTCACGAGACCCACCTCCGGTTCTCGGCCCGGCTGGCCGAGGCGATGGCCCGGCAGGTCTCGTTCCAGATGGGCCTGATGGGCTCGCTCGCGGCGGCCCGCACCGGGGTCGTCGCCGCGACGGAGGTCCATCCGGCCCCGCCGATCTCCTCCGGTGTCCATCCCGGAGGCCCGTCGGCCCCGGCCCCGGCATCCGACGCCGCCGTCTTCCTGGATCGGGACCGATGCCTCCGGTTCGCGGTCGGGTCGATCGGCGAGGTGCTCGGGCCGGCCTATGCGCGGGCCGACGCCTTCCCGACGCGGGTCCGCCTGCCGGACGAGCCCCTGATGCTGGTCGACCGGATCCTGTCGGTCGCGGGCGAGCCGGGCATGCTCGGCCCGGGGCGGGTGGTCACCGAGCACGACGTCCGCCCCGGGGCCTGGTACCTCGACGGGGACCGGATCCCGATCTGCATCGCGGTCGAGGCCGGCCAGGCTGACCTCTTCCTCTCGGCGTACCTCGGGATCGACGAGCGGACCGAGGGCCTGGCCGTCTACCGGCTGCTCGACGCCCGGATCACCTTCCATCGCGGCCTGCCCCGGCCCGGCGAGGTGATTCGCTACGAGATCGAGATCGAGCGGTTCTTCGTCCACGACGACACCCACTTCTTCCGGTTCCGGTTCGACGGGACGGTCGACGGCGAGCCGCTGCTGACGATGCGCGACGGCTGCGCCGGGTTCTTCACCGAGGCCGCCCTGGCCGCCGGCCGCGGGATCATCCTCACGGGTCTCGACCGGCCGTCGGCTCATGAAGCGGCCGAGGGATGGGACAGGCTCGTGCCGTCGGGGCGGGGGCCGCTCGACGATCGCCGGGTCCGCGCGATCGAGGCGGGGGACCTCGCGGCCGGCTTCGGCCCGGCCTTCGCGGGCTTGCCGCTCGCCCGGCCGCTGACGCTGCCGGGGGGCCGGATGCGGCTGATCGACCGCGTCCTCGACCTCGACCCGAACGGGGGCCGGGCCGGGCTCGGCTCGCTCGTCGCCGAGTCCGACATCGCGCCCGATGCCTGGTTCCTCACCTGCCACTTCGTCGACGACCGCGTGATGCCCGGCACCCTGATGTTCGAGTGCGGCCAGCACGCCCTGCGGATCTTGCTGATGCGGCTCGGGTGCGTCGGCGAGGCCGGGCGGGTCGCGTGGGAGCCCGTGCCGGGCCGGGCGAGCCGGCTCGAATGCCGCGGGCAGGTCACCGAGGCCACGCGCAAAGTGACGTACGAGGTCACGGTCAAGGAGCTGGGCTACCGCCCCGAGCCGTACGCGGTCGCCGACGTCCTGATGTCGGCCGACGGCCGGGCGATCGTCCGGGTCGAGGACATGGCGATCCAGCTCACCGGGGCGACCCGCGCCGGCCTTCGCGACCTCTGGCACCGCCCGGCCTCCCTCCCCGGCCCCGACCCCCCGCTCTTCGACCGCGACCGGATCCTCGCCTTCTCGATCGGCAAACCGTCCGAGGCGTTCGGCGCGGCGTACGAGGTCTTCGATGCGGAGCGCGTGATCGCGCGGCTGCCGGGCCCGCCCTATCTCTTCCTCGACCGGGTGACGAGGATCGAGGGGGCCGAGCCGTGGGTGATGGCCGCGGGCGCGTCGGTCGAGACCGAGTATGACGTCCCGCCCGACGCCTGGTACTTCGCCGCCGAACGCGGGGGCCGGATGCCGTTCGCCGTCCTGCTCGAGGTCGCGCTCCAGCCGTGCGGCTGGCTGGCGGCGTATCTCGGGTCGGCCCTGCTCAGCCCGGTGGACGTACACTTCCGCAACCTCGGCGGCTCGGCCGTCCTCCGCGAGCCGGTCGGGCCCGACGCCGGGACGCTCACGGTCCGGGTGAAGCTGACCAAGGCGTCGCACTCGGCGGGGATGACCCTCCAGCACTACGACCTGGAGGTCCGCCGCGGCCCGCGGGCCGTGTACGAAGGCACGACCTACTTCGGCTTCTTCCCGACCGCCGCGCTGGCGAACCAGGTCGGCATCCGCGAGGCCGTGCCCTACGCGCCGACCGATGCCGAGGTCGCGCGCGGCCGGGCCTTCGCCTTCCCCGCCTCGGCACCGTTCCCGGCGCGGGAGATGCGTATGCTCGACCGGGTCGACCTCTACGTCGCCGACGGCGGGCCGGCCGGCCTCGGTTTTCTCCGCGGGAGCAAGGACGTGGACCCGGACGAGTGGTTCTTCGCGGCCCACTTCCACCAGGACCCGGTCTGCCCGGGCTCGCTCGGGCTGGAGTCGTTCCTCCAGCTCCTGAAGGTCGCCGCGGCCGAGCGGTGGGGGGTCGGGCCGGGCGACGCCGTCGGGTTCGACGCGGTCCCCGCGGCCGGGCCGCACCGGTGGACCTACCGGGGCCAGGTCCTGCCGACGGACCGGCGGGCGACCGTCGAGGCGACGATCACGGCGATCGACGACGACCGGCGGACGATCCGGGCCGACGGCTTCCTCTCCGTCGACGGGCGGACGATCTATCGGATGAACGACTTCACGCTGGCCCTGCGGACGTCCAACGGATGAAGTATAATCGCGTCTTCATCGATTCCCTCGGCTACGAGCTGGCCCCGGTCGTGGTGACCTCGGGCGAGCTCGAGGCGCGGCTCGGCCCGGTCTACCGGGCGCTGCGGATCCCCGAGGGGCAGCTCGAGGCGATGACCGGGATCGTCGAGCGTCGGTGGTGGGAGGCGGGGCATCGGCTCTCGGACGGGGCCCTGGCCGCGGCGCGGAAGGCGCTCGGGGCGTCGTCGGTCCGGCCGAAGGATCTGGGCGTGCTGATCTATGCGGGCGTCTGCCGCGAGCAGTACGAGCCGGCGACGGCCTGCCACGTCGCCGCCGGGCTCGGGGTCGACCCGGGGGCGGCGGTCTACGACATCTCGAACGCGTGCCTGGGCGTGCTGAACGGGATGGTCGAGGTGGCCAACCGGATCGAGCTCGGCCAGGCGAAGGCGGGCCTGGTCGTGACGTGCGAGACCTCGCGCGAGATCGTCGAGACGATGATCGGCCGGATGCTCGAGGCCCGCGACATCGAGGTGTTCAAGACGGCCGTGGCCACCCTCACCGGGGGCTCGGGGGCCGCCGCCGTCCTGCTGACCGACGGGTCGTTCGGCGCCCGGAGGCGACGGCTGATCGGCGGGGTCACCCAGGCCGCCCCCGAGTTCTTCGACCTCTGCCGGTGGGGGCTCGAGGACCGGCTGCCGGCCTCGATCCGCGGCCTGACCGAGTTCATGAGGACCGACCCGGTGGCCGTCCTCAAGCACGGCGTCGCGCTCGGCCTGCGGACCTGGAACGCCTTCCTCGGCCGGCTCGGCTGGGCCCGCGAGCAGGTCGACAAGGTCGTCTGCCACCAGGTCGGCTCGGGCCACCGCTCGGCCCTGCTGAAGACGCTGGGGCTCGCCGAGGACATCGACTTCTCGACTTATGCCTACCTCGGCAACATGGGCACCGCGTCGCTGCCGATGACCGCCGCGCTCGCCGAGGAGCGCGACTTTCTCAGGCCCGGCGACCGCGTCGGCCTGCTGGGGATCGGCTCGGGCCTGAACTGCCTGATGCTGGGCGTCGAATGGTGAACGCCTCGCTCTATCCCTTCCACGCCGCCGAGATCGACCTCGACGGCCTCCGGCTCCGCTACCTCGACGAGGGGTCGGGCGACCCGGTGGTCATGGTCCACGGCAACCCGACCTGGTCGTTCTACTACCGCGACCTCGCCCTCGCCCTCCGCGGCTCCTGCCGGGCGATCGTGCCCGACCAGATCGGCTGCGGCCGCTCGGACAAGCCCGACGACGCGCGATACGACTACTCGCTCGACCGCCGGGCCCGCGACCTCGAGGCGCTGCTCGACCGCCTGGGGATCTCCGGGGGGATCACGCTCGTCCTGCACGACTGGGGCGGGATGATCGGGATGCTCTTCGCGTCGCGACATCCCGACCGGATCCAGCGGCTGGTGATCCTGAACACGGCCGCCTTCCACCTGCCGGCGGCGAAGCGGCTGCCGTGGTCGCTCCGCCTGATCCGCGACACGCCGCTCGGGCCGTTCCTGGTCCGCGGCCTGAACGCCTTCTGCCTCGGCGCGGCGCGATTCTGCGTCCGCCGGAAGATGCCCGCCGAGGTCCGCCAGGGCTATCTCGCCCCGTACGACTCGTGGGCGAATCGCGTGGCGGTCCTCCGGTTCGTCCAGACGATCCCACTCAAGCCGGGGGACCCCGGGTACGACCTGGTGACGGAGGTGCAGGAGGGCCTGCACCGATTCGAGGGCATCCCCATGCTCATCGGCTGGGGGATGCGCGACTTCGTCTTCGACCGCCATTTCCTGGCCGAATGGGAGCGCCGCTTCCCCCGCGCCGAGGTCCATCGGTTCGAGGACGCCGGGCATTACGTGCTCGAAGACGCGGGGGACCGGATCATCCCGCTTGTGCAGAATTTCTTGCGCCAGCACCCGTTGGCCCCGTCCCCGTGAGCGTCGGGGCGACGGTGAACATCGCGGCGTGCCTGCCGGCGATGGCCGAGGCCCGGCCGTACGCGATGGCCGTCGCCTTCCCGTGGGGGCGGGACCGGGCCGGCCGGGTGAGCTATACGCACCTGACCTTCCGCGGGCTCGACGCCGAGAGCGGCCGGATCGCCAACGGGCTCGAATCGCTCGGGATCGCCCGGGGGACGCGGACGGTCCTGATGGTCCGGCCGTCGCTCGAGTTCTTCGCCGCGACCTTCTCGCTGTTCCGCCTGGGCGCGGTTCCCGTCCTGATCGACCCGGGGATGGGGGTCAGGAACATCGGCCGATGCTTGGACGAGGCCCGTCCCGAGGCGTTCCTCGGCATCCCCGAGGCGCACGCGGCCCGGGTCGTCCTCGGCTGGGGGCGGGGGACGCTCCGGACCCTCGTCACGGTCGGCCGCCGCGGCCCGTGGGGCGGGACGACGCTGGAGGAGGCCCGTCGCCTCGGCTCGGCCAGCCCGCCGCGCGAGGTCGCGCGGACCGAGGCCGGCGAGACCGCCGCGATCCTCTTCACCAGCGGCAGCACGGGGCCCCCCAAGGGGGCGGTCTACACCCACGGGATCTTCGCGACCCAGGTCGACGTCCTCCGCCGGACCTACGCGATCGAGCCCGGCGAGGTCGACCTGGCGACCTTCCCGCTGTTCGCCCTCTTCGCCCCGGCGCTCGGCATGACCGCGATCGTCCCCGACATGGACGCCACCCGCCCGGCGCACGTCGACCCGTCGAATATCCTGGGCGCGATCGAGGACTTCGGCGTCACGAACCTGTTCGGCTCCCCCGCGCTGCTCGACCGCGTCGGCCGTTATGCCGAGCCGCTCGGCGTGAAACTCCCGACGCTCCGCCGCGTCCTCTCGGCCGGGGCCCCGGTCCATGCCGCCGTGATCGAGCGGTTCTGCAAGCTGCTCGCCCCGGGCGTGCAGGTCTTCACCCCCTACGGGGCGACCGAGGCCCTGCCGGTCGCGTCGATCGGCAGCGACGAGATCCTCGGCCGGCGCCGGCACGAGACGGCCCGGGGCGCGGGGGTCTGCGTGGGCAGGCCGGTCGAGCCGATGCGCGTTGGAATCATCCGGATCGACGACGGCCCGATCCCGACCTGGTCCGACGGCCTGCTCGTCCCCGCGGGCACCGTCGGCGAGATCGTGGTCCGGGGCCCGGTCGTCACGCGGTCGTACGAGAACCGGCCCGAGGCCACGGCCGCGGCCAAGATCGTCGACGCCGAGGGGGACGGCTTCGCGCACCGGATGGGCGACCTCGGGTATCTCGACGCCGAGGGGCGGCTCTGGTTCTGCGGCCGGAAGTCGCAGCGGGTGACGACCGTCGACGGCGCTCTTTACACGATCCCGTGCGAGGCCGTCTTCAACGAGCACCCGGCCGTCGCCCGGACCGCCCTGGTCGGGGTCGGCCCCCCGGGCTCGGCCCGCCCCGTGCTCTGCGTCGAGCTGAAGCCCGAGGAACAGGGGCGGGCCGACCGCGACCGGGTCCGGCGGGAGCTGCTCGCGCTCGGCGCGGCCCGGCCGCACACGACGGGCATCCGGGACGTCCTCTTCCACAGGGGGTTCCCCGTCGACATCCGGCACAACGCCAAGATCTTCCGCGAGCGGCTGGCCGGATGGGCCGCGAGGGCGGTCCGATGAACGTGCTCGTCACGGGCGGCAACGGCTTCCTCGGCCGGGCGATCGTGGCCCGGCTGCTCGCCCGGGGCGACACCGTCCGGAGCTTCGCCCGCGGGGACGACCCGGCCCTCAGGGCCGACGGGGTCGACGTCCGCCGGGGCGACCTCGCCGATGCCGTCGCCGTCGCAGCCGCCGTCGACGGGACCGACCTGGTCTTCCACGTCGCGGCCAAGGCCGGGGTCTGGGGCCGCGACGAGGACTATCGCCGGACGAACGTCGAGGGGACCGCCAACGTCCTCGCCGCCTGCCGGGCGCGCGGGGTCGGCAAACTCGTCTACACGAGCACGCCGAGCGTCGTCTTCGACGGCCGCGACATGCAGGGCGCCGACGAGTCGGCCCCGTACGCCGACCACTACCTCGCCGCCTATCCCCGGACGAAGGCCGAGGCCGAGCGCGCCGTCCTGGCCGCCGACGGCGCCGACCTCTCCACCGTCGCCCTCCGGCCTCATTTGATCTGGGGCCCGGGGGACAACCACCTCGTCCCGCGAATCCTGGCGAGGGCGCGGGCCGGGGCGCTCCGTCGGGTCGGCGACGGCACGAACGTGGTCGACAGCCTGTACATCGACAACGCGGCCGACGCCCACCTGCTCGCGGCCGACCGGCTCGGGCCGGGCTCGCCCGTCGCCGGCCGGGCGTATTTCCTCGGGCAGGGAGAGCCCGTGCCGCTCTGGGGCCTGGTCGACCGGATCCTCGCGGCCGGGGGGCTGCCGCCGCTCGCGCGGTCGGTCGCGCCCGGGGTCGCCTACGCGGCGGGCTGGGCCCTCGAAGCGTTCCACCGGCGGTTCCGCCCCGAGGTCGAGCCGCGGATGACCCGGTTCCTCGCCCGCGAGCTGGCCACGTCCCACTGGTTCGACCTCACGGCCGCCCGCCGCGACCTCGGCTACGCGCCCGCCGTCGGCCTGGAGGAAGGGCTGCGGCGGCTGGCCGAATCGCTCCGGGGCCAGCCCCCCGGCTGATCGGCGGATCGCCGGGGCGGGCTTCTCTCCGCTTCTCGGGCTTGGAGTTCGCGATCATATAATTATATATATAAATAATAAATTGTCCGGGGATTCTGTGCTCCGCGCCGATGAACTTCTCCTCCGGGTCCCCTCCCATCCCGCCCCTGCCGTCGCCCGACCGAGATCACCCCTCGGGCGAGGGGAGCTTGGCGGCGAACTCGGCGAGGGCGGCGCGGGTCGGGCTCGCGGCGGTCCGGACGTAGTAGCCGCTGGTCGAGACGCCGGCGCAGAGGCTCTCGTCGAGGTCGAGGCCGAGGACCCGACCGAGGCAGAAACCGGCGTTGAAGTGGTCGCCCGCGCCGGTGCTGATCTTCGGCTGCTGGATGAACGGGCCGGCGAAGTGCGCGACCCCGTCCGCGGTCGCCGCCGCGGCGGCGCGCCTCGGGTGGATCACGACGCAGCCCAGCCCGAGCGCCGCGCGGATCTCGGCCGCCTGGTCGGCGATCGCCGCCTCGGGCGAGGCGTGGCTCGGCAGGTTCAGCACCGCGGCGACCTGCATCGCCTCCTTCAGGTTCAGGCCGAGGATGACCTCCACCCCCTCCTGGAACCGGGCGAGGAGCCCGAGGGCGGCGCGGAGGTCCTCGGACGTGCGCTTCTCCGGGTCGGCCAGGTCGACGAAGAGGGTCCGCGGGCCGGGGCCGAACCGGTGGACGACCTCGTCGAGGAGCCGCTCCCAGATCACGCTCATCCCGGAGAGCATCGTCCAGTTGACCATCCCGATCAGCCGGGCCCCGCCGAGGAGCCCTTCGAGCCGGTCGCGGCCGACGCGGGCGACGAGGTTGTCCCAGTTCACCTGGTGGAGCGACTCGTGCTTGCCCAGCATGATCTTGCCGTCCTCGAACTCCAGCGCGTCGGTCACGCCCGGGTCGGCGATGCTGATCACGCTCGCCCGGCCGGCGAAGCCGCGGAAGACGGGATGGATCTCGGGGAACCCGAGGTTGCCGACGTACGTGACGTCGAAGCCGAGGTGCGCCAGCGCGTCGGCCATGATCGGGCCGTTGCCGCCGAGCTTGCTCCGGGTGACGACCAGCTCGTAGTTGCTCGACTCGCCGGCCGCGGCGCGGATCTTGTCACCCATGGCGGCGATGGTCCGGACCGGGTCGTACCGGCCGTCGGCGTAGCGCTTGTCGACGACGGCGATGATGTGGTCGACGAACCCGTCGAGGCCGATGAGCGCCTTCGCGGCCCCCGTCCCGTCCGCGCCGGCGGCGAGCTTCCGCGCGGTCGAGCCGCAGATCTCTTCGCGTGGTCGGAGCATGCCACCGTTCCCCGAGACGACCGCCCGACGGCGGGGACGGCCCCCCGTCCCCCCGCCGACCGGGCCGGGATCGCCCCCAGGATACCGCAACCGGCCCGGCGATGCTCGGCCCCACCCCGGGCGACTGTCCGGGCACCGAGGGCCAACGGCGTCGGGCGGTGCGAGGGGCCGCCGATCGGGATCGGCGGGCTCGCGACATGGTCATCCCCCTTGGCATGATCGGGCTAAAGTGATAGGCTGAAATGCCCTCAGGAGAAATGATTTATGATGATTAACCTGCCCGAAGCTCTGCTACATTCCCTTCGGCTGGAAGTCCAGGACGGCCGTTTCGCGTCGGTGGACGATGCCATCGTCGAAGCCGTCCGATTGCTGCTCGGGCAGAGGGATCGGAGCAAGGCGGAGCAGGAGCGGGTGGGTGCGGGAGAGCAGAGCGGACCCGCCCATAAACCGATCTGGGAGGTTTTTGAGGAGATCACCGCCGGAATCCCCGATGGAGAGTGGGCCAAGCTCCCCACCGACGGCGCCGAACAGCACGACCATTACATCCACGGCACGGCGAAACGCCCGGTGACATGACGTGGTCTTTGCCGATTCGATGTCCTGGATCGCCCTGGCGAGCCCTCGTGACCAATGGCACACCGCAGCGGCCAAGGTGAGCCGCACGTTGCAAAGGGTGCGGATCGTCACCACGGAAGAAATGCTCACGGAGTTCCTCGCGTATTTCAGCGAGCGTGGGCCGGCGATCCGCCGAGGCTCGGTACACCACGTCGAGGGCATCCTGACCGATCCTGACGTCCTCGTGCGGGAGCAATCGCATCGGACGTTCCTTGCCGGACTGGCCCTGTTCAAGGCCCGTCCCGACAAGGGATACAGCGTGACCGACTGCATCTCCATGGAGGCGATGAGGCAGGAGGGCATCGGCATGATCCTGACACATGACCACCATTTCGTTCAGGAAGGATTCACCATCCTCTTTTGACCTGAAGGACCGCTATGAGCGGCTTCGGCGTTTCGGTGGTTTCAGGGATCATCTCAGGGCTGATTGCTACCTTTCTTGCTGTGGTCGTCAGACTGCTGCCCAAATGCTCGTGACCTGCATGGAAAGGCTGACCCGGCCGACCGCCGGGCTCACCCGCCGGCCGCGACCTCGCGGACCTCGACCGACTGCGAGACGACCGTGGCCTCGCCCCAGAGGGTCGTCATCGCGACGTCGGCCGCGTCGCGACCGACGGCGATCGGCACGAACGCCGGCCGGAGCGACTCGGTCGTCGCGTCGACGTTGTGCCACCGCCCGCCGAGGTACACCTGCGCGATCCCGTGGAAGTCCGGCGGCTCCAGGCCGAGGGAGTAGCCCGAGGCGTATCGCGACGGGACGTCCAGCGCCCGGCAGAGTGCGATGACCAGGTGGGCGAAATCCCGGCAGACGCCGATCCGTTCGGTCGCCGTATCGTAGGCCGACGTCCGCGAGTCGGTCGTCCCGTACCGGTACTCGACCCGCTCGCGGACCCAGTCGGCCACCGCCCGGACCCGCCCGCCCCCGGGCTTCATCGCGCCGAACTCGCTGCGGGCCATCCGGACCAGGAGGTCGGACTGGCAGTACCGCGACGGGAGCGTGTACACCAGGGCCTCCGCCGGCACGTCCTGCGGCGGGTGCTCCACCGCGTCCGACGGCACCGGGGTCTCGGGCTCGACGTCGACCGTCGCCGTGAACGTATACGAGAACGTGCCCCGCGCCACGACCAGGCGCCGCTGCGGGTTGCCCGCCCCGTCGACCCGGAACGACGACGACCGCGTCGGCGTCGTCAACAGCCGCTCCTCGACCACCCGGTGCGACGGCCCGGCCAGCGCCGGCTCGACCATCAGCACGACCATCGAGTCGCCGGGCAGGTCGTACCCGGCCGCCGCTCGGACGCTCACCCGCATCGGATCCCCCCGGCCCACCGGCCGCCGCGGTCGTTCTCCCCCGACCAGCATACCCCATAATCCTCCGGACCTCCGCGCCACCGGCGGGTGCCCGCTTGACCCGGCCGGCAACCCCCGATAACCTAACCTATCAGGTTAGGTGAAGCGGCCCGAACCCGGGGGGAGTCATGTCCGAGCCGACGCCGAGCGGGCGCGAGATGGAGATCCTCAAGATCCTCTGGGAGCACGGGCCGGCGAGCGTCCGCGAGGTCCGCGAGCGGATGTGCCCCGGGGGCGAGCTGGCCTTCAACACGGTCCAGACGCTCCTGCGGATCATGGACGACAAGGGCCTGGTCGCGCACCGGGCCGAGGGGCGGACCTTCGTCTACACGCCGACCTACAGCCGCGAGCGGGCGACGACCCGGTTCCTCGACCGCGTCTTCGACGGCGCGATCGACCAGCTCGTCCTGAGCCTCCTGAAGGCCCGGGACGCCGGCCCGGACGAGCTTCGCCGGCTCGAACGCCTGATCGCCGACGCCCGCAAGGGGAAGCGGCCGGACGGCGAGGGCCGGGCCGGCCGCGACCGCGATCGCGAAGGGAGGGCCTGACATGGGGTGGGAATGGCACCTGCCGATCTGGCACTGGCTGGCGCGGACGGCTCCGGCCGGGGCCTTGGTCCTCGGGGCGGGGACGGCCGCGGCGATGGCCTGCCGCCAGCCGTCGCGGCGCCTCCGCGTCCTCGCGTGGACGACCTGGGGGATGGTCCTCGCGGCCTCCCTCCCGGCCCTGCCCGGGCTCCCTCGATGGGGGCCGTCGGCCCCGGGCTGGGAGACGCCCCCGGCCGACCCCCGAGCCGTCATCGAGGCGGCAACCCGATCGCCCTCCCCGCGACCCGGGTTGCCCCCGAGGCCGTCGTCGGCCGGGGGTCGGCCCGCCCCGGCCCGGGGCGAGGCAGGGCGGGGCCCGACCCCGGCCGTCGGCGGCGGGCCCGGGGTCTCGTCGACCCGGCCCGTGCCGGCCTCGCTCGTGGCGGTCGTGGTCTACCTCGTCGCGGCGGGCGGGCTCGCGGCGTGGCGGCTGGTCGGGCTATTCGCTCAGATCTCGATCCGACGGTCGGCGCGCGCGGCGCCCGAGGCGGTCCGCGCCGCTTTCCGACGGGTCGCCAGGCCGCGCGGGGAGGGCGTCCGGCTCCTGGTCGGCGACCGGGTGGCGCAGCCGTCGACCCTCGGCCCGGTCCGGCCGACGATCCTCATCCCGGCCGACTGGGCGCGCGACGCCGACCCCGGCCCGCTCGGGCTGGCCCTGGCGCACGTCCGTCGCGGGGACCTGTGGCTCTGGCACCTCTCGGCGGCCGTCCAGGTCGTCTTCGTCTACCTGCCGCCGCTGGCCTGGGCCCGCCGCCAGGCCCGGCTCTGCCAGGACATCCTGGCCGACGCCGAGGCCGCGGCGTCGGCCGGATCGGCCCTCGACTATGCGTCGTTCCTGATCGAGGCCGCCGGCCGGCCGGCCCGCCGCGGGCTCGCCCCGGCGGGGCACGCCCTCGGGCTCGGCGGCCGGGGCTCGGACCTTACGAGGAGGGTGACCATGCTGCTCAACATCGACGCCGATCGTCGTCTCGAACGACGCCCCCCGCGCCCCTGGACGCTCGGGCTCGCGGTCGGGGCGATCGCCTGGGCCTCCGCCGCCTCGACCTTGCGACTCGACGCCGCCCCGCCCCGGCCCCCGGCCCCGGCCTCGTCGCCGTCGCCGGCCCTGCCGCAGGCACCGGCCGCCCGCGCGCCCGCGGAGGGCTTGACGTTCGCCGGCAAGGTGGCCGACGCCGAGACGGGCCGGCCGGTCGAGGGGGCCGAGGTGCTCGTCCTGGTGACGACCCCGCCGCCGTTCAACGACCATCGGTCCTACCAGGTCATCCGCCAGGCCGAGTGCACGACCGATGCCCTCGGCTCGTTCCGCTTCGAGGTCCCCCGCGAGGTCGCCTCTCGTCGCGAGAACGGGATCAGGCTCCGCGTCTCGCACCCGACGAGCTACGCCCCGCTCGAAGAGCAGTGGAATTCGATCGGCAACGTCCTGGATGACCGGGCCGGGGGGAGGTCCGGCTTCCTCGACCGGCTCCGGCTCCGCCCGGCGCCGACCTGGAACCTCGTCGGCCGGGTCGTCGACCGGGTCGACGGCCGGCCGATCGCGGGGGCCAGGGCCCGCGTCGGATTCGCCGAGGTCCGCGACCCCGACCATCCCGAGATCTCCGGCACCCTCTTCACGAAGCTGCCAAACCAGGAGCCGACGACCGGCGCCGACGGCTCCTTCCGGTTCGTCGTGCCTCCCGCCGTCACGGTCCGCCCCGAGCACCGGGTGACGATCACGCTCCAGCACCCGTCGAGCTACGCGTATACGTACATCGAAGGAGACGTCGGCTCGATCCGCGAGGCGCAACGCGAGGGGCGGCCGTCGTTCGTCGACCGGCTGACGATGGAGCGGGCCTCGGGCGTGACCGGCCAGGTGGTCGACCCCGACGGCCGGCCGATCGCCAGGGCCTGGGTCTCCAGCTACGTCTCCGAGCACGGCGACTCGTACCGGGGGCTCCACAGCACGGCCACCGACGCCGAGGGCCGGTTCCGGATCGCCCCGAGCGGGGTCGGCGACCGCTGGTTCATTTCCGTGCGCGCGGGCGGCTTCGCGGCGGCCCGTCGGTTCGTCGTCGAACCCTCGGGCGACGCCGGCCGGGTCGTCCTCCGGCCGGGACGGACGATCCGGGGGCGGCTGCTCGGCCCGGACGGCCTGCCGATGTCCGGCTATCTCGTCGAGGCGGCCGAGGCCGACGGCACCCAGCCCGACTTCGCCGTCGTCCACCTGTCCCCCTCCATCGGAAGCCGCGGCCAAGACCACCCGTCGCACCTCTTCTACGGTTACACGACGACCGACGCGGACGGCGCGTTCCGAATCGCCAACCTCCCGCCCGCCACCTACGATGTCCGGCCGTTCGACCCCGACCCGAGGTTCGTCCTCCCGGGGCCGGCCCGGCCCCTGCCCAAGCTCTACATCCCGAGGCGGGTCGCAATCGCCGGGGCCGCCGACCCCGCCCCGGTCGAGCTGAGGCCTGTGCCGAGCGTGAAGGTCGAGGCGCGGTTCTTTCACTACGCGACGGCATACACCTCGGGCGCGAGCGAGGTGATCCTCCGCGGCCGGCTCGGCGAGGCCCCCTGGCACGCGCGGGTCGGATTCGGCGGCCAGAATTCGGCCGTGATCGAGGCCCCGAAGGGCCTGGAGGACGCCACGCTCGACCTGCTCGCCGACGAGGCCGTCGCCATCCGCTCGGGCCGGCTCGCCGGGGGCCCGCGCGAGGGCCGCCGGCCCACCTCGCTCGGCCGGGTCGTGGCGCTCGGCCGGCTCGTCGCCGACGTCCGCGACGTCTGGTTCTATCGCTACGACGCCCCGGTCGTCCTGCTGACGGTCCGCGCCCGCGACGGCGGCCCGCTCGCCGACCTCCGCGCGACCGCCTCCTACGCCGGAGAACGGTCGAAGTCCGACCCGGCCGAGGTGCTCCTCTCCCGGCGGCCCGGCGGCCAGTTCCGCACCGTCGGCCTCGTCCCCGACGAGGACGTGGCCCTCGTCGCGACGGCCCGCGGCTGCCGGCCCGGCTCGGCCACGCTCCGCCTGGGCGAGGGCATGGTCCGCGAGCTGGTGCTGGTCCTCGATCGCGAGTGACGCTACAGTTGCGAACGTGTTGGAGGCCGTCGACCGCCGACGGGCGGCACCCCGTTGAGGTCCGTGGTCGCGCCATGAAAATCGCCCTCGCCCTCCTCGTCGTCTTGCCCTCCTCTCCGCCCATCGACGAGCCCCTCAAGGCGACCGTCGAAGCCCTGATCCGCGACTCGGGCGCGGAGGCCGTCGCCGTCGCCTATCGGGATAGGAAGTCGGGCGAAGAAATCCTCATCCGTCCCGACGAGTCGTTCCACGCCGCGAGCACGATGAAGCTCGCGGTCCTGGCCGAGGTCTACCGGAGGGCCAGGGAGGGGACCCTCTCGCTCGACGAGCCGATCGCGATCAGGGCCGACTTCGCCAGCATCGCCGACGGGATCCGGTACGCGCTCGACCCCGCCGACGACTCCGAGCCGACCCTCTACCGGCGGCTCGGCCAGGTTGAGACGGTCCGCGAGCTGGCCCGGCTGATGATCGTCCGGAGCAGCAACCTCGCGACCAACCTCCTGGTCGAGCGCGTCACGGCGCCCGCGGTCGCCGCGTTCATGAAGCGGATCGGGGCGGGGGGGATCGTGGTGCTGCGGGGGGTCGAGGACGGCCCGGCGTTCGCCCGCGGGATGAACAACACCGCGACCGCCCGCGGCCTCGGCCGGCTGCTGACCCTGCTGGCCGACCGCGCGGTCGTCTCGCCCGAGTCGTCCGACGCGATGGTCGCCGTCCTGCTCGGCCAGGCCTTCGCCGAGGGGATCCCCGCGGGCCTGCCGGCCGGGACGCCCGTGGCGCACAAGACCGGGTCGATCCGCCGGGCCTATCACGACGCCGCGATCGTGATGCCCCCGGGCCGCCCCCCCTACGTCCTCGTCGTCCTCACCCGCGGCCTCGACGACGAGGCGAAGGCCCACCGGCTCGTCGCCGCCATCGCGCGGGCCGTCCACGATCGCGCCGTCCGACCGTGACCCGTCGATCGACGGCCTCCGGCATCGGCGCGAGCCTTCATCGATCTCCCTCGGAGGACCGCCCGGACGAGGCACACCCTTTGCTGGGCAGGGGAGGCCGTGCCCGTCGTGTCTCACGTTACGACGGCCTCGGGTGTCGCGAGCCGGCCCGTCGGCGGCTATAACGGGGATGATGCCGGGCCGGACGGGAGCCTCCGCCCTCCCTCCCGCGAGGCCCCCGGAGGGTCCGCTTGTGGCCGACGGATCGCTGGAAATCCCGCCCGTCTCGCCGACTCACGCGACGGCGATCGTCGACGGCGTCCGACTCCATTACGTCCGGGCCGGGCGTGGCGATCCCGTCGTCCTGCTCCACGGCTGGCCGCAGACCTGCCACGAGTGGCGCAAGGTCATCCCGGCGCTCGCCGCCCGTTACACCGTGATCGCCCCCGACCTCCGCGGCCTGGGCGACTCCGAGAAGACCGCCGACGGCTACGACCGGCAGACCCTCGCCCAGGACGTCCGCGGGCTGGTCCGGGGGCTCGGCTTCGACCGGATCTTCCTCGTCGGCCACGACCTGGGGGGGCCGGTCGCCTCCGCGTACGCCGAGGCCCACCCGGGCGAGGTCCGCAGGCTGGCGATCCTGGAGATCCCGGCCGTCACCGGCGCGGAGATCCTGAAGGTCGCCCGCGAGCAGGGCATCTGGCACATGCAATTCCACGCCGTGCCCGACGTGCCGGAGGCCCTGGTCGCGGGCCGCGAGCGGGCCTACTTTTCCTGGTTCTTCCGGGGGAAGTTCACGTTCGACCCGTCGGCGATCACCGAGGCCGACATGGACGAGTATGTCCGCTGCTACGCGGCCCCCGGCGGCCTCCGCGCCGGCTTCGCCTACTACCGGGCGCTCGTTGCGGACGACTCCCCCGCCGGTCGGCTGACGATGCCGGTGCTGGCCCTCGGCGGCGAGCGGTCCCTGGGCGGGCTCGTCCTGGAGGCCCTGAAGCCGCTGGCCGACGACCTCCGCGGCGGGACGATCGCACGCGCCGGCCACTGGCTCGCCGAGGAGCAGCCCGACGAGCTGGCCCGGCAGCTCGTCGAATTCTTCGGGGAGGACGACGCGAAGCCGCGATGAGGCGACCGCCCGCAGGATCACCGCCGGGAGGGCGAAACCGGCGGGTCGGCAAGACCACCACGAGGTCGGAACAGATCACCGCACCGGGAGAGACTTCATGGCCGTCAAGGCTTATGCCGTCAAGGCAGCCAAGGGGAAGCTCGAGCCGTTCGAGTACGACCCGGGCCCGCTCGGGCCGCACGAGGTCGAGGTGAAGGTCGAGTACTGCGGGATCTGCCACAGCGACCTCGCCATGATCGACGATGACTGGGGGACGTCGGCCTACCCGCTCGTCCCCGGCCACGAGGTCGTCGGCACGGTCGCGAAGGTCGGCGCCGACGTCGAGGGGCTGGAGGTCGGCCGCCGGGTCGGCCTCGGCTGGCAGTGCGGGTCGTGCAGCCGGTGCGAGTGGTGCGGGCGCGGGCTCGAGTCGCTCTGCGCCAAGAGCCAGGGCACGATCGTCCACCACCACGGCGGCTGGGCCGAGCGTGTCCGGACGCACTGGAAGTTCGCCGTCCCGCTGCCCGAGGCGCTCGACCCGGCCGTCGCCGGCCCCCTGATGTGCGCGGGGAGCACCGTGTTCACCCCGATGAAGCGGTTCGGCGTCGAGCCGTGGATGCGGACGGCGGTCCTCGGCATCGGCGGCCTCGGCCACCTCGCGGTCCAGTTCCTCTCGGCCTTCGGCTGCGAGGTCACAGCGATCTCGTCGACTCACGACAAGGACGACCAGGCCAAGGCCCTGGGAGCCGACCGCTTCCTCGCGACGAGGGGGACCGACGAGTTGAAAGGGGCCGCGAACTCGTTCGACTTCATCATCGCGACAGTCTCGGGCGACGTCCCGTGGGCCGACTACATCGCCGCGCTCCGGCCGCAGGGGCGGCTGGTCATCGTCGGCATCCCGGACGAGGACATCAAGTTCCCCGCCATGCCGCTGCTCGTCGAAAAGTCGGTCACCGGCGGGTCGGCCGGGCCGCCCGCCGACGCCGCGACCATGCTCGACTTCGCCGCCAGGGCGGGCGTGAAGCCGATGACCGAACTCTTCCCCATGGCGGACGTGAACCAGGCCGTCGACCACGTCCGCGCCGGCAAGGCCCGGTTCCGCGCCGTGCTCTCGGCCTGACCCGGGGAGCGAGAGATCCATGCGCCTGCAAGACAAGATCGCGCTGGTGACGGGTTCCGGCCGCGGGATCGGCCGGGCCATCGCCGTCCGGTTCGCCCGCGAGGGGGCCGACGTCGTGATCAACTACGGCCACCACGACGACGAGGCGGAGCAGACGCTCGCCGAGGTCGAGGCCGCCGGCCGTCGGGGCCACATCGTCAAGGCCGATCTCGGGGTCGTCGCCGACGTGGCGAGGCTCGTCGCCGAGGGGATCTCCCAATTCGGTCGGCTCGACATCCTGATCAACAACGCCGGGGTCGAGGTCGACGCCCCGTTCCTCCTTCGTCGACGGCGGCCTGACCTGGAATTACTCGGAATGAAGAGGGGTGAACCGCAGATGACGCAGATTAACCCATATTGAAATTCAATTTATAATTACTAATCTGCGCTAATCTGCGTCATCTGCGGTTCATTCTCCCCGTCCCATCGGTGTGAGGGCGATCGATGTCCAGGCCGGAGACCGCCGAGCACCGCAGGCTCGCCGACAGCGCCGCCCGCCGGGCGGACTGGAAGCAGTGGGGCCCCTACGTCTCCGACCGCGCCTGGGGCACGGTCCGCGAGGACTACTCGGCCGACGGCGACGCCTGGAGCCACTTCCCGCACGACCACGCCCGGAGCCGCGCCTACCGGTGGAACGAGGACGGGCTGGCCGGCTTCTGCAACCGGTTCCAGAACGTCTGCCTCGGCCTCGCCCTCTGGAACGGCGTCGACCCGATCCTCAAGGAGCGGCTCTTCGGCCTCTCGTCCCACGAGGGGAACCACGGCGAGGACGTCAAGGAGTACTACTTCTTCCTCGACGCCCTGCCGTCGCACGCCTACATGAAGATGCTGTACAAGTACCCGCAGGTCGAATATCCGTACGCGCGTCTGGTCGAGGAGTCGGGGCGGAGGACCCGCACCGACCGCGAGTTCGAGCTGTTCGACGCGATCGGCGACGACCTCCGCGCCGGCCGCTACTTCGACGTCGCCGTCGAGTACGCCAAGGCGACCGACGAGGACCTGCTCTGCCGGATCACCTGCGTCAACCGGGGCCCCGTCCCGGCGACGCTGCACGTCCTGCCGCACGCCTGGTTCCGCAACACCTGGTCGTGGGGGCACTCGGCCGAGCGGCCGGCGCTCGAGGCGGTCGGCCCCGCCGCGATCCGGGTCCGGGAGCGTCACATCGGCGAGCGGACGCTGTCCTTCGACGCCGGGTCCGATGGCCCGCCGCCGCTCCTGTTCACCGAGAACGACACGAACTTCGAGCGGATCGCCGGCGTGCCCAATGCCGGGGCCTACGTCAAGGATGCCTTCCACGAGGCCGTCGTCCGCGGCCGGGGCGACCTCGTGAACCCGGGGCTCCGGGGGACGAAGGCCGCGGCCCACTACCGGGCGACGATCGCGCCGGGAGGGTCGTTCGTCGTCCGCTGGCGGCTCTCGCCCGAGGGGCCGGGGGCCGCGCGGCCGTTCGCCGACTTCGACGCCGTCTTCGCCGCCCGGGTCGCCGAGGCCGACGAGTTCCACGGCGCGACCGCGGGCCCCGGCCTCTCCGACGACGAGCGTCTGGTCCGTCGCCAGGCCCTGGCGGGGCTGCTCTGGTCGAAGCAGTTCTACCACTACAGCATCGACCTCTGGCGCGACGGCGACCCCGCCGGCCCGCCCCCGCCGCCCGGACGCGCCTCGGGCCGTAACGCCGGCTGGGACCACCTCTATAACCTCGACGTCCTCAGCGTCCCCGACAAGTGGGAATACCCCTGGTTCGCCTCGTGGGACACCGCCTTCCACACCCTCCCGCTCGCCCTGGTCGACCCCGAGTGGGCCAAGCGACAGCTCACGCTCATGACCCGCGAGTGGTACATGCACCCGAACGGACAGTTGCCGGCCTATGAATGGGACTTCGGCGACGCCAACCCCCCGGTCCACGCCTGGGCCTCGCGACGGGTCTACGAGATCGAGAAGGATGCCACCGGTCGGGGCGACGTCGCCTTCCTCGAGGAGGTCTTCCAGAAGCTCCTGATGAACTTCACCTGGTGGGTCAACCGCAAGGACGCCTCGGGCCGGGGCGCCTTCCAGGGCGGGTTCCTCGGCCTCGACAACATCGGGATCTTCGACCGGAGCCACCCGCCCGACCTCGCCGAGGGGGCCCAGCTCGAGCAGGCCGACGGCACCGCCTGGATGGGCTTCTTCTGCCTGAACATGCTCGCCATCGCCATCGAGCTGGCGCAGACCCGGCCCGTCTACGAGGCGATGGCCACCAAGTTCTTCGAGCACTTCGTGGCGATCTCGCACGCGATCAACGGCTTCAACGGCCGCGACGGCATGTGGGACGAGGCCGACGGGTTCTACTACGACGCGATCCGCGAGCCCTCCGGGAAGGTCCGCCACCTCAAGATCCGCTCGATCGTCGGCCTGATCCCGCTCTTCGCCGTCGGGGCGCTCGCCCCCGACGCGCTCGAGTGCATGCCGCGGTATCGCCGCCGGGTCGAGTGGTACGTGAAGTACCGACCGACGTTGGCGAATTATGTCGACCGGCTGATGAACCCCGGCGCTGGCGGGCGGCGGATCCTGATGATCGCCGACGACGTCAAGATGAAGTCGGTGCTCCCCCGGATGCTCGACCCGGCCCAGTTCCTCTCCGAGCACGGCCTCCGGTCGCTCTCCAGGGAGCACGCGGCCCGGCCGTTCGCGTGCCATGGCCAGACGGTCGCCTACGAGCCGGCCGAGTCCACCAGTCCGATCTACGGCGGCAACTCGAACTGGCGGGGGCCGAGCTGGTTCCCGATCAATTATCTGATGATCGAGGCCCTCCGCGAGTACCACCGCTACTACGGCGACTCGCTGACCTTCGACCTCCCGACCGGGTCGGGCCGCGCCGTCACGCTCGACGTGATCGCCGACGACCTGTCGGCCCGGCTCTCCGGCCTCTTCCTCCGCGACGAGTCCCGCGGGGGCCGTCGCCCCGTCCTGGGCGACAACGCGCTCTTCCAGTCCGACCCCCACTGGCGCGATCACATCCCGTTCCATGAATACTTCCACGGCGACGACGGCGCGGGCCTCGGTGCGAGCCACCAGACCGGCTGGACCGCCCTCGTCGTCGACCTGATCCGCCAGGGGGCCCGTCGCCGCGACGAGGCGACAAAGGCCCGATAGCCGGCCTGCACATCGCGCCGCGACGACCCCGATCGATGCCTCAGCGCGCCGCGCGATCGACGGCCCGCGACCGGAGGGCCTCGCCGCCGGCCGCCTCCTCGCGCTCGACCCGGCGGATCATCGCGCCGACGGCCAGGTCGCCCAGCGGCGGGATGAGCCCGAGGATCGCCCCGACGACCCGGACCGGCCAGACGACCCGTCGGAGCGGCGAGATCCGCCGCCTCGGGCGGTCGACCAGGCGGGCGATCCGCCGGGCCGCCTCGGCGGGCGAGGCCTCCATCGCCGCCGGCGGGCGGTCGCGCATCGCGTTGTAGAGCCGGTCGGGCGGCGGGTCGATCCCGAGCGGATTCACCCGGTCGCAGCCGGCCCGACGGCGGACGGCGTCGAAGAACTCGGTCGCGACCGGCCCGAGGTCGACGAGGCAGACGCGGACGCCCCGGTGCCCGACCTCGCGACGCAGGGCGTCATTCCAGTAGGCCAGGCCCGCCTTGGTCGCGCCGTAGACCCCGAGGATCGGGTTGGCCACGGCGCCGATGGCCGAGCCGATGTTGATCACCGTCCCCCGCGACTCGACCAGGTGCGGCAGGGCATGGCGGGTTAGGAGGATTGGCGCGGTGAAGTTCACCGCGACCTGGAGCCGGAGCGCCTCGGGGTCGGACTCGGCATAATACCGCGGCAGGCCGACCCCGGCGTTGTTAATCAGGACGTCGAGCCCGCCGAACCGGCCGACCGCCGCGGCGACGATCCGGGCCGGGGCCTCGGGGTCGGCCAGGTCGTCGGGGACGACCAGGGGCTCGCCGCCGAGCGCGCGGACCTCGCGCGCCAGGTCGTCGAGGCGGTCGCCCCGGCGGGCCGTCAGCGCGAGGCCGTGGCCGCGCGCGGCCAGCTCGCGGGCGATCGCCGCCCCGAGGCCCGCCGACGCCCCGGTCACGAGGATCCTCAGCCGCCGCGGGCCCTCGCCCGACGCCGGGCCGGCCACGGGCCGACGAGCCGATTCGGGGCCTGAGTGGGATCCAGACTCGGGACGTTGGAAGATGCGAGAGGGTCGGATCATCTTCACCTCAGCTGGCGACGATTTGACCGTCCCGGAGCCGGACCTCGCGGTCTGCGGCCGCCGCGACCTCGGCGCTATGCGTGACGATGACGAGCGTCAGGCCGCGGTCGCGACGGAGACGGTCGAGCAGGCCAAGGACCTCCGATTGGGTCGGGGTGTCGAGGTTGCCCGTCGGCTCGTCGGCCAGCAGCAGGGCCGGCTCGTTCGCCAGCGCCCGGGCGATCGCCACCCGCTGCCGCTCGCCGACCGAGAGCCGCCCGGGCGAGTGGCCCGCCCGATGCGACAGGCCGACCTCCGCGATCAGCCGACGGGCCCGGGCGGCCCGCTCGACCCTCGGCCACGCGGACTCGAACATCGGTACCTGCACATTCTCTGCCGCGGAGAGGGTCGGGATCAGGTGGAACGACTGGAAGACGAACCCGAGCCGCCGCGACCGGAAGGCGTCGAGGTCGAGCCGGGAAAGCGGCTCGCCGCGGAAGTAGACCTCTCCGGAGGTCGGCCGGTCGAGGCCCCCCAGCAGGTGCAGGAGCGTGCTCTTGCCGCACCCGGACGGGCCGGTGATCGCCGCGAATTCCCCCTCGGCGACCGCCAGCGAGACCCCGCGCACGGCCCGGACGTCGCCGTCGGGGTAGGTCTTCACCAGGCCCTCGGCGCGGAGGATGGTGGGGCGATCGCCGATCGGTCCCGGTTCACTCATGGCGGAGCGCCTCGGTCGGCTCGAGCCGGGACGCCCGGAGGGCCGGGTAGAGCCCGCCGAGCAGCCCCAGGCCGATCCCCATCCCCAGGCCGATCGCGAACGCCGCGGGGGGGAGCTTCGGGTCGATGAACCCGCGCGAGGTCGGCGAGAGCAGGACCAGCCGCATCCCCGCGAACGCCAGCCCCGACCCGATCGCCACGCCGAGCAGCCCGAGCGCCGCGGCCTCGCCCATCAACAGCGCCACGATCCGTCGCCGCCGCCACCCCAGCGCCCGGAGCAGGCCGATCTCCCTCGTCCGCTCGAAGACGGCCATCGCCATCGTGTTCAGCAGGCCGATCGACCCGAGCACCAGCGTTACGCCGATCGTCGCCCCGGCCATCGCCCGCGAGAGCCGGATCTGCACGTTGCCGCGCACATAGTCGCGCGACGGCACGGCCGCCACCCCGGCGACCTCCGCCTCGATCGCCCGGCCCAGTTGGCGGGGATCGGTCCCGGGCGTCGCGACGATCACGAACCCGGTGACCTTCCCCTGCCGGCCCATCATCCGCTGCAATTCGCGGATCGGCACGACCAGCCCGCCGCTCTCGAACAGGCTGTCGCTCTCGTAGATCCCGACGACGGTGAACGGCTCGCCGGCGATCGAGACGGGGTCGCCCACCGCCTTGCCCAGGTTCAGCGCCAGGACCCGCCCGAGCATCGCCGCGCGGCCGTCCCCCTCGCGGAGCCCGCGGCCGTCGACGGGCCGGAGCCCGCGGATCAGCAGCCCGCCCGGCTCCCAGCCGTTGGCCAGCACGCTCGCGAGGTTCGCCTCCTCGAACGCCACCGCGTCCATCAGCGACGGCCCGACCGCCTCGACGCCCGGGATCGCCCGCAGCCGGCCGATCAGCGACTCGTCGAGGTTGCTGGAGAGCTGGTCGCTCACCCCGCCGCGGACGATAATCAGGTCGATCCCACGCGACGCGTAGATCGCCATCATCGACCGCTCGAACCCCCACGAGACCCCGGTCAGCAGGATCACCGCCGCGATCCCGACCGCCAGGCCCAGCACGGTCAGGGCCGTCCGCGACGGGCGGCCCAGCATGTTTCGTGCGATGAATGTGAGCATACTCATCGGATGTCACCTGTGAACGTCCGCCAGCCAGTCAGGCCGGGACGGTCCCCACCAGGACGTAGCCGACCCCCTGCCAGATCCGTCGATAGGTGCAGTCGGCCAGCACCCGGCGGCCGATCCCCGCCACGTCGAGCTTGCGGTGCCGCTCGACCATCGCCGTGAAGTCGTCGCCCAGGTGCATCATCCGCGACACGATCCAGCGGTCGACCCCCGGCAGGCCGACCCAGTGGAAGGGCAGGCGATCGGTCAGGTTCGGGACCTCGTCCGAGATCACCACCTTGCCTCCGGGCTTCACGGCGCGGGCCATTTCGCGGAGGGCCTTCTCGGGGTCGTTGAAGTAGTTGAACGCGCCGATGCTCAGGCATGCGTCGAACGACTTGTCTCTGACGGGCAGATCCTCGGCCTCGCCCAGGACGAGCCGGACGTCCCGGCCGTCCGCCCGCCGCTTGCAGGCGTCGAGCTGCACCTGCGAGACGTCGACACCGACGACCGACCAGCTCGGCGGGAGCCAGGGGAGGTACACGCCGTCGCCGATCGCCACGTCCAGGAGCCGGAGCCCCTCGCCCGCGGGGAGGTTGCGGAGGACCTTGTCGCGCGACCGACGCTCGCCGCCGTTGCAGAGGAAAGTGAACCACTCCCAGAACCGGAACCTGGGCCAGAGCGGGCCGTCGTAGAAGCTCCGGGCGACCTCGTTGTTGGCCGAGATCGCCTCGCGGGCGACGAGGACGCCGTCGCGGACCGGGTAGGCGTGGCCGCAGAACCCGCAGGTCACGGCCTCGCCAGGCCCGTCCGGCGTCGCCCCGCCGCCACACCGGACACAGCGCCAGAGCTCGCCCCCCCAGATATCCGTTTCTGTCGATGCGACCGTGGCCATGATCCGTCTCCCTTCCCCGGCCCTCGGGCCGGAAGGCCCCACCCTAACGATCCACGTAGCAATAGCCGAGCCCCGCCCAGATCGGACACCGTTCGGCACCGGGCCACGCCGCCCGGACCGTGGCGTCGAGATCGCTCGGCCGGTCGAAGACCAGGTCGAGGAACGCGCGATCGAGCCCGAGCGCCCTGAGCCACCAGCGGTCGACCGCCGGGACGCCGAGCAGGTGGCCGATCCCGCACCGAAGGAGCCAGGTCGCCTCGTCGGCCACGATCAGCGTGCCCCCGGGCCGGGTCACGCGGCGGAGCTCGCGGAGGGCCGCCGCGTGGTCGCCGAAGTCGTTGAACCCGCCCATCGAGAAGCACGCGTCGAACGACCCGTCCTGATACGGCAAGTCCTCGCCCCGGGCCCAGGCGAGCCGGCCCGCCATCGCCGGGAACCGGCCGAAGCAGGCAACGAGCCGGGTCCGCGCGATGTCGACCCCATGAATCTCCCACCCCGGGGGCAAGAGCGGCAGGTTCGCGCCGTCGCCGATCCCGACCTCCAGGACCCGCGCGTTGACGACCGTCGGCAGGTGGCGGAGGACTTCCCGACGGGCCCGCCGCTCGCCCCCGTGGAGTGCCAGGAAGAGCCGCTCCCAGGGCCGGAACCGCCGCCAGCCGGGCCCATCGTAGAAGGCCGCCGCCGCCCGGTTCCGCGCGTCGAGCCGGCCGATCGCCTCGACGATCCCGCCGCGCACGGCGAACGTCCCGGCGAGCACCGGCGGGTCGTCGATCGTCGTCGCGGGTCGCGCGGCCGGCTCGGTCATCCTGCCCCCCTGCCGTGGATCGATCCTCGGACGTCCCCCGGATCGGATGCCGGGGGCCGTCCTCACCATGATCCTCCTAGAAATCGGTCGTGAGCGCCCTCGGCCCGGCGCGGTCCATCATCCAGTCGAAGGCGAAGTTCGGCATCCCCCGGAGGAACTGCATGCCGAGCCGCGTGCTCAGGGGAAACACATAGTCACGCGGGCGGCGCTCGACGGCGTGGACGAGATACGCCGCCGCCTCCTCGGGCTCTAGCATCGGCACCGGCTTGCGGAAGGGGGTGTCGACGGTCAGGGCCGTGCGGACGAAGCCGGGGCAGGCGGTGGTGATCGTCACCCCGCGCCGCTTCAGGGCGGGCCGGAGCCCTTCGAGGTAGGCCGAGAGCGCGGCCTTCGAGGCCGAGTACGACGCCATCCACGGCATCCCGCGGAACCCGGCCACGCTCGACACCCCGACGAGGTGCCCGCGCCCCCGGGCGATCATCCCGGGCAGGACCGCGTCGATCGCGTTCGCCACCCCGACCACGTTCACGTCGAGCATCGCCCGCAGGGCACCCGGGTCGAGGTCGGGCAGCAGGGTCAGCCCGCCGATCCCGGCGCAGGCGAGCAGGGCATCGGCCGGCGAGCCGTCCGCCTCGAGCGCCCCGACCGCCGCGCGGACGGCCCCGAGGTCGGTCACGTCGGCGGGCACGGCGGCGACCCCCGCCGCGCCCGAGTCGCGCAGCTCGTCGGCGAGGGCCGTCAGCCGGGCGGCGTCGCGATCGATCAGGCCGACGCGATGCCCGCGCGCCACGAGTGCCTTCGCCGTCGCCCGGCCGATCCCGTTGGCCGCCCCGGTGACGACCACCGTCTGGGGCTTCGCCCGCCTCCTCATCGTACCACCCCCGCGACGTCGATCGCGTCGAGGAACGACTTGACCGTCGCGACGAAGCCCTCGGGGTTCTCCTCCGGGGCGCGGTGCCTGGCGCCGGGGACGAGCACCGTCCGGCAGTCGCGCAGGTGGGCCGACAGGTACTCCGCCGTCGCGAGGAAGGGGGACGCCTCGCCGTAGATCGCCAGGACCGGGACCTCGATCGTCTCGATCCGGTCGATCGTCAGCCCCGCCACCGCCTTCGAGTCGGGCCCGCAGGTGGTCCGGCCCAGCCGGAGCAGCCGGTTCATCCCGGGCAGGCCGACCGCCCGGCGGAACTTGAGGATCCGCTCGTCGTCGAGGTGGAGCACCTGGTCGAAGAACTTGTCCAGCTCATACCAGTGTTCATCCGAGAGGGTGACGCCCGCCTCCTCGGCCTCCAGGCGGAACTCGCGCCAGTGGCCCCACCGGCTGATATCTTCGAGCTGCCGGAGCGCCGGGAAGTAGGGGTCGGACAGGACGAGCGCGTCGACCCGGTCGGGGGCGAGCACCGCGGCGTGCGCGGCGACCACCGCGCCGAAGCTGTGGCCGACGAGCCGGGCCCGGGGGGCCCCGATCGCGTCCATCAGGGCGAAGAGGTCGGCCGCGTGGTCGGCCGACGTGTAGCCGGCGGGGGGGACGTCGCTGTAGCCGTGGCCGCGGAGGTCGAACGCGGTCACGCGATGGGTCCGCGCCAGCTCGGTCATCGCCTTGCAGAGGAACCAGACCGAGAGGTCGCCTGTGACCCCGTGGATCAGGACCACGTCGGGCCCCTCGCCCGCCTGCTGGACGTGGAGCGTCAGGCCGTTCACCGGGATCTTAGGCATCGGCCGCGATCCTCCGCCCGGGGCCCCGGAGATGCCGGCCGACGAACCGGGCGAGCTCGCCGATCGTGAGGTCGCGGTCCTCGCGACGGCCGAGGTCGGCCATCAGCAGGCCGAACGGCAGGTCCTCGCCGTAGCGGGCCTGGAGGGTCTCGCCCAGGACCACGGCGTCGATCGAGGCGAGGCCGAGGTCGGCGAAGAATCGGGTCTCCGCGCCGATCGGCCCGGAGTGGTCCCGGCCGTTGAAGTCGGCGAGCACCACGGCCAGGTCGGCGAGGATCTCGGGATCGATCTCGTGGCTCGTCATCACGGGCAATCCTCCTTGTCGTGCGCGATCGTCCAGGACCACGCATAGTCGCCCCGCCGTGCCGTCCGGACGCGGAGCGTCCGACCGGCGAGCGCGGGGCAGGCCGAGGCCAGCTCGGGCCCGAGCGCCACCCGCATCATCCCGCCCGAGGCGTCGGCCGCCACGACCTCGACGCTCGACGGCCCCGCGATCAGGCCGAGCCGCGTCGCCTTGGCCGCCGCCTCCTTCGCCGACCAGAGCCGGGCCGTCCACTCGTCGCGGCCGGGCTGATCCGCGGCCAGCCGGTCGAGGATCGACCGCTCCCCGGCCAAGAAGGCCAGCGATTCGAAGGACGCCGCACGCCCGACGATCCGCTCGACGTCGATCCCGATCCACGCATGCGGGTCTCTCGTCGCGATGCCGACCGCCACGCCGACCGTGTGCGCGATCGAGACGGAGGGCATGTCGGACCGGGAGGGCTCGGCGAGCGACCGGAGGACGGGCCGGCCGTTCGGGTCGGGCTCGATGGCGAGGTCGGCGGGGAAGACGGCGGGCCGGCCCTCGTCGAGCCAGAGCCGGCGCGCCGCCTCCTTGGCGGCGATCCGGCCCCAGAGCCGGAGGGTCCGCCGTCCGTCGTGCCCGGTCGGCTTCAGGCACCCCGCCCGCTCGATGGGGGAGAGCTGCACCTGCTCGAGCACGTCCCGCCAGACGGGCCGGCCCATGTCCGCGGGCGGCTCGACCCAGACCGCCCGCGCGTCCGTCGAGCCGGGCAGGGGGAGGGGCTCGCCGACGAGGGTCCGGTCGGGCTGGCGGAAGACGTCGCGATAGCGCGACGGCCAGTAGAACCGCCAGTCGTCCCAACCCGTCAGCCGCATCCAGACGCGGCCATCGGTCCGGAGGACCTCGGCGTCGACCGTCACCCGATGCCGGTCGATGGCCTTGATCCGGATCCGGCAGGGGCAATCCGCCCCCTCGGGCGGGTCGTCGCCGAAGAGTTCGAGACGGCCGAGGCGGAGCGGGAAGATCACGTCCCCCTCGGGCAGGCGGTCGAGCCCCCAGGCGCCGAGGAGGTGGGTGTAGGCGTCGAGGACGATCGGGTCGAGCAGCGGCCGGCGTGCCCCCGGGTCGCGGTAGAGCCCCCGTCGCGGGAGGACGCGGAGCGTCCCCTCGATGCCCGAGTCGGAGATGGCCCCGATCCCGACGACGGCCTGGAGCGCCGGGCCGTGGAAGAGCCACTGCTCGTCGTAGATCGACCGCGCGGTGAAGACGCTCGCCTCGGGCCCCTCGACGCCGAGGTCGGCCGCGGCCGGCGGCTCGGGACGCCCGGGCGAGAAGACGACCACGCCCTCGACGTCGGGCGACTCGCCCCCCTTCGACGGGTTAGCCAGCGTGGCGAAGACCTCGCCGGGCCGGTCGGGGTCGGCCCGCGCGACGACCCGGAGGTCGATCGGCACGTCTTCATACCGGATCCAGCGGCGGGCGCGGAGGTCGCGGAGGCCGACGAGGGTCGCGCCGGGGACAAGACGAGCCGCGACCTGGGCCAGCATCTCGGCCATCACGGTGAACGGCAGGACGGGCAGGCCCTTCAGGCCCGGGTCGATCGCCGAGACGCGACGGCCGCCGAACGTGTGGTGCTCGGCCACGGGGTCGCCCGCCGCGTCGAGCCTGATCACCGCCTCGACCTCACGCCCCTCGACGATCCGGCGGACCTCGCCCGCCCACGGGCCGAGGGCCGGGACCGGAGGCGTGGCCTCGAACCGTCGTCGCGGCGCGATCTCCAGGACTCCCGGCGCGGGGAGGGTCGCGACGACGCCAGCCCGACCGAGCGAGGATGGGCCGGGCCCGTCGTGGAAGGCGTCAGGTTCCCATCGCGGCCGCTCGTGGGCTCCGCCGTCATCGTGGAACATCTCGAAATCAAAGCCGGTCTCCGTCTCGCCCGGATCGATCGGGGGCGTCGCCACCAAGCCGTCCATGACGGCCTTCTGGGCGCGGAGGAATGCGTCCATCGTCGTGAGGTGGGCGCGCATCGCCTCGTCGGTCGCGGCGACGTCAGGGGGTCGCAACTCGATCGGGGTCGGATCGACCATCGGGGTCTCATCCGGCGCGGGCCTCGGCTTCGCGCGGAACCGATCGATGATCGCCGCCGAGAGGGTCATCTCCGGGAACCGGACACGGAGCACCGGTGCATCCGGCGTGGCCTCCGGGGGAGATTCGAGGTCGATCCATCGAGGCCGTCGTCGCGCAAAGAGGTATTCGCCCTTGAGGTCGATCCCCTGCGCGAACAGGGAGGCGACGAGGTGATTGATCTGGGTGAGGCCCGACCGCCTCGGCTGGTTGGCGGCCACGGCGAACGCGGGCCGGCCCCTCAGGGTGTCCTCGACGAACCCGGCGAGGTTGCCGCGGGCCCCGACGTCGACGAACAGGCGGAACCCGTCGGCGTGCATCGCCTCGACCGTCCTGCGGAACTCGACCGGCCGCGTCCACTGGGCGACCGCGAGGCGACGGACCTCGGCCGGGTCGTCCGCGACCCGGGCCGCCGAGCAGCACGAATAGAGGGGGATGGCCGGCGGAAAGACGTCGAGGCCGTCGAAGAACTCGCGGATCGGCCCGACCATCGGCGCGAATTCGGGCGTGTGGTAGGCCCGGCCGAAGGGCAGATCCTCGGTCATCAGCCCCGCCCCCCGGAGCCGGCCGACCACGGCCTCGACCGCGTCCCCCGGGCCGGCGATGACCACCTGGTGCGGGCAGTTGTCGACGGCGATCGTGACCGACTTGCGATCGTCGCCGATCGCGGCCTCGACCCGATCCCGCGACGAGGCGACGCCCACCAGCCGCGCGGCGACGCCCCCCGAGGCGTCGACCCGCGCCAGCAGCCCGGCCAGGTCGGCGAGCCGGGCCTCCAGCCCCCGGTCGACCCGGATCGACCCCGCCGCCGCCAGCGCGAGGAACTCGCCGCTGGAATGCCCGGCGACGGCCGCGGGTCGGAGGCCAAGGTTGAGCAGGAGTCGATACAGGGCCCACTGGGCCGAGAGCACGACGTTGACCGCCAGGCCCGCGGCCCAGAGCGCCTCGCCCTCATCCCGGTGGCCGAAGAGGGTCTCGCTCGGCCGTCGGGCCGCCCCCGACTCGCGGGCGATCCGGTCCGACGTGTCGAACAGGGCCCGGACCTCGGGGAAGTGCGGGCAGAGGTCGGCGAGCATCCCGGCGTACTGCGACCCCTCGCCCGGGAAGAGGCAGGCGAGCCGGCCACTCGCCCCGAGCGCACGCGCCCAGTAGTACACGCCCCGCCCGTCGCGGATCGACGAGCAGGCCGGGTCCGCCAGCCTCGGGGCGATCGATTCGAGTCGCGTGATCAACTCTTCGACCGAGGCGACCACCAGCCCAAGGCGAGCCTCGCCGGACAACCCGACCGTCCCCGCGACGATCGTGTACGCCACGTCCTTGAGCGCGACGTCCGGCCGTCGCCGCAGTGCGACGGCGAGCGACCTCGCGCGATCGGCGAGAGCCTGGCGGTCGGGGGCGGAGAGCAGGATCGCCTCGGTGGGCCACCGCGTCATGGCGCCGGGGGTCACGCCGTCGGCGGAGGCGGGGTGCTCTTCGAGGACGGCGTGGGCGTTGATCCCGGCGAATCCGAATGCGTTCACGCCGGCACGTCGGGGCGTGTTGTCCCCGTCGATCCAGGGGCGTGTGGATGGGTTGAGCGTCATCGGGCTGTCAACGCGGGCGAGCCACCGATGGGGCCGGTCGGCCCCGACGCTCGCGGGGAGCATCCGGTGGTGCAGCGCGAGCGCGGCCTTGATCAGGCCGGCCATCCCCGCCGCGGGCATGGCATGGCCGATCAGGCCCGACGCCGCGCCCAGGACCCGCCTCGCCCCGCCCGCCGGGGCCGGGAACGCGGCCCGCAGGGCCCGAAGCTCGGCGCGATCGGCGGCCGGGACGCCCAGGCCGTGCCCCTCGATCAGGCCGACCGTGGCCGGGTCGACGCCCGCACTTCGATACGCCCGGCGGATCGCCCGGAGGTGGCCCTTCGCGTCGGGCGCGGCCAGGCCGGGGCCCCGGCCGTCGCCGGCCAGGCCGAGGCCCTTCACGATCGCATACACCCGGTCGCCGTCGCGCTCGGCGTCGGCCAGCCGCTTCAGGACGACCGCGCCCACCCCCTCGCCGGGGACCATCCCGTCGGCGTCGGCGGCGAACGGCCGCGCCCGACCCCGGCGCGAGAGCACGCCGAACCGCGAGAAGACCATCGGGAAATCGACGTCCGCCTCGATGTACACGCTGCCGATGATCGCCAGGTCGGCCCGCCGCGACGCGAGGGCCCTCGCCCCGAGGTCGACCGCGACCAGCCCCGAGGCGCTCGCGGCGTCGACGACGTAGCTCGCCCCGGCGAGGTCGAATCGGTCGGCGACCCGCCCGGCCGTCGCGTTCGTGGGCTGGCCCGGCACCGTCGCCTCCTCGAACGGCGGCAGGCTCGCCCGGAGGTCGGCGCGGATCGCATCCAGATCGGTGGCCGTCCATTCCGGATGGAGCGACCGCAGGATCGCCAGCGTCTGCTCGATGGCCCGGCCGTGCTGGAGCCGCGTGAGGTTGCCCCGATTGGAGTCATTCCTCCAGCCGATCACGACCTCGACCCGGCTCCCGCCCGGCACGCCCGCGGCCAGCCCGGCGTCGGCGAGGGCCGACCTCGCGGCGTCGAGGACGAGGAACTGCTCGGGCTCCCCCCCCTCGACGGTCCTCGGCATGATGCCGAACGCCGACGGGTCGAACCGGATCGGGTCGTCGAGATAGCCGCCGCGACGGCCGCCGACCCGCCCGGGGTCGGCCGAGTCCGGGTCGTGGAAGACGGCCGGGTCCCAGCGGCCCGGCGGGACCTCGCCGATCGAGTCGCGGGCGGCCAGCGTGTTCTCCCAGTAGGCCGAGAGGTCGCCCGCGCCGGGGAACCGGCAGGCCATGCCGACGATCGCGACGTCGAGCGCCCGGGGCCGCCGGCTCATCGCGCCGGCTCCGCCCGATGTCCGGCCGGCCGCAGCGGCTCATCCAGCGAGCCGAGCCCGCCGGCCACGACGATCTCGACGTCTCCCTTCCGGCCCGACCGGATCTCGTCGGCCATCGCGGCGCAGCCGACGTCGGGCGGGATCATCCCCAGGCCGCGGCGGCCGAGGTGCCCCTCCAGGTCCGAGACCATCCCGACGCCCGACCAGGGCCCCCAGCCGAGCGAGACGACCCGCCCCGGCCACCGGCGATCGAGCCAGATCGCCAGCTTGTTCAGCGCCTCGTTCGCCGCGGCATAGTCCGACTGCCCCTGGTTGCCGAACCGGCCGGCGACCGACGAGAAGAGGGCCGCGAACTTCATCGCCTCGGGGCGGAGCAGCCTCGCCAGGTTCAGAGCCCCGTCGAGCTTCGTGCCGAGGACGCGGTCGAACGACTCGGGCGTCTTGTCGCGCAAGAGCTTGTCGTGGATGACGCCCGCGCCGTGGATCAGGCCGACCGGGTCGCCGAACCGGCCCCGCCAGCGGTCGACGGCGCGGCCCAGGGCCTCGGCGTCGCGGACGTCGGCCTGCGCGTACTCGACGACAGAGCCGGCCTCGCCGATCCGGCGGAGGGTGTCGCGGATCTGGCGGTCGTTCCGGGTCGAGCGATAGGCCCGCTCGAGGTCGGCGGGCCCGACCTCGCGGCCGGCCCGGCGGAGCCTGCCGTGCAGCGCCGCCTTCAGCTCGGCGGGCGAGGCCAAGCCGGCCGTGGCCGGGTCCTCGGGACCCGCCGGGATCGGGCTCGACCCCACGAGCAGGAGCGTCGGCCGCCATCGCCGGGCCAGCTCGACGGCGACCGCCGCCGTGATCCCGCGGGCCCCTCCCGTCACCAGGACCGGCTCGCCGGGCTCGGGTGCGAACCGGGCCGGGTCGGGGCCCAGGGCCACCTCGACCGCGCGGAGCCGGACCCGCCGACCCCCGTGGTATCCGACCTCGGGCCAGCCGTCGTCGGCGGTCGCCTCGGCCGCGAGCCGCGCGGCGATCGCGGAGACGTGTTCTTGCGCGTCGAAGTCGACCACGCGCGTCCGGACGTCGGGCCACTCGCGGGCGAGCGTCTTGACCAGGCCGGCGACCGCGCCGTGGCCGGGGAAGAAGTCGTCGGGGGCGGTGCCGGCCGAGGCGAACGCCCCGCCCATCGACGTCGCCGCGACGAGGCAGCCGCCGCCGCGTCGCGAGGCCGCGTCGAGGTCGCCCGCGGCCCCCCTCGCCAGCAGGAACAGGCCCTTGACCTCGGGCCCGACCCGGCCCGACCAGGCCGAGAAATCGAGCCCCGGCCCGGCCGCCGCACCCGCCCGGAGCGGCAGGGCATGGACGATCCCGACGATCGGGCCCGACGCGCGGGCACCCGCGAGCATCGCCTCGACCGCCGACGTGGACGCCAGGTCGACCCGGCCCGGGTCGACCAGCGCGACCCCGTGCCCGGCCTCGCGGAGCGTCGCGGCCAGGGCACCGGCCACGCCGCGGCCGTCGTCCGTGATCACGATCACGCCCCCCGGCGCGAGCCCGCCGGCCCCCCGGTCGGGGAGCGGGGCCGCGACCGCCTCCAGGGTCATCCTCCGGACCTCGGGCTTCGGGTCCGCCGTCGGCACGGGTCGTCCCGCGGTCATCGGCGACGCGGGCCGCAACGATGCGACCGCGGCGTCGACCCGGTCGACGATCTCGCCGAGCGTCCGGGCCCGGGCCAGCCCGTCCATCAGGGCCGAGTCGGTCGCGCGGTCGAGCCCGTCGACGGAGTCGCGCAAGGTGCCGAGGATCTCGACGCGCTTGATCGAGTCGATGCCGAGGTCGGCCTCGAGGTCGAGGTCGAGCTTGAGCATCTCGGCGGGATAGCCCGTCCGGTCCCGGACGATCGCCGCGAGCCGGCCCGCGATCGCCTCGCGACCCGTCGCCTCCGGCACGACCGGCGCGACGGGCACCTCGGCGACGGTCGCGGCCGTCGAGGTCGATCGGCCCGCTCGGTCGGAGTGGGGAACCTTGGCCGGAGCCTCATGCCGGACACGGGCGGTCATCCCCGCCGCGCGGCTCGGCGCCCCGGAGGCGGGGGCCTCCAGCCTCTCCGGGCTCCCCGGGCCCTCCGGCCTCTCCTCCGAATCCGGGCGAGGGGCGGGGCTCCCGATCCCATGACGCCCCCAGTCTCGCGGGCCGACCGACTCGATCGGTCGGACCGAAAAACCTTCGCGTGAAGACGTGCCGACTCCCGGATCTCCGTCATTGCTGGCGCCGGCACCCCTGCGGCCGAGGTAGGCGAGCATGGTGGCCTGCTGGACCTCCAGGAAGTTCCGCATCGTCTGCTGGAACGCCTCCATCACCCGCGCCGCGAAGGGGTCGACGGGGGTCGGCGGGTTGCCGGAGTGCTGGGCGGTCGGCATGGGCATGGACCGGGGGCTGGGCCCCGGATGGCCGTTGGACTTGCCATTCCGATGCATCGGACGATCGTCCGTGTCCAGGGGCGAGACGGGGAGGGTTATGCTTGCGTGATGTTTGCCGTTGGTGTTCACGTCGGTATGATGTCCGTTCCGCGCCGGGGGTGCGTGGCTGCCGCCGCGATCGGCCTCGGGCGCGGGGATCGCCTGGCCGAGGCGCCTGGGCTCGGGGCCGTCGATCGGCCGGGCCCGGCTGCCGTTGACCAGCCAGGTCGAGGGGGACGGGGCGGGCGAGCCGTCGCCGACGGGGAGGCGGTCGAGGTCGACCCGCCGCGCGTCGCGGCCCTGCGTCAGCCGCCCAGGCCGGACGGCCACCCCGGCGGCGGCCAGCCGCGCGAGGGCATGGAGCAGGGCGGGGACGCCGGGCCGGCCGGGGGCGTCGCACGAGACGGCCAGGTGCGGGCGGTCGCCGAGGATCGACCCGACCATCGGCGCGAGGATCGCACCGGGGCCGACCTCGACGAAGGCGCGCGACCCCCGGTCGTGCATCGCCGCGACGACCTCGGCGAACCGGACGGGGGAGGCCAGGTGCTCGCCCAGTCGGCCGGCGATCGCCGACGGGTCGGCCGGGTGGGGGGCGGCGTCGAGGTTGGCGAACACGGGGCGGTCGGGCGGACCGGCGAGCAGGCGGGCGGCGAGGCGGGCCAGGGGCTCGCTCGCCCCGGCGACGATCGGCGAGTGGAAGGCGCACGAGACGGGCAGCTCGAACGCGCGGAGGCCCGCGCCACGAGCCGCCTCGACGGCCTTGACGATCCCGTCTCTGGGACCCGAGACGACGGTCTGCCCCGGCCCATTCAGGTTGGCGACGACGACCCCGTCGATCCCCGCGATCAGGCCCGCGACCCGGCCCGCCCCGCCCGCGATCGCGGCCATCGCGCCGGGCTCGGCCCCCGCGGCGTCGATCATCAGCCGGCCGCGCGCCTCGGAAAGCACGGCGAGCCCGGCCACGTCGAGGGCCCGCGCCGCGTGGAGGGCGACCAGCTCGCCGTAGCTGTGCCCGGCGACGACATCGGGCCTGATCCCGAGCCTCGCCAGCAGCGCGATCAGGCCGACCGACGCCGCGCCGACGGCGGGCTGGGCGACGTCCGTGGCCATCAGGGCTTGCCGAGCCCGATCGCGGCCCGCATGATCCAGGGTCGTCGCCGGGAAGACGAGCGGGGTCACCGCGGCGCGGCCGTTCGCCAGCAGGGCGGCGTCGATCGCCTCGAACCCCTCGCGGACCTCGGGGAAGGCGATCGCCAGGTCGCCCATCATCTCCAGCGACTGCGACCCCTGGCCGGGGAAGACGAAGGCCACCCCCGCGCCGGCGAAGGCGGGCGACCCGGCATAGTAGACGCCCCGGGGGTCGGCCAATTCGGCGCGGCCGGCCTCGATCGCCGCGTGCGCGGCCGCGAGCTTCCCCCGCAGGTCGTCGACCGACGTCGCGACGATGGCCAGGGTCGGCCTGCCGACGGCCGTCGGGTCGAATCGGTCGGCGAGCGACCGGGCGAGGTCGCGGAGTCGCGGGCGTGCGCCTTCATCGATGGATCGGACCATCCGGTCGATCGACGCGGCGACCTCACCGGGCGTCCCCGCGCGCCAGAGGAGCAGCTCGGCGGGCCATTCGCGGGCCGGCGGCGGGGCGGGGGACGGGTCGCGGTCGTACCCTTCGAGGACGGCGTGGAAGTTCGTCCCGCCGAAGCCGAAGGCGCTCACCCCGGCCCGTCGCGGGCGGCCGGCCTCGGCGTGGAACCAGGGCCGGGCGGCCGTGCTCACGCGGAGCGGGCCGTCGGCGAGGTCGGCCTTCGGGTTCGGATGGTCGACGCCGATGGTCGGGGGCAGAGTCCTGTGGTGCAGCGCCAGGGCGGCGTTCATCAGGCCGGCGATCCCCGCGGCGCACTTCGTATGGCCGATCATCGATTTGACCGACCCGACGGCGCACGACCCCGGCGCGGCCCCCCGGCCGCGGAGGACACCCGCCAGGGCGTTGGCCTCGACCACGTCCCCCACCGCCGTCCCCGTCCCGTGGGCCTCGACGTAGCCGATCGTGCGGGGGTCGACGCCCGCCTTCTCGTACGCGCGGTCGAGGGCGCGGACCTGGCCTTCGGGGCTGGGCGCGGTCAGTCCGCGGGCGCGGCCGTCGCTCGACGAGCCGATCCCCTTGATGACGGCGTAGACCCGGTCCCCGTCGCGCTCGGCGTCGGCCAGCCGCTTCAGGACCACGACGCCCACGCCCTCGCTGATCACGATCCCGTCGGCCGAGGCGTCGAACGGCCGGCACCGCCCTCGGGGGGAGAAGGCATGCGTCTTGCTGAATGCCAGGTACGTGAGCGGGTTCTGGACGGTGTCGGCCCCGCCGAGGATGACCACGTCGGCCGCGCCGGTCTCCAGCTCGCGGACGGCGAGCGAGGCGGCGGCGAGCGACGAGCCGCAGGCGGCGTCGACCGTGTAGTTCGCCCCGCCGAGGTCGAACCGGTTGGCCACCCGGCCGGCCGCGACGTTCAGGAGGAAGCCCGGGAACGAGTCCTCGGTCCACTCGGGCAGGAGCGGCTCGGACGCCTCGCGGGCCGCCCGGCCGGCCTCGGGAGCCACGGCCTCGAGCATCGGCAGGTACGACCGGAAGGCATATCCCATGGCGAGCTGGGCGGCGCCGCCGCCCATGCCGAGGACGACGGCCGTCCGCTCGCGCGGGAAGGCCCGTTCGGCATACCCGGCGTCCTCGATCGCCGCGCGGACGGCCTCGAGGACCAGCAGTTGCACCGGCTCGATCGAGGCCAGGCCCTTCGGCGGCATCCCGTAGCGGAGCGGGTCGAACGGGACGTCGGGGACGAACCCGCCCCACCGCGAGACGATCCTGTCGGGGGCCTTGGGGTCGGCGTCGTAGTAGGGCCGCCAGTCCCACCGGTCGGGAGGGATCTCGACGATCGCATCGACGCCCTTGAGGGTGTTCTCCCAGAAGGTCCGGGCGTCGCCCGCCCCGGGGAAGATCGCCGACATGCCGACGATCGCCACGTCCGAGGGCCGCGCGGCCGGCCCGGTCGCCCCGGTCGGTTCGGCCGACGAGGCGAGGATGGCCGTGGCCCCCTCGGCGATCTCGCGGTGCAGGTCGGCGACCGTCGTGACCGCGTCGCGGAGTGTGGCGACCTGGCCGAGCATGTAGATCCCCCGCTCGAACTGGTCGGTCTCGGCGACCTCGACCAGCGCCGAAGCCCCCACCTCGGCGCGGTCGAGCCCCTTGGCGGCGACCCGGAGCCGGCCCGCGTTCAGCCGTTCGAGCGCGTTGCGGACCTCCTCGGCCGGGCGTCCCTCGGCGACCAGCCGGCGACGCGCCTCGGCGAACGCCTCGACGAACGGCGAGGGGCCGACCCGGACCTCGTGCCCCGGCCCGGTCTCGAGCAGGACCGTCCGGCCGCACGCGATCGCCTCGGCCTGGAACCTCGGGACGATGGCGCCGGTGGCCACGGCCTCTCGCGTGAATAGATAAGCCGTGCCGACGAGGACGCCGACCTTGACGCCCGCCGCCGCCAGGGGGGCGGCCATGGTGGCGACGGCGGCCGACGACCGGGCGTCGTGCACGCCGCCGGCGAAGAGGACGTGGAGGCTGGTGGGGTCGCCGCCTCCGCCGATGAACGCCTCGATGCCGGCGATCGCCTGCTCCCAGAGGACGAGGCTCGACCTCGGCCCGACGTGGCCGCCGCACTCGCGGCCTTCGAGGACGAACCGCCGGGCGCCGTCGCGGAGGTATTGCGCCAGCAGGCCGGGCGAGGGGACGTGGAGATAGGCGGCGATCCCGTCGGCCTCGATGTCGCGCGCCTGGTCGGGCCGCCCGCCCGCGATCAGGGCGAAGGGGGGCCTTGCGGCGCGGATCGCCTCGACCTGCGCGCGACGGAGGTCGGGGTCGACGAACCCGAGCAGGCCGACCCCCCAGGGCCGCCCCGCCAGCCTCGCCGCGGCGTCGGCCAGGAGCGCCCTCGCCTCGGCCCCCCGCAGCATCGCCAGCGCCAGGAAGGGCAGGGCCCCCCCCTCGGCCACCGCGAGGGCGAACGCGACCGAGTCGCTCACCCGGGTCATCGGCCCCTGCACGATCGGGTAGGCCGTCCCGTGCGAGGCCGCGAGCGCCGACCCCGGGGCGAGCGGCCGAACCGATCGCGCCCGCTCCAGCCCGCGATCGATCGACGCCCCGATCGCCGCGACGATCCCGCCAACCGTCACGTGCCGCCGAGCCAGCCCCGCGGCGAAGGCCGCGTCCTGCCCGAGCGGCCAGGCGTCACCTTCTTGCCAACCGACGGTCCCGGCTACCAGACGTTTCCATTCGCTCAGGGACCGAGCATTACGCACTTCAGCGAGCGACTCCGAGCCAATCGGGGCGTAAAGCCGGAGCTGGCCTCCCTCGGGGTCGGACACGATGACCGACTCGCTGCCGTCGAGCCGGGCGATCGTGTCGCGGATCGGGTCGCTGATCGGCGACTCGCGGGCGAGCAGGAGGGCGCCGTCGAGGACGACCCCCGCCGCCCCGGCCGCGATGCAGCCGCCGGCCGAGGCCGGGCCGATCCCGCCGCGGACCCAGACGGGCGGGCCGCCGTCGGCCGCGACCGCCTGGAGGAGGATGAACGAGGACTCGGCCGAGCATCGACCCCCGGCCTCGTGGCCCGCGACGACCCGGGCGTCCGCCCCGGCCTCGGCCGCCACCTTCGCCCCCTCGCGCGAGGTGACCTCGGCCAGGGCGAGCCGCCCCGAGCCGCGGACTCGCCCCAGGGCCCCGGCCTCCGACTCATCCTCGACGAGGCAGCAGACCGCCGCCACCCCCGCCGGCAGCGCATCGAGCCAGTCGGGCGTGACCGTCCCCGCCTCGACCCGGACCCCGACCCCCGCCAGCCGCGCGGCCCTGCGGGCGGCGTCGAGCCCCTCGGCCCGGTCGGCACCGGCGAGGTCGAGCAGGCCGAGGGCCCCGGCCCGGCCGGCGGCCACCGCCACGGCCAGGCCCTCCGGCCCGCCGGGGGCCAGCGCGATGATCCGGGGAATCGTCCTGCTCATCGAACGACGCTCTCCATCGAACCCGGGCCCGGGCCAGGACTTGCTCAGTCCGACCGGGCTCCGCCTCCGGCACGGTCCGCCCGTCAAGGCGTCCCGGGAACCGGCCTCCGCCGCGAACGGACCCGCAACCGCTGCACTTGAATATGGGTAATTTGGGGATTTTGGGAAGAGGACGCCTTGGAAACCTGCGGGCACGATCTCCCGGAGGCTGTTTGCCGAATGGAGGCCGGTCGGACAACACTCTTCGGTTGGATCGGACGAAATCGTCGCGAGGGTTAATCCTCCCCCGGTGAAATGGGGGGGGTCATGGCACGATCGCCGACGTCCCCGGACGACGACCGCGTCCGGCGGGCGGGGCTGTGGTGGACTCGGCCGGCCTCGACCACGATCGCGGTCGGCAAGCTCGATGAGGGAAGCGGATGCGACGGGTCGCGAGATGGTTTTGGATATTCGCGATCGCCGGCGTCATCCTCCTCGGGGTGTCCGCGGCCGGTCTGTGGTGGGCCATCGGGCGCGGGTCCCGGGGCGGCCAGGGCCGGCAGGCGGATCGGCCGGGCTTTCCTCGGCTGGTCCTGCTCGACCCGGGGACGCCGGTCGCGGGGGCGATCCCCGAGGGGTGGACCTCTCGGGTGATCCGGTCGGTGCCGCGGCTGGCCTCGGGCGAACTGTCCAGCCTCCCCGGCTCGGCCAAGACGGCCGCGGGGCTGCCGAGGACCGTGATCCTCGCCCGGGTGTCGAGGGCGACGGGAGAGGGGGCCGGGGGGGATGAGGATCGCCCGTACCGGCTCGATGCGGTGGGGGTCGGCAACGCCGTCCCGTTCGAGGGGCGCGAGGTGGTCGTCACTTCCGACGGCCCGCCCGAGGTCCGGGCGGCGCTCACGACGGTCCAGCGGCTGATCGTCGGGGCGGCCGACAACGAGCTGAGGCGGGGGGTGATCGCGGCGGGGACCCCGACCTTCGCCCTCTTCCGGACCCCCGCCCGGCAGGTCATCGGCGGGCAGCACGTGGCGGTCGTCCTGAGCTACGCCCTCCTGGTCGACCCCGAGGCCGGCACCGTGCGGACCCTCGCCTGGTCGGTCCCCGCCGGGACGACCACCCCGCCCGGGCGGATCGTCGAGCTTGGCCCCGACGCCCTGTCCGACTGCGCGGTGGACGTCCGGGTCAAGACGCGGGTCGGCCCGATCCCGGTCGCCTGGTCGGTCGCCATGCTCGCCCCCCCCGAGGGCCGCCCCGTCGAGGTCCCGGCCGACTCCGAGGCGGCCCGGGCCATCGAGGCGACCGCGCAAGGCCAGGACGACCCGGCCCTCCTCGAACGGGCCTTGCGGGGGCTGCTCGGGGCCGCGGCCGTCCGATGAGCCGGGCCGGTTCAGAGGTCCCCGAAGTTTCGATAGACCTCCTTGCGATCGCCGATTTTAACAACCATGATTGTCAATATTTCATCACGGATCTGATAGATGATCCGATAATCACCCGACCTGATTCGATCGAGGTCCTCGGCACCTTCGAGTTTCTCCGTCCGCCGCGACCTGGGTGCGTTCTTGAGGGGGTCGATCTTCTTGCCGACCGCCTGCTGAACTTTGGACGGCAGGGCGCGGAGCTGCTTCGCTGCGGACGGAGCGATCGAGATGGTATAAGGCACGGCAAATCGTCTCAGAGCCCGAGAGAATCCTTCAACTCGTCCCAGGAGACCGTCCCATCGGTCTTGATCTCGGCCAACGCCTTGCGGGCCTCCGCCAGATCGATGCGATCCTCAAGGGCTTGGAGGAGCTGGAGATCCTCGACGGAGACGATCGCGCCCACGCTCTTCCCGTGGTTGCTGAGCAGCACCCGCTCGCCTCTGCTGACGCTCTTGAGCGTCGAAGAGAACTCCTGACGCGCTCGCGACGTGGTGAGTTGGACCATGAGCCCTCCCGCCTTCCGGCAAACAAATGAGTCCGGCCACCCTTCGGGCCGGCGAGTTTTGTCCGTTTTCGTCCCCCGAGATTATCGGACGGGTTCAACCGACGGCCAACGGGATTTTGTACAAAATCGCTCGCCGCACAATGGCCGCAGCACAACGCGGCCAGTCCTGGCTCCGCCGTCCGGTTCCGTTCTCTCACCTCGCAAACGGCTTATGGCGGAGGCAAGCCTGTCACCTTTGCGTCGCACGGGGCTGCCGCCATCCGACCGCATGGCTCGTTATCCGGCGTGTCATGCCGAATCGACGACCAACCCTGATCCTGACTCCCGTCCAGTTTCAGTAATATAAATTTATTTTAATATGATTAGAATGAGGCGAGAAGCCTTGCGGCGCCGGACGCCCCAAGGCCGAGGGCGTCGTCGACGAGGTCGCAAGAGCCGACGTCCGGCCGGACGTCGATGGTCGCCGCGCGACATCGAGGGGACGGTCCGGGGGGCGGGGGAGGGCCGGGCCGGTCTATCCCGTCGCCTCTACCCTCTGTTACCGTGGAGGGCATCAGACTCCAAGGAGGTCCGGCATGGTCAGGGTGCGTGACATCGTCGTGGCGGTCGCGGGGATCCTCGTCCCGGTGCTCACGGCCGGGGAGGCGCGGGCGGCGGGGGCGGACGAGGCCCGGGCGCTCTGGAAGGTCGGCAAGTACGCCGAGGCGCAGGAGGCGTACGAGGCCCTGGCCAAGGGGGCCGGGCTGAAGCCGGCCGAGCGGGAGAAGGTCGCCCTCGGCCTGGCCGACAGCCTCGACAGCCAGGGGCAGGCCGACAAGGCCCTCGAGGCGCTGCGGGCCGTCGAGCCGACGACGGCCGACGTCAAGGCGCGGGTCGCCGACCTCCGGTTCGCCCGGGGCGACTGGGAGGGCGCGGCGAAGGCCGTCGCCGAGGCGAGGGCGATCAGGGCCGACCACCTGGCCGCCCGATGGGTCGAGGCCCGGCTCCAGGAGGCCAAGGGGGAGGCCGCCGCCGACGCCAAGGAGTGGAAGTGGTTCATCGACTACCAGAACGCCCACCCCGACGAGCTGGCCAAGGACCCGGCGGCGATGCTCATCGTCGGCCAGGCGGCCGAGCGGTACTACCGGGCCAACGCCACCGGCCAGGAGCTGGGCGAGGCGCTCAACGAGGTGATCACGACCCTGTACGAAGGGGCCCTCAAGGTCGACCCCGACTGCTGGCAGGCCGCCTGGCTCGAAGGGAAGCTCTTCCTCTCGGGATACCAGGAAGGGGACGCCCGCCGCGAGCTGATGCGGGCCCTGAAGATCAACCCGCACGCCGCCGAGGCGATCGTCACCCTCGGCCAGGCCGACATGCAGGGCTACAAGCTGGCCAACGGCCGGAAGAAGGCCGAGCGCGCCCTGGAGATCAACCCGCACCTGACCTCGGCCCATGTCCTGCTCGCGGACGTGAACATCTCGGACGAGCGATTCCCCGAGGCCCGCGACGCGGCGCGGAAGGCGGTGGCCGAAAACCCGAAGGACGAGGAGTCGCTGGCCCGGCTCGCGGCGTCGGCCCGCCTGCTGATGGACCCCTCCGGGGCCGCCGCCGCCGAGGCCGCGGCGACGGCGAGCAACCCGAGGCCCTCGTCGTTCTATGCCGCCCTCGCCGAGCGGCTGGCCGACCGCCGGAAGTACCACTCGGCCGAGCGGGCCTTCCTCCTCGCCGCGCAGGCCGACCCGAGGCGGGCCGATGTCAAGATCGGCCTGGGGATGCTCCTGATGCAGGTCGGCCGCGAGCCCGAGGCGCGCGACCTGTTCGAATCCGCCTTCGACGCCGACCCCTTCAACGTCCGCGCCAAGAACATGATGAAGGTCCTCGCCCACATGGCGGGATACCGGCCGATCAACTCCGAGCACTACACCGTCCTGGTCGACCCGGCGCAGGACACCCTCCTCGGCCAGTACTTCGCCAAGTATCTCGAGTCGATCCACGCCGAGCTGGGCGAGCGGTTCGGCTACACGCTGCCGGGCCCGACCCAGATCGAGGTCATGAAGGACCACGAGTGGTTCAGCGGCCGGACCGTCGCCCTGCCGTTCATCCCGACCGTCGGCGCCTGCACCGGGCGGGTCGTCGCGATGGCCAGCCCGAAGACCTCGAACCACCCGTACAACTGGGCACGCGTGCTCAAGCATGAGCTGACTCACGTGATCACGCTCCAGCAGACCGAGTTCAACATCCCCCACTGGTACACCGAGGCCCTCGCCGTCGAGAGCGAGGGCTACCCCCGGCCGCAGCCCTGGAACAAGATGCTCCTGGAGCGGGTCCCGGCGCGGAAGCTCCTGAACCTGGACAACATCAACCTCGGCTTCATCCGGCCGAGCGAGCCCGAGGAGCGGCAGCTCGCCTACTGCCAGGCGCAGCTCTACGCCCAGTACATGGTGAAGCGGTTCGGGGCCGACGCCAACATCAAGATGCTCAACGCCTACCGGCGCGGCCTGACGACCGTGCCGGCGATCCGGGCGTGCTTCGGCGTCGAGAAGGCCGACTTCGAGGCGAAGTACCTCGAATTCGTCGACGAGGTGGTCAAGGGGATCCGGACCCGCGAGGAGCCGAAGGCCGACGCCAAGCTCGCCTTCTCGAAGCTCCAGGCGGCGCTGGAGGCCAAGCCCGACGACCCCGACCTGAACGCCAGGATGGCGTACGAGCACTACGCCCGCCGCGATTACAAGGCCGCCCGCCCGCTCGCCGACAAGGCGCTGAAGCTCAAGGCCGGGCACCCGCTCGGGAGCTACGTCAAGGCCCGGCTGCTCGCGACGATCGGCGACGACGACGCGGCCCTGGAGGTCCTCAAGCCCGCGCTCGACCCGGCCAGGCCCGACGAGAAGGTGCTCGACCTCCTGGCCGAGCTGTACCTGAAGGCCGGCAACCTCGACGAGGCGGAGTCGCTCTACCGGGTCGCCCGGAAGGACGACCCGTACCACACCAAGTGGATCACCGGCCTGGCCCGGATCCACCTGCGTCGGAAGCAGGAAGACAGGCTGCTGGAGGACCTGGAGGCGCTCGCCGCCAACGACTCGGACGACCTCGACGTCCGCAAGAACCTCGCGGCCCGCTACCTGGCCAAGGGGGACGGCCCGAAGGCCGAGCGGTGGGCGCTCGACTGCCTGCACATCGACGTGTATAACCCGGCCTTCCACGGCCAGCTCGGCGACGCCCACGCGCTGCGGAAGAAGTACGCCCCGGCCGTGGCCGAGTACGAGGTCGCCCTCGCGCTCAAGCCGCGGAAGGCGGACGACCTCCGGGTCAAGCTCGCCCGGGCCCAGGCCGGGCTCGGCGACAAGGCCGCGGCCGTCGCCACCCTCGACGAGATCCTCAAGCGGGACGCCGAGCATCCCGAGGCCAAGGCCCTCCGCGCCGAGATCAAGTGAGCGGCCATTTATGAACCCACGGACGAGGCCCATCCCGATGCCCCGACTCCTCGCGGCCCTGCTGGCTGCCGCCCTCCTCGCCCCGTCGGCCCGGGGCGAGACGTGCATGTCGCCTTATGTCAAGCGGCTCGACCGGCCCGAGAAGTACCTGTACGTCTTCTGCGTCGACGCCGACGCGAAGGACGACGACTTCCTCGCCGTGATCGACGTCGACCCCAAGAGCCCGTCGTACGCGAAGGTCGCGCACACGCTCGGGCTCGGGTCGAAGGGGAACGAGACGCACCACTGGGGCTACACCGACGACCGGGCGCGGATCTGGGCCGGCGGGCTGAAGTCGAGCCGGATCTGGCTGATCGACGTGGCCACCGACCCGGCGCGGCCCCGGGTCGAGAAGGTCCTGGACGACGTGACGAGGGTCTCCAGGCTCTCGGGCCCGCACACGTACTACGCGCTGCCGGGCCGGATGCTGCTGAGCTTCCTCGGCGCGGCCGACGGCGGCCTCCCCGCCGGGCTGGCCGAGTTCACCAATGATGGGACGTTCATCCGTCGGATCGACAACCCGTCCGACGCCCCGTATGGGTACGACCTCGCGGTCAAGCCCGAGCGGAACCGGATGATCACCAGCAGCTTCACGCCGTCGCGGAACTACCTGAAGCCGATGGCGACGATGGACCTGAAGGACTTCGGCCGCGAGCTGGTGGTCTGGGACTTCAAGGCCCGCCGGCCGATCCAGGTCGGCCGCGCCGGCGCGGCGCCGCTGGAGGTCCGCTGGTCGCTGAAGAAGGGGGCCAATTACGGGTTCACGAACTGCGCCCTCGACAGCTCGATCTGGCTGTTCCGGGCGAAGGACGACGGCCCGTACGAGTTCAAGAAGGTGGCCACGACCGGCCCGCTGCCGGCCGACCTCCGCCAGAGCCCCGACGACCGCTTCCTGTTCGTGAGCTGCTTCGGCGCCCGGGAGATCCAGCAGTGGGACGTCGCCGACCCCGACCGGCCGGCGCTCTTCAGCGTCGCCGCCGTCGGCGAGCAGCCGAACATGATGCACCTGACCGGCGACGGCCGGCGGATGTACGTCACCAACAGCCTCCTGAGCACGATGGACCGCTCGGGCGACTTCTGGGTCAAGCTCGTCCGGGTCGACGAGGCGGGGATGCACGTCGACGAGGCATTCCACGTCGACCTGAACCGGTTCCCGACCGGCCCGGCCCGCGGGCATGACATGCTGATCAATTGAGGCCTCGCGCGGGCGACGCCGGCCGATCGTCGCCGAGGGAGCCGCGCTCGATCTCGCGATCCTAATTGAACTTATGAATCGCTTTAGGCGCGAGACTTGCCGATAGATCCGGGCGTCGACCGAAGGATGGCGTAGTCGCGGGTCGGCGATGATCCGCCGCCCGTCGGCGCCCCCGACCCGAGAAGACCATGACGCAGAGCGACGGCCCCGGGGGATCGGCCGGACCGGCCGGCGACATCTACCGCCTGCTGGTCGAGACGGTCGAGGATTACGCCATCTTCGCGACCGACCCGGCGGGTCGCGTCATGAGCTGGAACGCGGGGGCCGAGCGGAACCTCGGCTACGCGGAGGCCGAGATCCTCGGGCGTCCCGCCGCCATCTTATACACGCCCGAGGATCGCGACCGAGGCATCCCGGAGCGGGAGCTAGAGGTCGCCCGGGACGAGGGGCGGGCCCAGGACGACCGCTGGCACGTCCGCCAGGATGGGTCGCGGTTCTGGGCCAGCGGCGTCGTCGTCCCGCTGTATGACGAGGCGGGGGCGCACATCGGCTTCGGCAAGGTGATGCGCGACCTGACCGAGCGGAAGCGGCTGGAGGAGGAGCTGGCCGCCTCCGAGGCCCGGTTCCGCAACATCGCCGAGCAGACGCCGGTCCTGATCTGGCGGTCGACCTCCGACGGGGGCTACGACTACTTCAACCGCCCCTGGTACGACTTCCGCGGCACCGGCCCCGAGAAGGAGCTGGCCTCGGACTTCGCCTGGCTCGAGGGGATGCACCCGGACGACCGCCACGGCTATCTCGCCCGGTATCGCGCGGCGTTCGAGCGCCGCGAGGCGTTCGAGCACACCTTCCGGCTCCGGCGCCACGACGGCCTGTACCGCTGGGTCCTCGACCGGGGGGCTCCCTACTTCGACGTCGACGGCGACTTCCTCGGCTACCTCGGCTCGTGCCTGGACATCACCGAGCGGGTCGAGCTGGAGGGGGCGCTGGAGCAGCAGCGCGAGCTGGCCGAGGAGGCGTCGCGGCACAAGGCCCGGCTCCTCTCGGCGCTCTCGCACGACGCCAGGACGCCGCTGAACGCCGTGGTCCTCTCGGCCCACCTGCTCGAGCTGAGCCTGCAGGGCCACCCCGACCCCGAGGTCGGCGAGAGCCTGCGGACGATCCGCCACGCGGTCCGCAACGTCCTCGACCTGCTGGGCGACCTGCTGAACCTCGCCCGGATCGACGCGGGGACCGTCCACGCCGAGCCGACCCGGTTCGCGCTCATGCCGGCGCTGGAGGAGTGCCTCTCGGGGATCGAGCCCCAGGCCCGCGAGAAGGGCCTGGCGCTGCGGCTCGACCCCGACGGCCAGGGCGATGCCGTGCTCGAGGCCGACCGCGCGAAGCTCAAGCAGATCCTGAGCAACCTGCTCTCCAACGCGCTGCGCTACACCGAGCGCGGGGCGATCCGCGTCTTCGTCGAGCGGGACGCCGAGGAGGTCCGGATCGGGGTGGAGGACACGGGCGTCGGGATCGCCCCGGGCGACCAGGACCGCGTCTTCGAGGAGTTCGCCCGGCTGGACAACCCGCACCGGCCGGTCGGCGAGGGGACGGGGCTGGGCCTGGCGATCTGCCGGCGGCTGGCCAGCCTGCTCGGCGGCGAGATCACCGTCCGGAGCGAGCCGGGCCGGGGCAGCACGTTCCGCCTGGCCCTGCCCGTCTCGATCCTGGCCTCTGCCCCGCCCGAGCCGAGGGCGGGCGTGGCGGAGGGGGCGGGCGCGGGCCCCTCGCCGACCGAGCTGGTCCTCCTGGCCGAGGACCACCTGGCCAGCCGACTGACCCTAGCCAAGATCCTCCGCCGGATGGGGTTCCGCGTGGCCGAGGCGGCCAACGGGCAGGACGCCCTCGCCAAGGCGGTCGCCGAGAGACCGACCGTCATCTTCATGGACGTGAATATGCCCGTCATGGACGGGATCGAGGCCACGAAGGCCCTCCGCGCCCAGGCGGCGACCCGCGACGCGCCGATCTTCGCGCTGACGGGCGACGTCTCGATGATCAACCGGCAGCGGATGGGCGAGGCGGGCGTCGACGGCTTCCTGGAGAAGCCCGTGAGCTGGGAGGCCGTCGAGGAGGCGATCGCCAAGGTCCGGGTCCGGCCCCGCCGTCAAGGCTGACCGGACCGGGGGGCCGCGCCGACCGTCGGCGGAGGGCCCCCGGGTCCGTCGCGTGCGGGCCGGTTACTTGTCGTCGGACTTGGACTTCTCGTTCCGGGTCTTCATGACGAACATGAGCTGCTTCTCCTTGGTCTTGAACTCGGTCGGCTCGTCGCCGCCGGGCAGGGCGTAGATCAGGCGGACGGTGTCCCCCTTCTTCTCGATCATGCCCCGGGCGACCACGCCCTCGCTGGGGGCGAGCTTGCTCGTCATCGTGATCTTGTAGCAGCCCTCGCCCGTCGATGCGCCGAGCTTGTAGGCGGTCGCGTAGACGTCCTTCTTGCTCTTGTCGGTCACGATGATGCCGTTCTCGGCGATCCGGACCATCGAGCCCTTGATCTCGTCGGCGTCGATCTTCATCCCGGCCTTCTCGCCGGCGACGATCGTGTAACCGCCTTCGAGGTCGTCCTTGTCCTTGTCGTCGGCCACGGCGGGGGTCAGGGAGCCGCTCGCGAGCAGGAGCGCGGCGGCCAGGGCGGCCAGGGTCTTCTTAGCGTGCGTCATCGGGGTGCATTCCTCTTGGGTCGGAGTTCGCCCCGGGCGGAGAGGGGCCCATCCGTCGATCGGGCGAGGGCACAGTCGCGGCAACTCCGATGCCGTCGCGGTCGGCGGGCCGCCGGGTCCCGCGGCGCGGCATGTGCGGCCTTCGGGGCGTGACGCGGCGGGCCGGGTCGCGGAGAATGGATGGCCCGAGCGTCGCGACGATCCCCGACCGGCCCGAGGCCCCCCCATGCTCGCGATGATCCCCTGGCTGGCGCTGGCCGTCGGCCCGCTCGCCGACATCGGCCCGGCGCCCGAGGTCGACCTGATCGACGCGGCGGGGCGGCCGTTCCGGCTCTCGGGCCTGCGGGGCCGCGCGGTCCTCGTCAGCTTCATCTACACGACCTGCAACGGGACCTGCCCGCTGACCACCGCCGGGCTCGACCGGGTCCGGCGCACCCTCCGCGATCGCGGCCTCTGGGGCGACCGGGTCGCGTTCGTCTCGATCAGCCTCGACCCGTCGCGCGACACCCCCGAGGTCCTCCGCCGCTACGCCGCGACCTATCGGGCCGACCCCGGCCGGTGGCACTTCCTGACCGGGCCCGCCGACCGGGTGGAGGGGGTGCTCAGGCGGTGGGACATGTGGGCGCGGGCCGGCCCGTCGGGGGCGATCGACCACCCGTCGCGGATCTTCCTGATCGACCCCGACGGGCACCGCCGCGAGATCTACAGCCTGGAGACCCTCGACCCCGCGTCCGTCGCCGACGACGTCGCGTCCCTGCTCGCCGAGGGCGGGCGCCGGGGCCCGGGCGCGGGAGGGAGCCGCCCATGACCGGACACGAAGCCGAGACCAAAGCCCGGACGCCGGCCCGGGCCGGGGCCGGGGACGCCCCGGCGTCGGGATGCCCCGGCCGCGTCCTGGCGATCATGAACCCGAAGGCCGGGGCCGCCGCCGGGGACTCGATCCGCCGGGCGCTCTCCGGCTGCTTCGCCGAGGACAAGTGCCGGCTCGAGGTCCACGAGACGGCCGAGGGGGAGGACCTCGGCGCGTTCATCCGCGACCGCCTGGCGAAGGGGGTCGACCTCGTGGTCGCCGTCGGGGGCGACGGCACCGTCTCGTCCGTGGCCGACGCGATGGTCGGCTCGGGGACGCCGATGGGGATCGTGCCGATGGGCACGGCCAACGTCCTGGCCCGCGAGCTGAAGATCCCGGTCGACCTCGACGGCGCCGCCGGGCTGCTCGTCGCCGGGCACGCCCACGCCACGATCGACGCGATGCGGGTCGGCGGCCGGAACTACCTGACCCAGGTCGGCGTCGGGCTCGATGCGCTGATGATCCGCGACACCTCGACCGAGCAGAAGCGGCGGTTCGGCAAGGCCGCCTACCTCTGGACCGCCCTGACCCGCCTGGCCGGGCACCAGCCCCGGACCTTCACCCTGGAGGTCGACGGCCGGCCGATCAAGTCGAAGGCCTCGCAGGTGATCGTGGCCAACGTCGGGACGCTCGGCCAGCCCCCGTTCCGCTGGGGGCCGGACATCCGGCTCGACGACGGCAAGCTCGACGTCTGCATCTCGAAGGCCCGGACCCTGATCCACTACCTCGGCCTGGCCTGGCACGTCGTCACCCGGAGGCACCGGGCCGACCCGAACGTCCGGTACGACCGGGCCGAGCGGTCGGTCTCGATCGCGACGCGGCACCCCGTCCCGGTCCAGGCCGACGGCGAGATCATCGGCGAGACGCCGGTCGTCGTCGAGGTCGTCCCCGGCGCCTTGACGGTGATCGTCCCCGCCCCGGGCTGACCGCCGCGGCCGGGCGCGCCCCGACGGACTCGCCTGGCCGGTCCCCACCCGGCCGGTTAGCATGGCCCTCGGGTGATCCGATCCGATCCGGGGGGAGGGGAGGAGCAAGGGATGGCCATGCCCGTCGTCTGCGCGATCGTCGTCCTGTCGGCCCCGGCGGCCGACGCCCCCGTGGCGCTCCGCGCCCGGGACCAGGCGGGCGTCACGTCCCGGGTGGTCGTCGAGCTGAAGGGCGAGGGCCTGTTCCTGCCGGGCCCCGAGCCCCGGGCCGACGCCGCCAAGGCCGCGACGGGGCCCAAGGGGCTGGCGTTGAAGGTCGAGACCCGGCTCGAGTTCGCCGAGAAGGTCCTGGCGGCCGGTCCCGACGGCGCGGCGACCCGGTCGGTCCGCAAGGTCGAGAAGGCCGGCGCGGCGATCAACGGCGAGGTCCGCGCCACCTCGGCCGCGATCCGCCCCGAGGTGGCGCTGCTGGTCGCCGAGCGGAAGGGGGGGCAGGTGGCGGTCGTCAGCCCCGGCGGGCCGCTGACCCGGGCCGAGCTCGAGCTGGCCCAGGGGCCGGGCGACCCGCTGGCCCTCGCCGCGCTGCTGCCGGCCGGGCCCGTGGCGACGGGGGATACCTGGTCCGTCGGGCCCGACGCCGCCCGGTCGCTCAGCGGGTACGACACGCTCGACGACAACGCGGTCAGGGCCACCCTCGAGTCGGTCGACGACGCCCGGGCCGTCGCCCGGCTCCAGGGGGCGATCCGGGGCTCGGCGCTGGGGGGGCAGGGGACCATCACCGTCGACGGCACCTTTCGCTTCGACCGCAAGCTCGGCCGGGTCGAGGCGCTCGACATCGACCGCGCCGAGGTCCGTCGCGCCGGGCCGGTCGAGGCCGGGCTCGACATCAAGAGCACGCTCAAGGTCGGTCGGACGCCGGTCGAGACCCCCGCGGAGCTCTCCGACGCCGCGCTGGCGGGGGTCCCGCTCGAGGCCGGGGCCGGGCGCGACCTGCTGGTCTTCCGGTCCCCCGACGGCAAGTATTCGCTCCGGCACGACCGCGACTGGCACATCTACTGGGACAGCGACCGCCAGACCGTGCTGAAGCGGCTGGCCGGCGGGCAGGTCGTCGCCTACTGCAACCTGACCGCCGGGCCGAACGCCGGCAAGGGGCGGCACCAGGACCCCGAGGCCCTCCGCGACGACATCCGCCGCGCCGCGGGGCCGCGGTTCGTCAAGGTCGTCGGCGAGGGGACCGTCGACGGGGTGGCCGAGGGGGGCTATCGCTACAAGGTCGCCGTCCAGGGGCGGGAGGGCAACGTCGACGTCCTCTGGTACTATGTCCTGATCGCGGGCCCCGAGGGGGACCAGGTCCTCGCCGTCTTCACTCTGGCCCTCGACGCGGTCGAGCGGTTCGGCGACCAGGACCTCCGGCTCGTCGGCTCGCTCGAATGGGCGCCCCCCGCCAAGAAGCCCTGAGCGTGCCCGGCCGCGGCACGGGCGGCCTCGGGCCGGCCCGACCGCCCCCCCCGACGCCGCGACCGATCGACCCGACCCGACGACCGACCACGCGAGTCCACCCCCATGCGGTTCCCTCCCCTCGCCCTCGTCGGGCTCTCCTCCCTGATCGCCGCGCCGGCCGCCCCGGCGCAGGCCCCCCGCCCCGGCGCGCGGCCCCCGGCCTCGGAGGCGCAGGTCCCGTCGCGGCCGGCCCCCGCCGAGACGCCGGCCCTCCCCAAGGCCGACCCGTCGCAGGTGGGCACCTCGACCGAGACGAAGCCGGTGGTCGACCTGACCCACCGCTACCGGTTCGTCGAGCGGTACACGGCCCGCGACGAGGAGGCCGGGCCCGGCCAGGTCGGCGCGTACCACGTCGCGATCCAGGAGGTCCTCCGGGACACGATCGAGGGGCCCGACGGGGCGGGCAAGTCGGTCGAGACCGGACGCCGGACGCTCTACGCCGAGCGCCCGTCCGAGGTCTCGGGCGTCGGCGCCGCGACGGCGACGATCCGGAGGTACGAGAGCTACGAGGTCCGCCCGGACGAGCCGGCCCGGCCGGGGCGGCCCCGCCCGCTCGACGGCCTGACGATCTGGTACCGGCCTCAGGTTAACGAGCCCCCGCTGATCCTGAGCCTCGCGCCCGACCGTCGGCTCCGCGAGCGGGAATACGAGGTCGCCGCGCGGCAGGTCTTCGTCCCGAGCCTGACCGCGCTGCTGCCGATCTACCCGGTCCGGGTTGGCGACTCGTGGCGGGTCCCGCACAGGGCGGTCCAGGCGATGCTCGGCGAGCCCGACCTGAAGGGGGACCAGCTCGTCGGCCGGTTCGCCGAGCTGAGGCGCGAGGCCGACGGCAGGACGACCCAGGCCGTCCTCGCCATCGCCGGCCGGATCGCCAACCCATTCGCCGACACGATGGTCAACGCGCAGGTCCTCTTCGCCTTCGCGACCCCGGAGGCCGACGCCGCGGCCGACCCCGGCTCCCCCCGGCCCCGCGACGAGTCGCTGATCGAGGCTCGGGGCTCGATCCTCGAGCTGAGGCTGACGCGCGAGTCGCGGGGCGTCCTGCCCGGGGCCACGCCCGCGGCCAGGCCGCAGAAGTACCGCGCCAGCCAGGAGATGGTCCTCGAGCGCAAGCCCGGCCTCGGGCCCGCGACGGGCCCCCTGCCCAGGCCCTCGACCCCGCCGGCCCCCTCCGAGTCCAACACCTGGCTGACCCACGACGACCCGCGCGACCGATTCGCCTTCCAGCACCCCCAGGACCTGCTCCCGTCCGACCGACTCCAGCTCGGCCTCAAGGCGGGCTCGGGGGCGATCTACCTGGCCAAGACCCGGCCCGAGGGGCGCGACCTCGTCCGGTTCGAGTTCTCCGCCAAGGACCAGGCCCCCGAGGCGCTCAAGGACCTCCTGACCGCCCAGTGGAAGCAGGCGCAGGCCGAGGTCCTCCCCGGCGACGAGGGATGGCTCCCCGCCGCCGACTGGCCCTCGGGCGTGAAGGTCTACCGGGTCGAGGCCGCCCTGCAGGTCGCCAACCGGGGCCCGCGCACTCCCCGGGTCCACTACGACGCCTACCTCGTCAAGCTCGGCCCGGACGCGAGCCTGATCGTCGTCGCCACCACCACCCGCGACGCCGTCCTCGCCTTCCGCCGCGACGTCGAGGCGATGATCCGGACCGTCCGCCTCGGGGCGTCCGGAGGGGGATGAGGCCGCGCGGCGGTCGGCGAGTCCCGGGCGGCGACACGCGGATCGACGAATCCACAAATTGCAAAAAATCAAGAAGTTCCCGATTGACAACCGTTTCTCGGGTCGGTTATTCCGGACGCATCGCGTCAGATCGCCACGGCTCGACGAGGAGTACGCACGGGCGTGGGCGCAACGCCCTCTTCGACGACGGCCTTGTGCCTTCGTCGGCGAGGGGATTGCCCAGGCCGGCTGGCGGGCCAAGGGCAGTCGCAACGGCGGAGCGGCCGGCTTCCCGGCCGATTCGAGCTTCGCACCGAGCGGAGCGGTGGCGTGGCAATCCCTGCGCGAGCGGATGGCGGACGTCCGTGAGCCTTCGAAGGGGGTCTCTCGTCGATGAGCACCGAGTTTCCGCAGTTGTCTTGCGTCGCGGCCTTCGCCGTGGCGATCGCCTCGACCTCGACCGTCGCCCTCGCTCAGATGCGACAGCCGGAGCCCACCCCTCACGGCCTACGCCCCACGAACCCGGCCCTCTCGGTGACAAGGGTTCCAACCTTTTCGTCGGCGGGGTTCATGAGCCAGGTCCCGATTAACGTCACGACCGCGTATCTCACTCCCCCCCCGCCGGGGTCGTCGATCGTGGTCCGGTTCCACCCAAGAATCTCCCTGGCGGGCAACAGGATGGAGCTCGGCCCCCAGTCCGGCGCGAGCCCGCCGGTGGCGACCAACCAGCCTCCCGACCCGGTCCCTCCCGCGGCGCCGCTGCCGACCCCGCAGCAGACGATCAACATCCGGACACCTCAGGTTGACGTATCGACGGTCTTCGTCGTCGTGACGACGATCTACATCCCCCACCCGTCGGGTACGGCTCACGCCATCTGGAACGTCACCTACACGACAATCACCGTGAAGCCGCCCGACCCCGCGCCACCCGCTCCGAAACCGCGGGAGGTGGCACAGGACGGGATGTCAACCCGGCCGGAGCCCTCGTTCACCCGACACCCGGCACCATAGGATCTCCCTCCACTGCGGCAGAAGCCCCGGCCAGCCCCGCGTTGGCGACGATCAGCGCCTTGTTGGCCGCGAGGCTCCGGCCGCCGGTCGCCTCGCGGATCGCGCCGAGCAGGAAGGGCGTGACCGCCTTGCCCGCGACCCCGAGCGACTCGGCCCGGGCGAGGGCCTCCAGCTTTCAATTAATGGCTGTCTTATGCAAGAAGGGCCAGCGGGGAAGTTCCGATTCTCGATCCGACGGCTGATGGCCCTGATCCTGGGGCTGGCCCCCGTCTTCGGACTGGCTCGGATCGACATCTTCCTCGGCATGATGGCGGCGGCGTATGGGGGTGTGCTGGCGATCCTGGTGGTGAAGGGCTGGAGGGCGAACGGGATCGGATGGCCCCTCTCGGTCACCTGCTTCGTGACCGTCCTGCTCATCGCGGCCTGGTCCATCGTGCGGGACACCGCCTTGGTTGCGGGGCTCCGGCTGACGATGCCCGAACTCGGCCGCCGCCCGGAGTGGCCGTTCCCGATCACGGCTCAGCAGTACCCGCATATCAAGCGACTCGCGGGTTGGGAAGCCTGGTCGCTCTTCCGGTGGTGGCTCCTGTTCGGCGGGGTGACCCGGCTCTTGGTGGCGGGGCGCGCGGGAGGAATGGGAGGCGCCGGTGGCCCCGCAACTCGAAGGGGCGGTCAACAGGAAGATGGAGAGGGTTCCCGCTCGTCGGCCGAGGCTTCGAAGAGGCTGCTATGGTTCTTCCCGTGGTTGATCGTCATGGAACTCGGTCAACTGGGAGGGGTCTGGCTTCTTTTTGGCGGCTTCGGCATCATCCCGGAGCCGAGCACGATGTTCGCAGCGTGGGACCCGGGACCGGGTTCGTTGGGCCTCCCATTGACGGTTTTTGTCACTTTGACGGTCTTCGTCTATTGGGTTGGAAGGTCCACGATCCCGACTCTTGTCGTCGGCACGGCCTTCTTTCGCGGCGTCGGGCGGTGGTCGTGGCGGAGAGCATTCGTGGGAGCCCTCTGGTTGATCCCTGTGGCAGCCCTGCTCTCGTCGATCTGGTCGGCCCTCTATCTCTCTCTCGTCCATTTCCAGATCGCTCCCTGATTGATCGTCGCCCACCAATCGATGCGGCAATTTCCTATCGGAGGTAGAGAGCAGGATACGATCATCCGGCCCCGGCCAGGGCCCGCGCGACGGCCCCCGCCAGCCCCGCGTTGGCGACGATCAGCGCCTTGTTGGCCGCGAGGCTCCGGCCGCCGGTCACCTCGCGGATCGCGTCGAGCAGGAAGGGCGTGACCGCCTTGCCCGCGACCCCGAGCGACTCGGCCCGGGCCAGGGCCTCCGCCAGCGCGGCCTCCATCGCGTCGCGGGGGATGGCCAGGCCCTCCGGCGGCGGCTGGGCCAGGACGATCGCGGCGGGGAGCCCCAGCCGGCGGTGGGCCCGGACCAGGTCGGCCGCCTCCTCGGGGGTCTCGACCCGGGCGTCGACCGCCAGGCCGCTGGTCGTCGTCGTGAACGCGGGGAACTCCCCCGTCCGATAGCCGACGACCGCCACACCCCGGGTCTCCAGGGCCTCGAGCGTCGCCGGGACGTCGAGGATCGACTTCACCCCCGAGCAGACGACCACCGCCCCGTCGGCGCGGGCCAGCTCGTCGAGGTCGGTCGAGACGTCGAAGGTCCGGCCCGCGCCGCGGTGGACCCCGCCCAGCCCCCCCGTCGCCATCACGCCGATGCCCGCGCGCCGGGCGATCCAGAGGGTCGCCGAGACGGTCGTCGCTGCGTCGAGCCCCCCCGCGACGGCCGCCGCCAGGTCGCGACGGCTCGCCTTGAGGATCGGCCCCCGCGACGGGCCCACGCCCGGGCCGGCCGCCGACCGGGCCAGGCCCTCGATCTCCGCCGGCGAGAGCCCGACCCGGATCGAACCGCCCAGGACCGCGACCGTCGCCGGCCGGGCCCCCGCGGCCCGGACCGCTGCCTCGGAGGCCGTCGCCGTCTCGAGGTTGTCGGGCCAGGGCAGGCCGTGCGCGATCAGGGTCGACTCCAGCGCGACCCGCCCCGTCGTGTCGTCGGACCCGGACATCGTCGCCTCCCCCCCGTGGCGTCGCCGTCCCTCCACCCGGGACGGCCCCGAGTTCGAGGTTTTTCGGGGATGGCAGTGGCCGGCCCGCCCCGCCGACCCGTAAGGTTAGGAGAGAGCCTTCCCGCGCCGCAAGGCCTGCCCGGGCGAGATGATGCAAGTGATCTTGGATGTGGTCCACGGCCCACGATCGGGCGAGTCGTTCCGGTTCGATCGCCACGACACGTTCATCGTGGGGCGGTCGCCGTACGTCCACTGCGCCATGCCCGAGGACTCGGCGCTGTCGCGCGATCATTTCCTGGTCGAGGTCGCCCCCCCTCGGTGCGAGTTGCGCGACCTCGGGAGCACCAACGGGACGTTCGTCAACGACCGGAAGGTCGACCGGGTCCGGCTCGAGCCGGGCGACCGGATCTCGGCCGGGCAGAGCATCTTCGTCGTCCGGTTCGAGCCCTCCGACGGGCACCCGGGCCCGGACCCGGCGATGAAGACCGAGACGATCGCGGTGGCCTCGGGCCGGCGTGCGGCCCGGTGCGCCGGCTGCGGCATCCTCGCCCCGCCGGGCGTCGGGCCGCCGGACGCGGAGGCCGGCGACACCCCCGCCTGGCTCTGCGACCTCTGCCGCGGCGAGGCCGCGACCACCCCCCAGCCCGTCCCCAACTACACCGCCATCCGCGAGCTGGGCCGGGGGGGGATGGGCGTCGTCTACCAGGCCCGCCACGAGCCGACCGGCCGGATGGTCGCGCTGAAGCTCATCGTCCCCGAGAGCGCCGCCACCCGGACCGCGATCGACCGGTTCCTCCGCGAGATGTCCGTCGTCAGCCAGCTCAAGCACCCGAACATCGTCGAGTGGCTCGAGCAGGGGATGACCCGCGGCCAGTTCTGGTTCACGATGGAGTACGTCGAGGGGACCAACCTCGAGGCGATCGCCATCGCCGAGAAGGGCCGATACCCGATCCGCCAGGCCTGCCGGATGGCCAGCCAGGTCCTCAAGGGGCTCGCCCACGCCCACGCCCTCGGCTTCGTCCACCGCGACATCAAGCCCGAGAACATCCTGATCGGCTCGTCGCCCGCCGGCGCCGTCGCCAAGATCTCCGACTTCGGGCTCGCCAAGAGCTTCCGCGGCCTCGGCCTCTCCGGCCTGACCTTCTCCGGCGAGATGCGCGGGACGATCCCGTTCATGCCCCCCGAGCAGATGCTCGACTTCAAGACCGTCCTGCCCTCGGCCGACCTCTACTCGACCGCCGCCACCCTGTACTACCTGATCTCCGGCCAGTTCATCTACGACCAGGACTCGGAGGGGGGCGGCGACCTGATCCGGACCCTGCTCGAAGAGTCCCCCGTCCCGATCCGCGACCGCCGCCCCGAGGTCCCCCCCGCCCTCGCCGCCGTCCTCGAGACGGGCCTGGCCCGCCAGCCCGCCGAGCGGTATCCGTCCGCCGAGGCGCTCCGCAGGGCCCTCCGACCGTTCTGCTAGGCCCCGCCCGGACCGCCCTCCTCGACCGGACTCGCCCCCGGACTGATCCCCCGCCGCCCTGCGTTCCGATTCCTCCTCGACGGGGTCCCCGTAAGCCGGCGACGCGTCGGCCGACCAAGGATCGCGTCGGCCTGCCAATTCGGCGGTCGCGCTGACAAGCCTGGCTCTCGGCCCCCAGGGTTGAAGAATGGACATTACGGCCCCGTGATCGGTTCGATTCATCACACGATTGGGTGGATGGAATCTCAGGAACTTTTCACCGGGACCTGGTTCTAATCCGGAGAGAGGACGTGGCGGGGTCGGTCGGCGAGAGAACCCGCGGCGGACGTCCTGTGTCGGCTTAACGACCGCCGGGTGCATGCGTAAGAGGCACGGCCCGGCCCCGGGCTTCCGCGCCCTCGGGACGGCCCGGGGCCCGATCCGACAGGCCGCGGGGCCGGGCCCTTGATGTTTCCGACGTTTGTCGGGAATTTTCGCCGACCACCGGGCACCCTCTTTGCGTAGTAACCGAGCAACCGGGCCGGCCCATCCTCGACGAGAGTTGTCGATCACGACGGGCAACTCGCTCTGCAAGATCCGGGCGGAGGCCACGAATTCTTTCGGGGCCACAGCGTCTGGATCCTTTAGAGGGGTTGCGTGGTGATCGGCCGGGTGGCGAGGCGGCGAGCGATCGGGGCGATGCCCGGAGATGGGGGACGATGTACCGACATCCGGCGCTGAAACAATTGAAGGAACAGCAGACGCGGTTCACCCCCCGTGACCGCCGGATCGAGCAGATCGATCGCGCCGAGGTCCTGCTGTCCGAGGTGGCCCCCGAAAAACGTTATCCTTACGAGTATCTCTGCTTCCGGATCACGGGGTTTCGCCCCGAGGGGTTCCCCGCCCTGCTGCTCGACGGGGCCGACGTCCGGAACGACCTCCGGCTGTTCATCGAGGACCTGTCGGCGACGGTCGGCCAGAAGCTCGAACAGGTCAACGAGCCGGTCCTGACGGCCGACGCCGTCGGTCGGCGCTACAACGTCTCGACCCGGACCGTCAATCGCTGGCGGTCGCAGGGCCTGGTCGCCCGCCGATTCGTCATCGAGGGGCGGACGAAAGTCGGGTTCCTCGAGTCGAGCCTCAAGAGGTTCGTCGACGCGCACCACGACCAGGTGGAGCGCGGGACCCGATTCCGACAACTGACCGACGGTGAGCGGGAGGAGATCATCCGCCGCGCCCGTCGCCTGGCGCAGGTCGGCCGCCATCACGGGCTGATCGAAATCGCGCGGAGGATCGCACGGAAAATGGAACGCTCCACGGAAACGGTCCGCACGACCCTGAAGGCCTACGACCGGGACCACCCGGACCGGGCGATCTTCCCGCCGTCGACCGCGCCGCTCGACGAGACCGACAAGGCCAAGATCCATCGGCTCTACGCCAACGGCCGCGGCGTCTCGGCCGAGAACCTCGCCGCCCAGTTCGGCCGGACCCGGTCGAGCATCTACCGGATCATCAACGAGATGCGCGCCCGGCGGATCCTCTCGACGAAGCTCGAGTTCATGCCGCACGCGAGCTTCGACGACCCGAAGCTCCGGGCCGAGATCCTCGCGCCGGTCCCCGTGCCGGCCGACGGCAAGGCCCCGCGGCGGACGAAGGCCCCCAAGGGCCTGCCGCCCTACCTCGCCAGCCTCTACGAGGTCCCGCTCCTGACCCGCGAGCAGGAGGCCCACCTCTTCCGCAAGATGAACTACCTGAAGCACCTGGCCAACGGCCTCCGCGAAGCGCTCGACCCGGCCAAGGCCAAGACCGCCGAGCTCGACAAGATCGAGGCGTTCCAGGAGGAGGCCCTCGCCGTCAAGAACCAGATCATCCGGGCCAACCTCCGGCTGGTCGTCTCGATCGCCAAGCGGCACGTCGGCCCGTCGAACAACTTCTTCGAGCTGGTCTCCGACGGCAACATGTCGCTGATCCGCGCCGTCGAGAAGTTCGACTACGCCCGGGGCAACAAGTTCTCGACCTACGCCTCGTGGGCGATCATGAAGAACTTCGCCCGGACGATCCCCGAGGAGAACTTCCGCCGCGACCGGTTCGTCACCGGCCACGAGGAGATGTTCGAGGCCGCCGCCGACAACCGGATTGACGAGCACGAGTACGAGAACGCCCAGAAGCGGATGCAGGAGGCCGTCAAGGGGATGCTCGGCCGCCTCGACGACCGCGAGCGGCGGATCATCATCAGCCGGTTCGGCATCAGCGGCGCCAACGAGCAGACCCTCGAGCAGCTCGGCCGCGAGCTCGGGATCACCAAGGAACGCGTCCGCCAGATCGAGTCGCGGGCCCAGGAGAAGCTCCGCAAGATCGCCCACGAGGAGAAGCTCGACCTGCCGATGCTCTGATCGGCCCCGCCCCGGGGCGGGGCCTCGATCCCCGCCCGCCGATCATCCGCCCGAAGCGTCGTCGCCGAGGACCGAACCGATGCCCAACCACCGCCGGTACAGCACCGACGAGGTCGTCGAGCGGGGGGAGGTGATCTACGAACGGGAGATCCGCCCGCTCGTCGAGCCCGAGCACGTCGGCAAGTTCCTCGTCGTCGACATCGAGACGGGCGCGTACGAGATCGACGCCGACGAGCTCGCGGCCTCGGTGCGGGCCTACGAGAAGAATCCGTCGGGTGCCCGCTATCTCGTCCGGGTCGGCTACACGGCCGCCCACCAGATCGGCGGGTCGATCTCGGATGCCCGCCGATGATCGAGGGGATCGTCGGCCAGGGCGGGCGCGAGCCGATCGTCCGCCTGACCCTTCTCACCCCAGGCGGTGGGTCCGAGGAGATCGATGCCGTCATCGACACCGGGTTCACGGGCTCGATGATCTCGCCGCCCGCGACCGTCGCCCGGTCCAGCACCGCACTCCTCAACTCCGACCGGGCCAGGCTCGCCGACGGTCAACTCGTCCGCCTGGACGTCCATCGCGTCACGATCGTCTGGGACGGCTCGGCACGCGAGGTCACCGCGATGGCGACGGGCGTCGTCCCCCTGATCGGGATGGCCCTGCTCGAAGGGCATCGCCTGACGGTGGACGCAGTCGACGGGGGGCGGGTTGCAATCGAGGCCCTCGCCCGACCGCCGACAAGCCATCCGGATGGAGCCGATCGCGCGATCGCGGCGATTCCGACGGTGGCCTCTTGTCAGGGGGCGGGATCGCTCACTAAGATGAGGACTCGCCGAGTGTGCCAACGCACGACCGCGTCCCGACGGCGGCCCATCCGCCCGACCTGGACGCGGTCGCGTTCGCTGACGAAGGCCGACACGCGTCGCGACGGAGCCCCCCCGGACCGGGGACTTCGAGCGGTGGCGCGGGAGAATGCCCTTGCGTCCGGGAGATCGGGCGGTATATTTTGGGGTTTTCCACGGCCCCCGTCGGCTGGCGTAGCTCAATCGGCAGAGCACCGGTTTTGTAAACCGACGGTTGTGAGTTCGACTCTCACCGCCAGCTCTCGACCCGCCCCGGCCGCCCTCGGCCGGGACCTCGCGTCGGGGCGGCGGGACGCGAGCGGGCCACGGCCGGCGGACCCCACGGGACGGAGCCGCGACCGAGCCGGGTGGATACCCAAGTGGCTAAAGGGGCCAGACTGTAAATCTGGTGGCAATGCCTTCGCAGGTTCGAATCCTGCTCCACCCATCGCCCCGCCCCCCGCGCCGCGACGGATCGGCCGAGGTTGTGGCGAGCCGGCGACGATCGACCCCAGGAGCCCGTCCCGGACGGGACGACGCGACGAGACCACACCCCGGGCGCGGCACCGCACCTCCCGAGCTTCGACGGTCGTCGCGGGCGGGCCCTGACGTCGGCGGACCCCGGCGGGTGTAACTCAATGGTAGAGTACCTGCCTTCCAAGCAGGCAACGTGGGTTCGATTCCCATCACCCGCTCTCGATCGGACGGACGGGCCCGGAGCTGAGGACGCAACTTCGCTGGAGCACCTTTTTTCGATCCCGGCCCGGGCGAGGGCGAACAAGATACCGCTGCCGTGGCTCAGTTGGTAGAGCGCGTCCTTGGTAAGGACGAGGTCCTGGGTTCAAATCCCAGCGGCAGCTTTCGGTCGGTCCGGTCCGCGAGCGGACGAGCGGGAGAGGGCAGGGCCCGGCGGTGGGGCGCGAGGCCGGGGCGGGCGCGGGGGTCACCCCGGGCCGGGCACCGGCCGTCGCGACGTCGGGCCGCCCGGCGAGTGGCATGGGGTCCGGGGCGGGCGGGGGGCCGGGTCGATCGGATCGGATCGGCCCGGACGCCGCGACGCCCGCGGTTTCAGGAGACGACGGGAGCAACGATGGCCAAGGAAACGTTTGTCAAGTCGAAACCGCACGTCAACGTGGGCACGATTGGTCACATCGACCACGGCAAGACGACCCTGACGGCCGCCCTGCTGTCGGTCCTCGCCGCGCACGGCCAGGCCAAGAAGAAGGACTACGCCGACATCGCCAAGGGCGGCACGGTCCGCGACGCGAACAAGACCGTGACGATCGCCGTCTCGCACGTCGAGTACGAGAGCACGAAGCGGCACTACGCGCACATCGACTGCCCGGGCCACGCCGACTACATCAAGAACATGATCACCGGCGCCGCGCAGATGGACGGGGCGATCCTCGTCGTCTCGGCCGCCGACGGCCCGATGCCGCAGACCCGCGAGCACATCCTCCTGGCCCGCCAGGTCGGCGTCCCGGCGCTGGTCGTCTTCCTGAACAAGGTCGACCTCGTCGACGACGAGGAGCTGCTCGAGCTGGTCGAGCTCGAGCTCAAGGACCTCCTGACGCACTACAAGTTCCCCGGCGACGAGATCCCGATCACCCGCGGCTGCGCCCGGCCGGCGTACGACAACCCGACCGACCCCAAGGCCGCGCAGTGCATCCTCGACCTCGTCAAGACGATGGACGACTACATCCCCGAGCCGACGCGCGAGAAGGACAAGCCCTTCCTCATGCCGATCGAGGACGTCTTCTCGATCAAGGGCCGCGGGACGGTCGGGACCGGCCGGATCGAGCGCGGGCAGATCAAGGTCGGCGACGCGGTCGAGATCGTCGGCTTCAACGCCAACAAGAACTCGGTCGTCACCGGCGTCGAGATGTTCCAGAAGACGCTCGAGATCGGCGAGGCCGGCGAGAACGTCGGGATCTTGCTGCGGGGCGTCGAGAAGAACGAGCTCGAGCGCGGCCAGGTCATCTGCAAGCCGGGCTCGATCACGCCGCACACCAAGTTCGAGGCCGAGGTCTACGTCCTCGGCAAGGACGAGGGGGGCCGGCACACCCCGTTCTTCAAGGGGTACCGCCCGCAGTTCTACTTCCGGACGACCGACGTGACCGGCTCGGTGCTCAACCTCCTCTCCGAGGACGGCAGCGAGGCCGAGATGTGCATGCCGGGCGACAACATCAAGATGACCGTCGAGCTGCACACGCCGATCGCGATGGAGGCCAACCTCCGGTTCGCCATCCGCGAGGGCGGCAAGACCGTCGGCGCCGGCGTCGTGACCAAGATCCTCCAGTAAGTCCACGGGAATGGACCCGGGCGGGCCGGCCGGTCGGCCCGCCGACGACCATCGAGGCGCGACGCGTCCGGGTCGTCCGGGGCGGGGGCCTTGCGACGGGCAACGGCCGGCCGACCGACCGATCCAGGCAGGAGCGGGTTGCGATGCGCGAGTACGTCTGGCTGGAATGCACCGAGTGCGGCGAGCGCAACTACCGGGTCCAGAAGGAGACCCGGGGGGCCGAGCGGCTCGAGCTCAAGAAGTATTGCTCGAAGTCGCGGACCCACACCGTCCACAAGGAGTCGCGGAAGAAGTGACGCGGCGCCGGCCGGGCGGCGAGATCGTCGCCCCCGGGCGTCCCGTCCGGGGGGGGCCGGGCCGGCTACGGGCCGGCCGGTCGCCCCGGGTTGTCCTAGACGAGCGTAGCTCAATTGGTAGAGCACCGGTCTCCAAAACCGGCGGTTGGGGGTTCGATTCCCTCCGCTCGTGCTCGATCGGCGTCGGTCGGGCAGGCCAGGGGCGAGGTTGGGGCGGCGGGCTCCGCGACGGCGGGCCTCGGAGGTCGGACCGGCCCGGATCGGGCCGGGGACCTCGGGCCGGGCGCGGGCCCTCGATGAGGGTGCCATGGGCAAAGTGAAAGACGGATCGGCGACCTCGACGCCCGCGAAGGCGGCCAAGGGGGGCCAGGGCGGGTCGGCCAGGCCGGGCCGGTTCTCCTCGTTCCTCGCGAACCTGGCGCGGGCCGAGCGCTACAAGCCGCTCCAGGGCAAGCTGGCCCGCCGGTTCACGACCATCGCCCTCGGGACCGTCGTGGTCCTCGGCCTCCTCCAGCTCTTCTACCAGCTGGGCGACACCTCGCGGACGACGCAGCTGGCGGTCCCGGCGATCGTCGGCGTCGTGGTCGGCTGGCTGATCTACCGGATCCTCGAGTACCCGCCGTTCGTCGAGTTCCTGATCGCCACCGAGGCCGAGATGAACAAGGTCTCGTGGACGAGCCGCGACGAGCTGAAGCGGGCGACCGCGGTGGTCCTGATCACGGTCTCGGTGATGGCCGTCTTCCTCTTCGGCGTCGACTTCCTCTGGCAGTTCCTCCTGAAGCTCATCGGCGTCCTCCGGTTCGGCGACACGAGCGACCTCGGCTCCAACGCCTGACGCCGGATTCGGCCCCGCCTCGACTCGCCGCGGGGCGGGGCGTCCGGGTCGCGGCGTCCCGTCGACCGACCCCGACCGCTTGACCGACACCCACCGTCTTTCCGCGAACTGGCCCGGCATGAACCACCCGACCGACGAAACCTCCGGACTGGCCCCGGCCCCGACCTCGGTGGTCGTCGAGGAGCAGACGCCCGACGGCGGCACCCTCGGCGGCGTCGGGAATGTCGCGGTGCCGCCCCCGCCCCCGCCGCCGGCCCCCCCGGGGCCCGACGACGACGACCCCCCGCCGGTGCTCGTCTGGTACGTCCTGAAGGTCCAGAGCAGCCGCGAGGACACGATCCGCGACGCGCTCGAGCGCCGGGTGAAGATCCAGGGGCTCCAGCGGTTCTTCGGCCGGATCGTCGTGCCGACCGAGAAGATCATCGAGATCCGCAACAACAAGAAGCGGACGGTCGAGCGCAAGACGTACCCCGGCTACATCATGGTCGAGATGGAGCTGAACGAGAAGACCTGGTTCACCGTCCGCGAGACCCCCGGCGTCGGCGACTTCGTGGGGGCGCACGGGACCCCGTCGAAGATGTCCAACGACGAGGTCGAGAAGATGCTCAACATCCAGTCGACCAAGGACGAGAAGCCGACGGCGATCAAGATCAACGTCGAGCGGGGCGACCGGGTGAAGATCAAGGAAGGCCCGTTCGAGAACTTCGAGGGGACGGTCGAGGAGGTCATCGAGGCCCGCGGCCTGGTCAAGGTCATGCTGATCATCTTCAACCGGCCGACGCCGGTCGACCTCGAGTACTGGCAGGTCGAGCGGATCTGACGTGCGGTCCCTGTTGCTCCCCAGGTGGACGATGCCCCGTTTCTCCGGCGAACACCGATTGGTCCGCGCGATCCTCGACGGTGTCGCGGAGATGCATCGTCGCCATGCGGCGGCGGATGCCTTCGACAGTCATGACTTGATCAACTGGCTCGACGAGCATCGCAACCCCGAGCTGAACGATATCTATGACCTCTATCTCGGATCAGATGACGTTGAGATGAGGGCCGATCAGCAACTGGGGAGATTTCTCGACTCTCTCGGCCAAATCAAGGTCGGGGAGGGGACATCTTCGCGACACATCACTCGGCGTGGCGGTGCCGATCGTCCCGGCGTCTCTGAGGTTTCAGTCTGGCAAATCTCTCCCGAGACGGTCGGCGGGCTTGCCCGCGCCCGAGAGGAATTGCTCGGCGATCGCGCTCCGGCCGAAGCGACCGTCAATGCGGAAGTTGCCCCTCCCGACGACTGGCTCGATCGGATCTCGGGTTCTTTCAAGAACGATCCGGCCTTTGAGGAGGTCTTGGAGTTCGGGAGGGCCTTCCGTGACGAGATCGCTCCGGGGGCCGACGGTGCATGAAGTTCCTGCTCGACACCGATCACATCACGATCTTGCAGACCGAATCGGAGCCTTCGTTCTCGGTGCTCTCGGCCAAGATGAGGCGGCATCCTTCGGGAGATTTCGCGTACTCGATCATCAGTTTTCACGAACAAGTCATAGGTGCGCATACCTACACAAATCGCGCACGCCGTGCGGAGGGTCTCGTCAAAGGATATCAAATCCTGCATAAAATCCTCCGGGACTTCTCGTCGATTGCTGTCGCAACGTTCGATGGGCCGGCTGCCTCAGAACACGCTCGTCTGAGTTCCCTCGGATTGGGAGTCAAGACGATGGACCTGCGAATCGCGTCCATCGCTCGATCCCTCCGAATGATCCTCCTGACGCGGAACAAGATCGACTTCGACAAGGTCCCCGGCCTGATCCACGAAAATTGGGCGGCCTGAGGATGGCGGATCCTGAAGAGTTCACGAGAGATCCGGATCGCAGGCCCCGGGAACCGGGCGAGACTTCAGCTAAGAAGGTGGCACGATGGCGAAGGTGATGACGGCGAAGGTCAAGCTCCAGTGCCCTGGAGGCCAGGCGACCCCCGCCCCGCCGGTCGGCCCGGCGCTGGGGCAGCACGGGGTGAACATCGGCCAGTTCGTGATGCAGTTCAACGACCGGACGAAGGACATGAAGGGGACGACGATCCCCGTCGAGATCACGATCTACTCGGACCGGTCGTTCGAGTTCATCACCAAGAGCCCGCCCGCGGCCGTCCTGCTGAAGCAGGCGGCGGGGATCGCCTCGGGGTCGGCCGAGCCGCACAAGACGAAGGTGGCGACCGTCACCGGCGACCAGGTGAAGAAGATCGCCGAGACCAAGTTCAAGGACCTCAACGCCCGCGACATCGAGCACGCCTGCCGGATCATCGCCGGCACGGCGCGGAGCATGGGCGTCGAGATCAAGGGGTGAGGACGCCCCCTCGCGTCGCGGGCGACGGAGGACGGGACTCGGGGGGCGGCACCGGCCGCCCCGGATGATCGGCATGGGGCCGCCGGCGCGACCGCCCGCCGGCCGGGCCCGGGAGGCGAGACGGGTCGAGGGCTCCGCCCCCGGCCGACGACGCCGGCCCGGTGCCTCGGCCCCTCTCCACGACAGGCGGCAGCCCTCCCGAAAGGAGCGCGACCTTGAAGTATCAGTCGAAGCGCTACCGGGCGCTGAGCGGGAAGGTCAAGGTGGCCGACCCGGTCCCCCTGACCGACGCGATCCAGCAGCTCAAGCAGTTCAACACGACGAAGTTCAACCAGACCGTCGAGGTCTCGACGAACCTGGGGATCGACCCCCGCCAGAGCGACCAGAACGTCCGCGGGTCGGTCGCGCTGCCGCACGGGATCGGCAAGGTGGTCCGGGTCGCGGTCTTCGCGCAGGGCGAGAACGCCGAGAAGGCGACCGCCGCCGGGGCCGACATCGTCGGCGGCGACGACCTGGCGCAGCGGATCAAGGGGGGGTTCATGGACTTCGACGTCGCGCTGGCGACGCCGGACATGATGGGGGTCGTCGGCCCGCTCGGCCGCGTCCTCGGCCCCCGCGGCCTGATGCCCTCGCCCCGGTCGGGGACCGTCACCACGGACATCGCCTCGGGCGTCCGCGAGTTCAAGGCGGGCAAGATCGAGTTCCGCAACGACAAGGGCGGCAACGTCGCGGCCGCGGTCGGCAAGCTCAGCTTCGGCGAGTCGCAGCTCCTCGAGAACATCCAGACGTTCCTGAACCACCTGCGGACGGTCAAGCCCGCGGCGGCCAAGGGGACCTACATCCGGTCGGTCACGATCTCGGCCACGATGAGCCCCGGCATCCGGGTCATCGCCTGACGCCAGGCGTCGCCCCCCCCGGGGGCGGCCCGCAACCGGAGCGAATCCACGCATGAGCAAGTACGTCAAAGAATTGATGATGGACCAGTTCCGCGCCGACCTCGACGGCACGACCTCGGTCCTGATCCTCGACTTCAAGGGGCTGGACGCGGTCTCCGAGCACCGGCTCCGCGACGACCTGCGGAAGAAGAAGATCAAGGTCCGCGCCCTGCGGAATACGCTGGCCCGCCGGGTCTTCGGCGAGATCGGCCTGGGCGGCCTCGACGGGATCCTGACCGGCCCGTCGGTGGCGGTCTGGGGGGGCGACGGCCCGGCCGAGCTCGCCAAGGAGATCTCGGCGCAGGTCAAGAAGCTCAAGAAGCCCGCGATCAAGGGGGGCGCCGTCGACGGGACGGTCATCACCCCGGAGCAGGTCGAGGACATCACCAAGCTCCCGAGCCGCGAGGCCCTGATCGGGCGGATCGTCGCGCTGGCGCTGAGCCCGGTCCAGCGGGTTATCGCCCTGGCGAATGCCCCGGCCAGCGGCCTGCTCGGCCAGCTCAAGACCCTCTCCGAAGGGGCCCCCGAGGCCGAAGCCGCCGAGGGCCCGGACGCCGGGGCCGCGGCCGACGAGGCCCCCGCGCCGGCCGAGGGGGCCTGAACCCCCTCCGGCCCGGCCGGATCGAGATCTCGTGTCGCGCCCCGTGCCGATCCAGGCAGACGTGACCAACCTTCCGCAGATGGGTGCGGGCGAGCGGATCGCATCGCACCCAGCCCCAACGACCAGACCAACCCCAGGCGCCCACCGCGCCCGACCCGGAAAGAGAGCGAGCAGAGATGGCCACCGCCGAAATGACGACCTTCGCGGACAACATCAAGACCCTGGGCGAGTCGATCGTCAAGCTGACGGTGCTCGAGGCCAAGTCGCTGGGCGACTACCTGGAGACGGTCCACGGAATCAAGGCCGCCGCCGCGGCCGTCGCCGCCGGGCCAGCCGTCGCCGCCGCGCCGGCCGAGGCCAAGGTCGAGCAGACCGAGTTCGACGTCGTGCTCGAGGCCGCCGGCCCCAACAAGATCAACGTCATCAAGGTCGTCCGGGCCGCCACCGGCCTCGGCCTGAAGGAGGCCAAGGACGCCGTCGAGGCCGCCCCCAAGGCGGTCAAGACCGGGATCTCGAAGGACGACGCCAACAAGCTCAAGAAGGAGCTGGAGGACGCCGGCGCGACCGTCAAGATCAAGTAAGGGCCACCCCGATCCCCGGCCGCCCGGCGACGGGGGGCCGGGAGGTCCGCTTGATCTCCTTGCTACAATGAGAGTTCCCGGCCCCGCCCCGCCGCCCGCGATGCCGAGGGGCGGGGCCGGGGCCCCCTTGGCGCGCCGGGGGCGGGTCGCCGGCCCGAGCCCGCGCCGACCGCCGTCCGCCCGCGATCGAACCGACCCCAGACGAGCCGCCGAGCGTGATGCAACCGGGCCTGTGCTCCCCCCTCGAGCGATCGGCGACCGGCCGGGCCGGGCCGCGAAGGCCCCCGCCGGATCCGGCGATCGCCGCGGGCCCGTGCCTCCTATCTGTCCATCCGAGGAGCCTGACTCCATGGCCACGTCGAGCAAAGTGCGGCGGATCGTCCCCGACCGGCAGCGGAACTTCGGCAAGATCCACGACGTCTTCCCGGTCCCCGACCTGACCGAGATCCAGACGCGGAGCTACGAGCGGTTCCTCCAGGCCGACCTCGCGCCCGAGGACCGCGCCGACGCCGGGCTCGAGGGGGTCTTCCGCGAGATCTTCCCGATCGAGAGCTACGACAAGACGCTCAAGCTGGAATACATCAAGTTCGACCTGGGCAAGCCGCGGTACGAGCCCGACGAGTGCCGCCAGCTCCGCCTGACCTACGGCCGCCCGCTGCACGTCTGGCTCCGGCTGAACAAGGGGGAGACCGCGATCGAGGAGTCGGTCTACCTCGGCGACATGCCGATCATGATCGGCGGCGGCGAGTTCATCATCAACGGCGCCGAGCGCGTCGTGGTCAGCCAGCTCCACCGGAGCCCCGGGGTCGACTTCGTCGTCGACATCGAGGCCGGCGACAAGAAGCTCCACGCCTGCCGGATCATCCCCGAGCGCGGCAGCTGGATCGAGCTGCAGGTCACCCGCCAGGAGAAGCTGGGGGTCCGGATCGACCAGTCGGGCAAGTTCTCGTCGATGACGCTGCTCCGCGCCATGAGCCCGGAGTTCTCCTACGACGACGCGATCCTCAAGGCCTTCTACGAGTCCGAGCCGATCGACGCCGACGGCCCGAAGGCCGCGGCCAGCCTCGAAGGGCGGATCGCCTGCGGCGACGTCGTCGACCCGACGACCGGCGAGGTCCTGATCGAGTCGGGGGCGACAATCTCCAAGGCCTCGGCGCAGGTGCTGGCCGACGCCAAGCTCGGCACGATCGAGGTCCTCAAGGACGCCAAGGACCTGCTCATCCTCCAGTCGCTCCAGGACGACCCGACCTTCGACCACGAGAGCGCCCTGCTCCGGATCTACCAGCGGCTCCGGCCGGGCAACCCGCCCCAGCTGGAGAAGGCGCGCGAGCTCTTCCACGAGAAGTTCTTCGACACCAACCGCTACCGCCTGGGCCGGGTCGGCCGGTTCCGGATCAACCGGAAGTTCGCGCAGGACGTCCCCGACGAGCAGATGACGCTCGACGTGAAGGACTACCTGAACGCGATCCGGTACATCATCAACCTCCGCAAGGGCAAGGGGCACGTCGACGACATCGACCACCTGGGCAACCGCCGCCTGCGGACGATCGACGAGCTGGCCGCCGACGAGCTGCGCAAGGGCTTCCTCAAGCTCCGCCGGACCGTCCAGGAGCGGATGAGCCTGAAGGACGCCGAGGACCTGGCGCCGCGGAGCCTGATCAACCCCAAGAGCATCAGCGCGGCGATCGAGTACTTCTTCGGCCGGGGCGAGCTCTCGCAGGTCGTCGACCAGACCAACCCGCTGGCGCAGCTCACCCACGAGCGTCGGCTCTCGGCGCTGGGGCCGGGGGGGCTGAACCGGAAGCGGGCCGGCTTCGAGGTCCGCGACGTGCACATCTCGCACTACGGCCGGATCTGCCCGATCGAGACCCCCGAGGGGACGAACATCGGCCTGATCAGCTCGCTGGGGATCTACGCGGGCGTGGACGAGTACGGCTTCCTGGTCACCCCGTACCGCGAGATCCGCAACGGCCTGCCGACCGAGCGGGTCAAGTGGATGCGGGCCGACGAGGAGAGCGAGGCCTACCTGGCGCCGGCCGACGCCCCGTCGGACGAGTCGAGCCGCAAGCTCAAGGGCCCGAGCGTGATCGCCCGGTACCAGACCGACTTCCACACGGTGGGGGTCGACCAGGTCCAGTACATGGACATCTCGCCGAAGCAGATGGTCGGCGTCTCGGCGGGCCTGATCCCGTTCCTCGAGCACGACGACGCGAACCGGGCCCTGATGGGCTCGAACATGCAGCGGCAGGCGGTCCCGCTCCTGGTGGCCGAGCCGCCGATCGTCGCCACGGGGCTGGAGCGCCCGGTGGCGATGAACTCGGGGATGATCGTCAAGGCGGCGCACGACGGGACGATCACCTACGTCGACTCGACGAAGATCGTCCTCGACGACGACCCGCCGATGAAGCTCCGCAAGTACGTCGGCCTGAACGAGCGGACCTGCCTGAACCAGAAGCCCGTCGTCGCCCCCGGCCAGGCGGTCAAGAAGGGGGAGATCCTCGCCGACGGCGCGAGCACCTACAAGGGCGAGCTGGCCCTCGGCCGGAACGTCCTGGTCGGGTTCATGGCGTGGGACGGCTACAACTTCGAAGACGCGATCATCATCAGCGAGCGGCTCGTGAAGGAGGACGTGTACACGTCGATCCACATCGAGGAGTTCGAGATCGAGATCCGCGAGACGAAGCTCGGCCGCGAGGAGTTCACCCGCGACATCCCCAACGTCTCCGAGAAGGCGCTGCGGAACCTCGACGAGAACGGGATCGTCCGGATCGGGACTTATGTCAAGCCGGGCGACATCCTCGTGGGGAAGGTCGCGCCCAAGAGCAAGAGCGAGCTGACGCCCGAGGAGAAGCTCCTGCACGCGATCTTCGGCCGCGCCGGCGAGGACGTCAAGAACGACTCGCTGGAGGTCCCCTCCGGGGTCGAGGGGATCGTGATCAACACCCAGCGGTTCAGCCGGCGGATGAGCCTGAACGAGGACGAGCGCAAGGCCTTCGAGAAGGAGCTGAAGGACACCGAGGGGGTCGAGAACCTCAAGATCGCCGACGAGTACAAGGGGCTGATCAAGGCCTTGGAGGAGGCGATCGGCGGCCCGGTCCTCGACCCGTCGACGGGCAAGCCGCTGGGCCGCGACAAGGACCCGAAGGTCCTCGCCGACGAGTCCGAGCGGTTCAAGCTCGAGGCCTTGGACCTCCGGTCGCCGGACAAGACCGAGGCCGCCCGCAAGGTCGTCCGCCAGTTCGGCCCGCGGATCGAGGCGCTGCGCGACGAGAAGGACCGGAAGCTCAACAGCCTGAAGCGGGGCGACGAGCTCCCCTCGGGCGTCCTGCAGATGGTCAAGGTCTACATCGCGACGAAGCGGGTGATCTCCGTCGGCGACAAGATGGCCGGCCGGCACGGGAACAAGGGGGTGATCGCCAAGATCCTCCCCGAGGAGGACATGCCGTTCCTCGCCGACGGGACGGCCGTCGAGATCCTGCTCAACCCGCTGGGCGTGCCGAGCCGGATGAACGTCGGCCAGATCCTCGAGACCCACCTCGGGTGGGCCGCCGCCAAGCTCGGCTTCCAGGCGATCTGCCCGGTCTTCGACGGCGCGGGGGAGGACGTCATCCACCAGTGCCTCCGCGACGCCGGGCTCCCCTCCAACGGCAAGGCCCAGCTCTACGACGGCCGGACCGGCGAGGCGTTCGACCAGAAGGTTACCGTCGGTTATATCTACATGCTCAAGCTCCACCACCTCGTCGACGACAAGATCCACGCCCGAGCCACCGGCCCGTACAGCCTGATCACCCAGCAGCCGCTGGGCGGCAAGGCCCGGTTCGGCGGCCAGCGGTTCGGCGAGATGGAGGTCTGGGCGCTGGAGGCCTACGGCGCCGCGTACATCCTCCAGGAGCTGCTGACGGTCAAGTCGGACGACGTCGAGGGGCGGACGAAGATCTACGAGAGCATGGTCAAGGGGGAGAACACCCTCGAGGCCGGCACCCCGGCGAGCTTCGACGTCCTCACCAACGAGATCCGCGGCCTCGGGCTGAACATGCAGCTCGAGAAGAAGCGGGTCTGAGCCGAGGTCAAGGCCCGTCGCGACCCGACCTCCCTCCCCCGGACGGTCGCGGCGGGCCCGGTCATCCCGGAGCGATCCGATGCGTTGGCTCTACCGATTCTCGGCGAACGGGCGCTTCCCCGATCCCGTCGACGAGATCCGACGGCTGGCTAGCCTGGCGGGCGAGGGCAGGCGGACCTTCCTGCTCCTGGAGGATCGCGAGCATCCGCCCCTCTCCGGGGAGGTCCGGCACGACACCCGGATCTATCTGGCGACCGCGACGCGCGGGGAGTCGGGCCGCCGCCTCCTGATCCACGGCGAGGGCAGGATCGGCGAATCGTACCGGGGCCCGACCCCGGAATCCGTCCGACCGCTCTACGGCGAGCATGCCAGCCGCTGGTTCCGCGAGATCATCGAGCCGTCGGTGTTCGACGACGGGCCCCGACCCGCCTCCTCCGTCGGGATTTCCGCAGGAGACGAGGAAGCCTTCCTCGCGGGCAGGGCGTCGGCGAAACGCCTGTCCGAGGACTCGACGGAGTCCGACGGGCCGATCCGGCCCGCCCGCACGGTCGAAGAATTCCTCGCCCTCCCCTTCTTCGGGATGTGGGCCGACCGCAAGGATCTCGGCGAGGGCGGCGAATGGGCCCGGGGGTTGCGACAACAATGGCGACGGCGGGCCCGGCGATCGGATTGATCGACACGGATATCCTGATCGACGCCGAGCGCGGTCGACCCGACGCGGCGTCCTTCCTGGGGTCCCAGTTCTCGGCGAATGGGCCTCGGATCAGTTCGGTCTCGGTCATGGAGTTGATGGTCGGCTGTCGGAACCGTGCCGAGCTCAGGGGGGTCCGGCGATTCGTGGCCAGCGTCCGGGTGATCCCGATCGACGTCTCGATCTCACGGGCCGCGGAAACGCTCGTCGAGACCTTCAGCCTCGGTCACGGGATGGAGATCCCCGACGCCTTGATCGCGGCGACCGCTTTGGGACACGGGTTGATCCTCTACACGAAGAACGTCCGTCATTTTCGGATGATCCCCCGACTCGCCGTCCTCCGTCCCTACCCATGAACCCGGCGGGCCAGCCCGATCCCCCTGGAGACGCCCCGATGGCCAGCATCCAGACCCGCATCGGCCCGGCCGACCACGGCCGGCGGATGTCGCTCGACGAGTTCCGCGACGCCGAGGAGCAGCCCGGGTACCGCTACGAGCTGGCGCGCGGAGTCCTCGACGTGAGCGAAGTCCCGGGCCGGCAGCACTGGCGGATCGTCGACAACCTGCACGAGCTCCTGTCCCGGTACCGGCGCGAGTTCCCTCGGGTCGTCGACCTGATCGGCCACGGCAGCGACGTCCGGCTCCAGGTCCCGACCCCGGGCGCGGGCTCGGATCGCCATCCCGACCTGGGCGTCGTCCTGTTCGGCGACCCGGAGGACGATCGGGGCCGGCCCCGCCCGGGGCTGGTCATCGAGGTCGTCTCGGCCGGGGCGGAGGCCCGGGGCCGCGACTACCGGGCCAAGCGCGAGGACTATCTCGCCGCCGGCGTCCGCGAATACTGGATCGTCGACCCCCGTCAACGCCTCGTCACGGTCCTCGCCCGCGTCGACGGCCCGGCCTGGGACGAGCGAGCCTTCCAGGGCGACGCGGCGATCGCCAGCCCGCTCCTGCCCGGCTTCCTGGCGACGGTGGCCGACCTCTGGGCCGACGTCGACCTCGACGCCTTCTGAGGCGGAGCATCGCTTGCGACCCCTTCGGCACCATCCTCCAGCCCGGTGAGGACCCATGGCCAGCATCCAGACCCGCATCGGCCCGGCCGACCACGGCCGGCGGATGTCGCTCGACGAGTTCCGCGACGCCGAGGAGCAGCCCGGGTACCGCTACGAGCTGGCGCGCGGAGTCCTCGACGTGA